>Ga0137397_10001145_pt1 | contig 18528 bp, 18 predicted proteins | sample czorhiz116metaG_FD_106658 | JGI IMG/M metagenome (GOLD analysis project Ga0137397, IMG submission 106658) | Vadose zone soil microbial communities from Angelo Coast Range Reserve, California, USA - czorhiz1.16 metaG | ecosystem: Environmental > Terrestrial > Soil > Vadose zone | place: USA... | reverse complement strand
GGTAACGAAAACTTGAATTTGAGCTTAGGAGGAGGTCATAGCACTCGCAAAATTAGAGTTACATCGGAGTCGGTCAATGCCGTAAGTAAACATGCACATACAAGTGGCCCGTGCTCGAGCACGATTATGATGGGCCACCACCCCGTCTCTTTCGCGTCTTACTTTGTAGGCCCGCAAAATGCAATAGTGATCGGACTTCAAGCTTCAAGTTTTGTGCAATCGAAATCTACAAGAGTGACTTCGTGATAATGAACATTGCTTTTATGATGGCATCCGAAGTTAATCCATGCACCGTTCGCTGACTCTAGGTTACTGGTCCAGGACTTTGAGGACTTTGAAAGTGTTGGTGCACTGTCTGAACATTCAAGCTACCAATGGGTTTGCCGTTACGTCTTTAGAGGCAAATTCACTGTACCATCTTTAGCAGCTCCTACTGTGCTCCCCTGGCACCTCACTCACTCCATTGCTTACCCTTTCCAGACCTTTCCCTTACGATCATGCCACTGCAGGTGATTGTTTAAACCTCCCGATTCCTCCCACGAGGACCGGAGTACTCCACTCGGTTTCTGATGTAGTCGTAATTCATCTTTAACCGTCCTCATTCTGTGACATACCGAGTCTTACAATCAGGTTGTTTCTGCTTCAAGTTCTGCTTATTGTCCTGTTCTCCCGAATACAGCTACCACCTCCCATCCTTTCCCCTTCCATCACCATTGTGCACAGGTCACGGGGACAATTTTACCTCCACGAGCGCGTATCAGCCATATATAATGATTACCGTACTTGGATCATGGCGCCCCAGAACTTGCGACCTAGGTAAGCGAAAGGCCATGGGTACGCGCCTCTTGCGCCCCAGATTCCCACAGATAATCAACAGAATCGTGATGGTGATGTAATGCGCCGTTCCACTTTTGGGGTGACGGGGCGAGATCCTTTATAAACCAGGTCCCCTGCGCCTCCACTGAAGCCTATCTCTTCCTTCTACGTTCACCATGTCATCTGAAGTCCCGTGCTCTGCTCTTAAGAACGCAATCAGGTCCAAAGGTCACCAGTTTTCCCTCAATACTTAGCGTGGTTATTGATCTTATCGCCATACTCTCCAGGGGTTTCCCTTCCCCAGCTCGCCCAGAGTGTTGGCAGCTCTGAGGTGCGCGTCACAGACAGTACGTTCGGACCTTCCTAGAACTGTTTCCACACTTACCTGTTTACATGTGGTAGTCGTCAGTGGCAGAGCGCGTCCCACCCAGCAGGAATTCGATAATCTCGCGCGTTCTTTGGATATTAAGAGCCCAGCGGTAAGTGGCCGTGTACAACATCTGAGCCTTCAAGCAGCGCTAACATATGTCCCTTCCAGCCCCATGACTCGGCTCACGTCACCACTACTTAAGGGTGTTCTGTTGTCGTGTATTACTGTTGACAATGTTGTAGTTCAGTTTGATTAAGCATCTTGTTGTATTGAATTCATCTGTCCAATTTGAGACGTGCATTCCCTGGTAACAATGACTTCAGTAGAGAGGGTGTGACTATCATGTCTCATGGATGATATACTCAGAACCGGCTATGAAGATATGGGTTACGACCTGCCCGATGGTAACCTGATTGGTTCAAGTTCCCTTCAAACTAGCCTCTACTTGAGATGTAGGATTTTTGCTGGATTTATGACTTGGAAGCCAATAACTGCCTGTGATTCTGAAGCCAGGTTGATGCGACTTCCCAGCCATGGGGACTGGCGTACTCGGATTCCGCCGGACGTGGCCCTGGATATTGCGATACTTGGATACATGGCTGTCCGGCGCCTTGGCAGAAAACACGTGTTTAGGACGTGATGGCTACGGACGATGAGAAGCTGAAGCATGTACCACATGATACACCACGGGATACTTCGCTCACTGCTTTGGGATATTCAACCGGGAAACAGATATGTTGAAATCGGTATATGTAGTGGATCGCTGGCATATGCCGTAACGGATGCGCCTCCTTGCCGGCGGCGCATGGTTAGGGGAAATCCCCACCCATGGGATGGCTGGGGTATATTCGAACCAGGGCTACGTAACGCTCATGTTATATGAGGGGCATACTGTGTTAGTGCGATAACATACAGCTGGCGGCGGTGGTGGCAATAGTCATACCGTAATCCGGGATCGGATGTGAGCCGAAGAATGACAATTGAGCAAGGTCTCCGGTGACTGCGAATGGATGAATGAATAAAATCGATCAATGAATAGAAAAATGAATGCGCTGGCGATAAGCTACACTGCGTTGCTTCTGAGTCACGGAAGAGCTGGGCCTCATGTTGAAGAACCTCGTGTACGTGTGGATGCAAACAAGTCCAATCTTTCTTCACGGACGCCGTCGGTGGGTGTATGCTTGCGAGGGTGAGGGTGAAAGAGAATCAGCAATGTCTCCACTTTCTCTGCAGGATGATGCAGCGAACCCCGATCGCCACGCAAATAGAGGATGGATGCAGTGCTGCGGAGGAATGTTGCGAGAAAGCCCTAGCGCCTATGTGAAAGGGAACCCAAAGCAGGATGTAACGAGCTGCTCCGTCAAACAGGCACATAGCCTGCCCTGTGGATGAACGCCGTGAGTGGCAGGGGGGAGAGAGGTCAGAGGGTGATTCAACGGTACACGTCCATATGGGCGTTGAAGGAGGTGAATGACCAGCTATGCCGTAATACCTGTCACCCATTGGACCTCTCGAAGGGTTCACCGGCTGCACGCAGTGGAGGCGTGTTGGGGGCGTCCCGAATTCGCCCTTTTGTCTAAGCCTTTTGGGAAGTTAATTCTTGTTCTATCTCTGAGCACTTCACTTCGAAATTGAAAACGACCATGAAGCAAGCTTGCTTCAAGTCACCCGGCGTCGGTCCGAGATTGAATTTTTAATGTGCACTTTGGACGGAGGAGAAAGTAAATGGCCGAGCGGGCCGAGGACAGCTCAGAGAAAGGCTTAATTGGGATAAATTTCTTAGCATGCTTGATGTTCCAGTGACAACCTTGGGCGGGTTAACGTTACGAGTTTCGATGAAGATCTTGCCTCCAGGCGTAAAGATAAAATATTAAACGGTCAGGGGGATCAAGCGGGGAAAATAAGCGCGGAGAGGAATCGCCAATTCAGATCATACACCTCAAGTCCGGGATCCTATGAATCGTCCCAATTTAGTTTGAATATCACTCTGGGGGAACAAACGATTATAGCGTGTGAAGGAGAAGGAAGAGACGGTACATCGGAAATTATTTGGATAACTTGGATGGCTCGTATTTGGTTCGAAAAGTGTTTCTCTCCTGGCGCGTACAGTCATTGAACACACGGAACAGAATGAAAGATAAAGCCGGCATTCGTACCTGGGGCTGAATAATGCCTGCCAGTGGAAGTGTGCACAGGCTTCCTCCGGTAGGCGACAGTCTTTCAACAACCCTGCGTCATGACCAAGCATTCAATATCCAATGACGGACGAGAGAGTTCCGACCATTTCTGCGCATATCCGGAAGACTCGGAGAATCTAGCCGACCCTTCTTAGTCAAGTTCGGTCGACTCCTGACCTTTGTGCCATTTAATCACGACTGATTCATGAGCAACCATCGCCTGCTACGCATTGAAGTCAGAGAAGAAAAACCTCAGCAGTGTGGACGGTTTGTGATACATTGTCACTTACTCTGATAGCACTAGCGACTGACCTGGAGCCATTTCCGTCTACTCACGCGCGGCAAGCCCGGATGTGGATCCAACCTCCAGTTCACAGCAGGCGGACTTCTCGGTCGTGGCAGTGATGTGGCGAGGCGCTGGCAGCAACCAGAAGATTCTCCTTGAACACAAACTGATTGTTGCCATCTTCGTGTGTCTGGCAAAGTAGCCAAAGTACTCAAGCCTGCTGTGTTTGGTGTGAGAAGGTTACCACCACGAGCGGGCAACTCAGAATACCTACTAGCACTCGGACACAGCCGTGTGTCAGCACTGTTACGAGTCGCGTACCTCACGTTCCATCTCGCGAATGACTGTTGACACGCAGCCGGTTTCGGAAGGACACCAGTACTAGTGCCCGTATGATACCCCCTCCTACACGGCACAGGTCGGAATCAAATGCTGATACGTAGCTCAATTTGGAGCATGTGCGATCAAAATCTATAAGGTCAAAGTTAATCGCACCTTAAAAGTCCTCTCCAGAAGGCCAATGGGTAATCAAAATTGATTGATTAGCCACTGCGCAATTGAAATTCAGGCGTTAAGTCGGGTACGAATCGTGTTGGTGAAGGTTAAGTCTCGAACGTCGCTTTAGCCACTACCAGAGATAATTCCGACATCATAATTAGAGTCCATAGAAATCCTCGCCATGACGAAGAGCACAAAAGAATTGTCCAATCACTCATGTAATTCGAGAATTCTTCGACACCGGGAAGCATTAACTTCTCGAGAGCGTGGTCGAAAGGAGGACAGGAGGATCAACATACGTACAACAACCAGCGGGGGACACAGCGGGAACGCATTAGAAGAGTAACAAATTTAAGCAGATTGAAACTAATGGTGCGTTGCCTTCACGATGGAAACGACGATAATTATGATGATGACGAGGATGGCAACCCCGATGATGAGGCGCATCTGGGCGGAAACAGTTTGAGCACATGCCAGCACGAACAAGTGTGTTTACGTTACCTTCATGTCTTTCCACCTTCACAAGTTCAAGAAAAGCACATACTTAGACATGTCTCTGTTACATGAAACACACATTAAAAACTTACCACATGTTCTGTGAGAAATGATCAGCTCGAGCACCATACGAAACAGAAAACGCAAACGCACCTTCCGGACACGATTCGCGTTGCGCCTGAAACCTTGAGCGGAAACAGCGAGGTTGTCTGAAAGAAAATAGGAATGCATGAGCGTCGACATTGTGTTGGCATGGTTTCACCCCCACAGAGAGGGGCAAAACAGAGGTGGCAGCGCGTGGAGAACACATGAGAGACACCAACCTGTTTTGTCTTGCAAAGAATCAAGTCGCTCCTGACGCTCTACGACTTTGGTGATATTATCTCGCATGATGCCAACGGTGTCGTCAATTTGTGCTTGAATGGCTGCGGTCTTGGGATTCGGCCCAGCGCTTCCGGCGGAAGCAGAGGGATTGGCTGACGAGCCACCGCGAGGAAGGTATGGGTCATAAGGTTCTGACCTGAAAGATGTGGTGGAGGTAATGGTAGGGGGAGAGGTGAGAACAGGAACGACACAGGTAATGCACTAGGCTTACATGACGTCGTCGTACGATTCTAGGTGAGGAGAATATAAAACAAAAGAGAGGGGAAAAAGGTAAGGGGTGTTGAAAAATCGAGTTGACAGTGGCCCTAGGCTCACCGAGCTTTGAATCAGTGGGAGTTAGCTTGAAGGGTGACGAGCGTGATGGTGATTTCGGTTGAGTTGCGGACTGTGGCAGCACAAAACAAGGCAAAACAAACTCCGGTTTCGGCCGGTGGACGGCAGAAACCCTGTCAGACTTCGGCAGTGGAGCAGTGCTGGAGAGCACTGCACTTGTAAAACATTGATCGTTCTGACTGGCTCTCCGTAACAAACCGACACTCTTTGTAAAACAAAAACGGTGCTGCCAGGCTGCCAACATAATCTTGTACATGTCCCATACGACACAAGTGCGGTAATAATAGAGATTAACGGCCCCCTCGTCCTCCCTTCGCCTGCTGCTTAGAAATATTCTTGAGATTTGCGGGGATAGCGGGACGTTGCGGCTACACCGATATGAGGTGATTCTCATGTAAAATGATAAGCGGATAAGCGAACCTTGGGCTTTTTTGCCTCTTTCTCTTTCTTGTCGGCCTTCGCCTTGGAGATCGCTGCGAGCCGCTGGGCTGTCCGGACCTGTGCGCTCTGCGTGCGCTTGGCAGCGATGGCCGCGAGGTCTGCTCCAACGATGCCCCGCTGGTGTTTTACGGTTCTACGTGACCGCTTCTTTGCCACCTCTTCTGTGATACCCTTCTTGTGCATACGACGGTAAAGAACCGTCCATGCAATCTTTCGCGGGTTCTTGCGCTGCAAAAATAACGATTCGCTCTTCGACGTGCCGAAGCGGAAGATCTGAACGAAATGCATAAACGCCATAGGCAAGGGTGGGCGTCTTGGCACTAACTTTGCTATCACCACGAACGAACAAGCGACCTCTGCTCGGATATATCTTATAATTTGTGAAAGAGTCGATTTCGAGTTTCTATAACATAATTGTCAGTGTGACGAGGATTCACGGACACATGAACGCACCATCTGAGGTGTGAAGCCGGAACCAAGGAGGCCATCAGTTATGGGTTCTCAATACATCGTCATCCGAGGGCGGTATGAAACATCCACCAATGCCGGTACAAAGCAGAAGGTCATGACGACGTGGAGAGAGAATACAACCTCGGGACGTTTCGACGATAGACGATAAAAAGCGGCTCACCTTGAGGGACTAGGGGACCGTTGGGGAAATGTGTGGACTGCCTTGACTTTGGATTTGGGCAATGCGAGGGCCCGGATGTCTCCGGCTTATATATATATATATATATATATTTGTTTTTTTATTAATTAAATAATTAAAGGGTGTCCAAACTTCTCCAACCTCTGATTCTCTTCGCCCAGTTTCTATTCGCTTATCTTTGGATTTACAGTTCTTTTGATGAGGTCGGCGAGTGAGGATGTAGTGCACGATGAAAGTTTCGAGATGCGAGACACGTGCGCAAGAAAGCGGTGGTGAGGCTCCTGGGATTTGTTATCATATCAGAGTAGTACAGTTATTGAACGTCTGGGCTCCAAAACGTCTGCCGTACCATGATTAACTCCAGTTTCCGCGAGTAATGATGGTGCCTCAGAGAATCGAGGGATATTGAACGTTGAACGTTGAACTGACCTTGGATGGGAACCAGTTGCCTTAACGCACGGCTGACCGAGTGTGTTCGACGAGATACACACGAGCGCCCTGAAACCACACACACTCACGTCCCGGTCCCGCTTTCTTATCTGACATCCCTATAATTCTCGCTCTTCCATATACCACGCTCTTTTCGACTTCTTTATACGCCATCATGTCCAAGACTTCTCATAAGCACTCCTCCTCCGGTGTCCAGAACTATAAGGCTCAGCTCGCTACTGCCTACAACGAACTCGGCAAGGAACTCTCCTCCACAAAGATCAAAGTAGTCGGAAACTACACTCTTGGCAAAGTCATAGGCGAAGGTATATCTCCTGTACTCTTTCTTCCTCAAGTCCTCTCATGCTCCATCTTGCTCAGGGGCGTATGGGAAAGTCCGCTTGGGCACGCACCGGCTCACTTCCACTCGCGTTGCTATTAAACAAATACCCAAAGCCCTTTCTACTACCCTCACTCGCGAAATCCACCATCATCGCCAGCTCCATCACCACCACATCACTCAACTATATGAAGTAATTGCCACCGAAAACTCTATATGGCTGGTCACGGAATTATGTTCGGGAGGCGAACTATTCGACTACCTTACGGAAAAGGGCAGGATATCGGAGGAGGAAGCCCGCCACATATTCGGCCAGATATGTTTGGCAGTAAATTATTTGCACGGGAAAGGCATCGTGCACCGTGACCTCAAGCTAGAGAACGTGTTACTGGATGAACGCTGTCGGGTTAAGCTCGGGGACTTTGGTTTCACCCGCGAGTTTGATCGGGGAGCATATTTGGCGACATACTGCGGCACGACAGGCTATGCTGCCCCAGAAATGTTGGAGGGAAAGAAGTATCTTGGACCAGGTATTCCATCCATTCTTGCACTACTTGACGTCGCTGACATCTCCCCAGAGGTGGATGTCTGGTCCCTTGGCGTCATTCTCTACTGTCTTTTAACCGGAGGACTACCCTTCGACGACGACGACGAATTGGTTATGAGGGCGATGGTTATCAAAGGGGAGTTCGAGGATCCTGAGTGGCTTTCCGATGGTTCGTCCACCTTCCTTTTCTATCAAGTCGTCCGCTAAACTTCTACCAGACATACGTGACTTGATCCTCAAGATACTGCAAAAAGATCCTGTCAAACGCATCACAATCCCTCAAATTCTTTCCCATCCCTGGTTCACATCTCCGTCCCCCTCCGCTTTTGGCAGGTCCAACTCCCCTAGCTATGCGGCTGTCGTCCCGCAGCCAATTCAAGCTCAACCCTCTTCTACGACCTCGGTGTCGTCTGCAACGTCTGAATCTTCATTCCGCTCCGCATCATCGGAGCTTGACGTGTCTTCTGCGACAACGCCGGACGATGTTTCACATGATTCAGTGTCTGAGGAGAACCCGCAAATACATCGCCACCCCAGTCAGTCTACCATACGTAGGCCAGTCAAAAGTGAAGGGAAGAAGAAATCACACCCGGAAACGGTAATAGAAGAGGATCTTTCACATCCAGTCTCTCAACCATCCCCTTCCCGTCGCCCTTCCAATATCAAAGAACCCCCTGCGTTCCCTACACGTACGCCCGTGCGGACAAAGCGACGTTCTGTCTCTTCGAACCTCTCCGATCCATCCTCTCCTGCCGCCGAACAACTTCTGCCTTCATTCCCCCCACAAGACTTTGCATCGCTTCTGACTAGCCCGGCGCCCATCATATTCGGGACAAAATTCGAGCGTGAGCTACTCAATACTCTGAGTTCCCTCGGCTTCGACACTGGCCAGATTGTGCATTCTGTCTTAAGTGATGCCTGTGACGCTGCTAGCGCCATTTGGTGGATGCTCATGCGACGTGCCGAACGCAAAGCAATGGAAGAGGGGAGCAACCGCTCTACTTACCACCTTCCAGGCCGTGACGCTCGAGATATGGGTGCAGAAGCACGCGGGAGTATGGAAGGGAAGCGGCCCTCCGGCAGCGGCACAGCCGACCCCGAAACGCCCTCGACCGTCCGCGCCGACGCACCACCTTTGCTTTCTGCTCACTCCGCCCCAGAGCTTGCCTTTATCCCTCCGACACCGACATCTACGATTCATTCACGCGCCTCTGCGAAGACTCCTCCCCGTATCCCGTCTCCGAGCCACGCTCTTTTATCACCTACTTCCTCCACTACGGACTCTCAGCCTAGGTCCCAAACATCAACTCCAGGTGGAAATGCCAAGGAGAAAGACAAAGAGAAGGACAAGGAAGGCTCGAAAGGGAAGCGCGAGGCGAAGATGCGTTCTGGCAGCGTCAGCATCATGCAACGGGCTACCACAGCTCTTGAGGCCGCGGGCTTAGTTCGAAAGAAGTCTGCGGAGGCCGTGAAGGATGAAAAGTCAAGGGAGAGAGAGAGCGACAAACGCAGTGGCATGGTCGATGAACCTCGACAGTCGCACGGGTCAGGAAAGCTCGTTAAATCACCTCCCTCACGGGAGACTCCTGTACCTGGTACATCGACCCCAGACCAGGAGGTTTTTGCAAACCCTGCAGCTCCAAGTTCTCCTTGGGTTCTTGCGAGGCTGAGCAACTCCTCTCCTCCGGAAACGCCCCCTACACCATCGCCCGGAGATACGCTTACATCATTGCCTCAGATTTCTCCCAAGGAGGGAGGCCAGCATCGAAACCGTGCCAGTTTGCTGTCTGCATTCCGAATGTGGTTCAATGAAGATCGAAGGCGCAAACGCAAGTCCGCTGCAACAGGAACGGTAAATCCAGCTTTCGCGCATGGGGTAGACCCACGCACGCAGCCAACGCCTGGCGCCGGACGCAATTCTGTTAAAGCAAAGCGACGGACAAGTGCATCACTTAAGGGTCACCGCGCAAAGGGCCCCTCTGTATCCTCCCGCCGGTCTAGCAGTGTCAACTCTCGACGTTCGTCCACCGCATCCATGGCACAGGTTACGATGGAGTCGCCACAATTCGCCTTTGAGCATACGATCGCGATGTCAAGACAACGAAGCGACCCATCTCGTCGCTCCTTTGGCAGCAGAACGCCGAACTCGGAACTTGGGGAACCGAACTCATCCCGTCCGTCGTCTGTGCGCAGCTTCATTGTTGGGAAACCAAGGCATCGTAAATCACCTTCCACGAGCTCAGCGGGTTCCCTTCAGCTTGCACGCACTACCTCTCCCTACCATCGAAGGGCGGGCTCTGGTTCCTCCACCCGAGTGGTGCGCTCACCTGTTCAGACTGCACCGCGAGCGGTGCATCTGCGCTCGAATTCTACCACATCTTCCATCCACTCACTACCCTCCTCGAGGCGTGGCTCATTCTATGAGCAATCAGAAAGCGAAGCACAGCGGACGGGTTCCCCCTTCCGCCCCCACTCGCGTAGTACAATAGACGAGACACCCCGTCGAGGCCACCCTCATGGCAACACCACTTTCGTCGCCCAGAAACGTCAAACGCCTTTCCAGCCTCCCTTATTAACAGGCTCCAATAGTACATCGAGCCGTTCCAGCTGGAAGAAATCGTGGGGCCTTGAACCACCAGGTTGGCAGACACGGGCAGCCCGCCTACCTATTGAAGTATTATCCATATCTCCTCCAACGGATACTACTGTACTACGTGATGTTTTCACCGGGAGGCCATCGCTCAGCCCTGAAGACGAAGATGAATGGGTTGACGTGGACGACGAACCTGGCTACGTGGGTGGAGTCGGTCAGACTCCCGCTGCTGCTGTGGCGTCATTCTTCAGCACCAACCGAGGCCCATCACCGGTCGACCCTACTTTTGGCGGTTATCCTATTGGGGAAATTCCTCTCAAGCTCACTATTCCGCCCCGCGTGGTCAGCTCTGCACGCCCACAGAAAGGCAAACGCGCCGGTAAAATTACGTCCAACCGTACAAAACCCGGTACCCCACCAATCGGGCGACAGTCCCCTCTTCCCAGTGAAATCAGCCTAGACGGTGTGCCTGAAGCGCGTGGCGGGCGAAGGCAGCTTCCAAATGTTCGCCCAGGACCTGCGTTCAGGCACGCGATTCAGGAAGAGGACGAAGATGAAGGAGAAGAGTGACCATCATCAAATTTCTTTATTCTGCACACGTTCATAAATGACTCTATGCTTCATCCCTAGATAACACACGTTCTTGGTATGGTATTTTGTCCCCTCTTGGTTTGTATCTTGTCAGCTGCCAGTGGAAACTGCTCTTGCCTCATTTTCATCATCCTATCGCTTCGTTGATCCATTATGCTCTCGATTATGTGCTAGCTTATCTACGTTATCCCTGGACTGGGTACTAACGCGACGGCCATGTAGTTATTTATATGGACACTGTACTGCTGTATAACTAGACACCTTATAACGCGTTACGAGGCGCGTGACTGACGCGTCTGTCACGACACCCCGCCCGGAGGCGACGGGTCGAATGACAATCACGCGTTCTTTCCTTTAGTATCCTCTCCAGGGATGGCAAATCGTTTAAACGCTAGATCCCGTCAATCTTTCCGTGGCTTTAGGAATACCAGCTCGTTTAGAGGGCATCGTGGCCGCGGTCGAGGCGGTTCAAGTGCTGTACGATCAGACGCGACGCCGAAACAAGATGACGAAGGTACCCGGCTCGCAGAAAGATTCGAGCAAGTGCAGACGTATGATGATATTGACGAGAAGCTTGGATTTGCTCGGATCCAAGAAGGGCCTAAGAAGGAAGGTTGGCTTGTCAACATGCATCCAGTTGAGTGTGCCTTTTCGACTCGACATCCGCGGATGCGCGCGTGCCTCCGCGTTCTGAGTTCATGAGAGGTCTTTCACATGAAACAGGACCCTCTACCCTTATTTCCGTTGCACCATAGCGTACTGACAGACGTCTGTTTCAGACGATCGTGAAAGACCCAGACTGGCCTGGTGGCCGAGCTGCAGTCGATTATTACTTCACCCAAGAGGACGGAGGGATGTTCAAGTGTACGATGAATTACGAACCGTATTTCAATATCTCATGCGTAGTACGTCCCCCTTAGCGACGTACCTCAACTCGTTTGCGAGCTGCTCTCACAGATCGGGATGGAAACCATCGTCGAGGGATGGCTCATCAAGAAATATGAAGGTGTCATTTACCGCATCGTCCGCGAGAGGAAAGAGGATCTTAAGATGCCCAACCACCTCCTTGGCCATCGACGCCTTTTCCTTCAGCTGTGCTTCCGGAACGTCACGGACCTGCTGATCGTTCGACGTGATATCATGCCCCTTGCCTTGGCCAACAGTGCGAAACGTAATGCTATCGATGCATACGCTGAGGTTGTCATTGCAACTGAAGGCTCCCACATGGATATCGACAGCCCGTGGGGTACAGAGGCGGGCACGTCTGCCGCGCGCGACAAGGATCCACGAGATGCGATCGTTGACATCCGCGAGTTCGATGTGCCTTACTATCTGCGGGTGGCAATGGACAACGAAATTCGCGTGGGGCTGTGGTACACGATTACGTTTAACGCGGGTCAGCCCACACTCACACAGCTCTCGGAACGCGTCAAGCGTCCCGACCCAGTAGTCATGGCGTTCGATATTGAGACGACAAAGGCACCTTTGAAGTTTCCTGATCAAGCCATAGACCAAGTTATGATGATTTCGTACATGGTCGATGGACAAGGTTATCTCATCACGAATCGCGAGATTGTGAGCGAGGACATCGACGATTTTGAGTACACACCAAAGGAAGGGTATGAGGGACCCTTCATTGTGTTTAATCAACCGGATGAGGTCAGCCTCGGCATGCCAAGGAGTTCTCAGAGCGTGAACTCACTATGTTTCTCCAGGCGTCCACAATACGACGCTTCTTTCAGCACATTCAGGAGGTTAAGCCCACCGTCATGGCTACGTTCAACGGCGACTTCTTCGATTTTCCTTTCTTATATGCTCGCGCGAAGGCTCATGAAATCGACATGTTTCTGGAGACGGGCTTCGCTATAGACTCGGAAGACGAATTTAAGAGTCGATGCTGCGTACACATGGACTGTTTCCGCTGGGTGAAGCGTGATTCGTACCTACCACAAGGTAGTCAGGGCTTGAAGGCGGTCACAGTGGCAAAACTCGGCTATAACCCAATCGAACTCGATCCTGAACTCATGACACCGTATGGTCTCCCTTACTGTGTCGCGCGTCCATGCTGAGAAACTTCGAACAGGTATGCGATGGAGCAACCACAGACGTTGGCTCAATACTCCGTCTCCGATGCCGTTGCGACCTATTATCTGTACATGAAATATGTCCATCCTTTTATCTTCTCGTTATGTAACATCATCCCACTGTGCCCCGATGAAGTCCTCAGAAAGGGAAGTGGGACGTTGTGCGAGACTCTCCTGATGGTGCGACGTTCACTTCGAGTCAATTGGGTGCTGCTGTCGTTAACATTATCTTTAGGTGGAAGCTTTCCGGGGACATATCATTATGCCAAATCGGCACGAGGAAGAGTACGGAAACATGTACGAAGGCCACCTCCTGGCGTCTGAGACATACGTCGGTGGTCATGTCGAAGCCCTCGAAGCAGGTGTATTCCGCAGTGACATCGAGACTCAGTTCAAGATCGTTCCCTCCGCAGCGCAAAAGGTATTCGCGTTTCTTCCTTGGCCCAAGCTTGCTGACCTTCGGCGCAGCTGATCGATGAACTCGACGCCGCGCTAACGTTTTGTATCGTGGAGGAGTTCAAAACATCTCTCGAAGACGTTACCAACTACGATACGGTGAAGGCCGAGATCCAATCTGCTCTTGAACAGCTCCGAGATAACCCTCTACGGACCGACAAACCCCTGATATATCACCTGGACGTCGCGGCGATGTACCCCAATATCATGTTGTCAAATCGCCTGCAACCTGACTCTGTAGTGGACGAGTCCGTCTGTGCTGTCTGCGACTTCAACAGACCGGGGAAGACCTGTGATAGGCGGCTAACATGGGCCTGGAGGGGCGAATTCTTCCCAGCCCGGCGTGACGAGTACAACATGATACGACACGCTCTTAACCAGGAGACTTTCCCTCCCAAACGCCCTGGAGGTCCTCAAAGACCGTTCACTGACTTGTCTCCGGCGGAACAGACAGCCCTCACGCACAAGCGACTCGGTGATTATTCACGAAAGGTTTACAAGAAGATAAAGGACACCAAGATCGAGAACCGTGAAACGATTATCTGTCAACGCGAAAATCCGTTCTACGTGGATACCGTGCGCAGGTTCCGCGATCGCCGTTACGAATACAAAGGTCTTCTTAAGACGTGGAAGAAGAACCTCGACGCCATCTTAGGTGAAGGGAGGCCGCTTGCGGAGGTCGACGAAGCAAGGAAGCTTATCGTCGTGTACGACTCGCTGCAGTTAGCTCACAAGTGCATTCTCAACTCTTTCTACGGCTACGTGATGCGCAAGGGCGCACGCTGGCATTCGATGGAGATGGCAGGGGTGACTTGCTTGACAGGCGCTACAATCATCCAAATGGCCCGACAGCTCGTGGAACAGATTGGCCGTCCACTGGAACTTGACACAGATGGGATTTGGTGCATGCTTCCTGGCGTATTCCCGGAGAACTTCAAGTTTCAACTGAAGAATGGAAAAGCAATCTCGTTCACCTACCCATGTATAATGCTGAATCATCTCGTCCACGACAAGTTTACAAATCATCAATACCACGATCTCGAGCCGGAGACTGGAGATTACAAAGTGCATAGCGAAAACTCCATCTTCTTCGAGCTGGACGGTCCATACAAGGCGATGATTCTGCCTTCGTCCAAAGAGGAGGACAAACTATTGAAGAAGCGCTACGCCGTCTTCAATGACGATGGTTCATTGGCAGAGTTGAAAGGGTTCGAGGTGAAGCGCCGTGGCGAACTTCAACTTATCAAGATCTTCCAGTCCCAGATTTTCGAGAAATTCCTTCTCGGAACAACGACGGAAGAATGTTATGCAGCAGTCGCCGAAGTCGCCGACCGCTGGCTTGACGTCCTGTTCAGCAAAGCGGCGGACCTTTCGGACGAGGAACTTGTCGATCTTATCGCCGAAAATAGGAGCATGTCGAAAACCCTGGCCGAGTACGGGGGGCAGAAGTCGACCTCCATCAGCACCGCCAGGCGGCTTGCGGAATTCCTGGGAGACCAGATGGTCAAGGACAAAGGTCTGGCTTGTAAGTTCGTCATTTCGGCGCAGCCAGCTGGCGCTCCTGTCACCGAGCGAGCTGTGCCTGTAGCAATCTTTTCTGCGGAAGAGAGTGTGAAAAGGGCTTACCTGCGGAAGTGGTTAAGGAACAACGGCCTCACCAACTTTGATTTGCGATCAATCCTCGATTGGGAGTATTATATCGAGCGGTTAGGCTCCGTCATCCAGAAGTTGATCACCATACCCGCCGCTATGCAGAAGGTTGCCAACCCCGTTCCCCGCATTCATCACCCGGATTGGTTGCATAAACGAGTGGCCGCGCTCGATGACAAGTTTCATCAGCACAAGATGACGGACTTCTTCAATCCAGTCGCTCCTGGAGCAGGGCCTACCCAGCCAGCGGATATTGAAGACATTGAAGGCCCAGAAAAAAGCTCCGCTCGCCGCCGCATCGCAGTTGTTAACCACAAGCCACGGAAAAAGTTAACATCTGCGAGTGAAAAGGCAGACGACATCTCTAGCAAGCCTTTACCTGATCCTTCTCGCAACTACTCCGCCTGGATTAGGGCTATGCGACCCCGTTGGAAGCAACGACGTAGCGTGCGCACCGTCAATGCGGATTCGACAACAGTTCCATCTATGTTCCGTGGAGTAACAAAGTCAAAGGCTATGTCTCGCTGGGATATTGTACAACTGCGCCCTACACGCTCTCCCGGGCGGTATGATCTCTGGCTTAACGTTGATGGAGAACTTTTCTCGATACCACTCCGTATCCCGCGCTCATTTTACCTCCATCTCCGAGTAGATCTGCCGGACAGCCTCTTCCGATCAGACCTGTATGTGTGGGAGAAAGTCACGCGAAGCTTGCCTCGTAACATGCCCTGTACGAACCTTTACAAGATCACTACCCGCGAGGACGTGTATCAAGAAAACCAGGAGCATTTCATGGACCTCACGAACCACCCACATGTCGATGGGATATTTGAGCTTCAGGTAAGTACGAATCTTAATCGAACCTCTACTTTATTTCTAATTGCGGCCACGGCGGCAGGTACCTTTAACCATCCGCGGCATTTTGAAGTTAGGAAAGACCTGCACAGCAGCGGAAAGTGGCATCACCCTCAATCGCGCTGGGGTAACAGGACTGGAGGTCAACCAGTTAGAAATGGGGAGCCCCTCGCCACGCTCGCGGTACCTGGACGAAGGGAAAGCAGGAAAATACCTATTCCTTTACCATGCCTGCTCGGTCAATGCCCCCATCCACGTGTTTGCGCTCTTCTTACCTACGGGTAACGTTAGACTGCATCTCGTGGATCCTGCAACTCGGCGACAGCCGATCTCTCGACTCCGGGAAGTCTACAGCGATCTACGGCAACAACAGCATGCGAAGCATGGACGATGCATCTCAATAGACTATCTCGAATCACGGGAATTCAACCCGACATATCACTCAAGTGACTCAGCCGCTTTGAAAGCCATCTCACGCGAGCTTGGATTACTGGAAAACCAGTCCTTTACGATCATTATTTCTTCCATGAAGGACCAAGCGTACTTCAACCGTTCAGTACCCAGGCTCTTAAGGTTCCCAATCCTCTGTATGTCTAAAGCGAGGGCCCCTCACAGCCTGGACGTCTTTCCGTGGCAGACAAATGTCGCGCAGAAAATGTGTCAACGTTACCTTTCCCTTGGTTCATGGATCGACCGCATGTCAGCACTTGCTGAATATTACGACGTCCCTATTGGCCACATCGACGGAGACCAACCCCTACTCCTCTCGGACGTGGTCTTTTCCAGGCGACTCATAAGCCAAGATATGATTTTGTGGTGGTCACCAAGTGGTCGGCTCGATCTTGGCGGGCTCGAGGATGATGCGCGCCCAGTGGAGGAGTTGCCAAACACCGAATTTATTACTCCGGGTTGCTATTCAAATGTCTGCCTCGAAGTCACTGTGCGCAACCTCTCTGTAAATTCCGTGCTCCATGCGATGGCTGTCCACGAGCTAGAGGGTAGCGGCGGGACGACAGCCTTCGATTCCGTATCACATACAATCGAGGAGTTTGGTGACGGAGAAGTGCAACGTGACCTTACCCTCGGCGAATCGAATATGTCTCCGCAAGCATTCGGAATCATCAAGTCCATGGTGAAGGCGTGGCTGTTGGACAAGGTCCGGTATGGCTTCGAAAGCCCGGCGACGCTCGCGATCGATCACTTTTGGAGATGGATCAGCTCGAAGGCCTCTCACATGTACGACCCCAGCATCCATCGGTTCGTGCACAGTCTCATGCGGAAGATTTTTATCCAACTCCTCGCTGAGTTCAAGCGCCTCGGTTCGCAAGTAGTATATGCGGACTTCAGTCGGCTTTTGCTTGTTACCTCAAAGCCTCCGGGAACAGCCCATGCCTACGCAACGTATATCACGACCGCAGTGACGTCGAATGAACTATTCCAGCATATATACCTGAACACGGAGCGTTTCTATGACTTCTTATTATTCATGGACCAAGCTAATGCGGGCGGCATTGTATGCGAAGACCCGCTCTCTGTTGACCCACCAGAGGAACTCGTGGTCGAGATGCGCTGGAATATCCAACTTTTCCTACCACCTGCAATTCAGAGCGAGTTTTCAGATCTCGTTCGTTACTTCCTCCTCGAGATGTACAACGCCGCGCAAAAGGAAGGCCAACGCGCACCACTGCGTGTTCTCGCCAATGGCGCTCCAGACGCGACGCAACGAGACGTCAACAAAGTCCGGGAGCGCGACGCGGTCCGAGATTTTATCTCGCGACGTCTGACGAGGAAGCTATTCCGCGCGATCGAGAACGTTCAGGCGCGGGTGCGCGCCGCCATCGGCGACCCCGAGGCCGAACGGGTGCTTTCGTTCCCCGTGCTGCCGGGTTCACACCTCACGCTCACCGCCCCGGCCGTAGAACTCACAAAGTTCGCCTGCGCGGTGTTCGCGCTCGCGACGCCCTTCGAGAACGAAGTCGGCCTGCTCACGCGCAACGCGCTCGAACTCGTCGGCGTCAGAGCGTTCGGCGAGGACGCCGCGTTTCGCAACCCTTGCGCGCCGCTGCGCTTGTCCAGCGTGCCCTGCCGACACTGCGACGCCCTGAGGGACTTTGATTTTTGTCGCGACGCGGATTTGTTACCTCGGTCTGGCGGCGGCAGCAGCAGCAGCAGCAGCGGTGGTGGTGGCGAGGGACGCCCCCGGTGGGTGTGCGCGCGATGTGGCGCCGAGCATGATCGTACCGCGGTGGAATTCGAGCTTATCGAACGGGTGCATGCGCTAGAGCGCGCCGCGGCCCAGCAGGACTTGCGGTGTTCGCGTTGCGCGCAGCTGCGCTCCGACCACGTCGCGCGTGTACACGATTGCGGGGGCTCGTTTGGCAATACGGTGAACCGGAAGGATGTGCGTCGTATGCTCCGCACCATGGTGAACGTCGCCATCACCCATGACCTCGGTCAGCTGCGGGTGAGCACCCTTTTTTTTTTTTTTCTTACGTTTCCTTTGTCTTGATTTTTTTTTTTCCTTTCCTTGTTTT
>Ga0137397_10001144_pt1 | contig 18529 bp, 7 predicted proteins | sample czorhiz116metaG_FD_106658 | JGI IMG/M metagenome (GOLD analysis project Ga0137397, IMG submission 106658) | Vadose zone soil microbial communities from Angelo Coast Range Reserve, California, USA - czorhiz1.16 metaG | ecosystem: Environmental > Terrestrial > Soil > Vadose zone | place: USA... | reverse complement strand
AGGCGAAATAAGGTTTTGCTGCAATTTACGGTGGCAGCGTGCAGTAGCTTGTAGAATAAGCCAAGTTTCAAGTCTTGAAGGAATGCGGCTGACGCCCTGAATGAACGCCCTAGATAGGTTTCACCCCGCCGTCGCCGCCTGGTTCGCGCGGACTTTCGATGCGCCGACCCCGGCGCAGGAGAGGGCGTGGCCGGCGCTGCAGGCGGGGCGGCACGTGCTGGTGGCAGCGCCGACCGGCTCCGGCAAGACCTTTGCGGCTTTCCTCGCCGCGATCGACCAACTCGTCAAGGAGGGGCTTTCGGGACCGCTGCCGGACGAGACCCGCATCGTTTACGTGTCGCCGCTCAAGGCTCTGTCGAATGACATCCAGCGCAATCTCGAGGCGCCGCTCGAAGGCATTCGCGAAGAACTGGCGGCGTTGAATCTGCCCGAGGTGGCCATTCGTGCAGTGGTGCGCACCGGCGACACTTCGCAGGCGGAGCGCGCCGGGATGAGGCGCAAGCCACCGCACATCGTCGTGACCACGCCTGAATCGCTGTACATTCTGTTGGGTTCGCAGTCGGGACGCGAGATGCTTGCCACCTGCCGCACGGTGATCGTGGATGAGATTCACGCGATTGCGGGCAACAAGCGCGGCGCCCATTTGGCGCTGTCGCTGGAACGGCTGCAGGCGCTGACCGGGCGCGGGCTGGCGCGCATAGGATTGTCGGCGACGCAGAAGCCCATCGAAGAGGTGGCGAGGTTCCTGATGGGCAGCCGTGCTGCGGCGGGCGAAGACTGCGTCATCATCGACAGCGGCCACGTGCGCAGCCGCGATCTCAAACTGGAGCTGCCGCCGGCGCCGCTCGAAGCAGTCATGTCGGGCGAGGTGTGGACGCAGGTCTATGATCGGCTGGCCGAGCTCATCCGCGAGCACCGCACCACACTGGTTTTCGTGAACACGCGCAGGCTGGCCGAGCGCGTGGCGCGTCATCTTTCCGAACGGCTGGGCGAGGAAAACGTCACGGCCCATCACGGCAGCCTGTCCAAGGAACGACGCCTCGACGCGGAACAGCGCTTGAAGCGCGGCGAGCTGAAAGTGCTGGTGGCGACCGCCTCTCTCGAGCTCGGCATCGACATCGGAGATGTGGACCTCGTCTGTCAGCTGGGCTCGACCCGCTCCATCAACGCACTTCTGCAGCGGGTGGGCCGCGCCGGGCACTCGGTGGGCGGTACATCAAAGGGCCGGCTGTTTCCGCTTTCCCGCGACGAACTGGTGGAATGCGCGGCGCTGCTCGACGCGGTACGGCGCGGCGAACTGGACCGCTTGGAGGTTCCGACGGCACCTCTCGACGTGCTCGCCCAGCAGATAACCGCCGAAGTGTCCGCGCGCGAATGGGCCGAGCAGGAGCTGTTCGATCTCATGCGCGGAGCGTATCCGTACCGGGAGCTGCGCCGCGAGGAATTCGACGAGTGTGTGCGCATGCTGGCGGACGGATTCAGCACCCGCCGCGGGCGCCGCGGCGCCTTGCTGCATCATGATTCCGTCAACCAGATGCTGCGTCCTCGCAAAGGCGCCCGGCTGACGGCGCTCACCTCCGGCGGCGCCATCCCCGACAACGCCGATTACAGGGTAATGCTGGAGCCCGAAGGTCATCTCGTCGGCACCGTCAATGAGGACTTTGCGGTCGAGAGCCTGCAGGGCGACGTATTCCAGTTGGGCAATACCTCGTATCGCATATTGCGGGTGGAGCGGGGCACCGTGCGCGTCGAGGATGCGCACGGCCAACCGCCGTCGATACCGTTCTGGCTGGGCGAGGCGCCGGGCCGCACCGAGGAGCTGTCGGCGGCCGTGTCGAGACTGAGAAAGGAGATCGAGCAGCGTCTGGATGGCGGGCGAGCGGCGGACGACGGGCGAGCCGCGAGGGGGGCGTCCGGCGAAGCCATGCAGTGGCTGATCGAGTCCGTCGGACTCGACGAGGCAGCGGCTCTGCAGATCATTCAATACTTGAGCGCCGGCCGCGCCGCGCTCGGCTGCCTGCCCACATTCGACACGGTCATCTTCGAGCGCTTCTTCGACGAATCCGGCGGCATGCAGCTGGTCATTCATTCCCCTTTCGGCAGCCGCGTGAATCGCGCGTGGGGACTGTCCCTGCGCAAGCGCTTCTGCCGGACATTCAATTTCGAGTTGCAGGCCGCCGCGACCGAAGATCACATCGTGCTGTCGCTGACTCATGCGCATAGCTTCGAACTGGCCGAGGCCGCGCGGTATCTGCACTCGAACTCGGTTCGTCAGGTGCTCGTGCAGGCATTGTGCGCGGCGCCGATGTTCGAGGTGCGCTGGCGCTGGGACGCCGGCATTGCGCTGGCCCTGCCGCGCTTTCGCGGCGGCAAGAAAATCCCGCCGCAAATCGCGCGCATGAACGCGGAAGACCTGCTGGCGTCGGTGTTCCCGGATCAAGTGGCCTGCGCCGAAAATCTGCCGGGCGAGATCGAGATACCCGATCATCCGCTGGTGCGGCAAACGATTCGCGATTGCCTCGAAGACGCGATGGATATTCAGCGCTTCGAGGGCGTGCTGCGCGGTCTCGAAGCGGGCGACATCCGCGTCGTCGCGCGCGATCTGACCGAACCTTCGCCGCTCGCGCTCGAGGCTCTGAACGCGCGCCCCTATGCCTACCTCGACGATGCACCGCTCGAGGAGCGGCGCACCCAGGCCGTGATGAGCCGCCGCTGGATCGACCCGGAGTCCGCCGCCGACATCGGCAAGCTCGACCAGCAGGCGATCGAGCGTGTTCGCGCCGAGGCGTGGCCCGATGCGGCGACGCCCGATGAGCTGCACGACGCATTGTTGTGGCTGACGTTCCTGACCGACGAGGAGCGGCAGCGCAATGCGGCCTGGCCGCGATTGATGGATGAGCTCGCCGCTTCGGGGCGGGTGGCGCGCCTATCGGCTGCCGGGCTCTCGGCAGCGGAAGGCGACGCGCGGCGAGCGATCGTATGGGTAGCGACCGAAAGACGGGCGCTATTCGAGCCCTTGCCGATATCGGATGAATCTTTGGTCGAGATCGTGCGCGGCCGGCTCGAGGGGTTGGGGCCGGTCACGGCATCGGCCATTGCCGATTCACTGGCTCTGCCTGCATCGAGGATCAAGATCGCTTTGGCCGCGCTCGAGGCCGAAGGCTTCGCCATGCGCGGCCGCTTCGGCTCGGGCTCCGTGCAAGGGGCGGCCATTGCCCCGGGGTTGGGCATCGCCGAAGAGGAGTGGTGCGAACGCCGGCTGCTGGCCCGTGTTCATCGGTACACCGTCAAACGTCTGCGCGCCGAGATTGAGCCCGTGCAAGCCCGCGACTTCCTGCGCTTTCTCTGCGAATGGCAGCGCGTGCTGCCGGAGTCGCGGATGCAGGGGTCCGATGCGCTGGCGGCGGTGCTCACGCAGCTCGAGGGCTACGAAGCCCCGGCCGGTGCGTGGGAGACGGAGATCCTTCCGTCGCGCATGGCCGAATATGAGCCTCAATGGCTGGATGAGCATTGCCGCGCGGGGCGAGTCGTCTGGACCCGGCTTGCCGCGCGCGGGACCGCGCGCCCCGCCGTGGCTATCTCTGCCAACGCTGCGCAAGCTGCCGAGCCCGAACGCGGCCGAGGCGCTTCCCCGGTTCGTTCCACTCCCATCACCTTGCTGGCAAGGCGCAATGTGCCGCTCTGGTCGGCGCTGACCGACCAGACCGATCCGGCCCAGCTCACATCAAGAGCCGCCTCGGTGGCCGAATTCATCCGAGAACATGGCGCGTCGTTCTTCGACGAGATCGCGGAGCGCGTCGGCATGCTGCCGGTTGAGGTGGAGGATGCGCTCGCCGAGCTCGTGGCGCTCGGTGTGGTGAATTCCGATAGTTTCGCAGGCCTCCGCGTGCTGCTGCTGCCGAGCGGCCGCCGCAGCAGGTCGACTTCGACTTCCTACGCTTCGCGCCGCAAGCGTCGCCTGGCGCTGTTTGGAATGGCGGATGCGGGGCGCTGGGCGCTGGTGCGGCGGCCCATCGCAGTCGCGTCCAGTCGTGGAGACGAGGCGGTCGAACAAATAGTGCGCACGCTGCTGCGCCGATGGGGTGTGATCTTCTGGAAGCTCCTCGGTCGCGAGGCCAATTGGCTGCCGCCATGGCGCGACATGCTCATGTGTTGCCGCCGCTTGGAGGCGCGGGGCGAGATTCGCGGCGGCCGGTTCGTCGCAGGCTTCTCGGGCGAGCAGTACGCGGCGCCGGAGGCGGTTGGTCTTTTGCGCGACGTGCGCCGCAAGCCGCACACGCAGCAGTACGTGTCGCTGTCGGCTGCCGATCCGCTGAATTTGATCGGCATCATTACACCGGGGGCAAGGCTGGCCTCGCTTGCCGGCAATCGGCTGCTGTACCGCGACGGGTTGCCGATCGCGACGTATGCCGCGGAAGAAGTTCAGTACCTCGTAGACCTTCCGGAGAAGGAGCAGTGGGAGGCGCAGACCGCGCTATTGCGCCGTCACACTCCTCTCGTGCTGGACGACTTGGCGTAGACGCCGCGGCTTTACGCAGCGTCGGCACCTTCAAAGACGAAGCACCGGTCCGGGCGCACAACGACCTGTATGTTCCCGCAGGTACAAGCATTTGTTCTGGTTGGGTCCAGCCGGGCGCGCCGAAGCGTATAAGTTGTCCGCTTGTTCAGCGGGGATAGTCAATGCCTAGCAAGATTCATCCGAAGCTGCGTGTGGCGGTAGTACAAGCTGCTCCGGCTTTCCTCAACGTGGATGGGACTGTCGACAAGACGATCAAACTCATGCAAGACGCGGCTACGCAGGGAGCCCAGCTGATCGCATTCCCCGAGACCTGGATTCCCGGCTACCCGTGGTGGATCTGGCTCGGCTCACCGGCCGTGGGCATGCAGTACGTGCAGCGCTACCACGACAACTCGCTCGTCGTCGGTTCGGCCGAGTTTACCCGTTTGGCGCAGGCTGCCGGCGACCTCGGCATCTGGGCGGCGGTCGGCTTCAGCGAGCGGGCCGGTGGGAGCCTCTACATGGCGCAAGCGCTGTTCGACGACCAGGGCCGCGTGATCAAGACGCGCCGCAAGCTCAAACCCACCCATGTAGAACGTACCGTGTTCGGCGAAGGTGATGGGGCGGATCTGGCCGTCATGGACACCGCAATAGGCCAGATCGGCATGCTATGTTGTTGGGAACATTTGCAGCCGCTGAGCAAGTACGCGATGTATGCGCAAAACGAGCAAATTCACGTCGCCGCATGGCCCAGTTTCTCTCTCTATCGCGGCGCCGCCTATGCGCTCGGCGCGGAACTCAACAACGCAGCCAGTCAGCTCTATGCCGCCGAAGGGCAGTGCTTCGTGCTTGCGCCTTGCGCCATCGTCTCGAAAGAGATGCACGAGCTGCTATGCACCGACGACTTGCAGCGCCAATTGCTGCTGCAGGGCGGCGGTTTCGCGCGGATCTACGGTCCCGATGGCGCTCCGCTGGGCAACACGCTGCCCGAGAACGAGGAGGGTATTATCTATGCGGACATCGACCTCGGAATGATCTCGCTATCCAAGTCTGCCGCCGATCCGGCCGGCCACTATGCGCGGCCTGATGTCACCCGTCTATTGTTGAACAAGACGCCCGGCGACCGTGTCGTTTCGCATGCGCTGCCCGGGATGATTGTTGGTGAAGGTGCGATTGCGGTCGAACCTCACGCGGCCGCCACCGATTAACCGAGCACGGGCGATCCCATGGAATCCGCAATTCCGAGACATCTGCAATGCCCGCGCACGCGCAATCGTCGAGCGGACGAGAACTACGCGCCGCCGTACCCGGCATATGCGGCGCGGGCGCATCCGTCGACCAAACAGGTTGTCATGGGGTATTTTGGCGTGCAATCGCTCGGCACGGACATGCAGGGAAAGGCGTGTGCGGCGCTGCGCAATATCGTGCAGGGCTTCGGGACGACCGACGGACCGGGACATCATGATCTGGCGCACCATGTGGATGCGGCGGGATACGACAACATGGTGGCGATTGCCTATTGGAGCGATCCGGCAAGCTTTGCGCGCTGGCGGGTCGACCCGGTGGCCGACGCGTGGTGGAATGCCGACGAGCGGTTTAGCGATGGTCTCGGCTACTTTCGCGAGATCGCTTGCCCTCGCGTCGAGCGTTATGAAACCCTGTTCAATACCCCCGACCGTCCCGAGGGTGTGAGCGTCGTCATGGGCGGCATGAGCGAGGATATCCAAGAGCATGCCTATTGGGGTGCGGCACGCGACCGCATCCCGCTATCGCAGACCGACGCGATGCAGCCAGCTGGTGCGCTTGCGACAATTCACGCATCAGCCGGCATCGGTCGACCGGTGCGTATTGCAGGACATGAAAATGTCGCGCTAATTCGTTCGGGACAGGAATGGACCGAAACCGAAGGCAAGGAGCGCGAACTATATCTGAAGAACATGGAGCCTGTGCTGCTCGAGGGAATGAACTTCCTCCGTGACGAGGGGGCCGCCATCGGTTGTTACAATAACCGCTACATGCACCATATTGACGCGAATGGTCAGGTGCTTCAAAAAACGTTCGGCCTGAGCTATTGGCGTTCGCTTTCCGACATGGAGCGCTGGTCGGAGTCGCACCCGACTCATGTCGCAATATTTGGCACTTTCATGCGCATCGTGCAGGAACTCGAATTTAAGCTCAAGCTGCGCCTTTATCATGAGGTGTCGGTTCTGAAGGCGGATGAGCAAGAATACGAGTATATAAACTGTCACCCGAAAACCGGGATGATGAACGGAGTTGCACCGTAAACCCGGATTCGTGCCGAAGTCGTCAGTACTTGTAACCGCACCGCGGATGCCACTATAGTCACTCGAGGTAGGCCGCTTCGGGCATTTTGCGTGTAGCCGTGGGGTTCAGCCCATGAATTCGAATGCACACCATGCAACCTTGATCAAGACATCCAGCGTCGAGGTGCCACGGCGTTTGGATTATTGGCGCGACATGATTTCTTCAACCTTCGTGGCGCTCGATTGCGATGCACCGGCAAAACGGGACTTCTCGGGTTCGCTCGAAACGAACGCTCTCAAAGACGTGCAATTTTCGAGGGTCGTGTCCGATGCGCAACATGTCGTCCGCTCGCGGCGCAGGATACGGCAGTCGCCGGACGATTTCTTTCTGGTCAGTATTCAACATCGCGGCACCGGTTCTGTCGCCCAAGAGGACCGGGTTGCAAGTCTCTCGGTCGGCGACTTTGCGCTCTACGACGCGTCTCAGCCTTATGAGCTCGATTTCAAGAATCCCTTCGAACAACTCGTATTGCGACTACCGCGCCAATACTTGTCGCGTCGCATCGCTTGTCCGGAACGGCTGACGGCTATCACCTTTCGGGCCTCGCAAGGATCGACTGCAATCGTTTCCAACTTCATATCGCATCTATACCGCCAGCTGGACAGCCTGGAAACCGGCAGTCTGACCGTCATGCACCAGGCCCTGGTGGACCTGCTGGTGGCGGCTCTTTCGGGAACGACGGTGGAGGGCTTGCCCACACCAAATCGCTTGATCACGCGGCAACGAATAAAGAGCTTCATCGAGGCGCATCTCTCCGACAGCCTCCTCAACTGTAAACAGATTGCCGAAGCACACGGAATCTCCCTGCGTTATTTGCATAAGTTGTTCGAAGACGACGAAATCCCATTATCTGAGTGGATATGGGCGCGCCGTTTGGAGAGGGCACGAGTAGCGATCGAGTGTTCTCAGGCAACGGGGCAGTCGATCACGCAGATCGCGTACGACTGGGGGTTCAAAGATCCCGCTCATTTCAGCCGCGCCTTCAGAGCGCGCTACGGCGAGACGCCGTCGGCATCTCGGCAGGTACCCAAGTAGACAAGCGATAGTGCCTGTCCAATCAAGCCCGGGGTTCCGGGCCTGACTAATATCTCCCACGGTCTCGTACCACTGCACTCTCGTTGTCCAACGAGGGAAAAGTCCACTCGATGCGGGTGGCTCCCGACGGCGGTGCAAAAAAGACAGGGGATGGCATGCCTTCCGGAAGCGTGTATCGATATTCGAGATCACTCATCGTCGTGCTGCAGGCGACGCTCGCCGTCGCCGCAGCCGTTTGCTACAGCCATCGCGTTGCTGCTCAAGATGCTACGGGCACGTCGGTGCCACCTGATTACGTCAGGGCGATCGAAGCGCCGGGCGCACTCGAGGAGATAACGGTCACTGCGCAGCGACGCGAAGCGCGTCTCCAAGACACGCCGATTTCCATCACCGCATTTACTGCGTCGGCCATCGACAAGCTCGGAGTCACCAACGTGGAGCAGTTGGCGAATTTAGCGCCCAACGTCAGATTCGATTTCACTGCACCAATCAGCGGTGCGTCGGATGCCGCGGGAATTTTCATCCGTGGAGTCGGTCAGGCCGACTTTGCGCTGACCACGGAGGCCGGCGTCGGAACCTACGTCGACGGGGTGTATATGTCGCGATCCATCGGCGGGGTGCTGGACGTACTCGACATCGATCGCATGGAAATATTGCGTGGGCCTCAAGGCACGCTGTTCGGCCGTAACACGATCGGGGGCGTCATCAACATCGTCAGCGCCAAGCCCACCGATGAATTCGGCGGCACCGGCGAGCTGGAACTCGGTTCATTCAGCCGGCGCTATCTGCGCGGCACATTGAATATTCCCCTCTCGGATTCAGTGAAGATCAGGCTGACCGCATCCTCGAAAGAGAAGGACGGATACGTACATTCACGTCTCGTACCCCAATCGCCGGCCACTTCGCCGGTGCCGCCCGGGTCGAATCTTCCGGGAAGCGGCAGTCAGATTGACTATGGAAACGAGAATCGCCAAGCGGTGCGGCTCATTGCGACGTATGACCCGCATAACAATTTCACCGCAGATTTCTCCGTTGATGGTGAGCGGGTTCGCGAAAACAATGCGCCGGCCGTGCTCGTCGGGGTGACCGGAGGAAACAACCCGGCACTTGGCCCGATCGCGTTCTTCTACAACCTGGTCCAGGCGCCTGGTACCCAGTTGGCAGGATTCCCGAATGCGCAGTACAGCTGTGCCAATTTTTGTACCGGCAGCCCGAATAGCACCTATGCGACGGGTCCCAACGGAACCAGCATCAATGCGTGGGGCCCGGCGCTTACCTTAAGCTGGCATCCAAGGCCGAATCTGGAGCTGAAATCGATCTCCGCTCATCACGAGGAAAGCGGGTTCTTCAATCGCGACGCAGACGGATCGCCCATTGACCTTACTCATACGTCCAACTACGACTACCAACATCGGCAATTCAGCCAGGAGCTACAGTTGAACGGCAGTACGTTTGACGATCGGCTCAAGTTTGCGATGGGCGTCTACTACTTCGTTGAAACCGGCTCGGATCCTCTGTTGGTCACGTTCCCGTCGTCGTTCGGAACCTTGTATCAGGACGAAGACCATGTCGATAACAACAGCGTCGCGGGCTATGCACAAGCCACGTTCTCGCTCACGCAACGATTTTCGATCACCGCAGGCGGGCGCTACACGAGAGATTCCAAGACTTTCGACACGGATCAATACTTGATCACCGGCACGAGTGCCTTGGTGGGCAATGCCGTGTTTGGTGGCGCACCGCCCGGCACTCTGATCCCGCTGGTGCCGAGGCACTCTCACGTCAACAGCACCTTTACCAATACCTCACCTCGGGTGAGCCTCGATTACAAGATCATGGATCAAGCGCTGGTCTATGTGTCGTACAACGAAGGATACAAGGGCGGCGGCTTCAACCTCCGGTACGTAGCGCCGGTGCCGGCGGTGGTGCCGTTTGGCGCCGAGAAGGTGACAACCTGGGAAGCCGGCCTCAAGACCGAATTCTTGGATCGGCGGGTCAGGGCCAATTTGGCGCTATTCACGACAAACTACAATGACATGCAGCTGACCGAGTACCAGGAGCTCGGGGCGCCGCTCACGGTAAATGCCGGTAATTCGAAGATCAAGGGCGGGGAACTGGAACTGGTGGCGGCTCCGCTTGAAGGGCTTGAACTGTCTTACAGCCTGGGGGTGCTCAGCGCACACTATGTTTCGCTGGTCCCGAATCCCGCGCTCAACTTGCCGCCACAGGTGCAAATTTCGCGTGGCTCGAAACTGCAGAAAACTCCTCCCAACGAAAGCGTTATCGGCATCGACTACCGCTTGGCGCATATTCTGCCGGGCGGTGCAGTGGCGCTGCATGCGGACTGGCGCTTCACCGCCGACACGTATAACGACGCACAGAACTCGATATTTCTGTATCAGCCGGCATACAACATCGGCAATGCATCGATCGCATGGGAACCCGTTTTGGCGAAGTGGTCGATTCGAGTGTTCGTCCATAACGCTACCGACAGGCGCTACATCGTCAGCGGCGACAGCAACTATGGTATCGGCTTTCACGAAGCGGAATTCAACCGACCGCGTGAATGGGGGCTTGCCGGCAAGATGTCGTTCTAGTCTGCCCTTGTCGGGCGGATTCTCGCGCCGCTACGGCAGCGGCAGCTGCGACGCGTTCCAGCCGCCGCCCACGGCTTCGATCAGCGCGACGCTGGCTTGCAGGCGGTTCGACAGCACGGCGAGCGCCGTCTGTTCCGCGCTCAGGCGCGTGGTCTGCGCCGTGATCACACTGCTATAAGGCACGGTTCCGGCCTTGTACTGGTTGAGCGTGAGCTTTTCCGCTTCTCGGGCGGCGGCCACCGCGGCGTCCTCGATGACCGCCTGCTGTTCCAGCACGCGCAGGGTGACGATGTCGTCCTCGACCTGCTCAAAGCCGGTCAGCACCGTCTGCCGATAATTGTCGACGCTCACGTCGTAGGCCGCGCGTGCCTGGGCCACCTGCGCGCTGCGCAGTCCGCCGTCGAACAAAGTGTCCGCGAGCGTGGGACCCAACGACCAGATGCGATTCGGCACGTTGAACAGCCGCGACCAGGTACGGCCCGTGTAATCGTCCGACCCGGACAAGGTGAGACTCGGAAAGAACGCCGACTTCGCCACGCCGATCTGCGCATTGGCCGCCGCGACTCTGCGTTCCGCTTCCGCCACGTCGGGCCGGCGTTCGAGCAGCGTGGAGGGAATGCCCGCGGGCACGGTGGGCACATCGGCTCGCATGGGGGAGGGGCTCACGGAGAACGATGCCGGCTGCTGGCCCGTGAGTACGGCGATGGCATGTTCGAGCACGGCACGTTGAATCTTGGCGTTCACCTGCTGCGCCTGGCTCGACAGCAGTTGCGCCTCGGCGCTCACGACATCGGCCCTGGCCGCCACTCCGAAGCGGTAGCGGCTTTCCGCGATCTTCAGGGAGAGCTGCTCGGCCACCACGGTGTCGTCCAGCAGCTTCTGCAATTGATCCTGCGCGCGCAACTCGAAATAATCGGTCGCAAGTATCGCCTGGGCCGACAGACGCGCCGCGGCCAGCGCCGCCGCGCTGGCTTGCGCCGACGCCCGGTCACCCTCGACCGTGCGGCGGATCTGACCCCAGATATCCAAGGCCCAATTTCCGGAAATTCCCGCGCTGGTGGTGGTATGCGCGGGTGCGGTGCCGACCGCCCCACGCTGCTGCCCGGCGCTGACGCCGACGGTGGGCCAAAAGCCCGCGCGCGCCTGCGCCACCAGCGCCCGCGCCTGATCGTAGGCAGCCGCGGCGGCCTTGACGTTCTCGTTCGAAATGTCGATGCGAACTTCCAGCTGGTTCAATGCATCATCTTTGAATATTTCCCACCAGGGCCCTCTGCTGAGCGCATCGTTGGGCTCGCTGGGTTTCCAATCTCCGGCTTCCTTGTAATCGGGGGCGACGTCGAGCTTCGGGCGATGGTAATCGGGACCGACCGCGCACGCGGCGGCGAGGCTGAGCCCTGCGGCCACGCTCAACCATCGGGTGAACCGCAGACCCCAGCTGCAGTGGCGGAGCCGCATCAGATGCCGGCTCCCACGGGGTCGAATCCCTGACCGCCCCGATCCGGGTGGGCGGACGCCGGCGGCGGGTTGTACTTGCCTTGTCTCAAATGCTTCCAGTAGCGATGGATGTACAGGTAGACCACCGGCGTCGTATAGAGCGTGAGGAGCTGGCTGACCACCAGGCCGCCGACTATCGCGATCCCTAAGGGCCGCCGCATCTCGGTGCCGTCGCCGTACGCGATGGCCAGGGGCAGTGCGCCCGCAATGGCGGCACAGGTGGTCATCATGATGGGCCGAAAGCGCAGGCTGCAGGCGTGCGCGATGGCGGCCCGCGGGTCCATCCCCAGAGTGCGCTCGGCCTCGAGCGCAAAATCCACCATCATGATGGCGTTCTTCTTGACGATGCCGATCAGCAGCAGGATACCCAAGAAGGCGATGAGACTGAATTCAGTGCCGGTGGCCATCAGCGCCATCAGCGCGCCCACTCCGGCGGACGGCAGCGTGGAGAGAATGGTCAGCGGTTGGCTGTAGCTTTCATACAGCACGCCCAGCACCACGTAGATCGCGATCAGCGCGGCCACCAGCATCAGCGGCGTATTGCTGTTGCTCTGTTGAAACAGGCGGGCTGTTCCATAGGTTCCGCCGCGAATGCTGATGGGCACGTGGATGTCGTTCATTTTGCGGTTGATCGCGGCGAGCGCGACATCCAGCGATTCTCCCACCGGTAAATTGAATGCGATGGCCGTCGACACTGAGGTGCCGGTGTGATTCACGCTCACCGGCGTCGTGCCGGTGGTGAAGTGGCTGAACGCCGCAAACGGCACGACGGTTTCCTGGGCGACGCTGACGGCGGTGCCGGTGGATGTGTTGCCGCGGCCGGCGTTCGCCAGAGAATTCGCGGCCAGATTGCGTGCCGCATCCTGGGCGACCGCGGCGCTGGATGAACTCGTCGCCGACGCCTTTGACGCCGTGGGCGATGCCGATTTGAGCGAGACGGTGCCGGCGACCGCCTGCGTGGCCTGTGTCCCCGTGACGGCGGCGCCGGAGGTGCTCACGTACAATTCCTTGAGCACTTCCGGGTTCTGCCAGAACTCGGGCGCCACTTCCATGACCACGTGGTACTGCTGCGGGCTGAACGGGTTGTAGATATTCGACACCTGCGCCTGAGCGAACGCGTCACCCAGCGCATTGTCGATCTGAACTTCCGTGAGCCCGAGCTTCGAGGCGCTGTCGCGGTCCACGATCAGGTCGGCCTCGAGGCCGCCCGGCTGCATGTCCGTGTCCACATCGGTGATTTCCGGCATATCCTGCAATGCCGTCCGAAGCTTCTGCGACCAGCTACGCAACTCCGTCAAGTCGTCGCCGAGCAGCGTCCATTGGTACTGCGAGTTGGCCGATCGTCCGCCGCCGCCGCCGATGTCCTGCACGGCCTGCAGAAAGGTCGCAACCCCCGTGACTTTGTTCAACTTCGGCCGCAATCGGGCGATCACCTGATCCGCGGCGATCCGGCGCACCGCAAGCGGCTTGAGCGCGATGGTGACGTTGGCGTTCGCGCCGCCGCCGCCGAAGGGCCCGAAGCCGCCGCCTCCCACCGAGCCTGTCACCGTATTGACCGCGGGATCGGCCTTGATGATGGCCGCGACCTCCTGCAGCTTGCGCTTCATCATTTGAAACGAGCTCTGCGCATCGCCGCGAATGCCTCCCTGCAGCTGGCCGGTATCCTGTTGCGGGAAAAATCCCTTGGGTATCGCGATGTACAGATAAACATTGAGTCCAATGGTCGCGCACAGCAGCAGCAGCATGGCGCGCGGATGATGCAAGGCCCAGTCGAGGGATCTTTCGTAGCCGCGGCGCAGGCGCCCGAAACTGCGCTCGAATGCCTGCCCGAAGCGGGAGGGATTGCGCATGTTTTCGCGCTCGAGCAGCAGCGAACACATCATGGGCGTCGTCGTCAGGGAAATCACCAGAGAGATGAGGATGGATACCGACAAGGTGACGGTGAACTCGCGGAATATCCGCCCGACGATGCCTCCCGCAAACATGAAGGGGATGAACACCGCGACCAACGACAGACTCATGGACACGACGGTGAAGCCCACTTCGCGGGCGCCCAGCAGGGCGGCGCTCATGCGCGACATGCCCGCTTCGATATGGCGCGTGGTATTTTCCATGACGACGATGGCGTCATCCACCACGAAGCCGGTGGCCACGGTGAGCGCCATCAGGGAAAAATTGTCGAGGGTATAGCCGAGCAGATACATCGCGCCGAAAGTTCCGATCAACGACACCGGCACGACCAGGGCGGGAATCAGCGCCGCGCGATAGCTGTTCAGAAAGATGTACACCACCAGGATGACGAACGCCACGGCCAATATCAGAGTCTGCTCGACCTGGCGCAGCGAGGCGCGAATCGTGATGGAGCGGTCGAAGGTGACCACCAGATCGATCTTCGAGTCGATCGAACTCTTGAGGAGGGGAAGTGCAGCCTTGACGGCATCGATCATTTCAATGACGTTGGCGCCGGGCTGCTGAAAAACCGTGACGAACACGGCGGGTTTGCCGTTGTAGAGGCCATAGGTGCGGATGTTCTCGGTCGCGCCATCCTGCATGTCCAGGACTCTGGCCACATCGCCGAGCCGTACCGTTGCGCCGTTGCGGTTCGCGATGATCAGATTGCGGTAGGGTCCCGCGTCGCGGGCATTGTCATTGGTGTAGATCTGATAATGCAGCGGGCCGGACTCGATCGCGCCCTTGGGCGCATTGGCGTTGGCATTGGAGATGGCGGCGCGGACATCCTGCAGACCGATGCCGTACTTGGACAGCGACAGCGGATTGATCTCGACCCGCACGGCGGGCAGCGCGCTGCCGTTGACGTTCACCCCGCCGACGCCCGGAAGCTGGGACAGGCGCTGCAAGATCACGGCGTCCGCTGCATCGTAGATCTGGCCCTGCGTGAGCACGTCCGAAGTCATGGCGATGGCCATGACCGGAAACAAGGAGCTGTTGAGCTTGCGGTAGGTGGGGTTGCGCGTCAGCGAGCTGGGCAGGTCGGCATGCGCGGCGACGATGGCCGCCTGCACGTCGCGCGCCGCGCCGTCGATGTCGCGGTCGACCCCGAAAGTCAGTTGAACGTTCGAGGTGCCCACGCCGCTCGTGGAGGTCATGTCGTCGACGTCGGCGATCGCGCCGAGATGCCGCTCCAGCGGAGTGGCCACCGTGCTCGCCATGACCTCGGGGCTGGCTCCGGGCAGCTGCGCCGAAACGAAGATCGCCGGCACATCGATGCGCGGCAGCGGCGCCACGGGCAGCAGCATGAAGGCCGCGGCGCCGCACAGTGCGACGCCGGCCGTCAGCAGTATGGTCGCCACCGGTCTATGAATGAAAGGAGCGGAAATGTTCACGCGGAACCGTCCGCCGCCAATGCGCCGCCCGCGGCGGCGCGCGCGGGCCGGCGCAGGCGGGACGCCAGGCGGTCGAACGCCAGATAGATCACCGGGGTCGTGAACAATGTCAGCACCTGGCTCACCAAGAGGCCGCCCACGATGCTGACGCCGAGCGGGTGGCGCAGTTCGGAGCCCGTGCCCGTACCGAACATGAGCGGCAAGGCGCCGAATATCGCGGCAACCGTCGTCATGAGTATGGGTCGAAAGCGCAGCAGGCAGGCTTTGTAAATAGCCTCACGCGGCGCAAGGCCCTCATCGCGCTGCGCCACGACCGCAAAGTCGATCATCAGAATCGCGTTCTTCTTCACGATGCCGATGAGCAGGATGATGCCGATCAGCGCAATGATGGTCAGATCGTCCCCGGCCAGCATCAGGGCGAGCAGCGCGCCGATGCCGGCCGACGGCAGCGTCGATAGAATCGTGATGGGATGGATGAAGCTCTCGTATAGAACGCCGAGAACGATGTACATGACGAGCACGGCGGCCACCAGCAACAGAAGCTCGTTGGTCAAGTTGCTGCGGAAGGCGAGCGCCGCTCCCTGGAAGGTCGTTCGAATGCTGTTCGGCAACCCGGCGCCGCGTTCGGCATTCTCGATGGCCGAAACGGCGGCGCCGAGCGAAGCGTTCTCGCTCAAGTTGAAGGATACGGTGGTCGCCGGAAATTGCGCCAGGTGATTGATGAGAAGCGGCCGAGTTTCCACATCCACTTTGGCGATCGCGGACAGCGGTACCTGACCGCCGCCCGCCGACGGTACGTAGATGGACGCGAGCGAGTCCACGGACCGGTAGTAGGCCGGATCCGCCTCCATGATGACGCGATACTGATTCGACTGAGTGAAGATCGTGGACACGATGCGCTGGCCGAATGCGTCGTACAAGGCGTTGTCGACGGTGCCCACGCTGATGCCGAGACGCGCCGCGCTGTCGCGGTCGATGGTGATGTAGGCCGCAAGGCCGTTGTCTTCCTGGTTGCTGACGACGTCCGCGAGCTCGGGCTGCTGACGAAGCGCCGCCAGCAGCCGGGGAGTCCACGTGGACAACACCGCGGCGTCCGCGCTTTCCAGCGTGAATTGGTATTGGGTGCGGCTCACCGTGTTGTCGAGGGTAAGATCCTGCACCGGTTGCATGTACAGCGTGATGCCCGCGATGTCGGCCGTTTCGGCCCGCAGCCGGCGGATGGCATCGGCGACGTTCGTGCTGCGTTCGCCCCGCGGCTTCAAATTGATCAGGAAGCGGCCGCTGTTCAGGGTGACATTGTTGCCGTCGACACCGATGAAGGAGGACAGGCTGAGCACATCCGGATCCTCGAGTATCGCGGCCGCGAGCGCTTGTTGCCGATCGGCCATGGCGGCGTAGGAAATCGACTCGGTCGCCTCGGAGACGCCCTGAATCAATCCGGTGTCCTGTGCGGGAAAGAAGCCCTTCGGAATCAGAATATAGAGAATCGCAGTCAGCGCCAGGGTGGCCATCGCGACATACAGGGTCAACCGCTGATGATCGAGCACCCAGGTGAGCCTCCGGCCGTACCACTCGACCACGGCGCTGAACCACCGTCCCGACTCGAGCTGCGCGTGTTCGCCCGGCGGCCGTTGTTTCAGGAGCTTGGCGCACATCATCGGCACGAGGGTCAGGGACACCACGGCCGAAATGAGAATCGTGACGGCGAGTGTAACCGCGAATTCGCGGAACAAACGCCCGACCACATCCTGCATGAAGAGCAGCGGAATGAGCACCGCGATCAGCGACACCGTCAGCGATATGATGGTGAAGCCGATCTGTCCGGCACCCTTCAGCGCCGCTTCGAGCGGCGTCTCCCCGAGCTCGATGTAGCGCGAGATGTTTTCGATCATCACGATGGCGTCGTCGACGACGAAACCCGTCGCGATGGTCAACGCCATCAACGATAGATTATTGAGGCTGAAATTCGCCAGATACATCACCGCAAAGGTGCCGATGAGCGACAGCGGCACCGAAAGGCTGGGGATGATGGTGGCCGGAACATTGCGCAGGAACACGTAGATCACCAGCACGACCAGCACGACGGCGAGCACGAGTTCGAATTCGACGTCGGCGACCGAGGCTCTGATGGTCGTCGTTCGATCGGTGAGGATGGCGAGATCGACTCCCGCGGGCAGCGCGGCCTGCAGCGAAGGCAAGAGATCGTGGATTCGGTTGACGACGTCGACGACGTTGGCGCCCGGCTGGCGCTGCACGTTGAGGATCAAGGCCGGGACCCTGTTCATCCAGCCGCCGAGCTTGGCGTTCTCCGCGCCCGAGACCAATTCGGCCACATCCTTGAGCCTGACCGGGGCGCCGTTCTTGTAGGCCACCACGATGCTGCCGTAGTCCTCCGCGTTGCGGATCTGATCGTTGGTATTGACCGTGTAGGCGACGCTGGGGCCGTCCAGCGTGCCCTTCGGACCGTTCTGGTTGGCGTTGTTGATGGTGGTGCGCAGATCGTCGAGATTCAATCCGTAGGCCGCCAAGGCGCGCGGGTTCACCACCACGCGGACCGCCGGCCGCTGGCCGCCGCTGATGCTGACGACACCGACCCCCTTGATCTGCGAGATCTTTTGCGCAATGCGCGTATCAGCCATGTCCTCCACTTCGGTGAGCGGCATCACTTTCGAGGTGAGCCCCAGGATCAGCACCGGCGCGTCGGCGGGATTGACCTTGGCATAGATCGGCGGCGCCGGCAGATCCTGCGGCAGCAGGTTTTGCGCGGCGCTGATGGCCGCTTGCACCTGCTGTTCAGCCACGTCGATGGCGAGGGTCAGATTGAACTGCAGGGTGATCACCGACGCGCCGGCCGAACTCGTCGAGGACATTTGACTGAGGCCCGGCATCTGGCCGAATTGCTTCTCCAGCGGCGCGGTGATGGCCGACGTGATGACCTCGGGGCTGGCGCCGGGGTAGAACGTCTGCACCTGGATCGTGGGATAGGCCACTTCGGGAAGCGCCGACAAGGGCAGCTGCAGGTAGGCGATCGCGCCGACGATCAATATTGCAACCATCAGCAGGGTGGTTGCGACCGGACGCAGGATGAATATGCGCGACGGATTCATACGGGCGCGGCCGCGGAAGCGGCTGCAAGTGCGGCGTGGGCGGTTAGCGTGTCCGCGATCGACATCATGGCGATGGTTTGGGGCGGTTTCGCGGGCGCTGAGGGCCGGGCGAACCCGGAGCGCCGGGCT
>Ga0137397_10001143_pt1 | contig 18555 bp, 14 predicted proteins | sample czorhiz116metaG_FD_106658 | JGI IMG/M metagenome (GOLD analysis project Ga0137397, IMG submission 106658) | Vadose zone soil microbial communities from Angelo Coast Range Reserve, California, USA - czorhiz1.16 metaG | ecosystem: Environmental > Terrestrial > Soil > Vadose zone | place: USA... | reverse complement strand
GGATGTCGACTTGCAGCTGAAGCTGGCACAAGTCAGCGCCGATCTCGGGAGAGCCAAGGACGCGATCGGGATCTACCAGGACGTCTTGTCGCGGAGACCGGATCTAGACGTGGTCGAGTACAAGCTCGCCGCGCTGCTCGCTTTACAGGACGAGGACGGCGCATCGCGGAAGCGGTTGCTGCAGGTCCTGCAGCGCCTGGAGTCGGATCTGCCTTCCGACCCGCTGTTGCTCGATTCGCTGGGATGGGCGCATTACCGCGCCGGCGCTACCGACCGTGCCCGGGCATTGCTGGAGGCCGCCGTGAACGGCGCGCCCGACGAGCCGGGTCCGCATTACCACCTCGCGGCCATCTACGCCCGCGAGAAGAAGGCAGATCTCGCCCGCGGCGAATTGAAAGCCGCGCTGGACTCGAAGCGACCGTTCCCGGAGCGGCTCGAGGCCATGCGCCTGCTGCGCGGAAGCTCTCCCGAACCGGCCCCGAAGGGCACTGCGAGCGCAGGTTCACCGGCCCGGTGACGTCCGCCGACGCGGAGTCACTTGACTTCCCAAACGTCCATCTCGCAGCGTCCTTCCCCCACGATCAAGCAGCTCTTCGAACGCGGAAAAAGGAGACTCACGATGGTGGAGCGCGCGGTGTCTGGCTCGTTGACGCTCGGGTTGCGCAGGGCCGGCGTTCCGGCCTTGCTGCTCTCCCTCGCGCCCTTCCTGGCGATGTGCGGCGGCGGGAGCAGCGCTCCGACCCCCTGGACGACTTCGGTCCCGAAAGCCACGTGCGGCACGACCGACCGTCCGGAGACTGGCCTGCAAGGTCAGACCACGCTGGCGGAGCGGACGGGCAGTCCGAGCGCCTCGGAGACGGCGTACACCTGCAACCTCCAACTGGTCAGCCAGGTGCAGGAGCAGGGCGCGCAATGGCAGCTGACCTGGTTCAACGACTGCGCCTATTTCGGCACGTACAACAACGGGTCGAAGACGCACCCCGGCGTCGTGGTGGTGGACGCCTCGAACCCGGCAAGCCCGCATGTCACGACGTACCTGACCGCGCGCGCGATGATCGATCCGTGGGAATCGCTGAAGGTGAACGAGCCACGGAAGTTGCTCGGAGCCACCAAGGGTCCCGGTTTCGGAGCTTCACAGCCGACGGACCGGCAGTTCGCCTTCTATGACATCGCGTCCGACTGTGCCCATCCGGCGCTGCTCTCGGACGTCGACGTCCCGGGCCATACGGGGCATGCGGGCGACTTCGCCCCGGATGGACAGACGTACTACGGAACCGGCGCGGGCGGGACCGGCTTCACTGCGATGGACATCGCCGATCCGAAGAATCCGAAGCTGCTCTGGCACGGGGCCGGCGACATCAACGAGACCCACGACATCTCCATCAGCAACGATGGAAATCGGGCATACCTGACCCACTGGGGCAACTTCGTGCCGTTTAGCCTGCCGGGTCCCAACGGGCTCTATATCCTGGACACCAGCGACATCCAGAAGCGCGTCGCGACTGCACAGCCCAAGCTCGTCAGCACGTTCACCTGGGACGACGGCGGGGTCGCGCAGCAGACGATCCCCGTCACCTGGGGCGGGAAGCCGTACATCGTCTTCACGGACGAGACGGGCACGAGCAAGATTGCCTCTCCCGCCGCTGGCCGACAAGACTCCTGCGCGAGAGGCGCAAACGTGTTCGGGTTTGCGCGCATCATCGACATCAGCGACGAAATCCATCCGAAGCTCGCAGCCAAGCTGATGCTCGAGGTGAACGACGCGGCGAAGTGCCAGCAATACATCGTCGACTATCCAGCGGCCACGGCCGACCTGGACAACTACGGGTATTCCGCCCATTACTGCACTCCCGACTCGAGGACGGATCCGAAGATCCTGGCGTGTGGCTATTGGGGCGCGGGGTTGCGGGTCTTCGACGTCCGCGATCCATACAAGCCGAAGGAGATCGCGTACTACAAGCCCCCCGCGCAACGTCTGAAAACCCTTCCAGGGTCCTCTCTCTGGACCGACTACGGAGGAAAGGACCGCACGACCGACCGCGTCTCCGCCAACGTGCGCTTCCGCACCATCGGCACCGACAATTACCTCTGGTTCGCCGGTCAGGACAACGGGTTCATGATCGTGAAGTTCACGAAGCCGATGTCGCAACTGCTCCCATGAGGGACCGGAGGGCTGGACGGCGGTCGTGACGACCGACGACGGGTGGCCGGCCGCGCAGCGAAGGCTGCGCGACAGCCCGCGTGCATCTTGATTCGAGCGAGGGGGGGTACAGGAGCCGGACGTTCATCTCATGGCGCGACATCGACGTTCGTTCCATTCCTTGCGATCCGGGATCGTGGCGTTCGCAGCGGTTGCATTCGCCACGGCAAAAGCTGCGCGCGCGAACAACGCGTTTCCCGACGAGTTCAGCATCCACTTTCCCGCCAACGCACCGCACAGGATTCTCCTGGGAGCGAACTTCGGTTTGCTCGTCTCGGAAGACGACGGGCTGACCTGGCGCTACAGCTGCGAGCCGTGGGTGGTGTCGGGATCGAACGCAGCGCTCGCCTTTGCAAACGTGAGTTACTACGAAGTGACCGCGGATGGCGCTCTGCTCGCGGACGCATACGACATCAAGAACATGACGCGATCGACGGATGTGGCTTGCACCTGGCCGAGCTCGGGCGGCTCCATCGTCGGCCAGGGGGTGGCGGACTTCTTCGCGGACCCGAACGACGCCACGCTCGTGTTGGCGAACGTCGTGACCACCACCGGCAGCTACATCGTCGCCTCGCACGATGGGGGGAAGACGTTCGACGCCCCCCACCTGCTCGACACGCCGGATCTGCTGACCGGCATCGAGATCGCGCGCTCCAAGCCCGGGGTTGCGTACGCGACTGCGTTCTCGAGCGGCTCGGCGAAGTTCTACGCGAGCGCCGACTCTGGGGCGACATGGGGGCCTCCGACGACGTTCGCGATTCCCGCCGCAACCGAGCCGCGGATCCTCACCGTCGATCCTGGCGACGATCAGAAGGTCTACTTGCGCGTCGTCGGCGCGATCTCGGACGAGATCAGGGTCACCTCCGACGGCGGCAAGACGTTCCTGACGGTCTTGACCACGGATTTTCCCCTTTCGTCGTTCTTGCGAGCCAGCGACGGCGCGATCTACGCCGGCACGAAGTCGGGGAAGCTCTACGTGCAGCCTGGGGGCGCGACGACCTTCGACGCCCCCCGGGCCTCCCTGCACCTGCGGTGCCTCGGACAGCGCCGGGGAACGACGCGGATCTACGCGTGCGCGGACATGGTCGTGGACGGGTACAGCCTCGCCGCGAGCGACGACAACGGGAAGACGTTCCAGCCGGTGATGAGCTTCAAGGACCTCCTGGGTCCGCTCACCTGCGCGCCCGTCCAGACGAACTGCCAGGCGCACTGGCAACGCATCCAGGGCGTCCTGTTCGGCGCGCCCGACGCGGGGCAGCCGGCCCCAACCCCGGGCGGCTCGCACTGCGCGAGCGTCGGCGCCGGCCCATCGGCGCTGCTGCTGCTGCTCGCATTCTCATTTCGGAGGGCACGATGGTCATGAGACGCGTTGCAGCTCTGCCGGCGCTCGTGGTGGCCGTCGCCTGGGCATGCTCGTCGGGAGATCAGCGCGGTCCCGCCGGCGGTCCGGTCTCCGGTCAGCTAGACAAGCACTGCACGCTGCCCGACGGCGGCATGCAAGTGCAGCCGACCGACCCGGCCGCGTGCCAGATCGGAGGCACCGGGACAGCACAGTACGGCCCGACTCTGTACAACGCCGAAGCCGACGACGACGACTGCAAGTACCACGTCAAGTTCACCGCCTCGCCGGTGTACGGGAACACTGACGTGAGCTTCATCCTGACGGCGACGAGGAAGGCCGACGGAGCCCCGGCGACCGGAGCGAACCTCGACGCGGAAGTGTTCCTCGATTCCACGCATCCGGCGCCCAATTCGAACCAGCACACGACCGAGTCGCCGCCGGGCACGTACAAGATCGGGCCCGTCCGATTCGACAGGGCGGGGCAATGGACGGTCAGGTTCCATCTCTACGAGCAATGCTTGGATTCGGTCCCGGACTCTCCGCACGGGCACGTGGCCTTCTTCGTCGACGTCCCCTGATCCGGACAGGTGGGAGCACGGGTGAAGACAGTCTCGATCGCGCTGGTCCTGGTCGCCGCTTGCGGAGGGTCGGGGGGCCTCTCGTGCCCGAACGACCTGCCCCAAGGTTGCCCATCGCCCGCCCCGAGCTATCGGACCCAGGTCGCGGCCGTGATCGCCAACCGGTGCGTCTCCTGCCATGGTCCCGGGGGGCAGGAAGCGGCGCTGCCCTTCACGAGCTACCAACAAGTCTTCAACTCGCGCAGCGTGATCCTGAACCAGGTGTACCATTGCGTGATGCCTCCGGCAGGCAATCCCGCGCCCGACTCGCAGCAGCGGGCGCTGCTCCTCGGGTGGCTCGTGTGCGGCGCGCCCGACAATTGAAAGGAGCGGCCGATGAGTCGACGTGATGCTCCGACTTGTTTTCGCTCGACGTTCTTCCTCGCGCTCGCTCTCGCGGCGGCGTGCGGCGGCAGCTCGCAATCCTCGCCTCCGGACGGCGGCGACGTCGTCAATTGCGCGAACGATCCGCGGGTCGCCACCTACACGCCGAACCTGACCGTCAACTCGACGGGTGGCGGCTTGAAGTTCGTGCTCCTCTCGTCGGATCCGGCTCCGCCCGCCAAAGGAACGGATACGTGGACCATCCGGGTGATGGACGCGGCGGGGCAGCCGCAGCCCAGCCTGTCGCTGTCGGTCCTGCCCTTCATGCCCGATCACGGACACGTCTCGCCGGTGACGCCCCAGGTCACTTCGAACGGCGGCGGCAACTACACCGTCGCGAACCTCTTCTTCTTCATGCCCGGCGTCTGGAAGACCACGTTCACGAGCCCTTCTCCGAGCGACACCGCGGTCTTCTTCTTCTGCATCCCCGGATGAGCTGCAACGCCATGAAGAACCCTGCCAGGATCGCGCTCCTTTCCCTCACCGCCGCGGTGCTGCACGGGTGCAGCGGGTCGTCGCAGCAGCCGCAAGGAGAGCTGACGCGGGAGCAACTCCTCGACCCGCAGACGTGCGCCGGCTGCCATCCTGGCCAGTTCGCGGAATGGGCGGGCAGCATGCACGCGTACGCCTCGAAGGACCCGGTCTTCCGGGCGATGAACCAGCGAGGACAGCGCGAGACGCAGGGGGCCCTCGGCTCCTTCTGCGTGAACTGCCATGCACCGATGGCGGTCCGTGAAGGCGCCACCAAGGACGGACTGAACCTCGATCAGGTCTCGCAGAAGCTGCACGGCGTCACCTGCTTCTTCTGCCATTCCACGCAAAGCGTCGAAGGGACGCACGACAATCCGCTCAAGCTCGCGAACGACGGAGTGATGTACGGGTCGATCCCCGATCCGGTTGCCAGCGGACGGGTGCACGGCGCCGCGTATTCGCCGCTCCTCGACCGGAACCGCGCCGAATCGGCGCCGGCCTGCGGAAGCTGCCACGACATCGTCTCGCCTCACGGTGGCGCGATCGAGCGCACGTTCACCGAGTGGCAGAAGTCGGCGTTCGCGACGGCGACCGGCACGACCTGCGGCCAATGCCACATGCCGCAGAGCACGTTCGACAAGCCCGTTGCCGCGGTCCCCGGCGCCCCTTTGCGGCGAACGCATGGCCACACCTTCGCCGCGGTGGACCTCGCGATCACCCCCTTCCCGGACCTGCAGCGCCAACGCGACGAGGTGCAGGCCCTGCTCGACTCGACCATGCAGAGCGCCGTCTGCATGGAGCCGTTCGGGGGAGGCGGGCAGGTCAGCGTCATCATCGACAACGCGGCGGCCGGACACTCCTTCCCCAGCGGATCGGCGCAGGACCGCCGGCTGTGGATCGAGCTGATCGCCTACCAAGGCACCAACGTCGTCTACCAGTCGGGGGTCGTCCCCGACGATCAGGCCGTGACCTCGTCCACCGATCCGGACCTGTGGCTCATGCGGGACTGCATGTTCGACCAATCCGGAGCGCAGGTGCACATGTTCTGGGAGGCTGCGAGCTTCGAGACGAACGCATTGCCCGCCCTGACCACGTTCACTCTCTCGGACCCCAACTTCTACCAGACGCACAAGGTCCGGTTCTTCCCCGCGAGCGGCACCCCGCTTACTCCCGCTCCCGACCGCATCACGCTGCGCGTGCGGCTGCGCGCGATGGGGCTCGACGTGCTCGACGATCTCATCGCCAGCGGGGACCTGGATCCCCGGTTCCGGATGGCGATCCCGACCCTCACCGCCGGCGGCACCCTGGAATGGACCCAGGCGGCGGCGACGCACACGTACGTCAACCGCAACACGAACGGGCTGGTGTACTGCGCGACGAACAGCAACCTGAACGTGCAGGCGGACAGGTTTCCCGCGCCCGTCCGAACGAAGTGCTCACCCTGAGAGACGTGGCTCTACCGCAGCGTAGAGCGTGAAGAAAGGGAGGAGACGGTATGACGACGACAGTTCGCCGCAGCGCCCTCGCAGCGTGGCTTGCGCTCGTGACCCTCGCAGCACCGGTGTTCGCAGACAAGCCGCCGGGCCCATGGACGGGGCGCAACATCCGCGTGGTCGGCTACTCGGAGACGAATCGCCGGCCCGGGTTCAAGCTAGCGATACAGGAAGTCGGCGGCCGCTGGCTCCTGTACATGGGTCACCTCTGGGACCGCGGCTGGTCGATCATGGACGTGACCAACCCGCGCGATCCGCAGGTGGTGAAGTTCATCCCCGGTCCGACGAACACATGGACCATCCAGATGGACGTCGCGGAAGGCAAGATGATCACTGCCCTGGAGCGTATCGCTCCGGGATGGGGCGGGGACCTCACCAAGCCGTTCGACGAGGGAGTGCTGATCTGGAGCCTCGCCGATCCGGTCAGCCCGAAGCTCCTCGGACAGTTCAAGACCGGCGGCACGGGAACGCACCGCGACGGATACTTCGGAGGGAAGTACGTCCACCTCGCCGCCGGCATGCCGGGATACAGCGGGAACATCTACGTCATCATCGACATCAGCGATCCGGCGCATCCGGTCGAGGCGGGCCGCTGGTGGGTTCCGGGGCAGTGGGTCGCGGGGGGAGAGAAGCCGGCGGCCAGCGTCTCGCTGCACGGACCGCCGTACGTGGAAGGAAACCTCGCCTACGTTCCCTTCGGAGCCGCGGGGCTCGTCATCCTCGACGTGTCCGATCCGGCGCACATCAAGAAGGTCGGGCAGTTGCCGTTCTCGCCGCCCTTCCTGGGCAACATCGGCGCGCACAGCGCCCTGCCGCTGCCGAAGCGCAACCTGGCGATCGTCAACTCGGAATCCATCCGCGAGGATTGCAACGAGCCTTTGAACCACAGCTCCGTGGTGGACGTCTCGAATCCGGCGGCGCCGTCGTTGCTTGCCCTGCTTCCGCTGCCGGTCCCGCCGCGAGGGTTGCCGTACAAGGACTTCTGCCAGAAAGGCGGGCGATTCGGTCCGCACAACCAGAGCCAGCAGCATCATAGCCCGTTCACCGAACACTCCGACACGCTGGTCTACCTCACCTACTTCAATGCGGGCCTGCGCATCTACGACATCTCCGATGCCACGCTGCCGAAGGAGGTGGCCTGGTTCGTGCCGCCGGATCCTGTACACCGCTACGGGCCACAGCCGGTGGGAAGCCTCGTCGAGCAGACGGAAGACGTGCTCGTCGACAAGCGCGGCTACATCTACGTGACGAACAAGAACCAGGGTTTGTGGATCCTCAAGTACGATCGGGAACACGAGGATCACGATCGCGACTGAACCAGACGTCCAGCGCGATCGCGTCGGCCGGACGGTGGCGCCTGCCGTGCGATGGCGGGCCGCCGGCTGCCCTGTTAATCTCTTGTCGAAACTTGCGATCCAGTTTGCAAGGGACAGGCTCGGATGCCCAGCGAAGACGAGCGGCTTTCGATCGTCGGCGAACTGACGGTCACGGACCCGTCGCCCGACCCGGAGTCGGACGAGCTGATCCGGTACGTTGCTCGCGTCTGCAACGCGCCCCATGCCGTGCTGGCCCTGATCGGTCGCAGCCGGCTGTGGTTCAAATCGCGCCTGGGAGTCGACTGTTCGGAGATGGCGAAGCTCGCGTTGCCGCCCGACCTCGAGGTGATCGAGGACGCGGCTCGCGATCCGCGCGGTCCGGGCAATCCGCTTCTCGCGCTGGCTCCCGGCGCCCGCTTTCTCGCAGTCGCGCCGCTGCGTGACGAGCGGATCGAGGTCGGCTTGCTCGCGATCATGGATCGCAAGGCGCGCACGCTCGCGCCCTACCAGGTCGATGCGCTCCGCTCCGCCGCCACCCAGGCAGTGGGCATGCTCAAGCTCCGCCGCCGCGTGCGGCTGCTCGAGGCGCTGCTGGAGTCCTCGCCGGACCAGTTCTATGCGTTCGACCCCGGCGGCCGGTACATCTACGCCAGCGAGCGCGGCGCCCGGGCGATGGGTCTCGACAGCGCGCGGATGATGGGCCGCACCTGGCAGGAGCTGGGCTGGGACCCGAAGTACACGGCGCAGTTCCACGGGATGCTCCGGCTGGCCCTCACCACCGGGCAGCTCGTCGAGGATGCGCGGTCGGCTTCGACGCCGGGCGGGTTCGTGCACCATGAGTACGCGCTCGCGCCGATGCGCGGGCACCGCGGCGAGATCGAAGGCGTGGCCGTCACGGCGCGCGACGTGACTGCGCGCGTGGCTGCCGACGCCGAGCGGCTGGCCGCACTCGAAACGGCACAGCGGGCGGTGCGCCAGCGGGACGACGTCCTGGCGGTGGTCTCGCACGACCTGCGGAACATCCTGAACGTCTTCCGGCTGACGACGTCGTCGCTGGCGACCGAGCTCGAGGACGAGGCCGGAACCGCCGGTGACTTCGTCGCCGTGCTGCAACGCCAGGCGGACTCGATGAGCCGGCTGGTGGACGACCTCCTGGACGTCGCGCGCATCGACGCCGGCAGTCTCCGCGTCGTCCGATCCGGTTGCGACGTGAGCGCGCTGGCCCAGGACGCCCTCCTCGCCGTGCAGCCGCTCGCCCAGCAGAAGGGGATTACGCTCGAGGCGCATCTGCCCGAACCCAGCGTGCCGGTGCACTGCGATCGGCGCCGCATCCTGCAAGTCTTCGCGAATCTAATGGGAAACGCGGTCAAGTTCACCGGGAAGGGTGGCGTACGCCTCGAGGTCTCCCTCGAGGGGCGAGAGGTGTGCTTCTCGATTTCCGACACCGGCGCCGGAATCTCGCCGGAGCACCTCCCGCACCTGTTCGAGCGCTACTGGCAGGCGCGGGAAGGCGAGCGCTCCGGGGCCGGGCTGGGCCTGTACATCGCCCGAGGCATCGTCGAGGCGCACGGCGGCCGCATCTGGGCCGACAGTACGCGCGGGAAGGGCACCCGGATCTCGTTCACGCTGCTCCGGCCCGCATAGGCGCCGTGCTTTCTAGGGATGGCGCGTGCCGGGCTTCCCGGTTCCCTTCGTGCTCGTCGCCGCAGGGCGCGTCTTCACCGAGAGAAACGTCTTGCCGGCATTCTCGAGCTGCGCCTGGTACGGCTTGAGTGGCCACCCCTGCCACTTCCGCACCAGCGTCGCTCGCATCTCCGGTTGGGTCTTCTGCCAGGCATCGCGCGCCTTCTCCGCGATCCCGGGGTTCGCCTCGAGGAAGAGCGCCCGCTCCTCGGTCGCGGTCTCGGCCCAGGGCTTGGAGCTCGCCAGGGATTCCATCCCCGGATAGGTCCTCGCGTACCACTGCTTCTGCCAGGCGGTCGCGCCGGCCCACCTGGCCCTCAGCTCGCCGTAGAGCGCCGGGTGCGCGACGAGGAACGCGACCTTCTCTTGCGGCGTGGCTTGCGTCCAGGCGTGGTGGAAAGCCTTGCGGGCGAAGTACGGGTGCTCGAGCGCGAGCAGCTTCCTCTGCTCCGGAGTGGCGTTCTCCCAGGCCTCCTTGATCTTCTGGACCATTTTCGGAGTCACCTCGAGGAACGCGGCGCGCTCCTCGGGAGTGGCAGCGGCCCACCGGTGCTTCATCGGGCGTGCACCCAGGAGCGGATGCGCGCGGAGGATCCTCTTGCGCTCGTCCGGCGTCGCCTTGTCCCAGCGCTCCTGGACGACCCTGCTGCTCTCCCCGAACGCCTCGAGGAAGAGGGCCTTCTCGTCGGCTGACGCCTCCTGCCAGCTGCCCTGGAACGGGCTGCGGGGAACTGCCTTGGCCGCGGGAGCCTTGGTCGGTTCGGCAGTCTCCGCTCGCGCGGGTTCCGCGGTCGCCGGCGCCGGTTCGGCGGCCTTCGGCGCGGGAGCGGCCTCCTCGACCTTGGTCGTGCTCGAGGTAGCGGTCGGCTCGGCCGTCGCCGGCTCGTCCGCTGCCGCGGGCGCTGCTTCCGCCGCCGCCGATTCAGGCTGAGGAGCGACCTGGGCCTCGGCGGCCCGAGCTGGTTCCGGGTTTTCCTCCGCCGCCGCAACCCCCGCACCGCACAGACTCCACAGGACCACAGTCCAGAGCACTGCTCTCATGGTTTTCCTCCGGCACCTTCTTGCCGGTGTTGTCCCATGAGCCAACGCGCAGCGCGAAAATCTTGCCGCGTGAGAGGTTGAAGCTCGACGGATCGAGCCCGGAGGCCCCCCCTACTTTCGTTTGAGTAGGGCAAAGTGCGATAGTCCGAAGGTCCCGGGCGTAATGTCGCACTCGTCCGGGCCCAGCGACGGGAACGCAGTCCCTCGAGGAGAGGCTCATGCAAAAGAAAGCTCCGAATGGTCCGCAGGCGGAGAAGGCTGTTTCACGGCGCGGCATGCTCAAGGCCGCCGCAGCGGCCGCGGGAGGCGCGGCGACGCTCGGCTTCCCGAGCGTGGTGAAGGCGCAAGGGCCCATCGCCATGCGTTGGCAGAGCACCTGGCCGCAGAAGGACATCTTCCACGAGTACGCCCTCGACTTCGCGAAGAAGGTGAACGACATGACGGGCGGCGACCTCAAGATCGAGGTGCTGCCGGCAGGCGCGGTGGTTCCGGCCTTCGGCCTGCTCGACGCGGTGTCGAAGGGCACGCTGGACGGCGGCCACGGCGTGCTCGTGTACCACTATGGAAAGCAGACCGCCCTGGCGCTCTGGGGATCGAGCCCCGCGTTCGGCATGGACGCGAACATGCTCCTCGCCTGGCACAAGTACGGAGGCGGCAAGGAGCTGCTCGCCAAGCTCTACGGCTCGATCGGGGCGAACGTCGTGTCCTTCCCATACGGCCCCATGCCGACACAGCCGCTCGGCTGGTACAAGAAACCCATCACGAAGCCCGACGACTTCAAGGGCCTCAAGTTCCGCACCGTGGGTATCTCCATCGACTTGTTCACGGGAATGGGCGCCGCGGTCAACGCGCTTCCCGGCTCGGAGATCGTGCCCGCCCTCGACCGCGGGCTCATCGACGCCGCCGAATTCAACAACGCAAGCTCGGACCGCACACTCGGGTTCCCCGACGTCTCCAAGGTCTGCATGCTGCAGAGCTACCACCAGGTCGGCGAGCAGTTCGAGATCCTCTTCAACAAGGCGAAGTTCGATGCGCTGCCGGAGAAGATGAAGGCGATCATCGCCAATGCGGTGGAGGCCGCCTCGGCCGACATGTCGTGGAAGGCGATCGATCGGTACTCGAAGGACTACGTGGAGCTGCAGACCAAGGACAAGGTCAAGTTCTACCGGACGCCGGACTCGGTCCTGCAGAAGCAGCTCGAGGTCTTCGATTCAGTCGAGGCGAAGAAGTCGTCGGAGAACGCCCTCTTCAAGGAGATCGTCGATTCCCAGCGCAAGTTCGCCGAGCGCGCGGTGAAATGGGACCTCGACACCAACGTGCCCCGGCGCATGGCCTACAACCACTACTTCGGCAAGCCGGCGACCCCGGCGGCGAAGAAGACCTAGCGCTCCGTGACTCTCGCCCAAACGCCCAGCCATCCGGTGCACGCCGGATGGTTGGCGCCTTCCAGACGCCGATGAACGCCCGAACCCTGATCCGCGCAATCGACGAGGTCAGCTACTGGTCGGGCAAGGCCTTCGCCTGGCTCATCCTGGGCCTCACCTTCGTCGTCTCCATCGAGGTGTTCAAGCGCTACATCCTCAACTCGCCGACGGCCTGGATCTTCGATTTGAACAACATGCTGTACGGCACGCTGTTCATGATGTGCGGCGCGTATACGCTGGCGCAGGGGGCGCACGTCCGCGCCGATTTCGTCTACACGTACCTGCCGCCGCGCGCCCAGGCGGCCGCCGACCTGACGCTGTACTTCCTCTTCTTCATCCCCGGAATCCTCGGCCTCGTCTATGCGGGCTACGATTACGCCGCCACCTCGTGGCGAATCGGAGAGCACTCCACCATCACCGCCGAAGGACCGCCGGTCTACCATTTCAAGTCCGTCATTCCGCTAGCGGGTGCGCTGGTGATGCTTCAGGGAGTGGCGGAGATCGTCCGTTGCATCGAGTGCCTGCGCACCGGGGCCTGGCCGTCCCGCCTCTCCGACGTCGAGGAGATTGACGTGATCGATACGCAGCTCTCGAAGAGCGAGTACGTGGACGAGGAGTCGCGCCGCGTCGCGATGGATTCGGCGAAATCGATCGACGAGGCCGCGCGCCGCCGCCACGTGGTGGTCGACGACGCCGAACGGAAGAAGCCGTGAGCAGCCCAAGCCTGGGATTGACCATGCTGGGGCTCATCGTGATCGCCATCATGATGGGCTTCCCGACCGCGTTCACGCTGATGGGCCTGGGGATGATCTTCGGCTACATCGCGTTCTGGAACCCGATCCAGCACTGGTACGACAACAATATCTTCGACCTGATCGTCCAGCGGACGTACGGGGTGATGACGAACGACACCCTGCTCTCCATCCCGCTGTTCGTCTTCATGGGCTACATCATGGAGCGGGCCGCGCTGGTCGACGCGATGTTCCACAGCGTGCAGCTCGCGTTCCGGCGCATTCCGGCATCGCTGGCGGTCACCACGCTCCTGGTGTGCGCCTTCTGGGGAATCGCCTCGGGAATCGTCGGCGCCGTCGTGGTGCTGATGGGCGTGATCGCGTTGCGGCCGATGCTGCGGGCAGGATACGACGTGAAGCTCGCCGCCGGCGTGATCACGGCGGGCGGGACCCTCGGCATCCTCATCCCTCCATCGGTGATGCTGATCGTCTACGCGGCGGTCGCCGGACAATCGATCGTCAAGCTGTACGCGGCAGCCATGCTGCCCGGCTTCTTCCTCACCTTCCTGTACCTCCTGTACATCCTCGGATGGGCGCTCATCAATCCCAAGATCGCCCCCAAGTTGCCACCCGACGAGTACCGGATCGAGGTTCCGGACTATCTGCGGCGTCTCGAGCGCGGTCCGTCCCGCCGGATCATCCGGGGCCTCCTCGCGGCGGTGGTCCGGCCGGCGCGTCTGCAGGGAGCGACCGGGCACGACGGCAAGCCGGTTCGTTACGGCGCGGTCTGGAACGACCTGATGGCTGCGCTGGTGCCGGTCATCCTGGCGGCCGCCACCTTCGGCGCGGCGTATTGGTACGTGGTCATCTACAACGCGGCGCCGCAAGCCGGTCCGGCGTCGCGGCCCGCGGCCGTCGCGATGGCCGCGACCCCCGCGCCTGCGGCACCTTCGGTCGCCGACGACAAGCCGCAGGAGCTCGGCTCGGCGCAGTCCGCGTCGAACCCGACGGCCTCCGACGACGGGCCGCCCGAGGAGATGACCTCGCTCGGAGAAGTTGCCACCTCGTCGAAGGCCGGTCAGGTCCCGGAACACTTCTATCAATGGTTCTGGGCACTGGCGGCCCTCAGCGCCGCCATCCTCGGGGTCTACTACCGGCGGATGGACGGCGAGCAGCTCGAGATCCTCAAACAGCTGGTCGCCTCGGTGGTGCCGCTCGGCGTGCTGACGTTCGTGGTCCTGGCAGTCATCCTCTTCGGAATCACCACCGCGACCGAGTCGGCGGCTATCGGGGCGCTCGGCGCGCTCTACCTCGCCGTGATGGCGAAGTACCGGCGGCAAGTCTGGTTGTGGACCCTCGTCGGCGGCCTGATCGGCGGCGGGCTCGCGACCAGGCAAGGAGGGTTCGCCACCATCCTCGTTTCGGCGTTCATCGGGGGGACGTTCTTCGGCACCGTGGTGCCCGGGCTGTGGAACCTGCGCGCCTCGCGGGAGCTCCGCGAGAACGTCAAGCAGGCGATCTTCCTCACCGCCAAGACGACCGCGATGGTGTGCTGGCTGTTCGTCGGTTCCGGGCTCTTCTCGGCCGTGTTCGCGCTGCACGGCGGTCAGTCGCTGATCGAGCGCTGGGTGCTGGGCATGAACCTGTCGCCGGTCGGGTTCCTGGTCATCGCCCAGCTGATCATCTTCCTTCTTGGATGGCCGCTCGAGTGGACCGAGATCATCGTCATCTTCTGCCCGATCTTCATTCCGCTGCTGAGCCACTTCCAGATCGATCCCATCCTCTTCGGCACCATGGTCGCCGTGAACCTGCAGGCGGCCTTCCTCTCGCCGCCCGTGGCGATGTCGGCGTTCTACTTGAAGGGCGTCGCGCCGAAGCACGTCACGCTCAACCAGATCTTCGCCGGCATGATGCCGTACATGCTGATCGTCCTCCTCTGCCTGGTCTTCATGTACATCTGGCCGGGCATGACGCTCTGGCTGCCGGAGTTCCTCTACGGGAGTTGAGGGCCGTCAGGGTCGCCACTGATTGACGGGCTCGCGCGGCAGCCGCATGGTCGCTGGCACCGCGCGCCAAGCTTCGCACCCGCACTTCGCGGGTGGCCCGAGGGGATCGCGCTGGGAGAGAGCCGTTGCCCGCTTCGCTGCCTGAGCATCGGGCTCCCCTGGCGATCCAACAGTACGACGCCGAGATCCTGTCACGCAGGGGCGTCGACGGAGACGGGTTCCGGGTCGAGACGGAGACGCAGAACGTGATCGGCCACTGCGGCTTCGACGTACAGATCCCGGAACACGCGCTGACCTTGACGCCCGACGGTCCTCCGACCTGGGTCAGCGGTCGCATCGACGGCAGGCCAATCGATCCGTTCCCGGTGCGCCCGGGCCAGCTCACGCTGCGGCCGGCTGGAGAGCGGTTTCGCGGGTACACCGATGGCCTCGGCACCCGGGGCGAAGTGCGGCTCTTGTTCGAGCCGGAGTTCGTCACCCAGGTCGGCGGCGCAGAGATCGATCCGTCGCGACTCGAGCTCGTGCGATCGATGGACCTGCGGAACCCCTCCATCCTGCAGGCCCTCGCAGCGCTCGGCCGCGAGGTCGAGCAGCCCGGCCCGATGGGCCGGGCGTACGCCGAGGGCCTCGTGGTGCTCACGGTCATCGAGCTGGTTCGGCATCACTCGACCCTCGCTCCCGCGCCCGGCCGGCGCGCAGGTCTCCCTCCGCGTCGCCTCCGCCAGGTCGTCGACTACATCGAGGCGCACCTGGGCGAGGACCTCTCGCTGCTGACGCTCGCCGCCGAGGCCGGCATGAGCCCCGCGCATTTCGCAAGGGAGTTCAAGCGGGCCATGCGCGCGCCCGTGCATCAGTACCTGCTGGGACGGCGGGTCGAGTGGGCCGCGGCCCTGCTGGCGGGCACGGACCAGTCCGTCGCGGAGGTCGCGCTTGCGACCGGCTTCTCCAGCCAGGCTCACCTGACGACCGCGTTCCAGCGTTTCTACGGCACGACGCCCGCCGCCTACCGGCGAGAGCGGTGTCGCTGAGAGACGCCGGTCGAACGATCGGTTCTTGAAAGGCGCAATCCGCTTTCTGAAAGACGTCGCCCGCACCTCCTGCGATGACCGGTTCCATGAACGGGAGCTTCTGGCAGCCGATCCATCTCGCGGGGACCGCCTTGGGCGGCCAGCGCCACATCTGCGCATTCTTCGATGGCCCGGAGGACGAGTACCGGGTGACGCTACCGTTCGTTCGGGAAGGGCTGGAGCGGAAGGAGCTCGCCTTCCACATCGTGGATCCAGGCGACCGCGAGGCCTATGCCCGGCGATTGGAGCAAAGCGGCGTTCCTCTCGGCGAGCTGGAGACAAGCGGGCAATTCGAGCTGCGCACCTGGTCGGACACCTACCTCCGTGGAGGCAAGTTCGATCCGGAGGCGATGCTCGAGCTGGTCGAGGAAATCCTGCAGCGACACAGGCACCGCTTCCCGCTCGTCCGCCTGGTCACCCACGTGAATTTCCCCAGCGCGCCGGGGGGGACCTGGGACGACTGGGTCGCCTACGAGGCGCGCCTGAACTGGATGCTTCCGAAGTACCCCGACCCGGTGGTCTGCGCGTACGAGACCTCGAAGCAGAGCGGTGGGCTGATCATGGACCTGTTGCGAACCCACCCGGTGGTGATCGCCGGGGGCATGGTGCACGCCAACCCCTTCTTCATGCCGCCCGACGAGTTCCTCATGCGGCTCCGGGATCGCGCGACGGCCAAGCCGGAGCTTGCTGCGGACCCGGCCGACGAGCAAGCGCTCGCGATCGTCAGCCACGATCTACGAAGCCCGCTCTCCGCCATCCTGATGGGAGCGTCGGTGCTCAAGCGAGAATCCGGACTGTCCGCCGAAGCGGTCCGGATTGCGAAACGCATCCTGGTGAGCGCGCAGCGCATGGAAGCGATCATCAGCGACCTGCTCGACCTGACCAAGGTGCGCCTGGGCGGCGGCATCGAGGTGAAGCGGACACCGACGGACGCCCACGAGCTTTGTGCGCGGATCGTCGAAGAGCTCCAGGCGGGATGCCCCGGGCGGGAGATCCGGCTTCGAGTGCAGGGGGATGGGAACGGCCGGTGGGACGCGAGCCGCCTGGAGCAGGTCGTCTCGAACCTCGTCGCCAACGCCCTCCAGCACGGCCCCGACGACGCTCCGGTGACGGTCGCCAGCCAGGGAAGCGAGACGGAGTGGACGCTCACGGTGCACAACCTGGGGGACCCGATTCCGCCCGAGGTGCTGCCGCACCTGTTCGACCCGTTCAGGCGCGGTCACGACGTCCACGGCGGGCGTCCCGGCCGCCGGCACCTGGGGATCGGGCTCTTCATCGTGCGCGAGGTGGTCCAGGCGCACGGTGGAACCATCGACGTGACCTCCCGGCTCGCGGAGGGCACCCGCTTCGTGGTGCGCATGCCCAGGAGCTGACGGGCGGCCAGATCCGACAGCCTTGGCGGTTCGATCGCCGGAGCACACGAAAACGTCGTTCGCGGGACCTTCGCGGGGGGCTGCCCGGGGGTGGCGTCCCGCGAAGCGAGCGGCGGTTGGGCTACAACTCCGTCGCCCAGCTGCCCGATTGCGACGTTTTTGTCGACGCGCGGCCGCGTCCGGCGGCGGCGTCTCCTCCGACGACGGTCGTGCTCGGCTGGTACCGCGATTGCACGGGGATGCTTCGGCCGCCGGAGAACTGGCTCCGGCCTTCTTGCTCCAAGGAGGAGTGGATGGGGATCGACAAGGGCGACACCGCGTGGGTGCTCATGTGCAGCGCGCTCGTGCTGCTGATGACGGCGCCCGGGCTGGCGCTTTTCTACGGGGGAATGGTCCGCCAGAAGAATGCGCTCGCCACGCTCATGCAGAGCTTCGTGGTGCTGTGCCTCGTCTCGATCCAGTGGGTGCTGTTCGGCTATAGCCTGGCGTTCGGCCCCGACAAGGGCGGCCTGCTGGGCGGGCTGGAGTTCGCCGGGCTGCGCGGCGTGGGCGCGGCGCCGAACGCCACCTACGCGGCGACCATCCCGCACCAGGCGTTCATGCTCTTCCAGATGATGTTCGCCGTCATCACCCCGGCGCTCATCACCGGCGCCTTCGCCGAGCGGAAGAAGTTCTCGGCCTTCGTCCTCTTCGCCTTGCTCTGGACGACCCTGGTCTACGACCCGCTGGCGCACTGGGTCTGGGGCGACGGCGGCTTCTTGCGCAAGCTCGGCGCGCTCGACTTCGCCGGCGGAACCGTGGTCCACATCTCCTCCGGCGTCTCGGCGCTGACCTGCGCGCTCGTGATCGGCAAGCGCAAAGGGTACGGGCAGAAGCCGATGCCGCCGCACAACCTGCCGCTCACCGTCATCGGCGCCGGACTGCTCTGGTTCGGGTGGTTCGGCTTCAACGCGGGGAGCGCGCTGGAAGCGTCGGGGCTCGCGGCCAACGCCTTTCTTACCACCAACACGGCGGCGGCCGCTGCCGCGCTCGCATGGATGGGCGCCGAGTGGATGTCGCGCGGCAAGCCGACGGTCCTCGGCATGGCCTCGGGAGCGGTCGCAGGCCTCGTCGCCATCACGCCCGGCTGCGGATTCGTCGGGCCCATGGCCGCGATCCTGATCGGCGGAGTGGCAGGTACGCTCTGCTACGCGGCGTGCAACTTCAAGGCGCGGCTCGGATACGACGATTCGCTGGACGTGGTCGGCGTCCACGGCGTCGGCGGCACGTGGGGAGCGATCGCGACGGGACTGTTCGCCTCGGTAGCCGTGAACGCCGCCGGAGCGGACGGCCTCTTCGCCGGGAACCCGGCGCAGCTCTGGAAACAGCTCGCCGCGGTCGGGGCGACCATCGCGCTCGCGGTCCCGG
>Ga0137397_10001142_pt1 | contig 18564 bp, 15 predicted proteins | sample czorhiz116metaG_FD_106658 | JGI IMG/M metagenome (GOLD analysis project Ga0137397, IMG submission 106658) | Vadose zone soil microbial communities from Angelo Coast Range Reserve, California, USA - czorhiz1.16 metaG | ecosystem: Environmental > Terrestrial > Soil > Vadose zone | place: USA... | reverse complement strand
TTTTTTTTTGTTCTATTCACTGTAATTAGCTGGGTCAGGCGACAAAACGAAGTCACTTGAGATATATATGCATCGAAGGTCGGGATGATACTAGTAGGTGCATGAGACAAGTAATGCTCGGAGAGGAGGTCCGCCCGAGAGATATTGTCCTGGATGCTGGCAATCCAGTTTTTCATTTGTCACCATGCTGGACTTACCCGCGACAGCTTTTGAAATTTAGCGTGACATTATGTCATCATCAATTCCCTCTTTTTTGCGCCACGTCGATGCCAGCTAGGCTACTATTGTACTAGCCTTCTTCTTCCCTCACCCCGAGACTAATATACAAGCCACGCCAACGTACAGTGCTAGAGATGGCTGACGGCTTGTGTACACTCCACTCAGCAGCTAGCAGCGACAGTTGCCGCTTTCTCCTCCCGTCGTTGCACAACTGGACATCTATTCGAAAAACTGAACGTGCCAATAGAGGTGAAAGTTTGCGGTTGAGCGAGATTCGGGATTCTATGAGGGGTTTATCCGATCCAATCCAGATCACGGTAGGGTGCTGGCACGTCACGGTGCTGCAACACAAACTTTACACATACCCCGGGCCCAAAAAACAACATCAGCTCTTAGGAAGTAGTTGGACTCAGCCACGTTCCGGACCGTTCATATGTTACATTTTACGACAAGCTGTCAGGATACTTGCCGGGCACCACCGGAATTTTGACCTTTGGTTCCCGCCTCGCCGCGCGTTGGTCCGCAAATTGTCCTCACAAGCCATATATGTCCCCTCGCCAACGCATCCGTAACTTGCTTTCGCATCCCACCCGAAAAACGGGTAGTTAATGTCTACCTCCTTGACGCCTGTCGCACCCATAGCCACTGGTCCACCGTCTGTCGCACCCGATATAGTAGCCAGGATGTACGTCAATCTTGGCGTCACCTTTGACTATGACTTGATCCTGCACCTAGGAGTGCCCCCTTTCGAGCCCCTACGTCCGACCTCTTTCCGGTGTTTCAAACGCATGTCCAGCTCTTCGCCGCTGTCTTCGGTACCCCCGTCAACTGGGAATTATATGGCATCCTTTGCGTCCAGATCTGTACGAGTTTTGTCGGTACATCAGCTTATCCCTTCGAGCTCCACTTGTAGATGTGTACAGCTACAACTTTCCAAATGATAAACCGCTTGTAAATTGTCTATGTTAAGGGGCTTCTTCCATCCTATCAATCAAGTGACCCTCACTCTACATAGCATACTTTGCGTTCCTGCTGGAGACTGTTTAAACTGCGGCCGACGTCTACTATTGGTTCATAGAAGGATTCGGCAACATGGAACGACCCAAGGACTCGCCATTGACATACCAATGGCTCATTCAACTATTTCATTCGCTGTCCAAGAATATATCTGCTACCGGATCTGGACGTTGGACAGACGATCATCAAAGCGTCGCTTTGGTACGCATACTGCAGTATCCTCTTTATCCAAACCTCCTGACTCGGGACTTGGCATCCAGCTTACAATAATTTCATCAGTCGGGTCAGGATGGGGCGGGATCGAGGTGAGCATCACACACCCTTGAAATCCTGACACCTTACGTATGGTGTTGGTCTGTTATGGAACTTATGGTTTAGAAGTTCGAGGTTCAAGGACAGCCTCTTATGTACGTCTCGGATTTTCCATTCTCGTCGTCGCTGCGTTGATGTTTCAGTGCGTTAGCTATGGTCAATCCCGAGCGTATTTGTAGACATTCTCAGTATCACGATGACACTGCTTGTTTGTCATTCATCCCTCCTCCTCACTTTGAACATTTGTACTGGACCGATGTTTCCATAGCTATCCATTGACGCGTGATGAGGGAGGTCGATTCTCTAATTTCGTAATGTTATGGACTGGTGCGTCTCACTATTGAAACAAACGCCTGGTACGTCTCCAAATGACCCATACGGACGTTCATCTATCCCGCATTTGAGCTGCCGTGGCTGTTGCTTCTATCGTACTTTATTTCGCCTTTTCTGTAGGTTGGATTCCGACCGGTGTCATTTTGTCTCTTCTGACATTTTGTGTTCCACACAACACATAACGACATATATTACGTGTTCATGTGCGTTTTATCACATCGTCTCTCGTCCCTGCTGATGTGGGCTAAGAGGTGAAACCATCGGAAAAATGTGAAATTTGACATTTCAAACTCCCCTGCATGGTACGGGTTCTCACAGGAGTTCCAGATATACCAACACACTCCTAGTGAGCCTCAATAATCGCGTATCTTCCGCGACCGTCTCAGGCTTGCCCCAGGAGTCCATGTGGATACCGATCGACTCGACCAGTCTTGTCGTTCGGCGGTGGCTTCACTTCACTCCAATTGGGTCACATTTCCACACAAGCACAATGGGCGATAGCTATATGCTAAAGACCATTTCCATTTCCTACGCGATAGGCCTTAGAGGAAGGCAAACGCGACGCTATCAGCATCAGTTCTGCCATTACAACTATCGTTCGTCTTCTCAAAGGTATTACCCTGCAACCATCTAAATGAGGGTCTCTGGTCAGACGAGGAACGAGTGGGCGGAGGTTGATTTTTCTTTTTTGAAGAGGTGTCTGGGGTCTTGTCACGTGATTGAGTCTGTCGCGTTGAACTTTTTGGACTTTGGACCTTAAATATTTTTTGACATGGTGAATACTGCTCTTGAAACTCGAGTCGGCCTTGTCTGGGAGAAACCTTCAGTTCCTTGGCTGTATCTGCTCTGATATCTTCGTGACTCTATCCCGTGCTGACTCCAGCGGTATTAATCAGAAGACTGCTACGACTGCCTTGCGGCCTTTCGAAGGCGGCAGTCTCATTGCGCCCAAAAATTTCCCTGATCCTCGGGCCTGGTTTTCTTTTTTAACTCTGGGACTCGTACAGGTGCCACAACTAATCCCCCAGATCAAAGGAATCCAGTGATCTGGGAGGTGACCGTACGTAATGAATAATGCAAATTACGCCTTGTTTTCGACTCTCTGAGATGCACCTCTTGCGGGGCAGCCCGGCTTCCAGGGAGAACTCTAGGAAAGTGAGGACTAGAATTACTGGTATACACATTGCGGCTGGGCTGGATCTGAGGAGGCTGTGCCCGTACCTCGTGACCGATGGGGTGTATGCCGTTGGCGCTCTTTGCTAAGAGTCTACTTCGCCTACAGCCCCCGTGATTCCAGACCATCTTCTCGTGTGTGACATTCGTCGAGCTCTTCCCTTTCTTTTCTTCCGTGTGCGTGCCTGAGCCCATCCACGGAGATATCAAAGTTCGACTAGACGCTGGCCTGGGCATATTAGCGGAGATTGCAGTTCTTCCCACTCCACGGTGGCCGGTGTACAATGCAGTTATCGAGCTATTGAGCACACCTTCACACTCATACCACACATGGTGCATCATTTGCAAATCAACCGGGACGCAGCGCTGCACGCTTAAGCAAAATGATGTCCTCGACAAAAGGGATCGATCAATATCAATCAATTCCCACGCCACGCCTCGAGAAAGCTGTGGTCCTTCGTGACGGCTGTAGACTGATGCCACCTGTGTGCCCACGTAGTGATTTTGTACCGGTCTCAGCATCGCTCAAGACGTCGGCGGTGGTTCACTGGGCATGTCCTCCTCTTGTGATAGGTCCATTTTACTGTGGAGCAGAGCGCCGACGGTGACACCTGTCGTGGGGGTTGTTGCCGTGCTCCTTTGTGGTGATTATTGACCTTCCCTAATACCCTATAGAACGCCAACGCCACGCGGCTCTTCGCACTAGGCTAAATAGGTGGCATTCCCTCCCCCGCGGGCCGCGGTACCGTCCGTCAAGACCGGGAACGTGCTTTTCATTTCGAGCGTACAGGATCGGTCTCCCGCTTGTGATTGTGTGAGAAAACTACTGATTGATAATAGACAGCACACAACGCACCCTCGGGACAGCCTCATCGTCCATCAAGTTCTTTCCGGTTCTGGGCTTTTCATCTATCCTCCTGCCTCTTGCAGAAACGTGGTCAGTTCTGGGGCCTTAATTGTAGTGCCCATCGAACGCCATGCCCGTAATTTGGGGTTCTCGGACTCGGAATGCTGAGCTATAAATGATCCACCATTGGTAACTCATTTCCCCTACTGGCACCCATCACCTGTCAGCTCTATTCTATTTCGCCCCATCAACGGAGAGAAGAATGGCTGAGTCCGGATCATCTCAAGCGCTCACGGGTATCGCGAGAATGTGAGCCCTGGTAGCATCGAGGTTGTTCGACGTCGCTGATATCTTTTCTAGCACTGCCCCTATGGTACGTCTTGTTCCACCCATGGCTAGTCCAGCTATGTGACCAATAACAATGCGCCTAGCTCTTTGGCCCTCTGATCAACTGGGCGTTATACGGCGTTCTTTTTGTCCAAATCTGTGAGATCCTCATTTGTGAAGTTGAGACCGCGACGGTGGCTGACTCGAGGCTAGATGTGTACAGCTACAACTTTCCAGATGACAGGTGTCTTTTAAAACTTCTAGGTAGGCGCGCGATATTTGTCTGATATCTAGACGATAAACCCATGGAACCATTCAACCAGCGTACTTTGTCTTCCTTCTGGAGACTGCTCAAACGGCTCTGACCGGCGCCGACGTCTACTATTGGTTCATGGCTGGATTCGGTGACGTCGAAGGCCTCAAGAAGTCTAGGTTTTCTCCCATTGACATCCCAATTATGGGCGCATTCATTTCGCTCATCGTTCAAGCGTTCTTCTGCTATCGTATCTGGGTGTTGAATAGGCGCCTATGGTGGCTGTGCGTCATTATTGCCGTCGTAAGTCCGATCCCTCGTACTTCCCGCTCGTGGCTCAAAACTTCTGCGACTATCTACAACTACGACAGCTTTCCGTTGCCCAGGCCACCGGGGCATTGTGGGGTGGACTCAAGGCGAGTATTGATTGTATCATTGAGATCTCGCTGCGGTGTGAGATCTGACACCCCTTGGGCCCTCGATCCCCTCTCACAGTCTGCTGCGCTTGGGAAGTACGCTGTCGTCAAGCCAAGTCTATACGTATGCTTTCTCTCGACCATGTGGGCCTTTCCGTAGTCACTTACAGTTTCCTGAATCAGCTGTGGTTGATTACAAGTGCTGCGGTCGATATTCTGATCGCGGTTGCGATGACATTTCTGGTACGTAATGCGACATAATCTCGAATGTCGAGTGTCAACTGCTGGCCATATCTTACAGCTAAAGCCACGACGCGGAAACGAAAATCGATTTTCAAGCCATGTTCTACCACGCATCGTGCGTCTGACTATTGAAACAAACACATTAACCGGTGTGTGTCCCTCAAACAGCGCAGCCCAGTAACTCATATCCTTCTCAGCCGCGGTGGCTATCGTTTCTTTCGTGCTTTATATTGGCTTCCCCGTGAGTCAGAATCAACAAGGGTCATTATTTTCGTTCTGACAAAAGGCTCCACATATGTTCTTCAGAACGAAATCTACTATGCATGCCCGTACGTCTTTCCATCTCATCGTATTGCCACCATTTTACCGAAGTGAACGACAAGGACCGGAATAATTGGGAAACTGTAAGACATTGGCCCCTTGCTGCGTATCAAGGGTCATTACTCACCGTGGCTGTAGGTATTCCAACAGCTTCTTTGCGACTCTCAACAATCGCATCTACTTCCGCGACCACCCATCTCCTGGCGGAGGCGGCCCGGATCATGGAGTGTACAATCGTTCATCCCGTCCCTCTGAGCGTCATCTCCCCGAAATCAGGCTTGTCATAGTCCCGACTCCCGACACTTCGGTGCTTGGCTCGTATTCGTCGACGACCGACCTAGAGAAGGGAAGAGGGAGTAGCACTGTGGTTTCGAACACAAGACCTTCTCTCTAGTCGCCCGGCAAAGTTGCTGCCAAAAGGAGGTTTTGATATTCGTCTGTTAGAATTGATTGCACCACGGGCTACATCTCCTGAAGATGAGCTGAGATGCATTGAAGAAGTCGAGGGACCTGGAGTTGGCGCGCAGTTAAGACGACTTTGCGTTTTTGATGTACAGTACCCTTCCCTCTATCTATGATAGAAGTTTGAATTCAGGCTATGTTTATATCAATGAATTTCCTTCAGCGAGCGAATAAAACCCACATAGCGAGGTTGTGGAAATCCCAGCCAACGGAAACACGGATATTTGTGTGCCTCCGCGGCCGGGATCCTGATGTGCCTCGCTGTGGGGTATCCATATGTGGCTGAATTGAGCGCCCAAATCCTCGAGCTTTAGCGCTTTAGCCCCGAGCTCATCTGTTCCTGACAAAACGATCGTGATCGAATCCAATGTTATGCTCGATTGTACTTTAACCTTCTGCTTACGGATAATTTTGGCGACATGGTCGGCCAGTTCGTTATACAGCTCGACTGCAAAAATATATTCTTTCGAGATAATGATAATTTAATTTACATACATCCATTGTCCGCGGACCATTCAATGGTCTGAATCCCCTATCCACATTCCAGCAGGCCACCTAATGTATTCTCAGGTCTCGACACCCACGTAATTGCTATTTTTTAAAAGGCCTTGTGCTGCAAGCGCACTTCCGGTTTTAGCCGGTGGAAAAACGATCGTTAAGGCCCTTCTCATGGTCCATCGCCAGTGCAAGGTGCAATGAGTCGAGCCTGATGGAGGGGTTGCTAGTCGTATTGGATCGTGAGGGCTCAGTTCGGGAGAAGTTAAGAGGGATTGTCGCAGATTGAGGTGCAGGTGGAGAGTATGCCAGTGAGCCATTCACAAAGCCAACGGGGGAAAGGTGATCGCGGAAATATATCCTATTGTTGAAAGTCACGAAGAGAGTGTTGGAATATCTGCAAATTCAAAGTGATGGCGTTAGTCAAATAATTCGAAGAATAAAACATGGAGCGTACAGTTTCCCGATGATTCCAGTCCTTTTATTCGCATTAACAAGAGTGCGCACGAGATAACAAAATAGAGAAGACATACGGGCAAGTGTAGTAGATTTCATTCTGCAAAGATGATGAGACAACACGACCATAACGAGATGCTATCTTTAGCGTACTGGGAAAGCCACATAAAGTATGAATGAAATAACGGCCACGCTAGCTTAAAAAGACGTAAGATGAAAGGTCGCAGTAACTTGATACTCAGGGTGCACTTACCGGTGAGTGCGTTTGATTCGATTGTGAGTCGGACTATGCGTGCCATGACATGATTTGAGCGTCGACCGTCGGGGCCTTTCGTATGCCTCAGCTGTGAAATACGACCACTTGACATTTGGAGGGCCCTCGGAGAACTTTGGTCACATACCAGGAACGTCATTACCACGGCGATCAGAACGTCGGTCACTGCGCTGGTAATTAACCACAGCTATGGGCAAACCATCAATAACCCAGCGTAGATACTCGACGCGGCAGACTCGGAGGATGCGCACGTATTGAGCAGGCTTGACAACTGAGTAGGTTCCGAGTATCATTGCCTGATTTCCAAGTTATGCATGACGTCGGAAATAGAATCAGACGATACTCACCTTGGTACCGCCCCAGGCAGCCCCAACAGCTTGTGCTATGGCGAGCTTAATGAGAATGAAAGAATGTCAAGAATGACAGCAACTGAAAAGTGGCCAGAGGGATACGTACGACGACAATTAACAGACAGAGCCACAACGTCCGCTTCCGCTTGTTCAACGTCCAGATGCGGTAGGCAAAAAATCCCTGAACAATCAGCGAGATGACTGCATCTATCGTCGGACTGTCTATTGGGGAGAAATTGGATTTTCTGAGGCGAGCCATGTCTCCGAAGCCGGCCATGAACCAAAGGTAGACATCAGCCCCCGTCAGCGCCGTTTGAACGGTCTCCAGAAAAAATGTGGAGTAGGCTAATCAGAAAATCCATTCAGTCAGCCCGAAAATGCGAAAAATATGGGAACTTGAAGATGCACCGAGAGTCTTGAAATACCATTTGTCATCCGGGAAGTTGTAACTGTACACATCTACTCTCTGGTTGGCCGATGGTCAGGGCGTGACAGTTTGAATACCCACAGGTCTGGACGCAAAGAGCGCCGTACAACGCCCAATTGAACATAGGCCCAAACAGCTGGTCGTAGCACCATGAGCACACACTGGGACGGTCATCGGAAAGCCAGGCGTACGATGGGAGCAGTGCTGCGGGATGGTCAAAGACAGGTAGACTAGAGCACCGCTGACTGACTCACATTCTCACGATGTCGGGGGGAATTGAAGACGATGTTGAGTTCGCCATAGTGTAAATCCGTTAGTTACAGAGTACGCCAGCTACTGCGTAACAAGGTCAGTGGGATCATCAGATCGTGGATGGTAGGGTCAATATTTATACTTTGTCATCTTCACTTACCAAAACTGTCGAACATCATCCGCCCTCGGTGACTATAGCCGGCAAAGAGCGGCGGACAATTGCGATATACTGAAATCCCCCAAAGCGCTTGATATGGTACAGCTTCTATTTCGTGTTCCATCACTCGGAGATGGCGTTATGCCTCGAGAGGGTATATTGAATTAACTAGAAACTAGGTGGAGGGGGTCAATTTTTTCTCTAGTGCTCGGCGTCAAAGGCAAAGTGACACGGTAGGTGATGTGGGGTCCTACCATCATTTACACATTCTTCTCGTTTCGATGCGGTGACACTACCCCAAAGGCCATCGCGAAGCAACAACAGTCCGCCGAAGGCAGACCACAGGGAAGTACCTTGAGGTCACAACATGCAGAAAATCGCGATTCAAGCAAGCATTTGAACGAAGGCAAGCAGCCACTGCCAGGAGGGTGACGCGGAACATATCCTAAAGATTCAATAACAGCTCCAGAACCGTGCTGGCAGCTACTTGATCCCCGCCATAGAGCTGGCCTCCGCCAAGAATCGTGAAGCAAGTTTGATGCAGGGGTGATCCAGAACATTCGATTGATTGAGCATGTATACCTTCGACCACAGTATCGGAACACTAGAACGTGTGGCGTATCTGTAAGGGGCGGTGGACGAGGGAGCAACCATATGACATTCTCGGGGAAGTCCCCGAGCCCGTCCTCAGGTAAAGCATTCTCTCTGCCATCGTGAGTTAAATAATAGTCAATGAGTTGCCAAGTTCTTCCCCAACATCTCAATCATCTCAACAATTAGAGGCCCGGAGCGGAGTGGGCGCACGGGGAAGTCCTGCGAGCGCTGACAATTGACAAAAGCCGATTGCTGGCGGCATCATGACTACTTGCCGGCAAGGTACCATGTCACGAGTGTACAAGTATGGGCTGAGGAATCACAGGTGTCAACTGGCAGCTCGTTTGTAGAACTTGTCTGCAAAATAAAGTCCTGGAGAATGGTGATGCAGAAAGACCGACCGCTGAGGCTACAAATCGGACGCTACTGCCAATCCTTGCCAGCGCACACGGATCGCGCCACTTCAGAGGTAATTGATCACTAGAGATCCGGGAAAGTGGACGTAACAAATGCTCGCGCCGTTTTCGTCCCATATTATTCCCGCCAGTGGGACCTAGGTAGTTCCGTTGCGCCGAGGGAAGGACTCAGCCCCCAGAGTGTGTCATGGACGCATGATACTGTACCTCGTGAGGAGTCGGGGCCTTCGACGCCAGATATGCCGGCATAACCTTGACAACGGAAGATTCAAGTTGACGATACTATACATTTGCTACAAACGTAGAAGATAGCTGCATTACTGTTTGCGTTGTAATGGACTCGGAGCTATTGTCCCGGTCTAGCGAAGGTTCGATGATGCAAATGTTAGTTTGCGGATGATCCCCGGCCAGCCCGACTTTGTAACTTAATCGTGCGCACCTCTTTCAAGTTTCCAACATTCAAATACCGATCATCCTTGGGAAAGATGTCGTCGATGCATCCGAGTCACCATTGGACAACGTCACATTGACTTTGCACAGTCCTGTCAGTGCCGTCATCGTCTTTCGGGAGTTGGATTCTTCTCACCCTTCGGTACCGTTGCCCTGTTTCAGCCACCCGGCCAACCATAATAAGGACCAGGGTCGCAGCTTCGATTTTTTTTTGGCCCGCAACGGCCTGCGCATGGGTATGCCATCGAAAGCGCAGCGGCGGGAGCGCATGATCGTCGGCTGGGATGGCTTGGGATCATATATAGTAAGAAACTCCAAATTTACTTCAAAGTTTGACCGTCTGGTGCGTCCACTCTATGAGCCAGTTTCGGAGCTCATCAGTACTGGACGCGAGACAGGTCATGTCATTAAGATCTTTGCGTCAACTTGAAGTTGATACGATCCGAGTCGGTGCACGACCACGTGGGAAGTTTCAAATGGAATCAAATCATGTCCCTAACTTGGCTCCAAGTCTCGTCCTCAAAATAAATCTACTGCGGGCGTCTCCGGTCGCAGCTTTTATTCAACAGATGCCATGATGGTACCTTCAATGCCACTTGTCACTGCGTAGTGCCGTAGTCTATGAAGAGCAAAGGCCACGACGACGTGCATTTTAAGATTTTTGAACCGACTGCCCACTGATGGCCTGCAAAGTGCAAGCATCTCTTATGACAATGTCAACGATTGACAACGAAGCCAGCTCGCGCGGAACTGCGCCGTGGTTACTGTGATAGGAATGCTAGTTTATGGCTAGATCATGGGAGCTCGAGGCGCGCATAAGTGAGAGATAAAGAGTGATTGAAGCAAAATTACTTTGCCCCGGAGATCACGTGGGTGGTCGCTGACATAATCGGAGACCACGTCCTTGTCGTCGCCAACCCTTGAACTTGCGCAGCGTTTAATGTGGCAACGTCGTCGTCGACAAGACTTGTGTGATGGAAAGAAACCATCAAATATCCTGACAGCGGGTTTCTACGGCCACATGGTTAAGAGATGGTATCTAACTGTGCCTCGTGGCCGGCGAACTCGGAAGTCTATGACTACTGTGAAGACGACTCGGACAACTTCGACAAGTGCTAGTATAAGCTTGGACTCGACTGCTAGACGGTCTAGTACATCCTCATTTATCACACTCCCTCGAGTCGACCTTAATCTGTAGTATCTGCGGGTTGGACAATGGACACACTGGCTATCCCTGCTCAACTGTAGTGGAAATCACGCACCCTCGAGTCAATCTGACTATTAACCTTGCTCCTAGGACTGGGCCCCTCGTATGCTTAACTCCTCAGATGGCTTGCTGAGCACTTTGCTCACTATGGCGACCAGCTCTTTAGTCAGTTGGCCAATTGGATGTTATATGGGGTTCTTTGCGTCCAGATATGTGGGCATAATTCCGCACGCCACACGCAAATATCCAGCTGAACCGGCATCAGACGTGTACACTTACAATTTCCCCGACGATAGGTTGTCTTTAAAAATTCTTGGTGAGCATTTAAGACTTACCTGCATTCGTCAAATTGAAAGACTTGTGACTAGCCTGCTTTGTCTTCCTTCTGGAGAGCATCCAAACGGCCCTGACTGGCGCAGACCTCTACTATTGGTTTGTGGCAGGGTTCAGGGATGCAAACAATATTGCGAATGGCCACTTCTCTGCAATCGACAACATGGTCATGAATGCACCTATTTCGCTCATTGTTCAAGGATTCTACTGCCATCGTATCTGGACATTGAACAAGCGGTGGTGGTGGTTCTCCGTGGTTATTGCCATTGTACGGATGTTCCCTTCAACTGCGTAACCTATTTCCATGCTTAAAGGTGACTGGATGAAGCTTTCTTTATTGCAAGCGATCGCAAGCGTTATAAGTGGGATTAATGTGGGTGACACTCTGCTCTACTTCTAGTTTCACAACTAATGCAGAGCGGAGGCGGCTATTCTTGGAGAATACGTGGCTTTCAGTCCAATTCTATACGTATGCTACTGTACTAAAGCATTGCGCCGACCAACTGATCAATTTTTACCCTTAGGTGTGGTTTTTTGCAAGCTCATTGGCGGACGTTCTGATCGTAGTGGCAATGACGTTTCTGGTGAGTGATCAAGCGGCTCATCCACCAGGGCATGGAATGGACTCGTGTCTCATAGTTACGACAAATGCGCGGCTGTGGAGCATACTCAACTCATGTCTTCCCCCGTGTCGTGCAGCTCATCGTCGAAACAAACGCGCTAACCAGTACGTGTCTCTCGACCGACTCTTCTGCGCCTTTGTCTCATTTCCGAGTCCTGTTAAGCTATCACGACCATCATGTCCTTCGTTCTCTGTTTTTTTCTCTCTGTAGGTTAATAAGAAAGACAACTTGCCATCATTGACGCTCTCGTCTATGTCTTATAGACCGAGATCTACCCCATGTTCCTGTGCGTAATTCTTACCCCATCCCTCGAAACTAGCACTCGTTGATGTAGATTTAAGGACCGGTGTGATCGGAAAATTGTGAACTAGCAACATTTAAACTTGCACATCAGACTCATCGAAATCGCAGATTTTCCAACGCCTTTTTCTTGACCCTCAACAACCGGATCTACTTCCGCGACCACCCTCCAACGTCATGGGAGGATCATAGCACATGTCGTGGCTCAAACCGTCAACCCGGCGCAGCCAATCCGCTCCAATCCCTCTGTTTCCGTCGAACTACGCTCTTGCAGTCGGTGGCGACAATCAGCTACTCCTCTGTCAGGCCCGATCCGATTGAAGTTCTCCCTACAGTGGAAGCAGACGCCGAGAAGGGACACAGCGACGTCGTCATTGTTGACTCGGGCTCAAGGTGGGTGCTTGATCGCCCCAGCGTCTACGTCGTTTGAGATACCTTGGCAGGTAGGACACAGATCTCGAGGAAGCCCGTCGCGTTTGAGAAGAAGGTATGTACTAAGAGACGATAAGAAACAATATTGCTCTGTTTGGTTGGGGACTTGGGACATATCGGACATGAAAGAACATTTTGTACAGCGGTTTGGATGAGGTTATTGGCCATTTTTGTTTCAATTTGAGCCGGACTCGTTTATTTGGGATTGTGCTGACACTCTTTGATTTTACCATCAAGTTATTTTGATGGGCGGCACACCACAGGGGAGGGTTGACCGCGACTGTCTATTTAGCCTAATGGGGAAACCGAGAGACTGTACGCCGTGTACGGCACTGTGTGGCGTCGCCCGAGTGCATTCTATGATACGGGGAATGCCAATCATTACGAAGTAGCAGGCACCCCAACGGCAGGTGTCAACGCCGGCACTACCATCCAGTAAAATGCATGAGGACACAGGCCACTACCGACCATGTGGATGAGAGAGAAAAGTGTGCAATACATAAAGAGGGGACAATAGAGTTGCTCCAAATGATAGCCATCAGCACGGACCGCAGTGACCCAAACGACCATAGCCTTCTGGAATGAAACACGGGTTTCTCCGTGACTGGACCCTAGCACCTGGACGGGAGAAACGAAGGGAGGTACCCAAGCGAGACCACATGCACAAGAATATGGGTACGGCATCACGGGGGCTATAGACGAAACGCGCTTCCTTTCTTTTCGTGAAAGGCACCTTATGGGCAAGCTCATTGATTACGGGGGTGCGGACACGGCCTCCCGACCCAGCCAAACTGCAAGGAGAATACAAGTAAATTTGGGTCCTCGACTTCCTGCAGTCCTCTTGGGGAAGTCCGAGCCGGGATGTTCCATGAGCGATCCATCTCAAAGCTCGAAGACCATGGGTCATTCGCAATTATAGTTACGTATCCCCATTCCGGCATCACAGCATCCTTTTGATCTGGGTAACTGTGGCGTTAATGAGAGTCACCTAAAGAGAAAGACAGTATTCCAGGCCCGAGGATCAAAGAGATAAGGAAATCTTTGTGACGTAAAAGAGGGTCGGACAGCTTTGCAGATGAATCCGTAGTGGCCTTGATTAACACCACTTGGGTCAGTCCAGGTCAAAGATGTGTAGATATCTCCACCATATCAACGCGGATACGGCCAATCATGAGACGTACCGAATCGAACGTTTATCCCAGACGAGGGTGATGTCGGATTACATAAACCATTCTTCAAATTCAACAGCAAACCGTCCACGTGACAAGACCCCACCCGTGACCCGAAAAAAATACAACACTTTCTATGTGTGCCCAGAGCCCAAGGCCACTCGTTTCTCGATCCTCATCTAGAATGGCCTGAACCAGCATTTTGTCTTGAATTCGATTTGATGCTGCCGGTGTCATCCTTTCCCTTTTCCAGGTCTATTGTGTGAGACATGGTCTTGACCCTGTAACTGTCGCCTAGTGTGGTAGTGTTGGCAGAATGTGACCCGACTGGCGCGAAGTGAAGTGAAGTTATCGCTGAACGATGACCCTCGAGGTGATTGGTATCCACATGGGCCCCCGGGGTAGGATTGTCACGGAAGTAGATGCGGTTGTTGAGGCTCACCAAGAGGGTGTTCGTATATCTGGGACCCTCGTGAGCATTTAGCCCATACAGTCGTATTGAAAAACATGTTCGTTACATTTTCCCGATGATCGCAGTTCTTTAACCCAAATCAACAGATGTCGGACAAAATAGAGAGATGAACACACGTGATCACATAATATATGTCATTCTGTAGAGCACGCAAAATGTCAGACGAGATGAATGAGAGGGGACAGTATCAGACCTACTGGGAAGGCGACATAGAGTATAAAAGACGTGATAGCCACGCTAGCTCAAGCAGAGGTGAGACGGACGTCAGTGAGGGAATGATTGAAGGAAACTTACCAGTGAGGGCGTTTGTTTCAACAGTGAGACGCACCAAGCGTAACATTACGAAATTAGAGTATCGACTTCCCTCGCTCCGCGCGCGTGATAGCTACAGAAACATAAGCCCGGGGAATCGAAATGTCAAAAAAGGGGTCGGGAGGAGTTGCGGTCAACGTACAAGCAGCGTCATGGCTATGGTAATGAGCGTGTCCGCCAATGCGCTCGGGATTGACCAGAGCTAAGACAGCTAAGTATCAATGCTGTGGTGACTGGAACCGAAGCCTGACACATACATAGAAAGCTGTCCTCGAGACCGCGAACCTTTTGACCATAACAGACTAACACTATGCGTTAGTTGTCGAAATTTTAAGGATGTTGTGTAGTTCTCGCCTCGATCCCGCCCCATCCCGACCCAACTGATGAAATTATCGTGAGCTTGATGCAAAGTCCCGAGTCAGGAGGTTCGGATAAAGACGACTCTTAACGCGTACCAAGGCGATGAGTATGCAAAGCTTTGATGATCGTCTGTTCAACGTCCAGATCCGGTAGCAGAAATACTGTTGGACAATGAATGAAATGGTCGAATGAATTATCGGAATGTCAATGGCGGCGAAATGAGAGTCCTGGAGGCGTTCCACATTTCCAAATCCCTCTATGAACCAATAGCAGACGTCTGCCCCGGTCAAGGCGGTTTGAATGGTCTCCAAAAGAAAGGAAAAGTATGCTACGTCGAGTGTCTCGTCACTTGATTGAGAGTGTGGAGGAAAATGTGGTACTCGCCTAGACACTTTACGATAGGTTTATCGTCTGGGAAGTTGTAGCTGTACACATCTGTAAGTGGGGGGTCAATGGGATACCCGAGGTTATGAGCCTCGACTCGTACAGATCTGTACGCAAAGGACGCCGTATAATGTCCAGTTGACAAGAGGACCGAAGAGCTGGATGTGCGGTTGAGGACGTCAGTTCGACTAAGCACCAGAGAGACCTCGGGCGCACAAGGGGACCAGTGCTAGGAAAGGATGAGATTTTGGTCAAAGGCAACGTCACCGTCGACGTACATTCTAGCTATGTCCGGAGTGATAGACGGTGAACCGGTGGCTATTGGCGTGGCAGACGTCAAGGAGGCAGACATTAAGACATAAACTACCCGTGTTCACGCGGGGGTGAGAAGAAAAGCAAGCGTCGGATGCATTGGCGAGGGGAGATATATAACAACCTGGGAAACAAATTTGCAGGACCAGCACGAAGTGAGGCCGGCCGGGAGCCGAGCGCCGCAATTTTATGTAGAGAAGAGTGCGTCGTGAGATGCGATAAATCGACGGTTTAAAGCCTATCTGAGGTTCCGAAGTGCGGCTAATATTATCAACTTCCCGAATCCTTGGCGCGAGTGGGGCTGATGTTATCAGTCCCTGGGTTCTTTGGCAACATCAAGAATGTTTGTATTGTGGGATCATGTGAGGGTCTGGATTGAATCAGTCAATCCCTCAATCAATCAGTCAGAATCTCACTCACCTGCTCAATCAGTACATGTATGCACAACCGCGACTCTCAGGCTGCTGCCAGGCAAAGTTGTAGCCCGGCTCAGCGAAACCCAGGCGCTAACGCTGGATGACTGAGGCTGTGGTGGGGTTTGACGAGATTTGATAAGACCTTCAATGGCCGTAGACTCAGAAGGTGTCATCAAGGACATCGTTTCCCAATTTTGCGACAAAGCTATTTGTCAACTTGTGGTAATATCTCGCGTGTGATCTCTACCTGTGAGATACACGTTTTCGCGCCCCTAAAGTTTTTTGAGTTATCCGTACGCACCGTTCAAGTTGTCACGAACCAAGTCAGGATTTCCGAGTCCTTTCCGGTGGGCCCCGGGTACGCGCACGTGAGGGAAGGTCAAGTACTCACGTGGGCAGATCTAGAAGCATATGAATGTGCATGATATTATGATGCGAGTAACATGTGCCGCATGCTATCTCAAGTAAAATCAGGCTGGCATCGCCACAAATCAAGATACAATTTCACACTGGCAACTTTCCCGAATGGCACATTCTCTCGCATGCGGCAACCCATCGATTAATGTGGAATATTTATTGGCTGGTATCTTGTGCCATGACAACGTTCCAGAATGCACTCAAGTGACTGTCCGAATTAGAGATGCCACCGTGTAGCCTCGCGGCTGCGTCAGAAATCAGAGGTGAGCACCAAACGACCGAGATCCCCGTCGGATGCTTCTAGACTAGGTTGCGAGGCGTCATCCAACATTAGGAGGCAGATAGTCCGCATGGCCACCCCAGACGATGAAACGCCGGAGAGATCACCCGAACAGAATGTCAAAAACCTATACAATTGACCGGAAAAGCCATGCCGATGACATCAAGGTGGCTACGTGAATATTGGAGCATTTCTGAATCCCGAGCTGCGGGCACAACGAGGACATACTATCACTCCAGAACCCATCGTCATGTCCCTTCACAATTGACACGTCATTCATGCAGGCGCCGCAGAAGTTCGTAGTCTGAATGACGACGCAGAGTGTCCAGGAAGACCAGAGCCATATGGTACGCGCAATGACAACGAAGCCCAGATAGATATTCCCTGGGACAATGCGGGAAGAATGAGAAGAGTAAGATGTTAGGCCTGTTAGGACTTTGAGAGAAACCGGGAGCATCCATATTCATCCGTCCTATGCCGTTAACTTCTAGTCATTTGATGAGCCAACGTAACGTAACGGTCAAGACCTCGTGGGCGTTTCATTTCAACTAGGCAGAAGTTGGCGTCAGCCCGAGGTTGGCGTCAGCCCGAGGAGTTGTTTGACAGAAAAAAAATTAACCACCGCAACATGTAATCATCATCTTTGTGGTGTAACCAAACTTGCTTAGTCAGAAAAAAACACCGATCATTCGCAAAATTCACGAATGATCGGCGTTTCTGGCCCCATTGGAAGGAGTACGATGCGGCGAAAAGAGGCCGCTCTGTGATTGAAAAGCAAATATGATCAAGGCGGGCGGGAAACCCGCAAAACGGGAAGAAGTCAAGAACTCCTTGACTAAGTAGTGTAAAATTCGTATGACTTGGGAACCGTCGGCGCTGACAAGCGCAAGCAATGTGGAGCACGTCGATAGCACGGCCTCCACCGGATCTTCGAGCCGCCAATCCTCGCGATATTTAGGAATCGGTCCAGCATTGAAATCAAATGCGAGACATTCTGCTAGTTCCTCGACTCGGAGTGGACGGGAAACCACGGCGACGCATAGCAGGAGCCTTCGCGCGAATCGCTTGTGCCGTCGATCTCTTGCAATGTGCATTCACATGTTGCATCGAGCGTCTCTGGCAATTCGCGCGCGCATGTCGGCTACGCCCTGGGAGGCATTTGCCGAGGTATTCCAGCTGGCAGCATGCCCACCGGAACCTACAGAAGTACGGGTGAGAGTCGTGAAGAAATAAGGTATTAATGCCTTACATGCCATCCGCACGTTCCGTTAATACATCAATCACAAGTTGCTTATGGTCCGTCCTCCATCTTCGCATGTCCCTGTTTGTGTTGACGATCGATTTGATGTAGATCTCAATGTCCTTCCTTTTGTCCACGCTCGTCGTGTAATGAAAGAGAACGAGAAGTTAGAGATTCAAGAATAGGCTTCATGTCGGCCTTGGATCGGCTAGCGACACATATCCGCAGGTTCGTGAATTGTGAGTCGAAAGGGTCCTCCAAAAGTGTCGAGGCCTCCCCACGAGGGGAAGATAGGGAAGATGTATTGGGACATTCACCCAAGGCGTCCACAACAAAAGAAATCGGCGCTTGTCTCGGAACCTTCAGTACGTCCTTCAAACAACGCACAAGTCTGCCATCGCTGGGATTTTCAGGACCGTCTTTGTGTTCCGAGCATGACTTGGAAATAATGTCGCAGTAGGCGTCGGATCGGTGACAAAGCTGGACTAGCGCGGATGAGAGCAGGCCACGACG
>Ga0137397_10001139_pt1 | contig 18578 bp, 31 predicted proteins | sample czorhiz116metaG_FD_106658 | JGI IMG/M metagenome (GOLD analysis project Ga0137397, IMG submission 106658) | Vadose zone soil microbial communities from Angelo Coast Range Reserve, California, USA - czorhiz1.16 metaG | ecosystem: Environmental > Terrestrial > Soil > Vadose zone | place: USA... | reverse complement strand
TCACTACTGACTGTATCTCCTCCCCATCTCGTCTCGCAGCATCGGACACACCGTGCATGGACAGTCTTGAAGCCCTCTCCCGTGATACTCAGGAGCGGACTTTCTGCAAATGGTGCAGCGCACCCTTATGCTCCCACTCTGTGGTTTTCATGAGGCTATCTATCCCAGGCTAAACACAAAGCTTGAGGCAAACGGCTATCCACCGATGACCTCGCTTGTGAAGGACCTTTCAGATGGCGTCAGGCTCATACAACTTATGGTGCGTCGTTCAACCTGGCTCCCTGCTTTCCTGCTCCCGACCTTGACTACGAATGTCTACCTCTTCTAGGAGATCATGGGTATGTTGTATCCACAGTCTTCAGTTCTCCAAACCAAGCACACTCGCTGTACGTGCAGGTGATACTTCCCTTGGACGCTACAACAGGAATCCGCGCATGCGTGTGCAGAAAGCGGAGAACGTGAACAAAGCACTCGAGTTCATCACATCCCGTGGCGTCAAGTTGACCAACATTGGCCCCGAAGGTAATCTCTACCACTGCTTCTCTAATTTCCTCCCTTTTTCAATCATTCACAGACATCATTGATGGTAATCTCAAGCTCATCCTCGGAATGATCTGGACGCTCGTCCTACGATTCACGATAGCTGATATCAAGTACGATGCCCTTGTCCTGTGATAGACACACTAACAATATTCACACCCTCAAGTGAAGAAGGCCTCTCCGCCAAAGAAGGCTTGCTACTCTGGTGTCAGCGGAAGACGGCACCGTATAAAGAAGTTGATGTCCAAGACTTCTCCGTTAGCTGGTCTGATGGGCTTGCACTGTTCGTCCTCCGTGGCTTACCATGCTGGCTTTGGTTTGATCACGATGTCTCAGATGTGCCTTAATCCACTGTCATCGACCGGATCTGCTAGACTATGACAAACTCGACAAGGTAGGCCTGTGTCTTTCGTGGAGTTTGTATCCGTTAACCCCTCATAGTCGGATCGCCATGGGAATACCCAACTAGCGTTCGACGTTGCTGCCCAATCGCTTGGAATTCCTGTCAGTCTTCTCGCTGTCTCCAGACAAGGACATATATCGTTTCTCATACAATGGAACTAGCAACTGTTGGAAGTTGCAGATCTTTGCGATTCTAATCGACCCGATGAACGTAGTGTCATGACCTATGTTGCCAGTTATTTCCACGCGTTCTCCTCTCAAGGTAGGCATCTGTTCCATGCTCTGCAAAGCTTCGATTGATATATGTCCTTTGTTCGTACAGATCAGGCGGAAACGGTTTCCCGTCGCATAGAGAAGTTCGCGGAACTAATGCAGTCCATCTGGGTTAGCAGAAATGACTATGAACGCCGCGTTCGAGCTGTGCGTGACAAGTCTCTTGTTTAAGTCATCAAAGCAGAAGGATAACGGTATCCCAGCTTCTTGTCGCCCTCAAAGAGACGCAAGAACAATGGGCTTCAGTGAAATTTACGGGCACATATGCAGATGTAAAAGAACATGCCGCAAATTTTGCGACATACAAGCAGACTACGAAGAGGACGTGGGTCACGGAAAAGCAAGATCTCGCCACCCTCCTCGGAAACATTCAAACGAAGCTCAAGACCTACAAGTTGAGGCCGTATGCGCCACCCTCCGACCTTGCCCTTTCCGTCAGTATTAGTTGCGGAACGTCACAATTCCGAGCTAACGCCTCAGTAGGATATCGATGACGCTTGGGAGGTCCTTTGGACTTCAGAAGTACGACGATCAAGGGCGATCAATGCGCAAATACGAGAGTATGATCCTCGTCGAATCTCGTAGATGAGGTAACTGATTCTTGATAGAATCCAAGAGACCCTTCGCAAGAAGTTCGCAGCGCTAGTAGACGGTTTCCGGGAACGCCTGCGTGCCGTCTCTCTCGAGCTGTCCGCAGTGGAAGGTCCCTTGGAAGAGCAGCAACGTCAAATTGAGAATATCCAGACTCGGATACCTGCCCTTTCAGAGGCTTTAGAGGGTGTCGAAGCTGCTGAGGCCGAGTGTGTTGCCGCAAAGGTCGAAGAGAACGATTACACCGTGTTCACGTGCAAGGATCTCGAATTTGAACTTGAGCTTGTCGTGCAGAGCATAGCCAAGAAAATCTCATTTATCGACAACCAGGCATATTTTTTACTTTCCTTCCATTCGTCCTATTTTTCGTTTCTGACCAGGGTCGCCACAGATCGTGTCGCGCAACATGACTAATCTGACTCCGGCTCAGATAGAACAGTTCGAGAGCACTTTCAGGTACTTTGATAAGGAGGAGACGAACACACTCCAACTTTCCGAGATGGCCGCCGCCTTGGCTAGCTTGGGTATTGTCTATGCGGTGAGCCCTTTTCTGCCTTTGCAGAGCTACTTTGATGACTTTCAATAAAAGGATGAGGATCTCGATATTATCTATGATCAATTGCTTCAAGAATACGGCGCCATCACCTTCGAGGCTTTCATAAATCTTCTGGTACGCCTCTCCAAGTCATGAACCTGCGTTCTACTTTCGATGTCGGGATCTAACAACTTGCAGGTCGAGATAACAGAAGACCAGACGTCGCCCGATCAGTTGCGCGACGCCTTCCAAGGGGCTGCGAGTAATAAGGTTCGTCTTGACCATTGCCGATCATCGCAGAGAGTCACTGAACTGCGCACGCGCAGCCGTATGTGACGGAACTAGACTTGCGCCTGGCACACATACCCGCTGGCGCGGTTGATTACTTGCGGGAGGTGATGCCGACGAGACAGAATGGCGCAGGGGAGCTGGAATATGACTATGACGCATGGCTGGACAGCGTGTTCGAATACTAAATTGCAACTAATGGGATAAATTGATTATCTAATGATGGCGATTGCCGAGGACACTGCCATCGATGACTGTTCAAAGACACCCCCAGCAACCCTCTCATCCTACCTCGTTTACGCGTGCCCCTGATTCCCACCACCAACACCAGCAACACAGAGAGATGGTGCGAAAACATTCGCCTGTCTCTGCATTCAGCAGATGCTTTATAATCACCATCACCTTATTACCCATCAGTCGTCCGGCGTAACCGTGAACCCAGATTGCTTGGCCTTGTACCAGGAGCTGAAACTGAGGAAGAAGCACAAGTACATCATCTTCGGACTCAGCGAGGACAAGACGGAGATCGTCAAGCTCAAGGCGGAGACCTCCACGGACTACGACGTTTTCCTCGCGGATTTGCCCGAGGACAAGTGTCGCTGGGCCGTGTACGACTTTGAGTTTCAAAAGGAGGACAGTGGCCAGCGCAACAAGATCGTCTTTTACCACTGGTACGTTCTCCCCTCCTCATTTCGATGCGTTACAATCCTCCCTTATCGTCCTCCTTTTTTCTGCGTTGCTAATGCCTTCGTATTCCTTTGCATTATCAATATCAATGCGGGACTCGGGGTTTCTTTGCTTGTGCAGGTCGCCCGATAACGCAAAGATCAAGGACAAGATGGTGTCCGCATCTTCGCGAGACGCCCTCCGACGCTCCCTCGTTGGCATCGCGATAGAGATACAAGGCACGGACTATAGCGAAGTGGCTTACGAGACTGGTGCGAGTTTTTCTTTTTCTTCTTCCGCTCGCTCGCATATCATTTGATTTATACTTCGCCAGTCCTTGATAAAGCAAAGCGCGGAAACTGATCATTACTCGATGCTTCCCGTTCGTGTACACCTGTCCTACGTCCTAGTATTTGCTTGCAGAGGAGTTTTACGAAGTGCTGTTGGAAATAAATCCTTATCACATTACTGAACAAGCTCCGATGATGTCTTTGTGACTTGTTGACTGAGAAATTGGCGTCCATGCGATTGGGGCTGTACAATGAGTGACCCGTATATGGCATGGCATACAGCGTTATCTAGCACCGGCCCCCTGATCAAACATTCTCAAAACACTCGCAAAAGCCAAGGATAAGATAAGATAGGTCGTTTCATTCAGCGCGGAATAAGGTATGAACGATTTATCAATGTCGCACCCATCTCCTGCCAGGGGGAAACACCATCGCTCACGCCTCGAAAACGAACTGCGCGCCAACCTTATGCGCAGGACCCGCATGACCCGCATCATTAAGTCGTTGTGTGTCAAGGGCAAGACCGAAGGAAGCCTTGACGCCAGGTCGAAGCGCCTGAGTGTAACCTAGACGTAAATTAAAATGACATGAATGATAGCGAAATCGTCAAAGACACGTGAAATACCCACCGACAGCGAGGACACCAGCATTGTTGATTTTGGCCTTGATGAAAGCAGCCGAGTCGAGGTAACTAGAATTATGGTGTCCCCGTCAGGTCTCACAAGGATTAGCCGAGTCGAATAACATGCGTACGCCTTGGTGCCAACCTCGAGCCCGACACCCGGGGAGGTGGCATTGGTGTCATATATAGCCTTCGCGCCGGCCTCAACGTCGGGGCTAACACGGTGGTAATAGCTCGCAGCGAAGGTGCTCAAGTTTGAGAGACCATGGAGAGTGACCGCGTACTCGGGCGCAGAAAAGCCGAGGGCACCCGAATACTTAGTGACACGGCCTTCGGTGACATTGTAGGATGCTTCGGTACCGATGAGGAAGCCATCACGACCAAGAACGGTGTCGGCGGTAAATGTAGGGCCCTTCAGGGAAAAGCGTGAGCATGGGGGAAAGGAAAGGGAGGTATAGAGGAAACCAGGAGGGGGGGATCACACGAACCTTGAAGATGTCCAAAACTGCGCGGGCGTGAAGGCCAGGCTGCTTGTAGGCCGCGCCAAGGAGCACTGACTTTGTGTTCTTTTCCGGGTGGAGCGTGGTGGTGGTGTCGAGCTTGAGGCCCTTGGCGATCTGGTTCTCGAGCTCGATTTGGGTGCGGAGCGCGTTGTGGGTGGTCCAGGCCTGGGTGATGGTCAAGCCGTGGACTTTGTCAGAGTATTTGCCCTCGAGGTTGCCGGTGACTAGGGACGTTTTCGAGTCACGGCTGCCGTCGACCTTGAAGGTGACGTTCGAGGGGGTGGTGGTCTTGACCTCTAGGGAGGTACCGGAGAAATGGTAGTCCTTTCCGAGGAGGTCATTGGAGGACTTGCCAAGGTCCTATACGTGCATGCAAGTTGGATCACATCAGAAAAAAGATTGCAAAACAGAAGGGGGGGAAATAGAGGAGAAAGGGGGGAGTGATATTTACGGACCTTCCAGGATGGGGGAACTGGTTGAGGGAGAGACATCTGTTGAAAAGAGTAGGGAGTTTGAACGAAAAAGTAGGGTTGGATTTATGCGGTGGCAAACGGCGACGGACGAGAAACGGACAAACGCGTCGGTCTTTTTGGCCGCTCTACCCGTGGGAAATCGTCGGAATCACGCACGAACGTGTCTCCTCGGCGCGACTCGGTCGGAGCTCGGAACGGAACGGGAAGATGACGACGCTTGGTCGACTATTGTCATCGTCGTCATCTTACTGCACTAGTTCTGCTGCTGCTGCACGCATGCCTGTCAAATACATATCTGGGGATGTACGCCAACAATCAAATTACATCGTAGTTCATACCCTTATTGCTTCTCTGTGCAGGCTCTCGCTGGGATCATCAAAAGCGACAAGCGTCCCGGCGAACACTATCTCGTCGTAGACGTTCGCGACAGCGACTTCATCGGGGGTAACATCACCAACTGTCGCAATGCTCCCTCGGACACCTTCTTGGACAATCTGGATGACTTGGTCCGCGAGACCAAGAACGTACCGCAGGTCATCTTCCACTGTGCCCTGTCGCAGGCCCGGTGGGTCATAAAGACGTGTCTCGTACGCCATGAATCACGAGAAAATCTGACTGTCGCGATCGTTATTCAGAGGTCCAAAGGCAGCACGCGTAAGGACGATCATCCATCCGTCCGAACGACGCTCACATCTTTGATTGCCGTCCGAAGGAATATGATGACCGGCGCAAGCAGCTTCAGAGCGACGACGATGGCCCACAGGAAGTTCTCGTCCTTCGCGGAGGGTTCACCGAATTTCAGCGAAAGTTCAAGGTAGTTCGCGCAGAGCCCTTTTTGCACCCTCTCACTTTACTGAAACACAATTGCCCCCGTAGGACGATCCCGAACTCATTGAAAAGTGGAACAAGGAGATCTGGTCATTCTGATCCTCACTCGATGACATGATACCGTCTTGATCGCTTCATTTCCCAGGGAAAACGCGACGTGCTATCGGTAGAGAGGATAGGGAAGATGATTGTCCTGGATATAGATATGCGTGTTTTTCGTGTAGCGAATATACATCCATGCATTAAAATCGTCAAGGCGGCGTCTCCTCGTCCTTCGGCTTTGCGAGCACTCGCTTGGGAAGTTGTTCCACGACAGTCTGCACCCGCCTTCGTTCCTCCAAGATATTCCGCTGACATATCGTCCTGTGCGAGGGGAGATGCAGTCTCAGAATCGGGTCTACGACAGCAGGAAGGGGAGGCGAGTACTGACCAAGTACCGAGAGAAACGACTACGAACGTCCCTACGGCCCAATGACTCGCCAATAATGGATCTGTCCCAAACTCCGCGTCAGCACAAAAAAGTAAGAGGGAAGGGGTTAAGGACGAAGTCAAGATGACATACGAACGCCGAGCCCACGTATGACGCCAACGCCAACGCCACTCGCGATCCCGCTCAAGAGACTGTTCCGCGCGCACGGAATTTCGCCAACGCGTTGCACGTCATCATATGGCGACAATCTCTACTAGTATACCCATCGACATTGAACACGTCAGTACGAAAAGGAGTGGATGAACCGCGAGGCGGTAAGGGAAGAGGGCGTCGACGTCGATGCATACCTTGAATGCCTCTCGCACGTCAGTCCAGTAAGTCCCTGTTGTCTCTGTCTGGTAGATTGGACGGCGCGGCGCGGAGCTGTACGTTCCGGGAGGTGGATTTGAGTCTTCTGAAGGCTCACGCTCTGGGGCTTGCGCTGGTGAGGTGGTCCTCATCGTGGCAACAAACTGAGAGTTGGACGTGTGCCGTCACGTGCTGCGCTCACTTGACGCCCGAAAACGATGAACTCAGGGAACAAAACAGTCTCGCAGTGCGTGAGATATATGTATAAAAAGTGTGTCTCGGACAAAGTTCGCGATTGGTGTCAAGATGAGGGTTTGTGTCTAAGTCCCACATATCCTTTTGTTGCACGACCATCATTTCGATTCCTGACTCTCCGCAGCCTTCTTTGGTGCACCCACCTATGTCAAGTATATATCAGTCAATATCAATAAGAATTAACAGCGACAGGACGTACCTGTTTAGCTTGCTCACGCGCCTTGCCCAAGTCCGTCGGCCGCGGCTCGGCATCCTCTTGGTCCTGAAGAGTGCCCTTTTTCGGCCCGGCGTGCGGCTTTTCTATCTGCTCACGGGCGGTCTCGGCCCCGCTGTCCTGACCAGGGGCACCGTCGTCGTATTTTGCGGATTCGGCCGCTTCGGCCTCAGCTTGCGCCGCCTCCTTCGGGGCATCCTGGGTCTGAGGCCGACGGGTTATTTGGTGATTCGTGACAGGTAGAACGGATTGAAATCGGAGAAACGCACGACAGCCCGTACGATGGACGCCTTCACCTCTTCGACTGGGACTTCCGTTCCCTCGGCATCCGCGATTGTTTCCTCGTTCTAAATCGGACGAGTACTGAGCCTACACGAGCATATACTTGGAAGCAAAGATGACATACTTTGGTCAGCTCTGCAGGTGCGGGTGGAGGAGGCGCCGCGGGGGAGTTCTCCGCGGGAGCATGGGGCTGGCCATGACCCGTAGCGCTGTGAGTCTGATGTGGCTTAGAACGCGCAGAGGGTGAAAACAGATAGACTATCTATAGGATAGAATGCCTCCGCTGAGTGTGACACGTGGGTATTGCAAATGTCGAAAACCTGACCGTCGGAATGAAGACGAGCGCAGAGCCGATCTACGAGTACGGCACTACGAGTTGATAAGTTGACAAAGGGAAGGGACGCCAACGACGTACGATCCACGGCTTATCACTGCCGCTTTTTGGCGCGCTGTGTGCGCTGGAACTGAACTGTTTCGGCGCGATGGTACGTGCTTGCCGGTACGCCACGCGACGCAAGGCTGGCGTAAGCGCTCGAGCACCTATACGGAGGGTCATTATGAGCGATAGAGGAGAGAGGGTGACTTGTAAGGCTGTACGGAGTCAAGGGCGGCGGGCCAGAGACAGATGGTCACGTGGGCCGGTACGGCCGGGAATTGAAGTCCATGACGTCGGGGGCTGACTGGGCTCACCCTGGTTCCATTGCCCCGCACCGTGAAAACAAGTGGAGAAGAGACTGAGAAGGTTGTAAAAAAGCACGGCACCTACTTGCTCACAGGGGAGGTTGGCCGTGGTCGTCACGGTCAGGGGACACGCGCTAAGATCATTGATTGAGACTGGCTCATCACCCATCACACATTGCGCCTTGCACTCGACGTCCTCGCACATCACATACCATAAGTGGTTCGGCAGTAGTTTGATTTTTTGGGCACTGGCACCGAGAGAATTGGTAGCACTTTGTTTGCCGAAGGTGCAGTGGCGGTCCTGCAAGCACGCCGTTGTGGGCAGCAGACCCCCCTGAGAGCCCTTTTCGGACGGCTGTCAGTGTTAACCCGACCCGAGCCATCCTTTCTTTGAGAGGCCTAATCATTCTATCGCAACTACCCCCACCATAACCATTCACTACCACACTTACAACAATCCCCCTTTCTCAGTCCCCCTCTAGCTTAGCACAAAGTCTCCACCCACGACCGCTCTCTGCCCCTTTCATCCTGAATTGGACAATGTCCAGACCTACAAGTCATCTCATGGACCATCCTCATCCTTTCGACCTCAATCTGCCCACAATGGCAGAACACCCCCATGGTGAGCCAAGCGAAGCGCCCGGCCCACTCAAGCGAAGGGCCTCTTCCGCCTTTGATGTCCGAGGCGACAACTCCCGCAAGCGGCTGAAGGAGGACCTCCCCCCTGACGAGGCAGCGGATGTGCAGGCACCCGCTCCCATCTCGGGCAGACAACTTGCAGACGACCTCGAGCAAGAGCTCCTCTGTGGTTGCTGCTCCGCCTTGCTTTATCGGCCCGTCATCGTCTACCCATGCCAGCATTACTTCTGCGGCAGGTGATGTTGATCGTCCCGGTTCTGTCGTGCAATGTGCTAACTTGTTGACCACGTCCATCAGTTGTTGCTCGCTCTGGGTTCGTGTGAGTTTTCCTTCGCTTTGTCGAGGACGCTATTGCGATCTACACACGCGCAATGGTGTCCGTCGCTCGTGGTGATGTGCTCCCTGGGAGATCTCATAACACCTTTACCATTCAAACGCGTCTGCTGTTGTTGCTAATTGCTCTTATTCTCCTCGCAGAACGGTGGCACAAATTGCCCGGCATGTCGCAGCATCTCGACCAACGTCTCACCGTCACGCGTCCTTCAAGTTATGGTCGATGTCCTCCTCCGTGCTGACCCATCTCGCGCCAGAACAGATAGGGAGAAACAACAGGCAGACGAGGTGTACAGACCGGGGCTCTCATTCCGGGTACGAGCACAGTCGTTCTTTCTTCCATCTCAGGCCTGGCTGGGGCTTACCAAGCCGGGAGGTGCAGATACCAACTCCGCGCGAGGCGTCGCCAGACCCAACGATCCCTCAAAGTGGCGAGTTTGCGCGTCCCTGTCCGCACTGCATACCCGGAAATCGCTTTGGCTGGCAATGCCCAAACCCAGTGCCCGACCCAACTTCGGATCCAGAACACGCCTGGCCGATGGATGAGGGTTCACCTCCAGGCCACGCCTGCTGCGGAAATTGGTCTGCTCTGTTCTCTTCGGCATTAACTCGCTAGATCTGACTCTGGACTCATAGCGAAAATTTGCTTTCGATCGATGCACCCACAACGACAAAGTGTGACATGTGTCAAGTGTTCTTCTGTGGAATCGGCGTGCAGCACCGTTGCGTTGCGGTCCGTCTTACAAGTGCCCATCCGCACGGAATGTCAGATATCGGCGACCTCATCCAGTCCACCGAGGTGTACGAGTGCTTCGACGGAAACGCTGTCGAGGTAGAGATCATGCTCGACTATCTTGGCACACAGCACATTTCTCCACGACATATATATGGCGAGGTTAGTTTGTCGCTTTGTACTCAAAAATCGTGCCCCGTTGGGTTGACCCTGCGTTTGTAGATCGTGCAGCACATGTTGTCGCAGCCGCGCGGATTTGCGCCACTTATCGAGTTAGACTTGTTCGTAGACGTCCACAGTGTGCCACCTGGTCCCGAGCCTGGCCTCGATGCCCCGCGTCAACGGATCTGTAGGATGTGCGCTGCGGAGGTGCTCCTATACGGTCTGAAGGACTGGTGGATCCGTGAACGAAAGAAGGGCCTTCTTGATGCGAACATCGCGGAAAGGCCAGATTGTCCTGACGGCACAACCTGCAGACGACAAAAGGAGCATGGTAAGGTTTCGTCCTGGGTCCGTTGCATCTGGGCACTCGGCTTATTCTGTTGACGTATTTCTAGTGCATGCAAGACTGTGTACGTCACCTCTTGGTTTATTTCCTGTCCTGGCCTTCCCTGTCTTCTTGCTGAACGTGCCTTTACAAAAAAACAGTCAATCACGTATTCGACTTGACGGCCGAAGTGCAGCCACCAGAGCCGCCCTTGGCCCCGGCCTCGGTCGCGGCGGGCGCGTCCACCTCGACCTCGTCGTCCGCGGCCACCGAGGGCGATAGTGGTGCAGCAGCAGCAGCGCCCGGCGGCCAGCCCTTCTCATCCCAAGCGCCTCGCGGCGTGCGCTCGCATCCCAGTTTCGATTCAGAGGCGATGGTCGACGCGGCTCTGTCGAACATGTTACACGACGTCGATGAGCTGCCGTCCCTGGCCGACCTGGCCGGCCCCGTTGCAAGAACGCACACGCACGTGCATACACATTCCTCGCTCGATATCTTCGATGCTTTCTAAATGAGGCGGCGTTGAGTTGACGGTCTGCGCCGATAATTTCTCGTCCCTCGTCCGTCCGCGCGTCGCGTCGGATGACCTGATCGGAAATTTCACACTAGGTGGACACCAGTTATTCCATTCCCCTTTCTCTTTTCCCCCCGTTATACTGTTCTTCTCTATTTCTTTTTATATTTTTGGTGCGAGCACGCGTATAGGTAAACAACAAAGCTGGGCAGTCTCCCTCTTGTACATTTTTCGGTCCACTTTCACTCTTTCCCCCTCATTCCATGACTTAAAGCAAACCTAACATTCATTTACCGTCTTTTCCGTGTTTTCTCCTTTGACATCAAACATTCTTTTCTCCTGACCTGTCAGTCGAAGAGGGTTACGCTTTCTCATGAATAGAACCACCTTTCTACAGTAAACCGACAGCCAAGCGAATGGGGCCGAGTTCTTAAATAAGATAATAACGGATGTAGAAGACATCAAGGTAGGAGTGTCGTACTAGATGGCAGCAGCGGAGATGGTATCAGTAGATATAGGGAGCGTTTATTACGACACAGATAAATGTACAACACACAATCGCACAACCAAGAAGGACAAGGGGTGCTCTTACATCGAAGCGAGGCTACCATAGATCGCGATATCTTCCTCCCATGACCGGGGACTCATGATCCGCTCGCCGCTCCCGGACGAGCACACGCTCGTCTCGTCCGCCCGCGCCTTTTGTTTCTTCTTGAGTTCGAGCGCGAGCTTCTCATTTTGCGCCCGCGCCTCGGCCTTCTTCCGCTTCTTTGCCGCCGCCTTCTCTGCCTTGTCCGCCTTGCTGCTGCTGCTGCTGTTGCGCTGCGACAGAACGGCGTTCGTGCGCGCAGACGCCCGGTTGTGGATGCCCACGCCGAATGGCCACGCGCGGCCGGTCGATCTCGGTAAAGAGAGGAGCGACGAGGGTGGGGGCGGCGAGGGCGACACGGAGGGCGGCGTCGGAAGTTGTTTGTTTGTGGACATGGGGGTAGGCGAGGAGTGGTGGAGGACGAGACCGATCACGGTGCTCGTCGGCGAGTTGGAATGGTGCACGTGAGTGTAAGCAGCATGTGGCGCCGCACTGGGGACGTCGAGGGGACCAATAGCCTGTCCTTGTCCCTGTCCATCGCTCTCGCCGCGCACCGCCGATGACGAACCCGGCCGTTCCGTCCTCGTCCTCATGACCGTCTGCGTACTGTTTCCTTCCTTTGTTTGCAGGAATAGACGTTCGATGCGATCCTCGGTTCTCCGGAGTTCGCTGATGGGCGAAAGGTGGGATGATGGCGGGGTCGTAATCTCGGTGTGAACCAAGGCATAGCCCGACGGACTGTGCGGGGGGGTACAGAGACCCGAGTTCAGGCTCATGGGTGAGTTACCGCTTGTCAGCGAGCTGAGAGACGCCGAAGTCAGGGATTGCGTGTCCGAACTCATCTCGCGATAAGAAATGGAACGTGTCCGGTGCGGGAGATGGAACGAAGGGAGTGACGTCGTTGAGCGTATGGCCCTCTTAGTCACTGTCTCTTCTACATCCGGTTCAGAAGCAGAAGCAGAAGTGGTCGTTGTGGTGGAGAGTCTATTGCCGCTCTCTACTACGACTGGCGATGGAGGGCAGAGCACGTGACTCAACCGTGTGTCCACGCGAAGGTTACGGCGTTCCGGTTTCGAGATCGGAGGTGAGGAGTGAAAAGGATTGGCATCGCCGTGGGTAGGTTGAGAAGGCTCTTCCTCTGGCTCCGAGGGGTCAACAATTATGAGCGAGTGCAGCTTAGCGATGGTTTCCACCTCCCCAGACGCCCCATCCGTCACGCCAGCGGCGCTCATCAAAGACAAAGATTTGTCCAGAATGCGTGGTTTCCTCTCGAGAAATAACTGCTTCGTCGTCGACCCTGATGCAGTTCCGCAAACGAGACTATCCGGCTCTTTGAATAGGACATCCTCCATTAATTACTTAACCGTAGATAGATTCCGAGCTAGGCAGCCTACCGTCTTTCGTAATCGTAGTCACATTGGCTCCTCGAACCACCCCTCCGCCGCTTGCCTGCCTCTGGTCTGATGGGCGCATTGGGGCGTCCGACATCCCTCGCGGTCGTGCGATCATTCCTCGGGGTTGGGCGGTCTGAGGTTGATCCCCAGCCCCAGCCCCAGCACTGCCGTTACCCGAGTTCCCATTCGTGTCGGGCGTACGACTGGGCCCACCGGACCCACCTTCCCTGTCTTGACGCGGGCGGTTTGATGGCCGTCTCTGGTTAAATAGCTAGAAGAAAAAAAGAAAAAATCGTGATCAGATGTCAGATAAATACTCAATGGGAGTTGAGGTACCATAACAGTTTTCAGTGCCCTGGGACATCGGTTAGTTTCCACTGTAACACCAAACAGTCTGCCGCATACCTAATTTGGAGGCTACGACAGCTACACAAAGTAGCAACTTCGTAGACACCGACGGACGTAGAATTTGACAGCGCGCGATGCATCGCGTGCTTGACAAGCGATTGTAGATGCCCCAGGTCGTAGTTAGTGGCCAAAACTAGCAATGCGCTCAAGACGGCCGGTGCGTGTTGTAACGGTGTGATGAGAGCGAGAGAATAAAAGTATTGGACAAGTGCGAGAGTGATGGGGTAGGGTTCGGATAGGTTCAACATACGCGGGGTGAGCCGGGGATCAGGTCTGGCTTCTTGGGTGGCACTCGGGACGTCAGGGAGGGCAACATGCGTCGTGGAGAGGGGAAGGGTGTCCAGGGCTTTGGTAGCTGTTTGTACAAACAGCCGTCGTTGTTCCTTGAACCACGGCCATCGATCTTCAAGCAGCTTACGCGAGCATTTTACTCGACGATCATCGTCGCAGACAATCTCGAAGTCGGCCAAGACAGCCTCTTCGAGGGCAGCAAGACCCATCTCCTGCATTCTGATATCTAACTCTGGGGTTGGTGGCTGATAGATCCCGAAGGCTTCCAGGTCAATCATAGCAATGTGATCCCAACTGAGGAGTCGCCGATTATAATCCTCGACGAGGTTTCCCTGTCGGTTACCAAAGACGATGAATTTGTTGCCTTTCGCCCACAGGCCGCTGCGGAACCATGAGCCATTGGCAAGCGTACTGCCTGGATCGATGCGCGACCAGCTCATATCAATCAAATTAAGTGCCCAAACGGAGAAGGATTGGAAGCTGTGCGCGAGGTACGTTCCCGCAATGATGAGGTGAGTGCCAAGAATGGCACCGGCAGGGAAACGCAAGCCCGGAGGAAAGGCAAGGCCGTTCATTGATGAGGAGGCGTCCCTATGTCTGAATTCGCCATTGGGCAACGGAGTGAGTATCTCGAGTTCCCGTTTTACGTCAGTAAACTGAGACGGGGCGGGATGGGTGAGAGACTTGAACAAACAAGCCGAAATTTTTACTTACGTTGTAATTGCTGTACAAGAATATCTCGTTCGGGAAGTCGTCTGTAGGTTGCATTGAATAAGGAAGATGAATAAGAGTTTCTCGTGATGTCAGCGAAGTCGGAGCAGGAGACTTCCCAGCACGAAATAGTGGTGTTCCGTTCCCGGGAGAAGAATTTCGGCCCTCCTCTTGTGGTAAATGGACACGCAAGTCCGCAGAAACGGCGACACTGCGGTAGGTGCCACAGTGGCGAGGATAGCCGCGTTTGAGAACCCAAGTCCTACTGCTCAAATCGAAGATGTAAACGTCATCGAGCCAGACGCTGTCCAAATCCTGGCCGCCGATGATAAAGAGCCTGTCGCCGGAAACGGAGGAGAGGTGAGCATAGCGGGGTTTAGGTGGAGAAACGAGGGGATTTTCATTGATGGACCAAGAGGGCGGCATCCAGCGCCTTGCTGAGATATCATAGAAGCAGACATCATTCAGGACGCATAGATCTTCCGTGCTGTCATCAGCAGCTTCTGGCTTCAATCCCATGCCACCAAATATGATGAGATATTGGTTCCCTGTCGAGAACGGTCAAATGGGATGGCATGAGCGAGGAAAACCTGCACTCACAAGAATCGGCACTGTGAAAATATCGTTGGGCAGGCGTGCAGTCGTCGGCAGGAGCGATGACCTTTTCCCAAACCAAAGTCTTGAGATCAAAGACGTACATGTCTGTGACCATCCGACGTTCGGTCACAAGACGGCCGCCCTTGGATGAGGAGTAAGATGAAAGGAAGTCGGGAAAGGGTCGAATGGAGAGCGCACATAGAGGTAGACCCTGTCTCCCACTACGGTGGTGGATGCGCCCTGTGAAGCAGAAATGAAAATGGAAGGAGTAATACAACGTCGGCGCCGAGGGTACGTACGACGAGTTTCGGAGGGACATCGCCGGATGTTTTTCGGGAGAAAGTGGTGAGATCTGAGACGGAATGCATTGGTGGTGAGTAGTACGGGTGAGGGTGAGGTTGAGAGCTTAAGAAGAGGTGAGGGTGGGTGGGGTATGAGCGGGGCTGAACATTCGAGGTAATTATGTTGCTAGCGGTGGTTGATGTGATGTATGAGGCGCAATATTTAGATTTCTAAATGGGGTCTTGTCGGTCATAACTCATAACTCATCAGTAACTATCCACACCGTGTAGCCCGGTTTCCCCATGTTCTTATCCAAGTACACGATCCCGTTGCCCTCTCGATTTCTCTTCAGACGTTCCCTCATGGACACCGCCATCCAATCCTCTCCCGACGATATCAAAGTTCTCGCTCGCGAGCAGTACGATAGTTCAGATCATCTCTCCCCTTCTACGGTCCCCGCCAACCCGCTCGACTTGTTCCGTCAATGGTTTACATCCGCGCAGAGCACCGTCCATGAGCCAGAGGCAATGGCTCTGTCCACTGTCTCTGCGGGCGGTATCCCGTCAACAAGGATCGTGCTGCTCAAGCAGGTCAACAATCGTGGCCTCGTCTTTTACACCAATTACAATTCTCGCAAATCTCGCGAGATGGATCTGAATCCACACGTGTCGCTCGCCTTCTACTGGCGCGAAATTCATCGCCAGATTCGAGTCGTCGGGCGGGTCGAGAAAGTCTCCCGGGAAGAAAGTGAAGCTTACTTTCGCAGTCGCCCCTTGGGTAGCCGAATCGGCGCTTGGACCAGCCATCAGAGCGCCGCGATTGCGGAAGGTGAGCTCGATCAACAGATAAACCGAATCAAAGATCGGTTTGGGGTAAAGGAGGGCGATGTCGAGGCGGATATTCCTCTGCCGGATCATTGGGGAGGTTGGAGGGTCATCCCCTTGCAAGTATATTTTCCGCTGATCGTCCGGTAATCGGCTGATGGTCCCTATCCAGCGAGGTCGAATTCTGGGCTGGCAAACCTTCTCGGCTGCACGACCGTGTCCGATACCGTCGCCTCCAGCGCTCGCTGGCAGACCCACTAGAATGGACAACAGAGCGGTTATCACCTTGAATGGCTTGCATACTTTAATTACGCAGCACTCTAAATTGCGCCAAATTTAGAGAAAAGAACAGAGTTTCATCATAGGCTCAGTTTAGCTCAGCTACACTTTCGGGTACTGTAACAAGAGATCTAATCACGCGATAGCGGTAGCGCACGCATCCTCTCGGACTCGGTGACCGCAATCGATAGAGGTCACGTCGCACTATGTTAAATAGCGTAGTTGGCCAATTTCACGTTTCACTCGGATTAATTCTGATTTGCTCATGTTTCCATTGCTCCATTGGATACCCGCCATGCAGGTGACCTGACTAGCACTTGTTCCTTGTATGTATATCACAATATATGTATATCCGATATAACGCGTATCATGGCGCAGCATTCTCGGCTGCGTCGTATGAGCTGTTCGCATGCCGCGCCACAGATTAGGGTTAGGTTAAACCCTGCCACTGGTCGTTCATGTTCCGTCCAAGGCGCATTCGTTCATATGCCCTTCTAAGAGGACATCCGGTAAAAAGCTTCTCTGAAAAGGCCAACAAGAAGGCCCACTGGGAGGTTCCATCGGACCCGCGTCCGCCATGGGTCTACAGCACCTCCGCAGGGTTGCGGCTGATCCTCGTCCCTAGTAAGTGCTCTTTCTATCGGCAGGAGCAGAAAACAGCTCAAACGTCGAGGAGGTATTTTATTTTATGCAGTATTCTTTGCCGACTTTGGAGACCGAGAGCACGTCTTTATGCCCGTACGTGATTCACGGCACTCTGCTGCCCGCAAATGTTTTGTCTGAGCATCGGTTAATTCTCTTTGGTCCTGAAGCTACGGAGATGGTTCCAGAAACAGCGGGAGGCATTTTTTACGATTACACTCGAGGAGCGGAAGTTGGTGGAGGAGTCTGTGGCCAGTCGACCACACGACGAGTCGTCGAAATGAGACATTTCAGCCTCTTCTAGTCGGGAAAAGGCTTATCGGCCCCGCTGTTCTTTCGTACCCTTACGAAGCCCCCCGCCGGACTTGAGATACCGTGGCCCACGGCCCCGGCAACGACAGTGCAAGGTCAGGCGACTCAACTCCCTCGTATCTCATAAACAGCCCGCCAACCGACCTTCCATAAAGACATGTGTTGTGTTGGCAATCAAATCTATCGGAGCTGTAGGACCGAATGACAGCAGTCACAGAGCGTGTACTTTGGTCAGCTTTTGTAATGCCAACAGTGCCAACCTGGCCCTGTCATGGGGTACCTTTCCCAATTCCCAGCACTTTCCTTTTTTAATGCCGACATAATCTAAGAGATACTGGAGGCGATGGGGAGAATAGGGGATTCCCAGCAAGCTCGCAGCATGTATCGGACTTGTGTGATTAAGATATAGCTCGTACGAATGAACGTGGCCTATGAGTTGATCATGTGCGAAGCATGTCCCTTCATCGTGACCCTCAGGTTGTTCGAGGATGCTCACCGCGGGGAGTTTGAAAACAAACCTTGACATGATAAACTGTGCAGCTGGACAATGCAGCACACAACACCCGATGCACCTTCATCCTCAACTACCGCGTCCCGAGACGTCGATCATGGTTTCCGAGCGGCGGACGAGCCAGGTGCGTCCGAAGTTTAACGGGACCAGGGGAGTGTCTCCCAAGCGCGCTCTTGATGACATCCCCTCCTCTTTCCAGCAGCCAACGCAGAACGACACGCCCTCAAACGCACCTACTTGACGTTGCTGCCGCACGCTCAGCTCGTCGAGCTCTCTCTCGCATTTGAGGCTTATTCGCCCGTCCATATCAAAAATTCACTCTGGCCGGCGAACCTCGCGGCCGCGGTCACCGAGTTGCAGTCGGTGTCTCCGCCATCGTCCCAACACACACAAAAAAACATTACGTCTGGCTGCCCAGTCGTCGATCCGCCACTTGACTCGGTCTTTTCGCCCCCTGAGCCTACCGATAAATCATCGCCAACAGGAGCCTTGACTGCAAATGTTGCGACCGACCCCGATTTATCTTCCGACCCCACGAATTACCACACGACGACCACAAGAAACCACAAAACGTCCAGCCCACAACAGTCCCGTACTTCTGATGACACGTCTCCGTCCACATCGCAGCCGCAACCTTCTACGTCCTTTACAACGCCCGCTACCTTGTACGGATATCCACCCACCCACACTCTCCCTTCCTATCCACGTACGCCCTACTATCCTCCACTTGGCTACCCTCAAAATTATTCGCATCAATCCTCGGCGCCTTATCCTCATGCAGGCTTTCCGCCATCGCATCCACACTTTCCTC
>Ga0137397_10001138_pt1 | contig 18580 bp, 23 predicted proteins | sample czorhiz116metaG_FD_106658 | JGI IMG/M metagenome (GOLD analysis project Ga0137397, IMG submission 106658) | Vadose zone soil microbial communities from Angelo Coast Range Reserve, California, USA - czorhiz1.16 metaG | ecosystem: Environmental > Terrestrial > Soil > Vadose zone | place: USA... | reverse complement strand
GCCACGACAAAGCAGCGCGGCGACGACCTCCTCGAACGTATCGTCGGGATGCTCACGCGATTGTGTCGGTGATCTGATCCGCCCACGGCCACGTCGCCGTCGCCGTCGCCGTCCACGCTCACGTCGCCGTCGCCGTCCACGCTCACGACCACGTCGACGTCGACGCAGACCTGCTCAACTGAGCAGCATTGGGGCTAAGCCTCCTGCGCTCCGGCGGGCGGCGGGACCGCCGCGGGCCTGCGGAACGTCCCGATCGTGAGCCCGCCCATCACCAGCGCGGGCAGAAGCTGCATGGCGTGCAGCCCGATGGCGAAGGCGGTCGCATGGTCCGGATCGCCGCCGAACACGACCAGCGCGGTGCCCGCGCCCAGCTCGAAGTTGCCCAGCGCGGCGGGCGGCGAAGGGATGATCAGCGCAAGGTTCACGCCGAAGATGACACCCATCGCGTGCGGCAGGTCGTGCGGCAAATGGAAGGCGGCGAGCGCCAGCAGGGTCACCGTGATCTCGCAGCACCAGGCGAGCGCGGAGAACAGCGCCGCTTGCGTCACCGCTTTGGGATTGCGCGCCCCCATCAGCCCCGACCGCGCGTGGGCGACCGCGTGGGCGATCCGGCCGCTCGGCACGGACTCCGGGTGCTTGGCCAGCCAGAGCAGCGTGAGCACCAGCGCGATGGCGCCGGCCATCCCCACCCAGACGACCACCGCGAGCCATTTCGGAACCGGCAGGAGGGCAGGCAGGAAGGCGGCGAAGGTGAACATCACCACGCCGTTGACGCTGTGGTCGAGCGCCACGGTGCCGAGCGCCGTGGCGCGGCCGAGGCCGGTGGCGCGCGCCAGAAGCTCGGTGCGGACCGCCTCTCCCGCCCGCATCGGCAAGAAGACGCTTGCTGCCTGCCCGACGAAGAGGGCGGTTACGGGGATCGATCGCGGAACCCTGCGGATCCCCTTCACCAGCGAAGACCAGCGCAATCCCTGCAGCGCCAGGGCGGGAACGCCGGCGAGCGTCGCCGCCAGCGCCAGCCCCAGGTCGGCGCCTTCGAACGTGTGGATCACGCGCGTCCAGTCGAGCTTGTGCGCGAAGATCAACACGCAGGCGCCGACGGCGGCCCACGCGGCGATGCGAAGCGCGAGGAGCAGCCGCCTTCGGGTCATGCCACGGCGAATCTAGTCACCGCTCCTTCGGCTCGGCCTGTCAGGGAGTGGATGCCCGGGGCGCGACGGCGTGCGGCGCGGGAGCACTGCGCGGCGCGGGCTGCTGCCGTGGCTGGGCGGGAGCCGCGCCGTACCAGGTCGGGCGCGGCGTGGCGCGCGGACCGCCCTGGGGCGCCGGCGTTGGAGACGCTGCCGGCCAGGTCGGTCGCGGCGTCGCGCGCGGGACGCCTTGCGTCCTCTGCGTTGCGGGCTGCGCGTGGCTCACATGAGGCTGCGGCTGGAACACCACCGGCCGCACCGACCGGCCGGTCGCCCGCTCGACCGCCGCCAACGGCGGACCGGCCCGGGGCGCCGTGCGAACCGGCAAGGGCAAGCTCGGCCGCTGGCGGAGCGGGACCGCGTAGTGCCGCACCGGCTCCAGGAACTGCCGGCTCGGCACGACCACCCAGAGAGCCGGCTGGTACACCACGTACCGGGGACCGAGCGGGCACCACGCGGCGTATCCGTCGGTCCACCGCCAGCTCACCCATGCGGGGGCCCAGACGCTGCCGGGGAGCCACATCCATCCCATCGCCGGCGAGAAGGCCCAGCGCCCGTAGTGGTACACGGCCCAGCCGAACGGCTCGTCGCTGGACCAGCCCCAGCCGGCGTCCGTCCACACCCAGCGGCCGTACAAGTAGGGCTGCCAGTCGTCGCTGACGTGCCGAGGCCGCCAGACGGTGCCGTAGTCGGCCGTGTCGATCCATTCACCGTTCCAGGAGAGCTCGGAGTCGCCGCGAAAATCGTCGAGCGTCGGGCCGCCATCCGCGTAGCCCGGCCCGTCCCAGTCACCCCTGTACGAATCCCCGGTCTGGGCGCCGTAGCCTTCGTCTCCGTAGCCCGGATCCCAACCCTGGGCGAAGGCAGGCGCGGCGAACAGAAACACGGCCAGCAGGAAGCGGTTCATGACGTCCCTCCGTTGCTCCCTTGGACGGACGTCGGACCAGCAACTTCATGTTACGCAGTTTTGCGGTCCTTTTCGAAGAGCAACGCGGGCTCTTCGCCGCGCATGATCACGCCTTCGGTAATCTTGCACTCCTTGATGCTGTCCCGGTACGGCACGTCGTACTGGATGTCCAGCATCGCGTTCTCCATGATCGCCCGCAGGCCGCGCGCGCCGGCCTTGCGGCGCATGGCCTCGTGGGCGATGGAGCGCAGCGCCTCCCGCGTGAAGGTCAGCTTCACGCGCTCCATCTCGAAGAGCTTCTGGTACTGCTTCACCAGCGCGTTCTTCGGCTGGGTGAGGATGGTGACCAGATCGTCCTCGGTGAGATCGTCGAGGGTGGCGATCATCGGCAGGCGGCCGACGAACTCGGGGATCATGCCGAACTTGATCAGGTCGGACGGCTCGATCAGCTGCAGCATCTCGCCGACGCCCCGGTTGTCCTTGGGCTGCACGTGCGCGCCGAAGCCCAGCCCCTTCTCTCCCGCGCGGCGCTTGATGATGTTCTCGATCCCGTAGAAGGCGCCACCGCAGATGAAGAGGATGTTCGAGGTGTCGACCTGGATGTACTCCTGCTGGTTGTACTTCTTGCCCCCGCGCGGAGTGACGTTGGCGCGGGTGCCCTCGATGATCTTGAGCAGCGCCTGTTGCACGCCCTCGCCGCCCACGTCCCGGGTGGGGCTGGGCGTGTCGCCCTTGCGGGCGATCTTGTCGATCTCGTCGATGTAGACGATGCCGCGGGCAGCCTTCTCCACGTCGTAGTCGGCGGCGTGGAGCAGGTTCTGGATGATGTTCTCCACGTCCTCGCCGACGTAGCCGGCCTCGGTGAGCGAGGTGGCGTCCGCGATGGTGAACGGGACGTTGAGGAAGCGGGCCAGCGACTGCGCGAGCAGGGTCTTGCCCGAGCCGGTGGGGCCGATCAGCAGGATGTTCGACTTCTGCAGCTCGACGTCCGAGTCGCCCTGCTGCCGCGCCGCCTGCATGCCCGGGCGCTGGCGGGCGGGCTTCTTCGAGTAGATGCGCTTGTAGTGGTTGTAGACGGCGACCGCCAGGATCTTCTTGGCGCGGTCCTGCCCGACCACGTAGTCGTCGAGGAAGGTCTTGATCTCCATCGGCGCAGGCAGGGCGACGGCGGGGCGGTTCTCCTCCCGCTCGCTCTCCTCGGCGATGATGTCGTTGCAGAGCTTGATGCACTCGTCGCAGATGTAGACCGTGGGGCCGGCGATGAGCTTCCGGACTTCCCTCTGCCCCTTCCCACAGAAGGAGCAAGAGAGATTGCCGTGGTGATGGCTGTCCTTCCGGCTCATGTCACCTCCTCTTCACGAGAGTCTACGCAAGGGGCTGCCGGCCGGGCAACCTTCTACGTCACTGGACGTAGGGAAATTTATAGAGGGTGGGCCCGGTGCGCCAGAAACCGGGCGTCGCGCACACGGATGATTCGTCCTCTGCGCGGCGGTCGCCAGGCCCCCCGGCCTGAACGCTTCCGGGCGGTTGCGCCTCGATGTCCGGTTGCGAACCCCGGCTCGGATCTGGAACGTTTACCGCCGTGCAGACGTTCGCGCTCCTGCTCGCGTACGACGGGGCGGCCTTCCGGGGCTGGCAGAAGCAGCCCGGCATGACGACCGTCCAGGGCGCGCTCGAGGATGCCTTGAGGGCGCTTCTGGGGGGTCGGTGCGCGGTCCAGGGAGCCTCGCGCACCGACGCGGGTGTCCACGCGCTCGGCCAGGTCGCGTCGTTCCGGAGCGGACGGCATCCCGAGATGGAGCGCCTGGGGCTCACGGCCGGCCTGCGGCTGCTGCGCTGGGCGGAGGCCGATCCCTCATTCCATGCACGGGCCAGCTCGATCGGCAAGCGCTACCGCTACGACTTGCGCAGCTATCTGCGCGGGCAGCCGGACTGGGAGCGCGCGCGAGAGGCCTTGCGCGGGCTCGAGGGCCTGGCGCTGTTGCCCGGCCTCTCCTCGCCGTCCACGGATCGCAAGCCCGCGCCCGGCCTGGACCGGTGGTCGCTCGGGGACGACGGCGTGCTCGAAGTGCGCGCGAAGGCCTTCCGCAAGCACGAGGTGCGCAACCTGGCCGGCCATCTCGGCGCCGTCGCCTCGGGGCTGGCAGAGCCCGGATCGCTCCGGGCGCTGGCACAGCGGGCGCGTCCGTGGATGGGAGCGCAAGCTCCGGCGGCCGGGCTCACGCTGGTCGAGGTCCTCTACCCGCCGGAGCTCGATCCGTTCCGTTGACCGGGATTCAGCGGCACCAGCCCGGCCGCCTCGTTCAGGCGGCCGGAGCGGAACGGCTCCAGATCGATGGTCACGAACTTGAAGCCCGCGGACTTGAGGGCCGCGACCGCGTCGGCGCGGACGCGCACGAGCCTCTCGAAGTCGGCCTCGCCGGCCTCGATCCGCGCGATCTCCCCGTGGTAGCGGACGCGGAACTCGCGCAGCCCGAGCGCACGCAGGGCCGTCTCGCTGCGCGCGAGCTGGGCCAGCCGCTCCGGGGTGACCTCGGTGCCGTAAGGAATGCGCGACGACAGGCACGGCTGCTGGGGCTTGTCCCAGGTCGGCAGCTGCATCTCGCGGCTCAGCTCGCGGATCTCCGCCTTGGTCAGGCCGGCGTCCGCGAGTGGCTGCACCACCCGGTGCTCGTCGGCCGCCTGCAGCCCGGGGCGATAGTCTGCGAGCTCGTCGGCGTTGGTGCCCGAAACGACCGCCTCCAGGCGGAGCGCCGCGGCCTCCGCCAGCGCCAGCGTGTAGAGCTCGGTCTTGCAGTAGTAGCAGCGGTTGACCGGATTGGCGGCGTACCGCGGATCCTCGAGCTCCGCGGATTTCCGCTCGACGTGCCTCGCGCCGAGGCGGCGGGCGACGGCCCGCGCGCCTTCGAGCTCGTCGAGCGCGACGGCGGGAGAGATCGCGGTGAACGCCACCGCGCGATCGCCCAGGGCCTCCACGGCCAGCGCGAGCAGGAGCGCGGAGTCCACTCCGCCCGAGTAAGCGACCAGCGCGCCACCTAGGGCCCGCAGCTGCGCGACGACCCGGTCGCGCTTCTGTCGGAGAGCCTGCTTCATCGCGCCATCCGTAGCACTTTTTTCGTGACAGCACTTTCCCGCGTGGTAGCGATGCCTCCGAACTAGCACGAGGTGATCGATGCGAAAGATGCTCTTCCTGATCGCGCTTGCAGCGGTTTTCCCCTTCCAGGCCAACGCCCAGACGCGCAGCAGCACCGTGGGCGACGGCCGCTACAGCCTGCTCGGCGGAGAGGTCCTCGGCAAAGGTGTCAATGCCGTCAGCGGTGAGTTCGGCTGGCCCAGCATCACGTTCGGCTACACGCATGGGATGGGCCAGAACTGGGACATCGGCGGCAAGTTCGACTTGCTCTACGGCGTCGAAGGAGTGACCTCCCAGACCCATTTCGGCCTCGGCTTCCGCGTGCCGTTGCGCGCGACCGTCCTGCGCAGCGACCGCATCTCGGTCCTCGTGCACATCGATCCGGGGCTCAAGGTGTTCACCACTAGCCCCGCGCTCTTCGGGTTTTCATTCCCCGTGGGGGTCGTGCTCGGCTACGCCGCGAACCGGGAGGTGAACGTGTCATTCGGCGTCGACCTGCCGATGACCCTGTATGTCACGCCCAGCCCGGTGAACTTCCTTGTCGGCCCGTGGTTCGGTCCCGCCGTGGAGTACCACGTCGATCAGCGCCTTCTCGTCGGCTTCAACACGCGCTTCGGGCCGATCTTTGCCTCGGGAGGAGGCAACGACTTCGGCTTCTTGATGCAGCTCCTGCTCGCCTACCGGATGTAGTCAGCGTCAGCGCTTGCGCCGGGCGCCCGCGGCCATCCTCGGGCGCTCCGCGCGCGCGGTGCGGCCCGCGGCCTGCTTGCGCGCGGGCGCGGCCCTCTTCGCCTTCTCGGGCTTCGCCGGCTTGCGCGACGGCATCTTGAGGACCTTCTTCTCCGGCTTGGGCTTTGGCGCCGGAGCGCGCGCCTGCACCTTCGGGCGGCCCTTCATCGCCGCGACGGCGGGATCGAGCAGCCGCTGCGCGACGAGCTGGCCGAGGACGTGCTCGACCGCCTCGTCCACGGTGTGCTTGCTGGTATCGACCATCACTTCGGCGTGCGCGGGCGGCTCGTAGGGCTCGGTGATGCCGGGCAGCGTCTTGAGCTCGCCGGCAAGCGCGCGCTTGTACTTCCCGGACCTGTCACGCTGGATCAGCATCTCGGTCGGGCACTCGACGAACACCTCGGCGAATCGGCCGATCTGCCGGCGCGCCTCGTCGCGTGCCTCGCGATAGGGGCTCTCGATCGCAGATTGGATGATGATTCCGCCGCCGCGCGTCACGAGCTTGCAGATCCAGGCGAGCTTGCGCGCCTCCGCATTCCGCTCGTCCTTGGTGGCGGCCCCGCCGATGGCCAGCATCTGCTCGACTTCCGGCCCGTCGAGCACGTCGACCACTTTCCCGAGCCGCCGCAGGCGGTTGGCCAACCCCTGGGCAAGCGTCGACTTACCGGCTCCACTCATGCCGGTCAGCCAGACGGTGAAGCCGCTCGTCCCCATAGCGCCCAGGTTCATGGACCCGCGATCTCCTTCGCCAAAGTCGGGGCAGAATACCGGCCTTGTTACCCTCTGGCAAGGATTATGCTGGCGTCATTTCCTGATTTTCCCGGGCATTCACGAAAATGACGCAATCCCCCGAACGTCGTCCTCGACGAAATCACGCCTGCTCGCGTCCCAGGTATACAGGCGGGCGCTGTCCACCCCGCCAGCTCTGACTGAAACGACCAGGTATCGTACGCCCGGCCAGAGGGGCTCGTCCCCTCCCCCGAGGGCCATGTGCTTGTCCTCACGGGAGAAATAGGCTCCGACGTCGGGATGCGAATGAACGATGGCCCAGAGCTGCCCGCCCGCCTGTTCGGTCGATTCCAACGCGGCGAGCAATGCCTTTGGATCCATCACGTAACCGTCCTGCCGCGTTCGCGTGCTGATCGCGGCGCCTGCTTCGGTTCCGGCGATGTTTGGAATTGGATGGAAGCGCAGCTCGCCTTTCGGGTCGGCGAGGAGCAGTCCGCAGCACTCGGCCGGATATTTCTCGCGCGCGTGGAGCGCGATCTTGCGCAGCTCTGCGTCGGGGATCATGGCGGCGGCAGATACCGATCGGCGCGATCGGGAAAGAGGGTGACCACAACGCCGCGCTCGCCGCGTTCGCTCAACTCGCGCGCGACCTGCAGCGCCCCGACGGCCGCCGCGCCCGCGCTGTGACCCGTGAGCAGGCCCTCGTCGCGGATGAGGCGCTCGGCCATGTCCCAGCCATCGTCGGTGGCGACGCTCAGCTTCCGGTCCAGCTCGGACTCCTTGTAGATCGGCGGGACGATGCTCGAGGGCATGTGCTTGAGCCCCTCGAGACCGTGCAGCGCTTCCGCGGGCTCCACCGCCACCACCCGGATGTCGCGCTTGTGCGCCCGGAGCCCGCGCCCCGTGCCCATGATCGTGCCGCCCGTGCCGATGCCCAGCACGGCGTGGGTCACGCGGCCGCCGGTCTGCGTCCAGATCTCCTGGGCGGTGCCGAGCTCGTGGGCGCGGGGGTTGGACTCGTTGGAGTACTGGTCCGCGTAGAACCATTTGTCGGGCTCGTCCGCCACCATCTTGCGGGCGAGGCGGATCGCCCCGTCGGACTGCTCGAGCGGATCGCTGAAGACGATCTCCGCGCCGAAATGGCGCGCGATGCGCTTGCGCGCCTCGCTCACGTTGCCCGGCATCACCAGCGCAACCGGAACGCGCAGCGCCGCCCCGATCCACGCGTAGGCGATGCCGGTGTTCCCGCTGGTCGAATCCAGCAGCGTGCGCCCGCGCAGGGTCGGGAGCGCCTCCTGGATGATCCGGCGCGCCGCCCGGTCCTTGACGCTCCCGCCCGGATTGAACCACTCGAGCTTGGCGTGGATCTCGACGCCGGGCAGCTCCAGCGATCGCAGCCGGACGAGCGGCGTGTTTCCCACCGCTTGCGTGAGCGACTCGATGGGTCTCGCGATGGTCAAGTCCCCAGCACCTCACGGATGGCATCCAGGGCGGCCTGGGCCCCCCGAATCGCCCCTTCCACACCCTTCCCGGCCCCCTGTGGAAAAAAAATAATTATTTTTTTTTCGGCCGGGCCGGAGAGATCGGTCCAGGGGGCCAGGCGGCGGAGCTCGTCGTGCCAGGCTGGATCGTCCACCACCACCCGGCCGCAGCCGCTCGCGGCGAGGTAGCGGGCCGCCCAATGGGCCGCGGTCCCAAGTCCCTGCACGTGGAACGAGGCCGCCCGGACCTTGTCCTGGTCGAATCCGTCCAGGAGCAGATGGCGCGAGTAGCGCTCCTGCTGCTCCGTCGTCAGCATCCGCCGGCGATCGCCGGCACGATGGTGAGCCGGTCGCCTTCCTTCAGCGCCGTGGAGAGGCCTTGCGCGTGGCGCACGTCCTCGTCGTTCCGGAACAGGTTGACGTACCGCCGCAGCGCCCCTTTGTCGTCGAGCAGCTTGTCCTTGATTCCGGGATACTTGCGGGACAGCTGCTCCAGCGCCGCCTGCACGGTGGCGGCATTCTCGACGGCCACCTCTCCCTGGTTCGCGGTCAGAGGGCGCAACGGCGCGGGAATCTTCACGGTCACAGGCATGGTTTTCAGCTCCTTCCCTCGTACGATGCCACGCCCGCGCACGCGGCGCAGGCGGGATCGCACTTCAGCGCGAGCGGCCGGCGCGTGCCCCGGCGGGCGTCCCAGCGGTGCAGCACCCCGGCATCCGGCTCCCCGCGCAGGACTTTCAGGGCTGCGTCGGCCATGGCGGCGCCGACGAGGCCGCAGAGCGGCGACAGCACGCCGGCCTGGGCGCAGGTCGGGGCCGCCTCCGGAGGTCTCTCGAAGAGGCAGCGCAGGCACGCGGTCCGCCCGGGCAGGACCGTGAGGAGCAGCCCGGTCCAGCCGAGCGCCGCCCCGTGCACCAGGGGGATGCCGCGCCGGATCGACTCGTCGTTGGCGAAGAACCGGGTGGCAGGGTCGTCCGTGCCGTCGATCAGGACGTCCGCGCCGCGCAGCAGCTCGCCGGCCGTCGCGGCCGTAAAGAGCGCGACGCGGCCTTCGCCTCCCACGCGGCGGGCAGCGACCTGCGCCTTGGGCAGCCCGACGTCGGCGTCGCCGTAGAGGATCTGGCGGGCCAGGTTCGAGCGCTCGACCGAGTCGGGGTCCACGATCACGAGCCTCAGGTCCAGCTTCTGCTCGGCCAGCGCGAGGGCGGCGGGGCACCCCAGGCCGCCCGCGCCGAGAAGCACGGCGGTCTTCACGGCTGCGCCTCGAGCGAGAACTCCCGCTCGCCGGGCGCGGTGACGAGCGCGACCCCTCCGCGGTCGTAGGCGTACGCCGCCGCGGCCGCGCCGGCGTGGTTGGCGAGCAGTCCCAACTCGCGACCCAGCCGCGCACGGGCGGCCGCCGCGTCCTTGCGCCCAACGGGAACGCGCTCGATCTCGCGCGGAAGGTCGGCGGATGCGGGCAGGTCAGGAAGCTCGGTGTCGGCCGCGACCAGCGCGACTCCGCGGATGGCGGGCCACCTGCGCCGCAGGGCCGAAAGCGCGCCGACCAGGGCCTCGCTCTCGCCGGCGGGGCCGACCAGGAGGGCCGGAGCCTCGGAGAGCTGGCCGAGCAGCTCCGTCCCCAGAGTCCGGGCGAAGGCGTCCGGGTCCGGCCGCCAGGGCGTGCCGCGGGGCACGATGCGGGCGCCCCAGATCTTGAGCGTCTCGCGCATCTCGTGCGTGACCGTGCCGCGCAGCGCTAGCTGCATGCCGGGATGCGCGAACGAGAGCGCCTGGTTCCCGCTCAGCTCCGGAACGCCCGCCGGCGCGCGGGCCCGATCGGAGACCGAACCGCGCGGACGGAACATCTCCAGCTTGAGGAGCGCGCTGCCCCAGCGCAGCAGTGGAGTCATCTGGCATTCCTCGTTGAGGGCGGGCAGGATAGCAGCGATGACGCGCTGGGCAACCCTCGGGATCCTGCTCGCCTGCGCCTGCCCGCAAACGGCTCCCACGCCGCAGGCGCAAGCCCCTCCGCAGTCCTGCCTCGATCGACAGCTCGCCGCGAAGGGGTTGAATCCGTTCGGGGATCCGGAAGGCACCATGTACGCCGGCGGCACGCCGTTGTTCGACGAGAAGACCGGCCGGATGACGCCGCGCGACCCGTACGTGCTGGCCAGGCATCCGGACATCGCCCGGGCCTGCGCCGCAGACGCCGGTCCCTGATTGCCCCTGCCGCGAGCGCGCTGCTATCGTCCCGCGCCGTGAGCGAGACGACGGCGCTTTTGGGGGGCGCGCCGGAGCGCCCGCGTCTCTTCTCCGTCCGGAGCGAGCGCACGGAGAGGACCCGCGCGTTCCACGAGGACCGCTTCCTAACCCGCGCGCGCGCCCTGTTCTACGCCCGGCTGGCGTTCCTGGTGCTCGGTCTCGGCGTGATCGGCGTGCCGTCCTGGTCGGCGGCCTTCGGCATCGGCGGGCCGAAAGCCTTCGCCATCTACCTGGTGATGGTTGCGTACAGCGCCGCGAACTACCTGCTCCTGCCGCACAAGAAAATCGGCAAGGTGCTGACCTTCGCGACGCTCTGCGCGGACCTCTGCGTGCTGGTCTGCCTGGTCAGCCTCACCGGCGGGCTGCGCAGCCCTCTTCTTGCCGCGCAGCTGCTCTTCACCATCCTCTTCGTGGTGCTGTTCCCCACTCCGTTCGCGGTGGTTCCGCCGCTGCTCACGTTCCCGGTGGTGGCGAAGCTGGCGCAGACGCTGGGCGATCACGGAGTGGCGCAGATCGATCTCTTCGTGCTGCTCTGGTACTCGGCCATCAACTGCATCCTGGTCTACATGATGGTCTACCTGAACGAGCGCGATCGGCTGAAGCACCGGGAGCTGCAGAAGCTCTCGGCGGCGCTGCGCGAGATGGCCATCGTCGACGAGCGCAACCGGCTGGCTCGCGAGATCCACGACGGGCTTGGCGGCGTGCTCTCCTCGGTGGTGATCCAGAGCGAGTACCTGCTGAACATGATCGACGGCTCGGAAGTGCGGGCCCGGCTCTCGGGAGACGACGAAGCGCGCGCCGCCATCCTTCCCACCATCCGCAAGGAGCTCTCCGATCTGCACCAGGCGGCGGAGGAGTCGATGGACGAGCTCCGCCGTAGCCTGCGGATGATGCAGGAGGACTTCGACCTGGTGGGCACCCTCTCCGACTACTGCAAGACCGCCTCGGCCCGGCACCGGCTCGACGTGCACTTCGGCCAGGCCGGCCGCGAACGCCTGGTCGGGCCGGAGAGCGCGCTCGCCCTCTTCCGGGTGCTGCAGGAGTCGGTCACCAACGTGGCCCGCCACTGCGGCAAAGGGACGCCGGTGGAGGTCACCCTCGCCTTCGAGCCGGGAGAGGCCACGCTGCGGATCAAGGACCGCGGCAAGGGGTTCGAGCTGTCCGAGGAGCCGGACACCCTGGCGCGCAACGGGCACTACGGCCTGGCAAATATGCAAGAACGGGCCCGCAAGGTATCGGGCGATCTCCGGATGACGTCCGTGCCCGGACAGGGTACGTGCATCGAGCTCGTGGTTCACGCCGGAGAGGAGTTGGAGCGATGAGCACCCCGCCCGCTGCGCCCAGGATCCGGGTGGTCCTCTGCGAGGACCAGCCGCAGATCCTCAAGAATCAGCTGAAGATCCTGCAGGACTCGCCCGAGATCCAGGTGATCGGCACCGCTCTCTCCGGAGAGGCCGCGCTGGAGCTCCTGGAGAAGACCCAGCCGGACGTGCTGCTCCAGGACCTGGGGCTACCGCGGATGAGCGGCATCGAGGTCACCCGCGAGGTGAAGCGGAGGTGGCCCGCCGTCGAGGTCCTGATCTTCACCATCTTCGACGAAGAGGAGAAGGTGATCGACGCGGTGAAGGCCGGCGCCTCCGGCTACCTGCTCAAGGGCACCAGCTCGGAGCGCCTGCTCGAGGCCATCCGGGAAGTGAAGGCCGGCGGCAGCATCATCCAGCCCAGCCTGGCGCGGCGGCTCTTGCGGCGTTTCCACGTCCCGGAGACCGATGCCAGGCCGGCGCCTGCGTTCCGCGAGGAGCCGCCGCTGCGCCCTCTGACCGGGCGCGAGATCGAGATCCTGCGGCTGATCGCGAAGGGGCTCTCCAACAGCGAGGCGGCGGGCGTGCTCAACCTCTCGCGCGCGACCGTCCGCACGCATCTGGAGCACATCTACGACAAGCTCGAGGTCACCAACCGCGTCGAGGCGGTCACCGAGGGGCTGCGCAAGGGACTGATCGAAGTGTAGCGCCGCGCGCTACACCGAGAACTTGAAGGGCGCGCGGTCGACGAACAGCGTCTCGCTCTTGCGCTCGCCGCCCTGGTCGTCCTTCACCACGAAGTAGAAGTGACACTCGTTCCCGCCCGCGGCGTCCGGCGGGATCTCCAGCTTCACCTTCTTCTTCACGCTCTTCGCGGCCCCGGCCGACTCGCTCTTCACCTTCTTGTCCTGGGTGCGGTCTGCGCTCTGCGCCCAGATCTCGATCTGGAGCTGGCCCTTCGGGTCCTTGCACTCGACGCGCAGCTCCACGTCCTGGCCGTTCGCGGCGCGCTGCAGGCTCCACTTCGCCGAGAGGATGGAGCCCGACTTGTGGTCCTCCTTCGCGTCCTTGCTGACGTCCTTCTCGGCCTTGTCGCCGGCAGTCTTGTGCGTGTCGGACTTCTGCCTCGCCTGCGCCTGCTTCGGCTGCGCTGCCTGCTGGGTGGTGATCTGGGTGGACCCGATGGAGCTCTTGGACAGGCTGGAGCCGCCCGCTCCGTCGTCCACCATCACGTCGGGCGATCCCTCCTTGATGGGGCCGGTGCCGCCGCAGTGCTTGGTCTGATCGTTCATCCGCGCGAACGGCTTGCCGTTGACGTAGACGGTGGCCGACCCCTTCGTGATGGTGAAGTTGTTCGGGCCGCAGCAGGGAGCGTGGATGCCGAGGTCGTCCTGCCGCGCGGCGCCCTTGTCGTTCACGAACACGTCGGTGGACGCGGTCACGATGGGCCCGATGGCGGGATGCGGGCACCCGGGGCAACCGTGGGCATCGGCCTGGACTTGCGCCGTGTCTCCCAGGCGCGCGGCAGCGGGCATGATCAGAACCTCCGTGTCTTGGATTTTAGCACACTCCAGCCTACCCGTACACCGGGAAAGCAGGCGCTTCTAAGTCCAGCGGCGTTTCCTTGCGGGGCTTCGGATCCGCGTGTTATTCGCGCACCCCTCATGTACGCCTTCATCGTCACCCTGCACGTGATCGTCAGCGTGTTCCTGATCTTCGTCATCCTCCTGCAGCCCGGGAAAGGCGACGCGATGGCGGCCTTCGCCGGAGGCGGCGGTTCCTCGAACACGGTCTTCGGCGGCCGCGGGTCGGTGACGTTCCTCAGCAAGGTCACCGCGATCTGCGCGATCATCTTCATGATCACCTCGCTGACCCAGGCCTTCTGGTCCTCGCACAGCGACTCGGTCCTGCGGGCCCGGCGCAACATCGCTGCACAGGACGCGGCGAAGAAGTCCGCCCCGGCGCAGCCCACGCTGCCGGCGGGAGAGACCGCTCCGGCGCCTCCTCCGTCGGACAAGAAGTAGCCTTGAAGAATCCAGGGAGCGGTGCTAGAAGCCCGCTCCCTGCTTCGCCCAGGTGGTGGAATTGGTAGACACACCGTCTTGAGGGGGCGGCGGCGCAAGCCATGTCGGTTCGAGTCCGACCCTGGGCACCAAGCCACTTGGCGATGAAGCGCCGCGGCGCCACTTTGTCGGCATGGACGACAAGCGCAAGCAGGACCAGAACGAGGGCGAGGGCAACAAGACGGCGGACAAGAAGTACCGCGATGCCGCCAGCGACTTCGCGAAGCGCACCGACACGATCCAGGCGGGCCTCGACGCGGAGCGCGACGTCGAAAAGCACAAGGGCGAGTTCGAGAAGGCCGAGCAGGCGGGCCGCTCGAAGAGCAAGGGCGAGCTGCCCCACGACCTGGACGGCAGCGACTTCGACCGTTCATAGGACGCCCTACAGCTCGTAGCGGAACAGCGTGCACCGCAGCGGGCCGTTCCAGAGCACGCGGCGCGGTCCGCGCGGGCGCACGCCGAAGGCGCTCTCGAAATCGTCGTTGCCGGTGAGGATCGCGGCGCGATGTCCCAGGAGCCTCCGGAAGGACGCGCCAAGCTGGTGGTAGAACGTCTTCAGCGGCTTGCGGCCGCCCGCCTCGAGGCGCTCGCCGTAGGGCACGTTCATCAGGAGCTGGCCCGGCGGATCGAGGGGCGGCAGATCGCGCGCGTCCGCCTGCGAGACCTGCACCGGGACGCGGGCGGCGCGGACGTTCGCGCGCGTCGCCTCCACCGCTTCGCGGTCGCGATCGGACGCGAAGATGGGTGGAGGCTCCACCTCGCGAGCGCCCAGCTCCTTCCGCAGGACCGCCAGGACCCGGCCGTCTTCGGCGGCGCTCCGCGGCCAGCGCTCGCAGGCGAGCGGCCGTCGCAGATTTGGTGCCCTCCGGGAGGCGAACAGCGCGGCCTCGATCGCGAGCGTGCCCGATCCGCAAAGCGGGTCGCGCAGCGGCGTCGACCCTTCCCAGCCCGAGTAGAGGACCAGGGCGGCCGCGAGGGCCTCGCGCAGCGGAGCCTCGACGGTCCGCACCCGGTATCCCCGGTTCGAGAGCAGATCGCCCGCGAGATCCAGCGACACGCTGCAGGTCCCCTCGGCGAGGTGCGCGACGATCAAGAGATCCGGAGACTTCGGATCGACGTCGGGCCGGAAGCCGGCCCGCTCGCGCAGCGCGTCCACCACCGCGTCCTTGAGCTTCTGCTCGACGAAGTGCGTGTGGGTCAGCCCCTGGGCGCGCCCGCTCGCCGCCACCGCCAGGGTCTGTCCCCGCGCGACCAGATCGCCCCACGGGATCTTCCGCGCCCCTTCGTACAGCTCATTCCCGGTCGTGGCGGGAAACTCCGCCAGCGGCTCCAGCAGACGGAGCGCGGTACGCAGATCCAGACATCCGCGCAAGGCGACCTCGCGCTCGCCGGTGAACCGCACGCCGCCATGTCCGGGCCGGACGCCCTTCGCGCCGATGCCGCGCAGCTCCGTCTCCAGCGCTTCTTCCGCGCCGCGGGGGCAGGTGGCGTACCAGGAGCCGAACACGCCCCGGAGGCTACCTCCGGCGCGAGTCGCCAGCGAGGTCCCGGAGAATGAGGGCTCGCCGGCTCGTCCCCCGCAGGCTACGTTGCGCGGGTGACGGCGGTCTTCGAAGCGGCGCGTGTGGTGAGGCGTTACGACGGCACGACCTTCCTCGGCCCGGTGGACCTCGAGGTGGACGGTGGAAGCACCACCGCGCTGATCGGGCCCAGCGGCGCCGGCAAGTCGACCCTCTTGAAGATGCTGAACGGCCTGGTCTGGCCGGACGAAGGCGAGGTGAGGTTCCGCGGCCGTCCCCTGGTCCGCGAGCAGCTCCAGGAAGTGCGCCGGGAGATCGGGTACGTCGTCCAGGGAGGCGGCCTCTTTCCCCATCTGGACGCGCGGGAGAACGCGGCGGTGGTCGCGCGCTGGTTGCGCTGGGACGAGTCGCGGATCGCCGCGCGGGTGGAGGAGCTGGCGGCGATCGCGCGGCTGCCGCTCGAGGCGCTGTCCCGCTTTCCCCGGCAGCTCTCCGGCGGGCAGGCGCAACGCGTGAGCCTGATGCGCGCGCTGATGCTCGATCCCGAGGTTCTGCTCCTCGACGAGCCGCTGGGCGCGCTCGACCCGATCACCCGCTACGACCTGCAGCAGGACCTGCGCGACGCGTTTTCCAGGTTGCGGAAGACCGTGGTCCTGGTCACGCACGATCTCGCCGAGGCGGCATTCCTCGCCGGCCGCGCCGTGCTGCTGCGCGACGGCCGGATCGTCCAGGAGGGACCCGTCGAGGAGCTGGCCCGCGCGCCGGCCGACGACTTCGTCGCGCACTTCGTCCGCGCGCACCGGCGGTCCCCATGATCGCTCTCTTGATCGCCGTGGCGGTGCAGGTCGGCTCCAAGCAGTTCACCGAATCGGTGATCCTCGCGGAGATCGCCGTCCAGACCCTGCGGGCCGCGGGAGTGGAAGCGGAGCACCGCCGGGAGCTGGGCGGCACCCGCGTCCTCTGGGAGGCGCTGCGGGCGCGCCAGATCGATCTCTACCCGGAGTACACCGGCACGATCTCCGAAGAGCTCCTGGGAGGATCCCGCGATCTCGCCCCGGAGCTCGAGCGCCGCGGCGTGCGGATCTCCCGCTCGCTCGGCTTCGAGAACGCCTACGCGATCGGGATGCGGCGCGCGGACTCCGCCCGCCTGGGGATCCGGACGCTCTCCGATCTGGCTGGCCACCGCGAGCTGGAGATCGGCCTCACCAACGAGTTCTTGCGCCGGCGCGACGGCTGGCCCCGGCTGCGAGAGGTCTACGGCTTCTCGGAAGCGCACGTGCGTGGACTGCAGCACGAGGTCGCCTATCGCGCGCTGCGCTCAGGCGACCTCGCGGCCACCGATCTGTATTCGACCGACGCGGAGATCCAGGCCGCCGACCTGGTGGTGCTGGAGGACGACCGCCGCGCCTTTCCCCGCTACGACGCCGTGCTGCTGCAGCGGATCGACCTGCCGGAGGAGGCCGCGCGCGTGCTCCGGACCCTGGAGGGTGCGATCGCGCCCGCGGAGATGATCGCCATGAACGCGCGGGCGCTGCGCGACAAGGTGCCGGAGGCGCAGGTGGCGTCGGATTTCCTCCGCACCAAGCTCGGCGTCGCGTCCGAGGCGAAGACGTCCGGAGCGCTGCAGCGGATCGGACGGCGGACGCTGGAGCACCTCTTCCTGGTCGCCGTTTCCCTGGCGGCGGCCATCGGGGTCGCGGTCCCGCTCGGCGTCCTTGCCTGGCGCAAGCCCCGGCTGGGCCAGGCCATCCTGACGGCGGCCGGAGTGATCCAGACCATCCCATCGCTCGCGCTGCTCGTGTTCATGATCCCGCTCCTGGGGATCGGGGCTGGCCCCGCCATCGTCGCCCTCTTCCTCTACAGCCTCTTGCCGATCCTGCGCGGAACCCACTCCGGGCTCACCGGGATCGCGCCGGAGCTGCGCGAATCCGCCGAAGCGCTGGGATTGCCACCGCGCGCGACGCTGGCGCGGATCGAGCTGCCGCTGGCAGCGCCGTCGGCGCTCTCGGGAATCAAGATCGCCGCGGTGATCGACGTGGGCACCGCCACGCTCGGCGCGCTGATCGGCGCGGGCGGGTACGGCCAATCGATCCTGACCGGCATCCGCCTCGCGGACACCGGGTTGATCCTGGAGGGCGCGATTCCGGCAGGCCTTCTGGCGCTCGCGGTCCAGGGGTTCTTCGATCTGCTGGAGCGGGGGGTGGTCCCCCGCGGCCTGCGCCTCTGAGACCGGGGATTTCTTTGACCGGGTCTGCACCTGCCGATATGGCTGAAGGGAATGCATGTCGTGGTGACGGGCGGAGCGGGCTTCATCGGCGTGCATTCGGTGCGGGCGCTACTCGAGCGCGGACACCGGGTCTCGGTGGTGGACGACCTCAGCCACGGCCGCCGCGAAGCGGTGCCCGAAGGCGCGAAGCTCACCGTCCTCGACATCCGCGAGCCGGCCCTCCTGAAGCTCCTCGAGGATCTGCATCCCCACGCCGTGCTCCACCTGGCCGCGCAGATGGACGTCCGCAAGTCGGTGGCAGACCCGCTCTACGACGCCAGCATCAACGTCCTGGGCACGCTCTGCGTCCTGGAGTCGGCGCGGCGCAGCGGCGCGACGCGATTCGTCTTCGCGTCGTCGGGAGGCGCCGTTTACGGCGAGCAGGACGCATTTCCGGCCCCGGAGTCGCATCCGCGTCGTCCCGCCAGCCCGTACGGCGTCTCGAAGCTCTGCGGCGAGGAGTACCTGTTCCACTATGCCCTGGTGCACGGGATGTCGACGCTGGCCCTGCGCTACGCGAACGTGTACGGCCCCGGCCAGGATCCGCATGGCGAGGCCGGGGTCGTGGCGATCTTCCTCGACAAGCTGCTCGCGAAGCAGACGCCCACCATCAACGGCGACGGCCTGCAGACGCGCGACTACGTCTATGTGGGCGACGTCGCGCGCGCCAACGTCCTGGGGCTGGAAGCGCCCGGCTGCACCGGGGCGCTCAACGTCGGCACCGGCGTCGAGACCACGGTGGTCGATCTCGCCCGCCAACTCGCACACCACGCCGGAGTGAAGACGCAGTTCTCGCACGGCCCGGCGAAGCCGGGCGAGCAGCGCCGCAGCTCGGTGGACCCCGCGGCCGCGCGGAAGGCGCTCGGGTGGATCCCCGAGGTTCCCCTCGACGCCGGACTGGCCCGGACCGCGGAATCCTTCCAGCGCGCGCGCTGAGCGCTCAGGGCAGCGTCCAGGCCTCTGCCCGCGCTCGTTCCCGCAAGCGGAGCGCGACCCTTCGGGCCCTCGCTTCCCGCG
>Ga0137397_10001136_pt1 | contig 18599 bp, 18 predicted proteins | sample czorhiz116metaG_FD_106658 | JGI IMG/M metagenome (GOLD analysis project Ga0137397, IMG submission 106658) | Vadose zone soil microbial communities from Angelo Coast Range Reserve, California, USA - czorhiz1.16 metaG | ecosystem: Environmental > Terrestrial > Soil > Vadose zone | place: USA... | reverse complement strand
GGCTTCGGCGCGGAGCGAGGTCCTGCTCACCAAGTTCTTCGCCGGGCGCGCGTCCTCCGAGCTCTGGTTCGACTGGTCCGGCCTGCCCCCGGGGATGGGCGTCGAAGCGCGGCTGTCGCGTCTGGCACGCTGGGTGATGCTCGCGGAGGAGCGCGGCCTGCGCTACGGGATCAGGCTTCCGGGAGCGAGCGTGCCGCTCGGCGAGGGGTTCTCTCACCGCGAGCGCTGCCTGAGGGAGCTCGCGCTCTTCGATGGCTGAATTCCATGACTGAGTCCATCGCGGAACCGAGAGCGCAGGAAGCGCTGCCGCCGCTGCCGCTCGCGACGCTGATCGCGGCGTCGGCCCTCACGGCGGCGGCGCACACCGCGTGGCTGCCGGTCTGGGTCAGCGGCGCCGCGGCGGCGCTCCTGTGCTGGCGCATCGTCATCGCCGTCCGCGGCGGTACCCTGCCGCAGCGCTGGCTGCTGGTTCTGCTCACCCTCGGGACCGCGGTCGGCGTATTCATTTCCTATCGCACCATCATGGGACGCGATCCCGGCGTTACTTTGCTGGTGATGCTGCTGTTCCTCAAGCTCCTGGAGACGCGTCTCGCGCGCGACGTTTTCGTCGTGGCATTCCTGGTGTATTTCGTCGTTCTCGCGAATTTCTTCTATTCGCAATCGATCCCGACCGCGGCACTGATGCTGCTCACGGTGGTCGTCGCGACGACCGCGCTGGTCGGATTCAGCGCGCCGCGGCGCCCTCTGCTCGAGGATGTGAAGACCGCCGGCCGCATGCTCGCCCAGGCGGGGCCGGTGATGCTGCTGCTGTTCTTCCTCTTCCCGCGCGTGCAGGGACCCCTCTGGGGTCTGCCCCAGGATGCCTACACCGGCGTGAGCGGGCTCTCGGACACGATGAAACCCGGCACGATCAGTGCGCTCTCGCTTTCCGACGCGATCGCCTTCAGGGTGCGATTCGAGGGGGCGACGCCGCCGCGAAACCAGCTCTACTGGCGTGGGCCGGTGATGACGGATTTCGACGGGCAGACTTGGCGCGTCGGCCTGCCGCAACTGCGTCGCGAAATGCGCGTGGAGACCTCCGGCTCGCCGGTCGACTACGAGGTGACGCTCGAGGCTCACAACCGCAACTGGATGTTCGCCCTGGAGATGCCGACGCGCATTCCGCCGAACGCGCGGCTGACCAGCGACTACCTCCCGATCTCTCTCACGCCCATCCGCACCCGTATCCGGTACGAGATGCGCTCCTCGATGCAATTCCAGGCGCGCAGCGGCGCCGAGCCCCGCGACCTTGCCGCGGCGCTCAGGCTTCCCGGCGGCGTCAATCCTCGGGCTAGGGCGCTCGCCCGCGAGTGGCGCGAATCGCTCCCCGACGATCCTGCGATCGTGCGCCGCGCCATCGAATTCTTCCGCGGCAGCCGCTTCGAATACACCCTGGAGCCTCCGCCGCTCGGCAACAACTCGGTCGACGAGTTCCTGTTCGACACCAAGCAGGGATTCTGCGAGCACTTCGCCTCGAGCTTCGTGTTCCTGATGCGCGCCGCCGGCGTCCCCGCTCGCGTCGTCACCGGCTACCAGGGCGGAGACACCAATCCGGTGGATGGATACATGGTGGTGCGCCAGGCCGACGCGCACGCCTGGGCGGAAGTATGGATGGCGGGAAGCGGCTGGACGCGCGTCGATCCCACCGCCGCCGCGATACCGATCAGGGTCGAGCTCGGCATCACCGCCGCCGCGCCGGCCGGGGCGCCGTTGCTGATGCGCAGCGGCCTGAATTGGCTGAAGGGCCTGCGCAACGACTGGGACGCGCTCACCAACCAGTGGAACCAGTGGGTGCTGGGTTATAACCCGGACCGTCAACTCGAGATGCTTTCCCGGCTCGGGGTGAAGCAGCCGAGCTGGGAGACGATGACCCTGATGCTGTTCTGGAGCGTCGGGGGCGTGCTGCTGGTAGTTGCACTGTGGCTGCTTCGCGGAATGCGTCGCGAGGACGCCGTGCAGCGCGCGTGGCTGCGCTTCTGCGGCAAGCTCGCCCGCGCGGGCCTCGCCCGCGGGCGCGCCGAAGGCCCGTTCGACTACGCCCGCCGCGTCGCGCAGCGGCTCCCCGCGACCGCAGCGGCGGTGCGCGCGATCGCCGCGCTCTACGTCGATCAGCGCTATGGGAAGGCCGCCGACGGCGAATCGCTTTCGCGCTTGAAACGGCTGGTGCGGGAGTTCGCGCCATGAGGGGCGTCGTCCTCGCCGCGCTGCTCGCGCTTCACGCGGGCCTCGCCTGCGCCCAGGGGTCCGCCTATCAGAACCGCAAGGAAGTGAAGGATTTCGTCGCGGATATGGTGAAGAAGCACGGTTTCAAGCGCAAGGATCTGACCAAAGTGTTCGCTCAGGCCCAGTACCAGCCCGCGATCGTGAGGGCGATGGATCAGCCGCCCGAATCGGCGCTCGCCTCCTGGCAGGCCTACCGCGCGATCTTCATCAAGCCGGAGAGAATCGAGGCCGGTGCCCAGTTCTGGGACCGCAACGCCGATGCGCTCAAGCGCGCCGCGGCCGAGTTCGGCGTGGCCGAGGACGTCATCGTCGGGATCATCGGCGTCGAGACGACTTTCGGCCGCAACATCGGCACCTATCGCGTCATCGATGCGCTGTCGACCCTCGCTTTCGATTACCCCAAGCGCGGCGCGTATTTCCGCGGCGAGCTCGAGCACTACCTGGTGTTCTCGCGCGACCAGAGGATCGATCCGCTGCGGGTGAAAGGGTCCTACGCGGGCGCCATCGGCATTCCGCAATTCATGCCCGGCTCGTACCGGCGCTTCGCCGTCGATTTCGACGGCGACGGGCAGATCAATCTCGCCACCAGTCCCGCCGATGCGATCGGCAGCATCGGCAATTTCCTGAAATCGCACGGGTGGGTGCGCGGACAGCCGGTCGCGTTCGCCGCCGAGGTATCCGGAGACGGATGGCGCAAGCTCGCCGGCAACGGCATCGTGCCCGCAACCCCCTTCGCGGACCTCAAGGGTTACGGGGTCAAGGCTTCGGCCGACTTGCCAGGCGATACGCTGTGCGCGCTGATAGAGCTCGAGTCGCAGGGACAGCCTTCGGACATGCGCGTGACGCTGCAGAACTTCTTCGTGCTCACGCGCTATAACCGCTCCAATTTCTACGCCGCGGCCGTTCTTGATCTCGCTGCCGAGATCGCGCGGACGAGGTCGGCTCCCGGGAAACCGGTCGCCGGCAAGGACAGTCCGTGACCGGGCCCGCGCGCCAGTACCGCTACTACGAATTCGTGATGGCGGCGTTCGTCACGGTGCTGATCTGCTCGAACTTGATCGGCCCCGCGAAAATCGCGCAGGCCGATCTTCCTCTGGTCGGGATCGTGTCCTTCGGCGCAGGTGTGCTGTTCTTTCCGATCTCCTACGTCTTCGGCGACATCCTCACCGAAGTCTACGGCTATGCGCGATCCAGACGGGTGATCTGGGCCGGCTTCGCCGGACTCGGTTTCGCCGCGGTCATGTCGGCGGTCGTGGTATGGCTGCCACCGGCACCTTTCTGGACCAATCAGCCCGCATATGAAATCGCTTTCGGCTCGACCTGGCGCATCGCCGGCGCCTCCCTGCTCGCGTTTCTCTGCGGAGAGTTCGTCAACTCGTTCGTACTGGCGAAGATGAAGATCCTCACGCGGGGCCGCTGGCTGTGGACTCGCACCATAGGCTCGACGATATTCGGCGAGGGGGTCGACTCGACGCTGTTCTATCCGCTCGCGTTCTGGGGAAGCGGTTTGATCCCCGACGAGAGGCTGCCGCAAATCATGCTGGTGCAATTCGTGTCCAAGGTCGGCTTGGAGGTCGTGTTCACCCCGATCACCTACGCGGTGGTCGGCTGGCTGAAGCGCGTCGAGAACGAGGACTACTACGACAGAGACACGGATTTCAATCCCTTCACCCTCAAGACCTGATACGGCTTTCCCGGACCTCGAGGGGTGAAATGCCAAGTATTCACGCTTTTCCGGACCGTTGCCTGGGCGTAAGATGCGTTCATCCCCTCCGAGGCTCCGTCTGGTGAATCGCCGCGGCAACGAATACGACGTTTCCTGCCAGGTCAACACTACCGATTCGACGGTCGTCAATTCGGAGGTGGACCGGATCTTTCTCGAGCTCTACCCGAAAGCATCGACCGAAAAAATCGACCGGGCCTTCCACGATCTGACGACGATGTACCACGGCGGGCGTCCGGGTTACCACGCGTGCGACACCGCGTACCACGACATCCAGCACGTGCTCGACGTCACGCTCGCAATGGCGCGGCTGATCGACGGCTACGAGCGCGCCAGAATCGGACTGGAGCCGCTCGACGCGTCGATGTTCCGCCTGGGCGTGATCACCGCTCTTTTTCACGATTGCGGCTACATACGCACGCTCGACGACAGGGAGCATAAGAACGGCGGCGAGCTCACGCTGACACACGTCTCCCGCGGAGCGCGCTTTCTCAGGGACTATCTGCCCAAGATCGGCATGGGCGAAGTCGCCGACATCGCCGCGGCGCTGATTCACTTCACGGGTTACGAGATCCCGGTCGCGGCGATCAGGGTGCCCTCGCTCGGCTACAAGCTGATCGGCAGCCTGCTCGGTTCGGCCGACATCATCGCGCAGATGTCTGATCGGTGCTACCTCGAGAAATGCCGCGACCGGCTCTATCCGGAGTTCGTCGTGGGCGGAATCGCGCGCAAGCGCCTCCCGGACGGAACGGAAGAAGTGGTCTACGGATCGGGAGAAGAGCTGGTGAGAAAGACGCCGCATTTCTACCAGGGCGCGACCCGGCGCCTCGATTCCGACCTCGGCGGCACGCACAAGTACGCGCGCAATCACTTCGGCGGGCAGCACCTTTACATGGAAGAGCTCACGAAGAACATCGATTTCGCGCAGGCCATCAACGACGAAGGCAACGGCACCGCCTTGAAACGCAATCCCCCGACGACGATGTCGGAGTAGGCGCCGAGTCCGACGCTAGAGGAGCTCTTCCCGCGTCAGGGAGCGTCGCTGCAGGATCCCCCGCAACTGCGAGAGCGCTTCGAGCTGGATTTGGCGAACGCGCTCGCGTGTAAGCCCGAGGCGGGCAGCGAGCTCCTGTAGCGTCTGCAATTCCGCGCCGTTCAGGCCGAAGCGGCACTCGATCACAATGCGCTGCTTGTCGCTCAGTTGCGCCAGCCACTCGCGCACCAGCGACTCGATCTCGCTCGCCTGGAGCTGCGACTCTGGCCCTTCGATGCTTTCATCGGCGATCGCGTCGCCGATCGAGAGCATCGGATCCGCCTCGAGCGGCGCGTCGAGAGACGCGACGTGCTCGCCGCGCAACAGCAGGCCGCGCACTTCCTCGGCGTCCCTGCCGAGGAGATGCGCGATATCTTCCGCAGTCGGCTCACGCTCGGTATGCGCTTCCAGGTGGCGTCTGGCGCGCAGCACCGTCGTCAGATCCTTGATGACGTGGACCGGGAGGCGGATGGTGCGCAGCTGATTCATGATGGCGCGCTCGATGTTCTGGCGGATCCACCAGATGGCGTAGGTGGAGAAACGGAAGCCCCGCTCGGGGTCGAACTTCTCGAGTGCGTGCATCAGGCCGAGATTTCCCTCCTCCACCAGATCAAGCAGCGGCATGCCGCGGTTGAGATACGCTTTGGCGACGTTGACCACCAGGCGCAGATTGTGCTCGATCATCTTCTGCCTGGCGGTGAAATCTCCCGCAGCCGCGCCCCGCGCGAAACGCAGCTCTTCTTCCTGACCGAACAGGCGGTTCAGACCAATCTGGTGCAGATAGAGCTGGGTTGCGTCGCTCAGCGCGACGGCTTCCCGAGACTCCTCAGGCTCCTGCGCCGGCCCGGCGACCCCCGTTGCCTCGTCTTCATGCTCGGGGACTCCTGCAGCGCCGGCTGTCTCGACGGGATCGCCGCCCTGCCATTCGACCGGAAGATCCTGCTCCGGCATGCGCGAGCTCATGAGCGGCGCTCGGGCAGGAATTTCATGGGATCGACGGGCTCGCCCTGGCGGCGTATTTCAAAATGCAGCTTCACCTGAGGCGAGTCGGTCTTGCCGATCTCCGCGATTTTCTGGCCCTTGACGACGTTCTGGCCTTCCTTGACCAGCAGGTTGCTGTTGTGCGCATACGCGGACAGGTACGTGCCGTTGTGCTTGATGATCACCAGCTTGCCGTAGCCGCGCACCCCCGAACCGCTGTACAGGACGCGTCCGGAGGCGGACGCGAACACCGGATCGCCGACCTTGCCCAGGATGTCGACCCCCTTGTTCGCCGCCTTCGAGAATCCGGCGAGAACGCGGCCGGTGGCCGGCCACATCCAGTCGACGCCGTCGGACTCGGCCGCCGCCGCCGGCGGCGCGACTGGCGCCTCGACTTTCGCCTCGGAGGGAGACTGGCGCAGGATCAGCGCGAGATTTTCCTCGGAATACGGCAGCTTCATCGCCTTGGGACCGGTCTTGAGGAGCTCCGGCCGAGCCGCTTCGGACGCGGGCACTTTCGGCTCGACGATGGCGCGAGGCGACTCCACCGCGCGCGGATCCCCTCCGAGCGAGCGAGCTTCCACCGAACCCGGTATGACGACCGGCTGGACCTGAACACCCGCGTCGGGCTGGGCCTGCGCGCGCGCCTCGGGCTGAGCCTGCTGTGCCGCCGGAGGCCGAAGGCGCAGAACGGCGCCCGGCTTCAGGACTGAAGGATCGGAGATGTTGTTCCAGGCGGCGAGCTCCCGGTAGTCCACGCCGTTGTCCAGGGCGATGCTGTACAGGGTATCGCCGCGCTTGACCGTGTAGCTCTCGGCCCTTGGCTCGGCAGCGGCCGCCGGCGCGAGAGGCTTCGCCGGGACCGGGCGCACCACGTTCCGCTCGACGACCGGCGCCCGATAGGCGCTCGCGCACGCGGCGAGAAGCGCGCAGGCGAGCACCGGCACCACGATACTCAGCAGCCTCACTGCTTGCCTCCTCTCAGGGGCACAAAGCGCACGGCGTCCAGCCATTTTTCTGTCAATCCGGTCGCAGTCCTTTCGATGAGGCACAGCGCCTGATCGCCGCTTCCCACGGGCACGATTATTCTGCCACCCGGAGCAAGCTGCTGCAAAAGGGCGCGGGGAACTCCCGACGCCGCCGCGGCGACGATGATCGCGTCGAACGGCGCGGCTTCAGGGAGCCCCAAGGAGCCGTCGGCGTGCACCAGCCTGAGGTTGGACAAGCGCAGGGGACGCAGGTTGCTACGCGCCTTCTCGAGCAGCGTCGCGATGCGCTCGACCGAGTAGACGTCCTTAGCGAGTCGCGCGAGCACGGCCGCCTGATAGCCGCAGCCGGTTCCGACTTCGAGCACGTTCACCAGCGGCTTTTGCGCCCGCATGGCTTCGATCATGCGCGCGACCACAAAGGGCTGGGAAATGGTCTGCTCGAAACCGATCGGCAGCGCCGTATCTTCGTAGGCGCGGCTCGCGAGCGCTTCTTCGACGAAGATGTGGCGCGGCACCGAAGCCATCGCCGCGAGGACCGCCTCGTCGCGTATGCCGTTCTCCCGCAGGCGCGCGACCATTCGGTCGCGGGTGCGCTGCGAAGTCATCCCGATGCCGCGCGTCTTCGAAAGCCTTACTTCGCGAGCCACGTTCTTACGACCGGTATCTGCTGCGGGTGAGTCAGGTCCATTTGCAACGGCGTCAGCGACACGCGGTCGGACGCGACGGCGTGGAAATCGGTTCCGGGTCCCGCGTCCTGCGCGCTCCCCGCGGCGCCCACCCAGTACACCGTCTGATTGCGCGGCGTGGTGGCCTTGATGACGGACTCGGCCTTGTGCCGCTTGCCGAGGCGCGTCACTTCGAATCCCTTCAGAGCGTCGTAGGGAACGTCGGGAACATTCACGTTCAGCAGCACCGGCTCGCCGAGGGGCCTCTTCTGGAAGCGCTCGACCAGCTCGTGCGCGACGCGCGCCGCGGTTTCGAAATGTCTTCCCGCCTTGCTGGTCAGGGAAATCGCGAAAGAAGGAATGCCGAGCAAATAGCCTTCAGTCGCGGCGGCCACTGTGCCCGAATAGATCGTGTCGTCCCCCATGTTCGCGCCGAGATTGATGCCGGAGACGATCATCTCGGGCGCCTCCTCGAGCAGGCCGGTGACGGCGAGATGCACGCAGTCGGTGGGCGTGCCGTTGACGAAACGAAATCCGTTGGCCGAGTCGCGTACCGACAAGGGGCGATCCAGCGTGAGGGAGTTCGATGCGCCGCTGTGGTCGCGCTCGGGGGCGACCACGGTGATCGTGCCCAAGTCCGCGAGCGCTTTTGCGAGGATCGCCAGCCCGGGTGCGAAGTACCCGTCGTCGTTGCTCAGCAGGATCCGCATCTATCTGGTTAGCTTATTGATCAACAAGCGAAATCCCCCGCCCGGAAGCCGAAGGGCGAGCGCTGCCCCGTTCCGGCGGGATTCTACTCGAAGCGATGCGGGTGCGCGGGCGAAACTGCGGTGTGGCGAAGGTGTTGTCGGGGCTTCAACGAGCTGTTGGGTTTCACACGGCAAATCGGCGGCCAGCCCAAGCCGCCGATTGCTAAGTATTTAGCGCGTTTGCAGGCTGGTCGCCAGGCCCATTTGGCCGAAAAAGCCCGCGCGGAACCCCTTGGCGTAGTCGTCTATCCCGACTTGGAGGTATAGCGAGAGGGAACTGCCTTCTGCACGGGCGGATTGCCCGTCCGCCACCCCATCGCAGTAAGCCGGGGTCGGACCGTCGTTTCCAACAATCTTGAGCTCTGCTACCGTACCCATGTTGTCTCCCATTGCGATACATAGAAGTGGAGCAAGCCTCGTGCCAAGTCGTTCCCGCAGTCAGAGCATGCTGCGGCAGCGTTTCTCCCGCGTTAATGAGTACCCTGCCAAAAAGCCCATGCGATAGGCGTCGAGATCGCCCACCGGGTAGTGATTCGTCTGCGTTCCGTGCGTCCTCGCCGCTCTTCCATCTACATAACCCTCGGCGAAAGCCTCCGACCAGCCGTTTTTCTCGGCCAGGTCCCTGAAATCGTCTTTGATCGCTGCCATCATGGTCCCTCCCGGTTTGGCCACCGAACGGGAGCGAGCAAGTTCCGGGCCGAGCGAAAAGAGCGTTCGGGACGTACCGGGGACCGGGGCTTTCGGGTCTTGCCCTAGCGACGCGCCGAGGAAAGGACTCCGCGCACGTCTTCGATCGCCGACAGGGCGCGTTGCAGCTGATCGATGTCCTGGACCTCGACGGTGAAGTGCATCGAGGCGACGTCGTTGCGCGTTTGCGTCTTCGCCGCGACCACATTGGTCTTCTGCCTGACCAGCGCCTCGCTCACGTCGCGCAACAATCCTTGCCGATCGTTGCCGCGCACCACGATGTCCACGGGGTAGGCGCGGGCGCCGCGGTCGCCCCACTCGGCGGCAATGATGCGCTCGGGAAACCGCTCGATCATGCGCGCCAGACTCGGACATTCGCGCCGGTGCACCGAGACGCCGCGTCCCTTGGTGACGAAGCCCGAGATCCGGTCCGGCGGGGCGGGCTTGCAGCAGCGCGCGAGCACCGTCATCAGGCGATCGATCCCCACGACGAGAATCCCGCCGCCCGCCCGCACGGCATGCCCGCCTCGCGGCTGCACCTGCACCGGCGGCTCGCGCTCGGTCTCGCCGCGCAGCGCGGTCTGCAATTGCCGCGGGCCGACCTCCTCGCGCCCCACCGCGGCGAACAGGTCGTCGGGCCGCTCGAAACCGAGCCGCTTCGCGAGCTCATCGAGGCTCGCCGCGCGCACGCCCTCGCGTTTCAACTCGCGCTCGACCGCCGCGCGCCCCGCGGCGACTACGCCTGCGACCTCGCGGCTGTTGAACCTCTGGCGCACCTTGTTGCGCGCGCGCGAGCTGTTGATATAGCCGAGCGCGGGATTGAGCCAGTCGCGGCTGGGCCCTCCGGTCTTGGCGGTGATGATCTCGACGACCTCCGCATTCTTCAAGCGGCGATCCAGGGTCACGATCGCGCCATTCACCTTCGCTCCGCGGCAACGGTGGCCGACGTCGGTGTGCAGCGCGTAGGCAAAATCCACGGGCGTCGCTCCCCGTGGGAGATCGACGACCTTGCCTTGGGGCGTAAGAACGTAGACCGTGTCGTCCACCACGGCCTCCTTGGCCTGCTGCTTCCAGTCCGAGGCGTCGATGATCTCGTCGCGCCACGCGAGCATCTGCCGCAGCCAGGCGATTCGCTCGTCCGCGGGATCGCCCTTGCCGCGCCCGCGCCGTGATCTCTCCTTGTAACGCCAGTGCGCGGCCACGCCGACCTCGGCGTCGCGGTGCATCTCGTGCGTGCGGATCTGCACTTCCAGCGTCTTTCCCTCCGGTCCGATCACGGCCGTGTGGAGCGAGCGGTAGAGGTTCGCCTTCGGCCGCGAGATGTAGTCGTCGAACTCGCGCGGGATCGGCGCCCACAGGTTGTGCACCACGCCCAGCACGGCGTAGCAATCCTTCACCTCGTCCACCAGCACCCGCAGCCCGCTCGCGTCGTGGATCTCGGAGAAATCGAGGGACTTTGACCGCATCTTGCTGTAGATGCTATAGAGGTGCTTCGGCCGTCCGCTGACCTCGGCCACGATTCCGGAGCGCGCGAGCTCCTCGGAGAGGCCGGCGATCGCCTGCTCGACGAAATGCTCCCGCTCGCTGCGGCGCTCCTCGAGCAGGCCGGCGATCCTCTTGTAGAGCTCGGGCTCGAGATAACGGAAGGAGAGATCTTCCAGCTCCCACTTGAGCTGCCACACACCCAGGCGATTGGCCAGCGGCGCGTAGATGTCGAGCGTCTCGCGCGCGAGACGCTCGCGCTCCGCTTCCGGGGCGTGTGCGAGCCAACGCAGGGTCTGGGTGCGGCTGGCGAGTCGCAGCAGCACCACGCGGATGTCCGTGACCATGGCGAGCAGCATCTTGCGCAGGACCTCGGCCTGAGGCGCCGCGTCTCGGCCAAGCGCCGCCGCACGAGTGACGATTCTCAGCCGGTTGAGGCGGTCGATCCCGGCGACGAGCGATGCTACGGTCTCGCCAAAGGACTCCGCCAGCCTGCCTTCCGCGTCGGGAAGATAGGCGGGAACGGCAAAAAGGACGCCGGCGGCGAGCGTATCGACGTCGAGCCGCAGTTGCGCGACGTTGCGCGCAAGACCCAGGGCATGCTCGAACGCGGGCTCGCCGGTGCCGAGGAGCTTTTCGCCGTAGACCCCGCGCGCGAATTCGAGCGCCCGGGCGAGGACGCGCCGCTCCTCCTCGGGTGCCGTGGCGGCGAGAAGATCGCCGCCGATCTCGGCGGTGTTGCCGCGCGTGGTGGAAACCATCCGGTGGAGTTTATCCCACGCTATGGCGCGGAGGAGCGCCGTCCCGGATAATCCGGACTTTTTGGAGTCCGGATGCAAGACGGTCTCGCGCGCGAGCGCGCCCTGCCCTACCTGCTGCTCCTAATCGCCGCCGCGTCGTTCGGCGGCAACTGGGTGGCTGCTCGCGTGGTGAACTTCGAGGTCGCGCCCTTTGCCTTGTCGTTCTGGCGCTGGGCGGTCGCCGGCATCCTGCTTTTTCCTTTCGCCGCTTCGCAGTTGCGCGAGGACGCGCCGCTCATTCGCCGCAACGCACCCGTTCTGGCCGTCTTCGGCGCGATCGGCGCCGGCGGCTTCACGCTGCTGGGCTATTGGGGCGTGAGCTACACGACCGCGGTCAACGCGACCCTACTCAACTCCTCGCTGCCGCTGTTCGTCGTTCCCCTGTCGTGGCTGCTGCTCGGGCTTACGGTCAGCGCCAGGCAGCTCGCGGGCCTCGCGCTGTCGCTCGGCGGCGTGGTTACGATCGTCAGCGCCGGCAGCCTGCAGACCTTCGCACAGCTCGCGCTCAACCCCGGAGATTTCCTGCTCCTCGGCGGCGCCTTCCTCTGGGCGGTGTACACGGTGATGCTGAAATGGCGCCCGCCGCTTCGCGCGCTGTCGTTCCTGTTCACCACGGTCGCGGCGGCGGCGGCGGTCTCGCTGCCGTTCTACCTTTGGGAGATGTGGATGGGAAGGACGATGACCGTGACGCCGACGGCAATCGCCACGATCGCGTACCTCGCGATCTTTCCTTCGATCCTCGCCTATGTCTGCTGGAACCAGGCGGTGGCGGCGGTCGGGCCCAACGTCGCCGGATTCTTCAATCCGGTCATTCCGGTTTTCGGCATCCTGTTCGCGGTGATCTTTCTCGGCGAACCGCTGCGCGCGTACCACCTGGCTGGATTCGCCCTCGTGCTGGGCGGCGTCGTGCTCACCTCCCGGCGCTGAGCGATGGGCTTCCTTCGAGAGTGGCGCCGCAAGCGGACGCTGAAGAGCGCCCGCCTCGACGAGACCCTGTGGAAGCGGGTCGCGGCGAAGCTCTCGTTCCTGCGCGGATTGTCCGAGAACGACACGGCTCGCCTGAAGGAGCTCGTCGTTCTGTTCCTCGCCGAAAAGGAAATGCACGGCGCTCAAGGGCTGCAGCTCACCGACGAGGTCCGGCTGTCGATCGCGGCGCAAGCCTGCCTGCCGATCCTCAACCTGGGCCTGGACGTCTACGGCGGCTGGGTCGGGGTGATCGTCTATCCGGGCGAGTTCCGCGTGCGGAAGGAGGAAGTCGACGCGGACGGCGTTGTCCATACTTTCGATGAGGAGCTCGCGGGCGAAGCCTGGCCGGGCGGACCGGTGATCCTGTCGTGGGAAGACGTCGGCATGGCCGAGCGCGGCTACAACGTGGTCATCCACGAATTCGCGCACAAGATCCATATGGACGGCGAAGGCGACGCGAACTATCCCGCCGCCCGAAAAGGCATGGATTCCGCGAAGTGGCGAGCGACGCTGGAGGACGCCTACAAGCGCTTCTGCGCCGAAGTCGACTCCGGCGAGCCGACTTTCATCGATCCCTACGCCGCCGAGCACCCCGCTGAATTCTTCGCGGTGATGAGCGAGGCCTTCTTCACCGAATCGGCTGTTCTCGCGCGCGATTGGCCGGAGTTGTACGCACAGCTCGCGATGTTCTATAGGCAGGATCCGGCAGCCAGCAGTATGTAATACTAGCCGCGCGCTGTTCTTGAAAAGGAGGCTCCAATGACAGCTCTGTCCGCGCTCTGGCTTCCCGTCCTCGTTTCGGCAATTCTGGTCTTCATCGCAAGCACCGTGATCCACATGTTCCTCCCCTGGCATCGCAACGACTTTCCCAAGATGCCGAACGAGGACAAGGCGCTCGACGCGCTGCGCCCGCTCGCCATCCCGCCGGGCGACTACATGGTCCCCCACTGCTCCGGTCCGGAAGAGATGAAGTCGCCCGTGTTCAAGGAGAAGATGAGCAACGGGCCGGTGATGATCATGACGGTGCGGCCGAACGGCATGCCCGGAATGGGAAAATACCTGGTGCAGTGGTTCGTCTTCTGCGTGGTGATCGGGTTCTTCGCCGGGTACGTCGCTTCGCGCGCCCTGCCTTCGGGTGCCCCGTACCTGCGCGTGTTCCAGCTGGTAGGCGCCTCGGCCTTCATGGCCTACGCCGCCGCTATCTGGCCGATGTCGATCTGGTACGGCCGCTCGTGGAACACGACGATCAAGTCGACCGTCGACGGCCTGGTCTACGCCCTCATCACCGCGGGAGCGTTCGGATGGTTGTGGCCGCGGTAGGCGCACTGCCACGAATGCACGCTACATAAGTCCGTATAGCCTGGGTGGTGCGTTTACATATGATCACCGCACCACCACTCCATATCGATGACACCGATCAAGTACTACTGGGAAGATTTCACTCCGGGCTGGCAATACGAGTCGCAACCGAGAACGCTCACGTCGCGCGAGATCATCGCGTTCGCGCGCGAGTACGATCCGCAGTCTTACCACACCGACGAGGAGGTAGCGAAATCCTCGCCCTTCGGCGGGCTGATCGCCAGCGGCTGGCACACGTGCAGTGTGGCGATGCGGCTGATGTGCGACGGTTATCTGCTCCAGACCTCGTGCATCGGTTCGCCGGGGCTCGACGAGTTGCGCTGGTTCAAGCCGGTGCGCCCCGGCGACGCGCTGCGGCTGCATGCGACTGCGCTCGATCAGACCGAGTCGCAGAAGGACCCGACGCGCGGCACGGTGAAGTTCCGCTGGGACGTGCTCAACCAGAAGGATGAGGTCGTGTGTTCGATGACGGGCAGGCCGCATTTCCGCCGCCGCACGCCCGCTACGGCCGCGCCGGATCGCTAGCCGCCGTAGGCGAACCCGATGCCGAAGGTGTTCTGCCTGAAGTTGTAGTCGATCAGGCTCTCGCCGTAGCCCGAGGTCGCCTGGACGTAGACGCGCGCGGCGCCGACGAGCTTGCGGCTGGTCCAGTCGAGCTGCGCAAAACCGCGGCCGGTGTGGAACGAATGCCGCAGGAGCAGCGACATCGACTTGTCGTTGTCGAATTGCCACCGCAGCTGAACGTCGCCGCGCCCGAAATAGTCCTGGATATCCGGGTTGTCGTCTTTGGAGGGGTTTTCCCGGAACCGCCACCACGCGCGCCCGAGCACGGAGAGCGGGCCCCACTCCCAGCCGCCCTGGCCGTAGAGGCGGTTCCAGCTGCGCGACTGGGGCAGCGGCCGGCCGTTGGATTCGTGCACGATGCCGAGATTCAGCAGCTTCCAGCCGTCGTCCTGATTCCCGGTGCTGAACGTGAGGATGATCTCGGGCTCGTAGTTGGTCTCGCGGAACGGGCGCGACAGGCTGGGGTTGTAGAGCTGCCAGAAGGCCTGCTGCGTGTACGCGAACCACAGGCGCAGATTGCTCAGTCCGAGATATTTCCGGTCGAAATCGTGCCGCGACACCAGCTCGGACTTGAAGCTCAGCTGAAACGCCAGCTCATCGTTGTTGAACGGGATCGGCGCCGGAACCGTATGGTCCGGCGAAGGGCTGGACGGCTGGGTATTCACATGGTTGGTCCATTTACCGACCAGCACATAAGTAGGCTTATGGGGTTGCACGTCGTCGATGCTGATGCGCTTGTCGCCCGGACCGAGCTTCCAGTGACGCTCGAGATAGCTCGCCGGCGGGCCTGCCCGGGCCTGGTCCACTGCGTCGAAGCACGCGAGCCGCTCTTTGTCGTCGTGGATGTCGCGGCACTTCGCATAGTCCGTGTCGGCCGCGAGCAGCGCGCGTGGCAGCAAAAGCTGCACGGCGAGCAGCACCGCACCGCCGAGGCGCGCGCTCATGGGCCAGTCAGGAGAAAATCCCGCACGATCGCGATCTGGTCCGAGTGGATGAGCGTCGGCGCGTGACCGACTCCCGGAATCTCCACCGATCTCGCCCGCGGGCCGCGAGCCGCCATCTGCGCGACCGTATCGCGCGTCAGCAGGTCCGACTGCTCCCCGCGCAGCACCAGCGTCGGGCAGCTTATCGCGTCGTAGAAGGGCCACAGCTCGACGTCGCCGCCCGGCATGTCGGCGTTGAAAGGCACGGCGAGCGCCGGGTCGTAGTGCATGCGCAGCGACCCGTCGGCGTTCGTTCGCACGACGTGCTCGGTGAGAAAGCGCCACTCGGCGTCGCTGTGCGGGCCGAACGAGGCGCTGGTGGCGCGCACGAACTGCTCGGCGGCCTCGATCGACAGCAGCGGCGGCCATTTGCCGAGATAGGCCGCGATGCGCTGCAGCGCCGCCACTGTGAGCACCGGCCCGACGTCGTTAAGCACCAGCTTCTCGACCGGAGATCCCGGCATCGCGGCGAGCGCCATGCCGATGAGCCCGCCGAGCGAGGTCCCCACCCAGTGCACCGACTCAAGCTCCAGACGCGCGAGCAGCAGCAGCATGTCCTTCGCGTACGTCGGCACCGCGTAGTCCATCGGGTCGGCCAGCCAGTCCGAGTCGCCGCGCCCGGCGACATCGGGGCAGATCACCCGATAGCCGCGTCGCGCCATTTCCGGGGCGAGAAAATCGAAATCTCGGGCGCAGCGGGTGAGGCCGTGGACGCACACCAGGGTCTTCGCATCCGGCTCACCCCATTCGATGTAGGCCATGTTGCGCAAACCCGGGAACTGCATTTTTCCGCGACGAAAGGGCTCGCTCATCTATACGGCTCGCGATGGAAGATTCAACCCGGCTTTCTACGCCCGGGAGTATAGCGGCTCAAGAGTCGTGCCAATAGCGACGCGCCCGCTCGCGCTGCTGCCCGATCTGCGTTGTCTCGGGCGCGAATCGGATTTCGATAGCGCCGCCCGTATCGGTGCGGAGCATGGTGCTCCCCGTATCCCGATAGCGCCCGAGCACGTCCTCGCGCGGATGGCCGAAGCGGTTGCGATAACCCACCGCGAATACCGCGTATCGCGGCGCAACCTGCTTGACGAATTCCGCGCTCGAAGAGGTCGCGCTGCCATGGTGCGGCACGAGCAGCGCATCCGCAGCGAGGAGGCCGGGCGAGCGGTACAGAAGCTCGCGCTCGGCGGCGCGCTCGATGTCTCCGGTCAGCAGCACCCGGCCGCCGGGCGCCGCGATCCTCAGCACGCAGCTGCGGTTGTTTGCGCGCGCGCCTGCGGCCGCATCGGCCACGGGGTGGAGAAATTCGAAGCGGACGCCGTCCCATTCCCAACCGCGCCCCGCGGCGCACGCCTCGTTCGGAGCGCCGCCCGATAGAAGAACGTGGCCCGCGGGAAGCGAGGACCACAACACGCCGACCGGCATCCCCGCCAGAACCGAGCCCGCGCCGCCGGAATGGTCGCGGTCGTCGTGAGAAACGACGAGCGCGTCGAGCCGCACGATTGCCTCGCCGCGCAGGTAAGGAAGGACGATCCGGCTGCCGCTGTCCGAATAGGCGTTGAAGGCCGGGCCGGCGTCGTAGAGCAGCGCATGGTTTTCCGTTCGCGCGAGGACCGCGAGCCCCTGTCCAACGTCGAGCACGGTGATCCACAGCTCCCCCGCCGCGGGCGCCGGCGGCAGCACCGCAAACAGCGGCAGCGCGAGCACGGCGCCCAGCCAGCGCGCGGGAAAACCCCGCGGAAGGAGCAGCCAGGCGATGCCGGGCAGCGCGAGCGCGACCGTCCAGGGCACCGGCGCATGCTGCTGCCACAGCGCGCTGGGAAGCGCCGCCAGCCAGGCGAGCATCGCCATCAGCACCTGGAGTATCGCGTGGGCAAGGCCGAGCGGCCAATCGAAGGGAAGCGCCGCGCCGAGAAGCGCGAGCGGGGTGATGACGAAGCTAACCAGCGGGATCGCGAGCGCGTTGGCGAGCGGGGACACGAGCGAGACCTGCTGGAACAAGACGAGCATCAGCGGCGCGAGGCCTACCGTCACCGCCCATTGCACCCTTCCCCACTGCACCAGCCAGTGCGGCTTGGCGGTGTGTCCGGTGCTCACGTGAAAAATCACCGCGACGGCGGCGAACGACAGCCAGAAGCCCGGCGCGAGGACCGCCCAGGGATCGAGAACGAGCACCACCAGGAGCGCCGCGGCGAGGACCCGCGAGGCGCTGCTCGCCCGCCCGAACCAAAGCGCGGCCGCGACCACGCCCACCATATAGAGCGTGCGCTGGGCGGGAACGGCGAATCCGGAGACGAGGCAATACGCGAGCGCGGCGACAAAACCCGCGAGCGCGGCCGCCTTCTGCGCCGGCAGCGCGAGCGCGAGCCGCTCGCTGCGCCGCCAGAAAAAGGATACGAGCGCGGCGAACAGACCCGCCACCATGGTGACGTGAAGGCCCGAGATCGACATCAGGTGCGAAACCCCGGTGCGCGCGAACAACTGCCATTGCGCGGAATCGATCGCCTGTTGATCGCCTATGGCGAGCGCGATCAGCACTCCGGCGTAGGGCCGATCGGGCAGCGCGGCGAGCATCCGGTCCCGCGCCTTCCCGCGCAAACGGTCGATGAGGTAAGGCAGCCGCGGAACCAGCGCGTCCAAACGCTCGGGAGACGCGCCCGCGAGCGCCTCGCGGCGTCCCAGTGTTCTTACGTACCCGGTCGCGCGAATTCCGCGCTCGAGCAGCCAGCCTTCGTAGTCGAAGGCGTGCGGATTGACGCTGCCGTGCGGCCGTCGCAGCCGTACGGCAAAGCGCCAGCGCTCGCCCGCCCGTACCTGGAGAGTCTCCTGCGAATTTTCCGCGGCGAAGCCGCCGTAGGAGGAGAGCGCGATGCGCCGCGGCACCCCGGCGTGCGGCGTTTCGACGTCGAAATCGAAGCGCACGCCGCGCTCGAAGGGCTGCGGCAGGCCGGCGACGACACCGGTAACGACGACATCGCGCCCCTCGAGCTCCGGGTCGAGCCGGTCGGCGAGCCGCCAATGCGCGAGGCCTGAGGCCCAGGCGAAGCCGAGCGCGGCGAAACTCACGAAGACGGCGGCGCCCGCGACCCGGGGCGCGAAGCGCTTCGCGAAACCGGCTGCGGCCAGCGTCGCGAGCGCACATGCGAACACGCCGGCGAGCGGCCTCGGCTCCGGCAGCATGCTCTGCTGCTGCAGGACACACACGCCGAGCGTGAAGCCGAGCGCGGCGAGTCTCACGAAGCGCGGACCTGAAACCTCATCCGCACTGTAACGAGCGAGAGCCTCGTACGTTGATTGCCTTGCGTGCCCGCGCGCGCCGGAGAAGCCGCGGACTTGCCGCTCAGCCCGCCGTGCTCAGG
>Ga0137397_10001134_pt1 | contig 18612 bp, 17 predicted proteins | sample czorhiz116metaG_FD_106658 | JGI IMG/M metagenome (GOLD analysis project Ga0137397, IMG submission 106658) | Vadose zone soil microbial communities from Angelo Coast Range Reserve, California, USA - czorhiz1.16 metaG | ecosystem: Environmental > Terrestrial > Soil > Vadose zone | place: USA... | reverse complement strand
GACGAGTTGTCTCGGCGTCCTGGTCAAACATCAAACAAACGAATTGTGAGTAAGGCACACCAGCGAAACGGGATCAAGATGAGAGGGGGAGGGGGGGAAGGAGACAAAAGCGAAAAAAAAAAAAAAGAGTCACACAGAACGAAGCTCGTGATGGCGCCAGCACCTGCCGCTGCGAGGGCGAGTTGAGGGAGGGAGAGGGTCTGCGCTCGGGGTATGTTCCACGTTCGTCGGATGAGATTCTGCAGCTCGCCGTATGTGAGGAATAGAGTCGCGTTTTCGGCCATGGCGCCGATTATGGGGGCGGGTAAACCCTATCACGTCGAAAAGAGTTTTGTTGAGTGCGCGAGGCGGGGGAAGAGAGGGAGCGGGCGTACACGGTATAAGCCTCGCATGCCTTCATTCCTTAAAGTCTGGACTAGACAGTCCACCGGTCCGCGGAAGCGTGCCGTAGCGTCGAGCACCTGCGCTTGTAGACGAACCTTGGTGAGGTCAAATGGATGTTCAAAGACCTTCGAAACTATCCCGGCGGTCTGCGAGGGTCGTTCCAGTCACCACTGAGCGTTTCGGATCTTATATTGTTTTGACGTACACTGCCAAAAGTGATGTCTTTGGCCGCGCGCACGGCTGGTGAGCCTCGTCGTGAACTTGAAGGGTCATGAATATGAGGGTCGAGGGCAGCGGGAGACGCTTCCATTACGGAAAAATAGAAACCGAAAAAAAGGGGGGTAGATAAAGTATCGTTTTAAGAAGGCTGTGGAAATAGCCCATGGGGATAAGGACGAGGACGATGGATTTGGGAAATCCCATCTTATCTTATCTGGCTCACTGGTCCTGTTGCCCTTCGTGCCTAGCCTTTCATCCTCCAAAACACCAATCCTATAGATGCTCGGGACAACGCTGCTCTATCTTTTCCTGTCTCTCTCATCGTATTCAACGTCGTACGACTTGGTCCGGGAGTATTCTGGCCTAACATTCTTCGATCGCTGGGAATTCTATGGGAGTTGGGATAATCTTACTCACGGTACGATCAGTTTTGCTTTTCTTTCCAGCTCACATCTCCCCCTTATAGGCGATGTGGTGTGGGTGGACCGCGATACTGCATTCCAGCAGGACCTGGCTTACATCGACGAGCAAAATCGTGTAATCATCAAAGTCGATAATGCCAACGATGTGCCGTTCAACGAGAAAAGGAATTCGGTAATTGTTACTGCGGTCCCGATCAAACGCCAAATTCAAGAATATATGATACCAGATTCGGATCACTTCGCAAGACTTCTACAGCGTTGGAAGCCTCTGGATTATCGACTTGACGCATATACCCTACGGATGTTCGGTAGCTGGCCTTCTCACGTCGCGCCGTGCCGGCCCAGAGTTAATCACAGAATTGTGACTGCAGGTTTGGCCAGCGTTTTGGAGCAAAGGACCACATTGGCCGCATAACGGTGAAATTGATATAATCGAAGGTGTCAACCTCATGGTGTGTTCTCGACTTGTCACATGACAGTGAGTTGAGGTAATCGCAGGGTGAGAATCGGTATGCGCTACACACGGTGCCAGGATGTTCGCAGGCTCAAGGCGTATGGCAAACTGGCGCATCGGGTGAGACCGACTGCTCGCAACCGAGCGGATGCTTTGTATCCGAGATGAGAGCCAACAGCTATGGCGATGACTTTGCTGCAACTGGCGGCGGGGTTTGGGCCACTCAATTTGATGTGGCTGGTGTCTTGTGCGTCCGATCGACACGCCCATCTTCCGGAATAATGATGATGATGTTCGTGGTTCATTACAGCATCTGGTTCTGGAGCGTGTGTACCCTCTTTGATCTATCGCTGGCACGCCTGTGGTGGAAAAGTTAGCTCACAGACCGCACGCACAGCGCGCGGATGTACCTCCGTCAATCTTGCAGGCCACATCGGCATCACCGATCGACATTTCAGAGTGGGGCCCACCATCGGCGAGCTATCCGGCCGTTACGTGCGACATCCCACGGTTTTTCAGCGCTCAGCAATTGGTCATCGACATCACCCTATGTGGCATTTGGTCGGTCGACCTTTTTTTTTGAACCCCCGCGACGTTTGGCGTTCACGAGGGAGGTGTTGCTTCTCAGGGCCGGGATTCCAGCGGTGTACGATCCACAGTGCCTCAATTCGGGCCCTACCGGCCGCTGCGTGCGTGTCCTCTGCTTGGATTTGGCGGGTAATTTTTGTGACTGTGGTCTGTGTGCAGTACGACGACAATGTGGTTGGGCCAGGGACGCCGAAGTACGACAACGCATACTTTGAGATCAACTATGTGCGGGCTTACACGACCGGCGGGCCCGCGCCAACGCAGTCAGCGTCATCGGCCTCGGTTGGCACCAACGGAAGCAGCACAGCCGTGAGGCTTCCAGCACCGACCGGACACCTCTCTGTGCCGGCGAGTTCGGTCGATCCGCCACCAGACGCTTTGGCGAGAGGTGCAGACATGATGAGCTTTGAGTTGTTGGGTTTGCGCTGTTTGGAATCGCTTTGTTCGAGTGTTACGTAATAGGTAGTCGGGGTCAGAGTCGCCTTGAGACCCCCGCAGCCACGAACGACGACCGACGTGCATATGATCCTCGTCATACCATCACACTCAGCATTGAACTCTCCTCTGTTCATTCCAGACCCCTGACCCCATATTGTTCGCTTCTCTGGCCTCGGATCCATCGACCACAGTTCTTTCCCTTCCACACGACTTGTTCATTTGCCACAACCTTCCACACCAATGGCAACGGTCTCCCGCCCTATATTAAGCCCAACACCTGTGAACCGTCGGAGACATACAAAATCTATCACTCTTCAGCCTCCCCAAAATCACGCGTTACCAGAGGTACACTTGTCCTTTGAGGTTTCTTCTGCCGATGTTCCTCACCTGATTGCGCTGTGAATCGTTTAGCGACCGAACTTCAATTCGTTTCCCATGTACACAAAACCTCGCTCTCTGTGCAGAAACTTCATTTTTTGGGGTCACTGTCGGTATATGCAATGTTCCCGTGTGCATGTCCCTCACAACGATATGGTATGATCATTTTTGGCCTATCTTGTTCTTTCTCCTATCATCTTTCCTAGATCGACCTCTTTGATTACCTCGTGGAGCGCGATGACTGCCCTTTGGACTTTCGCTCCATCCGACGACGACTCAGTCGTTCCTCGCCTGTACGTGCCTAACCTTTCTGGGCGCTCTGGTAAGCTCAAGTAGAATAGGGAATGACGAGCAGGAAAGGGCGACGGTATGATCGAGTTTGTTCCGATTTTCTCGAGAACGACGGCGTCTGTCAAAGGCAGGACTGTTTCCAAGCTCATCTTCGCTCCACCGATATATACGACTCGCTGTTGCGATCGCAGGTGCGTTATTTTTGCCCTTGTACGGATAGCTTCCTTACACGATACTCTAATCGACCTGAAGACGTCTGTGGTTCCTCTTGCGCCGGTGGCTGATGAACACCCCGTAGCCGACTTGTCAGAAATGACCGACTGCACGACTCGGGAACCATTGCTCGCTGATAACACTTCCCCACACCCCGCGACCGTTCTACTCCCCCCGGCCTCCTTTCCTGGTCGCGAATCCCCTCTGGCCGAATCGGGTGCTGTCGAGCATCCACAGTCTTCAGTGGTGGACGCCGTCTCCCCCCCAACTGTACGCCTTCCAAAGCTTCCCGAGCCCCAGCAGTCGTCGGTAGTGGACGCCGTCTCCCACCCAACCGTACGCCTCCCACCAAGGCTTGCGGAGCGCCAGCGGGCAAGCGCCGCTGAATCACTTGTAACAGTACGGCTCTTCTCGTCTGCTGCGAATCACGATCGTTCTCTGAGTCCTTGTCGCCACAGGAACGGCAAAGAGAAAACTTGGAGTCCGTAGGGCACTCTCTAGATGTATCGGAGGAGAGTCCCACATCCTTGGGATCCCTCGATGCGGTACCTAATGCTGAAGTCTGCAGCGTTGTAAGCATCCCTGTCCATCTCGTATGTCCTGCAGACTAATCTTCATCACAGGAGCAGCAGGTCGATGTGCAGATTGCCAGGGATCCGCTGAGTCCTTCTGGGATTCACTCCACTGAGTCCTCGGATGCAGACTCTGCCATCAGTGAAGGCACGGTTACTGATGGTACGCACTCCTGTCCGTTCTGGACATCCTGTGATACCTAACTTCCATCACTCTACACCTGCAGCCGCTACACCCCCTTCGGAGGTGCCGAAGCCGACTGTCCAACCTCCCATGAGACAGCTTCCCCATAGTCCTCCGGCGGCGCAGACGAGCATGGTCTCTCTATCGTCTTCACCGAAGCTGATGTTACATCGCACTGCGGTAGCCGCGTCAATGACGGCCGTCAAATCTGACCCCTCTGTAATCACTAGCGCTGGAAATAACACATACCCAGCTGCACTCCCTCCCCCTTATTCGCAATCAAAAAGTCCATCGACTATCCCCAGTACCCATGCGGAGACATATTCTTCGCGGCGTCGGCAACCGCAGCCGCCGCCCCCAAAGTTGCACGAGCAGACGATGCCCTCAAAGCCACGGGAGCCGACCGCGCCCCCAAAGCCGCAGGAGCATATGCCTGCCTCCAGACCTACGCCCTTGGACGAGATTAACCTTTCCGTCATGGAGTCTACCCATGTCAAGTTCTCTGGCGGCTTCGCGATCGAAAAGATCACCACTGCCTTCGAGTCCCTCTGGTTTGTCATTGAGGACGTTCCTAGATCCGTGGGCCCCGATCAAGTTAAACACCTTGCTGCCCCTTTCGGCTCGGTTCAGGAGGCTCGGTTTTATGAAAAGCCAAGTAACGATTCTGTATCCAGGATTTTCAGCGTGCAGATGACGAGTTACCGCGAAGTTGTCCGGGCCGTAGACGGGCTTGATGGTAAAGACGTCTTCGGGCGTCGCATCACCGTCCGTTTGTCCTTGGGAAAGACGCGTTCACAGCGCATGCTTCGTGATAACTACGTCCGCGTCTCCTGGCCTGTACCCTGTACAGCTGGTTATGCTGGGTATAGCTCGCTGGAAGCAGCCCAAAAGGCCGTAGCCAAAGCCGACGGCAAGACAGAGCGGGGCTACTGGATCACCGCGAGCATGTACCAGAGCATACCCATCATTGACGCTTACAATGTCCGCTTTTCGGGACTACCTCCGTGGGCCGGGCGAGAGTTTTTGGACAAGTTTGGGCCGTCGGAGGGTACCATGTTGGAGCGTCCAAACTACCAAGCCCCCGAGTTTGGAGAACCCGCGGTTCGCAGAACGCTGGCAAGTTTCGGCAAGATGGTACATTTCCAGGTCGTCCCACCTCCCTATAAGGATGGCACTGTTCGTGCATGGTGCCTATTCGAGTCTCCCGACGTTGCGAACTCGGTTTGCGAGCTTAACCGGGTACCACAGCGTTCTCTAAACATGGCGAAAATATCCGTCAAACGTGTGCTCTCTGTTCTCGAGCACGTGCCTCGCTCTACGTTCAAACTTATTGAGCAGGATCTATATGATCTGCAGCAAAAGGTGTGGAATCATAGTCGCGGAGCCCACCTCGAGATTCTCTCCCGCCGCGAAGGCGATAAAGTTCCTCTTAAGCTGGTGGCCGAGGATAGCAAGACGCTTGCGGGCCTCAGGGTTGAGCTCAAAGAGATCCTGGACGGTGAGATACTTAAGGAACACGGACAACAAGTCTGGGATAATTTCCTTCGTCACGACACGGGCCTTCACTTCCTGGACGAGTTGCGCGGCTGCAATCCTGACGTTTTGATCCTAAGTCACACCGTCCGTAGATGCCTCCGGCTCATAGGAACCGTCGAACGGCGGCAGCCAGTCGCGGCAGCCATTCTCGACAAGCTCTCCTCACTTCGCCAACACAAGATTCATGTCATACCACTTGATGGGCAGGCGATGGGCGTTCTCGGTAGCCCTGACCTCGCCGCTGCGCAGCAACGGCATGGGGAAGAAAGTATCCGCATCGACTACCAAGCACATGCCATTTGCGTTCGTGGTCCAGATAGTCTCCATGAGGAAGTCCAACAAATTGTCCAAACGGTGAAGTTGCGCCATACTGCCGGCTCTGGGGACGATACTTGTCCTGTGTGTCTGGAACCCCCGCTGACACCAGTGTCCTTGAGCTGCGGCCACAAATGGTGCAAGGCTTGCTTCGTCTCTTACCTAGCCGCTGCGGCCGACACGCGGTCCTTCCCAATTAGCTGCCTTGGCAATCAAGGCAAGTGCAAGGAACTGGTCCCCATGAAGATGGCGCAGGGGATACTCCCACCTGCCGACTTCGATGCTCTCGCGCTGGCAACGTTTCATACTTACGTGCAGGCGCGTCCGGGAGAGTACCATTATTGCCCGACGCCAGACTGCCCGCAGGCTTACCCCAATGGTCCGCGCAACGCCCCACTGTCCTGTCCATCGTGTCTCGCACGCATCTGCCCGTCGTGCCACGTCGAGTACCACGAAGGCGTCACCTGCGCGGACCGTGAAGACGGAGGGGACCGTCTGTTCAAGGAGTGGATGCGGAGTCACGACGTGAAGAAATGCCCGGGTTGCACCGCGCCAATCGAGCGCGCAGCGGGATGCAACCACATGACGTGCACGCGGTGTCGCACACACACGTGTTGGGTCTGCCTCGAGACCTTCCCTCAGGGCCAAGGCATCTATGACCACATGCGAGAATTCCACGGCGGTATCGGTCTTTAATTTTTTTGTGCTTCGGCTCCTTTTCTCCCCTCCCTCGATTGTTGATTTATCCATCCTGTATGCTACATTCTGCTCTGACTAGACCGCCACTAACTTAACATTATGCTTTCTTCGTCTCCATGCTTCCCTGTCTTGCCCTTGCATCGACTACATCTACCAGGATTGCTCATACCTTGTACGTCTCTACTCCGTGTTTCTTAAAGATTATTTCATTGTCGTTCTATCGAACCATGACATGTACATTAGATAGGTCGTGTCAGCGAAAAACAAAAACAAAGAGTGTTCCCTAGGAACCAGACCCAAAAGCCTCGTCAGCGGGCGCATATGATGACATCAAACGTGAGACTAGCTACATGTAAATTGATGAGAAGGGACCCGCCCCTCCAGTAAAAAGAAGGGGCGGGGGATAACAAGAACATTAGGGTACGAAAAAGATAACAGATGGTAGCAGGACGAAAAACGAAAACGAAATTGAAATTGAAAGCTTAGATCGATGCAGACAGAGAAGGGATTCGCCCGCACGTTACGACAGGTACACGTACGTTACGAACTGTGGGGACTTTGTCAGAAAAGATTCAGATGGGACGGCTGCTGCTGCTACTGCTGCTTACCTTGTCATAGGGTAACAGAGGCGGCAGACCCTGTCGCGGCAGGCTCTCGGGCAACTCTTTCCGCGTGGGGTCGTACTTGACGAAATTGCCGTGGTGGTCTAAATACCCGTTCGTCGGCGCCGGGTAGTTCTCGAGCTCGGGCGGGTTCGCGCGCCCTTGCGGGGCGTACACGACGTACTTGTCCATCGTGAGGTAGTCCCCCCTGCGATTCCAAAATCCGTACCGCACCGCACGACGGTATGTGCCCCGCGGCGGCTTGGGCGCCTGAGGCGGGGGCAGGGAGAAGCCCGGATCGCGTCGCTCTTGTGGGGGCGTCGGGAGCGGGTTCGATGAGGACGACGAGCGGTGCGTGTGCGTCGAGGAAGCGGGCGAGCGCCCTTGTGGGGTGTACGCGCCGCCACTGTAGCGGTTGCTGTTGTTGTTAAGATGATGGTGGTGATGGTGATGCCCGCTGTGTCCGCTTTGCCCGCTTTGCCCACTGTATGTCCTGTGCCGGCTGTGCAAGTCGGTTGGCGAACGGTAACCGCGCCTCCGATGACCACCGCCCGAGACGGGGTCCTCCGAGTCCGACTCGGAGCTCGAGGATGGGGACGAAGAGGAAGAGCGTGGCCGCCGATGCCGCGGAGACGGAGAAGGCGTGCGGCTGTAACGCGGGGGGATGAATAGCGGCTGGGGGCTCTCTGCGAGTACGGTCGAGGTCGACGACTCTGATGACTCGGAAGACACGGTGTCGGTGCCGACCAGGGGACTGAGACTCGAGATGGACTCCGGTTCCTCCGCAAAATGGGTTAGATCCGCGATGGATGACTGCTGGTCGTGGCCATGATGATGGCGACGTTGTGAGTCTGCGGCTGGCATCGAGTTTTGTCGCGCGAGCGGAGCTGGCTGGCGTGGAGGTTCCGGGATCGAGTACGAGCGCTGCACGAGTTGCGACGGTCTCGCCGACGAGCCGTAAACCCGGGTCGGTTCTGTGCGTGACGGGCGAGGATGGCGAGGCGCAGGGGTCGGCGACCCACCATCATAGGCCCTTGCAGCGTTCCACGCATGGACGCGCGGCGATGGGACTACGCTCTGCAAAGCGCCGCTCAGGTGTTTGTTCGCAGACGTGGATCCTCCTGCGTTATTGCTGCTGCTATTCACTTCGTCCCACGTCGACACACGGGGTGAAGGGACCACCGGATGTGTGTCTTGACGATAATGATTCGGTGTGCGAACGATGTTTGGAGAGAAAGTTGGGCGCAGTTGCCTGATTGATGTGAATGACTCGGGCAGGCCTGGGCGCTGCGGAATGGGTGCAGGGAGGGTATGACTCCTCTGTGCCGCCTGGGCGCTGGGGTTAGGCTGCGACGGTAGAGACATAGCGGGTTGCTGCCCTGGAGCTGCGGATGATTGATGATGGTGATGATGTGTGGACGTTGATGTTGTTTGAGGAGGGTTATTGGATTGTTGGCGGACATGAGCAGAGTAGACAGCAGCTGGTGGGAGAGGGGGCCTTCCCGCCTCAGTCGCAGATGGTTGTTGATATTGGTGCTGCTGCTGTTGGTCCGCTGGAACTGAGAAGTAGGCGTGAGTATGTGCAGGACCGTGATGACCCGATCCTGGTCCCGGGTAACTGGTGCTACCGGCGGCGGCGGCGCCGCCAGTCGCACCATTCGGCCGTCCGACGGGCTCTACCGGACTAGGTTGTTGCGATTGCTGGGGATATAGAGTTGCACTACTTGGCTGGGAGGGGGAATCGTCGTCCAGCTCGCGGGGAACCCACGCCCAAGGAGTGTGGGGCGCCTTTCCCTCATCTGATGTCGTATGTGCTACTGGCTGCTGCCTATTCACAGAACCGAATTAGTGACCATTGCAACCTGACAAGCAAAAGATGCGCACTTGATATGCATATTCTCAAGACCGAGCCCATTATCACCGATCTCCGTGTCCCAATAGGATCTGCCGGGCTGCTTTTGCATCTGAGGAGGGGGGCAATAGTATTGCGGGGTGATGCCCCAGCCGGCGGGAATGTTCCAGCCCACCAAGTTGGGAGGGGGGTATGGAGCTTGGGGTTGAGCATTGCCCACGCATCCAGTGGGTCCGGTGTACATCCACCTGCCGTTCTGCCATTGCTGAGGATTGACCCCAGGTGGGGCGGGTGGCACGAAGGACCGATGGGCAGGATGAGGGACCGCCACCTGAGGGGCGTTTTGCATGTTAGGGATGACGGGGGCCGAGGCCCAGGTTGATAGTGTCGAGGGCTTTGGTCCTTGGGAGGCGAACTGGGCACCAGACCAGGTCTGCTGGGAATGAAGTGGTTGTTGATACATCGAGGGTGCATCCGGGTTTCTTCAAGTTGGTGGGGGTAGATGGCTGTCGAGGTGAAAGGAGTGAGTCAGATCAGCGCAGGCACTGGTAGGGGTTGAAATAAAGGATAGCGATTTTAATAAAATTGGAAAGAAAATGAACTGGTTGGCTGTGCAGATGTGTGCCCGCACGAGTAGTTATGCCGCGGAGAAGGCAGGACGAAACGTGCTGCGGGAGCTCGGGTTGACCGAGCCTGCGGAGGAATATTGGTGAAGGTGGGAGGGAACGCCGCCTTTGACGAGACGTGGGCGATGGAGAGTCGAGAGTGGGTAAAAGAGTGGACGGGAGTGGTGAAAGGGAAAGGGTGAAAGCGGTGGTTGTACTCGGCCAAGTTCAGCCTCGTGTTTCGCACTCTTTCTCTCCTCGAGCAGGTCCAATATGTCAACGTCAGTCCACCAACCATCCCTACACCATTCTGCATATGTAGAAACACTCTCATCGGGGTCAGATAAGCCACTACACCGAGCGGGACCATTTCATTATAACCGTTATAGCAATCGCTGATGCCCATCTTTTTGTCTTGAAAGTGTACTACACCTCCACAGGCGCTCGTACAGTACGTGCCAAAATGTAGGGTCCGTATCTACCAATTCCAATCCTCATCATCTTCCTCCGGTGTCGAGGGTGGAAGTGTTTTGGAGGGTACAACTGGAGCCGGCACCGCAACCACATCGGGCAGCAGTGCGCTTCCTAAGGCGGTGCTTCCGGTATCATCGTCTTCGTCGATCAGCGACTGCGTCGGTGGCGCAGATGCCGGTGCTAGATTCGCGGTCGACCCCGGTGCCAGCACAGAAAAGATAGACTGCGATACGTCAGAGAGGAGCACCGAAGCCCGTTTCTGGCTCTTCGAGAACCTGCGTTTACAAACAAAAACACAAAAGAAAGAACAAAGGGAACATCAGCTCAGGGGCACGGGCGTTTTTGTTAGAGTTATCCACTCACGTCTGTCCTTTCTGCAACTCTGTCAATTTGGTCCCGACCGAGTCCACCCAAACTTGTGCTGTTTCTCCGAGGTTCGCACGTCCGAGGCCTAGAGCGCCAAGCGGGTTCATTCCAGAAATTGACACTGACGTTGGCGAGACCACGCCAATACTCGCTCGCTTCCTCGAACCCGAGGATGACGAGCCCTCACCCGTTAATGGCTTAAGCGCATCCGCGAGTGGAATCCGCATATCGCGCGAACGCCGCCGCACTGTCTTGTTCGACGGCGATGGTGGCGGTTGTTCCGACGTTGTGGGCGAGCGCTTCTGTCGTTGTTGCTGTTGTTGCTGCTGCTGCGGCCGCGGCGCAACGAGAGCACGCTTCATGCTGAGGGTCGACGCCAGCGTTGCGCCCTCGTCCCGGGAGACGACGCCTTCCTGATCTTCCGACTTTTCCGCGTCCCTCTTTTCTTCGGCCACGGACGACATGGACGATTGCGAAAGACGCGGGCTGCCGTCCGTGCTGGGTGCCGAAGAGGACGTTGCCGTCGTCGCCGTCGGCGAGGGAACGGAAATCGAAGCGGCTTGACGTGCCATACGCTTCGCGAAGGCCGACGACGACGACGATAATGCGCGCGATCGGGTCGTGGACGAGGCGGATAACGGAGGGGTCGTCGTGGCACCCGCCAGTGCGCGCACACCTCCGACCAGGCCGTTGAGCACCACTGCGCTGTTGGTGTTCGCCAGCGCCAACGTTCCCGATGCTGATCGCGTAGAGGCCGATATTGAAGGGGGGACATTGCGCCCAAACTCACGATTCACGATGCGTTCCCACTTGCGTTTGAGATCGAGCAGCTCGGACTCGTGTATTGCGAGCCGAGAACGGTGTTCGAGGCACTCGGATTCCTTCTGGGCGATAGTCTGGAGGAGGTCCGCATGCCTAGTTAGAAGCATTTCGTGTTATTATTATTATTTCCCCTCTAGGAATGAACGCTGCGGCGGAAAAAAAAAACGGGTACGAGGACGCACCTCTCGGCGACTGTCAAGACAACTGGCTCGGAGGGTGCCCGATGGGGAATGGAGCGCGCCCTGGCGTGACCCTCTTTCTTGCCAATATGTGAGCCCGATAATAATGGACTATGCTCGAGAATGTCGGACCCAGTCTGAGGGGTACGCGGTGTCCACAGACGTGGGCTATCTGCGGGGAGGTAAGAGATAGAGGACTGGCGACGCGAGGGCTGACGCTTTCGCGACGGAGACGAGGTACATTTCGGGGAAGGGTGGTGCGACGGTTCTGAGGGTGAGGATTTGGGTGAAGATGTAGATGGACACGCGGGGATATCTGAACCACTGGTGGCGGGCGGTGCAGTGGGGGAGCGGTCGCGTGAAATAGAGATGTTCAATTCGCAAGGAGCGATGACGGCAATAGGTTCAAGGGGTGGGCGGGGCATCTGACAGATTGATGAGGAGTCTCTTGGAAAGATTGTATTGTAGGGGCGAGTAATAAAGTAGGAGAGAGAGAGAGAACTTGAGATCGGTTGTCAGGGCTACTCTCAAACTAAACGCATCTAACGTGGGTTGCAACCGAGCTCGAGCAAAGTCCGCGTACAAAATCTCTAATGCTTCGACCCCTTCTCCGCCTCCGCAACGAACTTTTTGATGCTTTCGGCCCTGTCAAGTCAATCACCGACCTCAAAAAATGCGCGAAAAAGATCGAGAACGTACAATTCTTCCTCCTCCCTGAGAATAGAATGAACGTCAGGTCGACGCGTGACAAGCAAGGAAGGAAGAAGAGAAGAAACACCGACTTGGAGCTAGACTCAAATTTTACAGAATCTTTGACCTCTTGGATGGTCTGTTTGGAGCCTGAGGGTGCCGACTTGCTTCCACCTGACGCGGCTGCGTATGACAACCCGACGGTACTGAGAAGTGTGCCGAGAGCAAGATACTCCGTTTTGATGGCTCGGCCAAGGATAGTGCTAGTAAGAACGATTTCAGTACCCACCACCACGAATTATTGGGAGAAAAGGACTTGCTATGACATTGCGGCGAAATGTGGGTGGCAATGTAGAGAACTCGCGGGTCGACGTGCCAATACGTCGCCGGCAATATCCGACTCAGTTCCCGAATATTGTCCGGTCCGAGTTGCCGATTTTAGTTTTTGCTGCGGATATTTGCGTGAGGGGACCAAATATTTCAAGGCCGCCTGGCGAAATGGCATCGCGTCTGACTACGAATCAGGAGATTGCAGGTTCGACCCCTGCGGTGGTCATATCCTTTTTTTTTTTTTTCCTTTTTTCTCAATCCGTGACACGGCGGAGAGAAAGAGAAGAGGCCTGCTCTCTTCTCTGCTTCGCAGTTCTGTCTGTACACACCATGCATTCAACTCGAGTCCATCATTTGTCTCACCGGTTGCTTTCAACCGTGCAACGTGGCACCGCGTTCGAGTACCGCGCGCTGGCAATGCTCACGAAACACCTGTCCATGTCACTCACGCGTGTCGGAGGGAGCTACGACGGAGGCATCGACCTGATTGGCTGGTGGTGGGTCCCCTGCGCAACAAACCCAGCTACTTGTGCGTATCGTGTAATGTTTCAGAGCTCCTCTTCGCCCCTCCACTTAAATCCTACCCATCGCGTCGCGTCGCGCGCGCGCGTCCAACCCTCCAGCTCCTCTCGACGACACCACCACTGCAGAGCCACCCAGCCTGGGCTGCTGGAACACAGCCAACCGGCGCCGCCTGCGCGTCCTCGCCCAATGCAAAGCCGAAAAAAGGAAGATGGGCCCCGCGTACTTACGCGAGCTCGAGGGCGTCGTGTATAAGCACGCCAGCACCGCCAGCAGCTTGGCAGCGCCCGACTCGTCTCTTCCCCGCTGGCGCCTTCCCAAAAACCTCGGCTCTAGCAGCGACACGCCGCTACATCCCGCGACCACCGCGACGGCAACGGCAACGGAGAATCCACCCGTCGTCGCGCTCCTCGCCTCCGAATCCGCCTTTACGCGCAACTGCTTCCTCGCCGCCCACGCGTCGCCCCTCCCGTTCCTCCTCGTCCATCTGCCCCCGAGCAGCCCCACCACCAGCGGGGCAGGTGCAACCCTTGGCACCGTCTTTGGCAATCCAGCACTGGTATCTGCAAGTGGCGTGCTCAGGGGCGAGCTCGAAATTCGTTGGGAGCGCGGGGAGCGCGGCTCCGCCGCCGCTGTACCACCGTCGGGCATGGTGGACGGCAGTGGGCGCCCCGGATTGTGGTGGCAGGGGCAACCACTGCCAAGTTGGACGCCTGACGCCGAGACCGATGGCGCCGTGCTCGACCGACGACGATAGTCGTATGGCTCGCTCTAGACGCTCTCAAGACGTACTGTACGACCGCCATCTCCTTTCACCCTTTCCGCTTCTTGTTTTATGTTTATCCTTTAGGTCCTCTTGCATTTGACGCCCTCAGCCATGACCTGGCATCGAAATGTGAGGTCACCGGAGGTGCTAATGGGGTTGTTGTTGTTGTTGGAAGGCAAAACATTCCTTTCCATCAGAACGCATGGACTGCGGTATTGTAAACGCCCGGTGAGACATGCGAAGCGGATTTAAAGGTGTCGTGTCACGATGTCACCCAAGGAATGCATGTAAAATGTTGGACAGCGTTTCGGTTGGAGTTATACGTATCGTAGTAGAATCAAGCAATTGATTGGTGTTTCATCGGCTATCTACGCAGTGAGTGAAGAGTCGACGCATGTGCAGTCTTAAAGGAGAAAAGAAAAGGCACTATACTGATAACAGTCATACGCTCTAGAACGGCGTACCGCGCAGCACTCTATCTTGTTTCCGATCCCAATTCCCGGGTTTAATCTCATTAAATCGCTCTATCCAGCCGCGCTCCCGTTCTCTGTGCCAACAGCTAGGTCCAGCGTAGTCGGCATCTCATCATACCGCGTGATGCGAAGGTGTTGCGAGGGTGGTATGGCTCTTTCCTCCAAAGCATGTGGCACTCCGCCATGCAAGACCCCGACGCGCATCATAGACAGTAACTGGGGGATTTCAATCAGCACCGTGCGTCGGGCTACTACAGAGGCTCGGCGGATACTGTGCTTACGTTATGCGCAGCGTTCGAGTGATCGTAAATACCGCCAAAAAACGCGGCCGATGCGTCTTTGCCAATTTGCTTCGCCAACAGATGGCGGCCACCAGGGTGCTCGTCAAGGAATAATCCGACGTCGTGAATGAAACCGGATATGAGGACCAAGGGTCGAGTCTGCGATTGTTCCTGGACTACGACACGGTGGTGTAAAGACGGATACTTAGATGAAGTGGTGATGAAAATGCTCACAACTTTGATATGAGATGACAGGCAAGTCGACGTTGTCCTTGGGCCAGACTAGACCCTCCTGAGTTTTACGAAGTCGCCTGAGTTCCATCGTAAGCTGGCCCTTCGTAACCTCATTATCCGGAAACACCTATGAAAAGGTCATTGTTTCAGCGCGTCGGCTTTCCAGAGGTCCCATCTCGCGCCGCGGGGGGGCAGGGCACGTTCACCGACCTTCAAATGAGACGCCAAGCCAACTTTGGCACAAAGCGCGATGAACCACTTGGTGGGATCATACTGATACCATCGAATGGCATTCCGATAGTCCGTCGGGAACTGGTGATGAAAATTGTGATAGCCTTCCCCGAACGTGACGAGGGCGGTGACCAGGTGGTCCCTCGGCGAATGCCTATCGTCGAACGGCGCCTCTCCGAGCCAATGCGCGAGCGAGTTGAGCGCGAAGATGCTATGATGCACCATGCACATGCGCAGCGCTCCCGCGTAGACGTACCCGCCTCGCCAATCGCCCCAGAAATAACCAGGAATCGTGGCCGGGATGGCGAAGCCCATGAGGAGGATGAGGGGCACGTACCACCTCTGTTGCCAGCGCACGACCGCGCTCTTGCCGAGGTCGCTCACGTCGGCCACGCCGGGCCTGCGCCGCGGCTTGACGAGCATCCAGCCGACATGGCACCACCAGAAGCCGCGGTTGGCGTCATATGGATCAAGGTCGGTGTCGATGTAGCGGTGGTGTGCGCGGTGGCCCCGAGCCCACCATCTGATAGAACCCTGGGCGGCGCCGGCACCTGCCAGAGCAAGGAATACCTGAAGAGGCAGAGAAGCGTTGTAGGAACGATGCGACCAAAGACGGTGGTAACCAGCCGTGACACCTGGAGTGAGAGGGAGGTGAGAACTCAAATGAGCATTGTGCCGTCGCAAGGTACGAACCGAGGCCCGTAAAGAAATAATAGAAGGTAGCGAGCGCTGCGGTTTCCCAGCGGAGCTTCGTGGTCAGCGCGCCATAAATGGCGATAGAAGGGCTTATGGTGAGGATAGTAACACTGAGGTAGTTGAGTTCTTTCCACCAGTTTCTCCAGGTGATCGGAGGGAGAGGTTTCGAGTTCCTCAGCGTGTACCCGACATAGTTGTCAGGTATATGCATATCAGTGGGGTCCTCGTCGACCCTGCCATCCTTGTTTTTGGTAATATGTTGGAGTTTGGACATGATCGGTACGAAACAAGTAATGGGATGAGAGAGGCGAGAGCTCTATGAGAACAAGTGCACTCTGCCCTCGTTATAAATGCTATTCCAACCATATGTTGGGGAGGTCATCGCGAGCGAGACCACAACACCGTGACTGCCCCAAGCCCCACGTTGGGGAATTGCGGCAGAGAAACCAGCGCGAAGAAGTGTCATAGATTCGAGCCCTGCCGTCCTGCCACGAGGGGATAGAAGGGAGGGTCAGCCTGAGGTCAGGGTGGCGACGATGACCAAGGGTCAAGGCGAAGCTTCCAAATCCACATGGTCTACCATGATGGCATCTGAGCAGCGATATCAGTCATCGAAGAGGATGCCGAGCGGCAGGTGGAGCGTGGACGGCCATCGGCAGCATGGTTTGGGCATGACAGCGCTGACCGTGGATAGCAAGCAAAAGCAGGGATCCATCAAGACGAACAACAGTTCTTGTCGGTCTCGTCCACTAAGACGGTAGTCAGAGTGCGCATTCTGTAACATGTGGGTTGACAACGGACCTTGACAAAAAAAACAAATTTATGGTTTTTCTCCTGGGTCACTCGGACTGGGCCTGAGGGCGTATGTAAAACCGGGGTACAGTTCTCGACCGAGGGTTGAAAGACGGGTGTTTAATCACGGAGTTTTGATCACCGCTCCCTTGAGTATGCGTATCCTTTCCAAATATCTTCAGAACCAGAAAAAACAATCACAGTACTGCCGTACGTATTTCCACATCGACAGCTCGCGGCAAGGCCCCGAGGGGATAACAAAGACTTTCGCCGCCCTTGAACCGTGCGCATGTAACAGGTATCTTCTCTATGGTCCGTAGAATCTGAAATCAGAGACAAAATATCAACATCGATCAAAAGCACCTCTTAATGGAGTTAACAGTTACATGTCAATCAGTGATCTGTGTGAAAGGCCTAGGCTCCTCGGAAACTCCCTGGGCACGGATTCGTACCAATGGCCTGCCAGGCTGTTCCCGAATAACCGAGTTGGAAATAATGCCTTGGCGATACATACGTATCTTCTCATGATCAGGGGGCGATCCGTATACAAGTCGACAGGATGGCGGTCCGTATAGTAGCGCCCATATCCACCTGGCACAGCGAACAAGTCGCAAAATGTGATAGCGATGAAACCAAACCCACGTATCGGCGGCCAATCACGACCAAAAACCCAACTGATGGAGGGGTGGTGGGGTATTGACGACTCGGACCTGTCAAAAACCAAACCTGCGACTTTCCCCTGTGCCAGCCAGTTATCTCCGCGTGGATTTGTTTTCCCAAGGATCGTGAACGCGCGGCTAACCTGTACTAGTAAGTGTAAAAGGAAATAGCGACCGGAGACAGTTCGGGACGGTCTCCGGAATCCAGCATTCACCACAAATTTCATGATCAGGTCTCTTCCTTGTTCACCGCCGCCGTCATGTTCGGATCAGCCAACATCAGAAGGCGGACACATACCACGTCAGAACGTCAGAAGAACAAAGCAAAAGAACGAAGAACGGCCCTGTTTACGACAGAAACAAGCTCGAAGCGTTGCGCCCGTGTAGTAACTGAAGCCTGCTTGACGGATGGGCGGGCATTTGGTTCTATCAGACGGTTGCTCTTCTCTTCGTGCCATGCATGGCTCAGGAAATCGGGCCTCGGCCCTCAGGAGGACAACATACCTACTGCTACAGCCTGCTGCGCCAAAATTGGGCGCGCAGCACGGGCTCAATCACTACTGGATGTCAGGAGCTAGAAGATGGGCGTGTCATTCCTGATGGTCGCAAATAGAGGACACAGGATCTCAAGGCACAAGAATGGGGAAAATTTGACCTGGAGGCCAATCACCATTTGCCAACAATAAGTGGAAGATGGGACTCGGCCGGAACTTCGAAGAAGGGAGAATGCATCCACAGTACATCCACCGGTATGAACCCTCTCCACAGCCGCACTTTGTCGCCGCTATGAGCCATGGTACAGTAACTCGCAATTTTGCAGAGCCCCAAATAGATTGCGCGTTTATCATACTCAATCGAAGTCCTTCGTTCCATGTGGTCGGAACTTCCAGTGGAATCTTCTGAGAGCGCACAATATGCGTCTCTAGCGGTACCGCGAAGTCTTTCATTGGTCCTCCGTCGACCGGGAACCAGCAATGTTGATTTTAAAAAACATCGACAACGTTTCGTGTAGATTCCCGCCCCTCCGAACGGTCCTAGTTGGTTGTAATGTCTCACTGGCAGCCACATCCCCGCCAAGTACTAAACGTTTGGACGTTTGCGTGAGTTTGATTGGCCAGCAGCGTCTCTGGGAGCACCTGAGAATTACTGGAATCCCCGCGGCCGGCGATGTCCGGTAATGATTGAATGGATATTACACTGGCAGCTCTCCGGTAATTACGACAGAAGGACATACATTATTGGACGGTACTATTGTTACAGTTGCTGTGACGGCACCGCAGAACTCCTCTTTTTGGTGTGCTATCGCCGCCATCACCCGTGCTTTGGTCGGCCCCTTTTATGCTAT
>Ga0137397_10001131_pt1 | contig 18635 bp, 19 predicted proteins | sample czorhiz116metaG_FD_106658 | JGI IMG/M metagenome (GOLD analysis project Ga0137397, IMG submission 106658) | Vadose zone soil microbial communities from Angelo Coast Range Reserve, California, USA - czorhiz1.16 metaG | ecosystem: Environmental > Terrestrial > Soil > Vadose zone | place: USA... | reverse complement strand
GCGCCAGGACTGCCAGCCGTCGGATTCGTTGTCGAATATGCGGTAGTCGAACCATTTGCCTTTGACCTCTGCCTGCACGGCGAACTGTTGAAGCTGCTGGAACGGCGCGGAGATGTCGTCGGCGGCGTAGAGGAAGATGATGGGAGTCCGAAGCTTGTCTACGAAGTTCACGAGCGAGCGTTCATAGAAGGCAAGAGGATTGCCAATCGGAGTCGATCCGATCATGTAGCGGGACCACAGGTCCATCTTCGGATAGGAAGCGGCAGTGACCGCATCGACGATTCCGTACAGACAGACGGCGGCTTTGAAACGAGCTTCATCCTTAATGAGCGCCGCCGTGGTGAGAAAACCACCGGTGCCCGCCCCGAAAACTCCGAGGCGCTGGGTGTCGATAAGGCCTTCGGATGAGAGCTTGTCCAGGCCGATGAAGGCATCGCGCACATCGTGGTCGCCCCCGTGTTCGAACACAAGCTGGCGGAAATCTTTGCCTCGGCCGCTCGATCCGCGAACATTTGGAGCAAAGACGACGTAGCCGTCACTGACAAGAGTCTGGATGAACGGATCCCAGGAAACGGCGTTCTGCCCGTCGATCGTGTCACGGAACATGAGCAGGGCCGGATGCCCCGCCTTCGGCTTCACGCCGCGCGGCTTGTATACAAGTCCACGGATTTCGGTTCCGTCGAAGCTCCGGTACGTTGTGATGTCAGGCCAGACAAAGCGAGACTCGCGGCGAAGATCGACGGGCATGGAATTTGTGACCTGAATCGTGCGTGTCGCATCGAGACTGGCAACCCAGATGTCCGAGGTTCTTCCGGGATCGGAATGGGTGAATGCGATCTTCTTGCCGTCCGGCGACCATTGATACATGCCGCGCGGTGTCGCATCCAGTGCGTCAAAGCCGCCGTTGACGCCATCACGCTCGGAAACCCGGACGGCGCGACCCCCCGGCGCCGGAATGGTCCAGATGTTGAATTGCGAATCCTCGTTACGGATGAAGGCAATGTTACTTCCGTCCGGCGACCATTTGGGCGCGATGAGGTCCGCCATGACAGGATAAAGACTTCGTTTCCCGCCGGTCTGCGTGTCCAAAACGAATATGCTGCTGTAACCCGGACTGTCGGATGAAAACACAATCTGACGCGAATCCGGTGACCACGATGGACCGGTTTCCCGGAAACGTGGTGTCCCGGGCGTGAGCAATCGAGGCGTTCCGCCTCCGACCGGAACAACGAAGATGTCTTCGTTGTCGCGCCGATCGTCATTGGGAAGGAGCGGATCGGAAACAAACACAATGGTCTTTCCATCGGGCGACCATTGCAGGTCGGAAGCAGGAATTTCGGCGAGAGTAACAATCGATTGGCTTTCGATATCGGCAATAACAATACGGGTTCGTTTTCCGACGGTTTCGGTAAAAGCGAGCTGGCGCCCATCCGGAGACCACGTGGGATTGCGGTCGTCGCCTGGAGTTTCGGTCAGATTGGTGCGCATCTCTCCATCCGAGCTGACCAGTTGAATATCGCCGGCTCCCCCCGGCTGCACGGCTACATACGCGATCCATTTTCCATCCTTCGACCACCGCGGCTGCTTCTTCGCGGCCGTTGTCGAAGTCAGCCGCGTCGGAGTTCCGCCGGCCGCCGGCACAACCCACACTTCCGAATTTCCGTTCTGACTTGAAATGTACGCAATGGATTTCCCATCCGGCGCCCACGAAAACTCGTACACCCCGGCCGTCAATGCCACCTGATCCGGAAGAAGCGGCACTCTCCCGCCCTCCTGCGTCACCAGCATTCCTACCCCGATCGACAGAATAAAGATGCCAGCCACCACGGAGAGCCTTGAAACGTAAACCCGCATGGGGGCATTGTACCGCTGTAGCGGCGGTCTATGACCGCCGAAAAAACCGGCGCTCATAGAGCGCCGCTACAGTTAAGGTTAGAATCATTCCGTGATCCGCGTCACGAATGAGTTGTTGATTCCGGAAAATGAGATTACCTTCACTGCGTCCCGAAGTGGCGGGCCGGGCGGGCAGAATGTGAATAAAGTGAGCAGCCGGGTGACGCTTTCGTTTGATGTTTGGGGTTCGACGGCGCTTTCGCAGGAGCAGAAGCAAAAGGTCGCATCGAAGCTCGTGACGCGCATCAACAAGGATGGTGTCCTGCGTATCATCTCGCAGCGGACCAGAAGTCAGGAGATGAATCGGACGGATGCGCTGGAGCGATTTGTGGACCTGCTCAACGATGCGCTGACTCCCGAACGGCCGCGAGTCAAGACGCGAATGCCTCGAGCTGCCAAAGAAAGGCGAATGGAAGAAAAGAAGAAGCGCAGGGTCATCAAGGAAACGCGATCCAAAAAAGGATGGGATTCATGATTCGTCTTGCTCTGGTTCTCGTACTGACGCTTCTCGCACCAGCCCAGGAGCCGCAGGCCTACGGCATCAGCTACCGACTGGCCATGTCGCGGCCCGCATCTCACCTTTTTGAAGTCACGATTGACGTCAGCGTACCGGCAGGCGAACAGGCAGCGTTCGTGGATTTTCAGATGCCAAAGTGGCAGCCTGGCCGGTACTCTGTCGCGGATTTTGCGAAGAACGTTCAGGAGTTCACCGCTCAGGCACAGAACCATCCGCTGCAATGGATGAAGATCGATGATCAGACATGGCGGGTCCAGAGGCAGGGTAATCGCAGCATCACCGCGACATATAAAATGTTTGGCGACGATCTCTCCGGAACTTACGGCCAGCTCGATGTAGGCCATGCGAGCTATACGGGCGGCGAGATCTTCATGTATATCGCTGGCCACAAGCCGGATCCGGTCGAACTGCACATCGAACCGCCGCAGAAATGGCGCGTCATTAACGGACGCACGGAGCGGCCGAATCAAGTCGATTGGAAGTACCCCGATTACGAACTCATGATCGACAATCCCACGGAGATCGGTCCGGACTGGACGCTCGATGAATTCAAAGTCGACGGGAGGAACTATCGAGTCATGGTTCATTCGCGCGGAGACGAGGGCGGCAGACGGCCCGCCTTCGTGCGCGATGTCGAGAAGATCGTTCGAGCCGAGGTCGCGATGTGGGGAAGACCCGAGTTCGACAACTATACGTTCATGTATCACTTCGCGGCCGACGACCGCTCCAGCGATGGCATGGAACACCTCACGTCCACGCAGATCATTGAACCCGGCATTCTTGCCGAGCGCAGCACGTATGATGGCGCCCTGGCAACGACCGCTCACGAATTCTTCCACGCCTGGAACGTAAAACGGCTTCGCCCGATCGAGTTGGGGCCCTGGGACTGGACGAGACCGGCCGCGACGCGCGGGCTCTGGATTGCCGAAGGCTTCACGCAGTACTACGGAATCGTGCTGTTCCATCGCGCCGGCTTCGAGGACTCTTCCGGATTTCTTCGGGATCTCGGCTACACCATTTCGACTATCGAGACCTCGCCGGCAAGCAAACTGATGAGCGCCGAAGAATCCTCAATGGCGGCTCCGTTCATCGATGCGGCGCTTAGCAGGCAGCGGACGAACCTTTCGAATACCTCGTTCAGTTACTACCTGAAAGGGGAACTGATCGCGCTCAATCTCGATTTGATCATCCGCGGGAAGACAAATGGCCGGCGTTCGCTGGACGACGTCATGCGGCGAGCCTACGACGAGTTCTACGTCAAGAGCCCGAACGCAGGCTACTACCTCAAGGGACGTGGTTACACGACCGAGGATTTCGCTCGCGTGGTTTCCGATATCGCCGGAGCGGACATGACCGACTTCTTCAGGCGATACATTCGTGGCACCGAGACGCTGCCCTACGACGACGCATTCTCATCCGTCGGCCTGCGTCTCGTGAAGACGTTGGAGAATCAACCGTACACCGGCGGAATCGTAATCGATCCGCAGGACCGGCAGGGGCTCCGCCTGGGCGCGCTCCAGACGGATTCGCCCGCAGAGCGCGGCGGCTTGCAGCAGGGAGACGTTCTTCTCTCGATTGGCGGAACTCCGGTGAACCGCGCGGATTGGACCTTCACGCTCAATGGCTACAAGCAAGGGGACCGGATCCCGATCAAGGTTCGCCGCTTCCGGCAAGAGCTGAATCTCACGATTCAGCTCGATGCGCCTGAACTTTACTCGTATCGGATCGAAGAAGATCCCAACGCCTCCGCGGAAGCCAGGAGCCTGCGCGATGCGTGGTTGGGGAAGTAGGGGGCCGGCTTTAGCCGGGCCGCGCCGGCTAAAGCCGGCGCCTACTATTCCACAGGCTCGTTAGCGTCTTCCAGGTAGATGCTCAGGTAGCAGTGAACACGGCTGTCGCTGTGAATGCGTAGCCGGAAACCTTCGTCGTTGACCTCATCGAGGACGCGCTCGCCGAATTCGACGATGTATTCCTGAAGAGACTCGTCGCCGGTCGGATTATCCAGCACTTTTCGAACGATGCCTGCGTCACCCGGGCGAAGCACATCCTTCTTTGAAACTCGAACCAGATCTCCGACGCGAAATCGTGTCATAAGGGAATTGTATAACGGTGCGAGCGGTGCTATAAGAGTGGCATTCCTGTAAGTCGCGTAGAGTCCTCGAGCATGGTGCTCATGTCCTCTGCGGCTGCCCAGGGGAGGCACATGGGTAAGAAACTATATGTAGGCAACCTGCCATTTAATGCCACAGACGAAGCTCTTCAGGGAATTTTTGCTCAGGTCGGAACTGTTCAGTCGGCGAAGATCATCACCGACCGTGACACCGGCCGCAGCAAAGGCTTCGGGTTTGTCGAGATGTCCACGGATCAGGAAGCTGCGGATGCGATCCAGAAGTTCAATGGCGCCGATTACGGCGGCCGGAATATGACGGTTGCGGAAGCGCGCCCGATGGCTCCCCGGGAAGATCGTGGGGGTCGTGGTGGTGGCGGTGGCGGACGCCGCTGGTAGGGTTTGCACAACACAACGCGGGCTAAAGCCCGCGACTACACTTTGAGAACGATGTCAGTCCCAATGTAGTCGCGGGCTTTAGCCCGCGTTTTGTCCTACTGCGTTTCTTTCAACGCCCGAGCCTTCCGCACGAGTCTCACAAACTCATCCCGATAACCATTCGTGTCGGCTCCCCTGCTTCTATCTGCCATGTCAATGACGGACTCGAACGTGGATTGTCCCTTGTGAGGTGAATCCCGCAGGATCATGCCGAACGAGGCGACAGATGCCGCGAATCGCAGATCGGTGCCGGCCGAGTTGAACCTGCTGCCGTGATCGACGACCGGAACTTCCATCAGTTGACTGGTCGCTCCGTCAGGTTCCTTGTAACGGATCTTGAGATTGAGCAACTCTCCATTTCGCGCGCGACCATTGGCCTGGGCCGCCTGCTGATATTTCAAAGGGTCCACCGATGGAATGGGAAGCTCGACGCCGCGCGGCACCACTTCGAAGAGCGCCGTCACCGTATGGCCGGCGCCCATGTCGCCGGCGTCTTTCTGATCATCGTTGAAGTCCTGATCCCGGAGAATGCGATTCTCATACCCGATCAATCGATACCCGTTGACCTCCGCTGGATTGAACTCAATCTGAATCTTGACATCCTTGGCAATCGTCACCAGCGTCCCCGCCAATTCTTCGACGAGAACTTTGCGAGCTTCCTGAAGCGTGTCGATATACGCGTAGTTGCCGTTGCCCTTGTCCGCCAGCTTCTCGAGCGTCGAGTCCTTGTAGTTGCCCATGCCGAAGCCGAGCACGCTGAGAAACACTCCACTCTTTGCTTTGTCTTCGATCAAGCGGATCAGATCACCCTGGCTGGTCACTCCGACATTGAAGTCTCCGTCGGTTGCGAGAATCACCCGATTGACTCCGCCTTTGATGAAGTTGGACGTGGCCGTGTCGTACGCGAGTTGAATGCCGGATGCGCCGTTCGTGGATCCGCCGGCCTCGAGGTTGTCCAGCGCCCTGGCCAGCACGGCCTTCTTATCGCCCGGGGTGGAGGGCAACACCAGCCCGGAATTACCGGCGTAGACGACCATCGCTACTCTGTCGTTCTCGCGAAGCTGGTCGATCATGAGCTTCATCGCGCTTTTCAGCAGCGGCAGCTTTTCAGGCGTAGCCATCGAGCCGGAAACGTCGATCAGGAACACAAGGTTGCTCGCCGGCCGTTTCGACAGATCGATTTCCTTGCCTTTGATTCCGATGCGCACCAGCCGGTGATCCGGTTTCCACGGCGCACTTGTGACTTCCGTATACGCCGCGATGGGATGCGATCCCGTGGGCGAAGGATAATCGTAGGTGAAGTAGTTGATCATCTCTTCGATGCGCACCGAATCTTTCGGCGGCACCTGATTCGAGGTGAGGAAACGCCGGAGATTGGCATAGGCCGCGGTATCCACGTCAATGGAGAACGTCGCCAGGGGATTCTGTGTCACACGGACGAATGGATTGTCGGAAATGTGGTCATACGCTTCCGTGTTGAACTGCGGACGATCGTGGCCGTCGTCGCGAGCGGCTGGACCTGCTCCCGGCGCATCAAGAACCTTTTCGTTCGCAAACGAATTTGCAGCGGGCACCAACCGCTGCGCCTCTCTTAACCTGCTTTCATAGAGACGACTATCCTGAGCCACTTGACCTAATGCCGTAGCCGCCGAAGCCTGACCTTTCTCCAACCTTTGCTCGAACTTCTCTTGGCGCCCGTCGGCGAGCTTGGCTCCAACAACAGCACTCGGGGCTGGAGTCGTGGTGTAAGACTTGACCTCTGATTCTTCAGTCTGGAGCCGCGGTGCACGGAGCTCCGTCGTGGCTGGAAGCGGCGCCTGCCGCGACCGCAGCAACGAAGGTATCGAAAGCGTCGCGATGATCAAAATTGCAGCAGCGGCCATTGCCGTGGCGGCAAAGGCTTTCCGAACGGTGTACCGCGGCCCCGATACTTTGGGTTCTGCAGCCGCCCCGATCGCACGTTTTTGCTCAACGCCCAGGCCGACGGCTGTTTCCTTTGCGAACTCGTCCGTCAAGAGAGCGGTGGCCATGCGGATTTCGTCGACGAGCTCTCTGGCAGCGGCGGAAGATTCCAGCTCCTTCTCCAGTTCGGCGCGCTCTGCCTCACTGAGTTCACCCAGGACATAGGCCGTCCATTTCGGGTTGTCCGGATTGATATTCATTGAATGCTCCCTTTCGCAGCCCCCGTGAGCAGTTCTTTGCGCAGCGTTTGAATGGCGGTGTGGATCAGAAAACCGACGTTGGTGACGGACAGGTGCGTGACCTCACTGATTTCCTTATAGCTGAGGTCGAATTGAAACTTGAGCAAGATGACTTCGCGCTGATTTTTCGGCAGGCGGTCAACGACGCGAAGAACCTGGTCCAGCTTTTCCTTGTGTTCCAGGGCCTCCACAGGCCGCGGTCCCAACTGCTCGCTTGGAAGCGCATCCACGTCGGCATCGCTTAGTGGGCTCATGCGGTTCTCCTTCTTTCGAACATCGAATGCCAGGTTTCGACATACGGTGAATAACCATTGGGCCAGATGGTCCTCGACTCGGGACGGCTTCTCCTTGCAGAGCCGCAGGAACGTTTCCTGGACCACTTCACGGGCGCGTTCGATGTCGCCGAGAATCCACATGGCATAGCGGACGAGATGGCTCTCATGTCGTTCCAGCGCAGCCACGATCCATGTGGATTTCGACCCGTCTTCCATCTGAGCCTCACCTGTAATAACGTTCGCCGCCGATGTTTCTTAGGGGTAATTCGGGGACAGACGTATAAATCACCTAATTCGGGAGCAGACACCGTATTCCGCGAACAGCGGCGTAGGAGAGTCGCAGGAGTTCGGTGTCTGTGTCCCCGAATTAGGTGATTTATACGTCTGTCCCCGAATTACCCCACGTCCCTTAGACTATTGTTTGAGACATGCGTAACGGCGATTTCGTTCAATGGTTTGAGGCCCTTGAGAAACGGCATCTCGCGAACCTGGGGTTTCCCGAGGTCCGGCGGGCAGTTCAGGCGCTTTCGTCCCTGTACGTGGAGCGCCGGGGCCGTCTGGGTGGAGCCTCAGCCCTGGATGGCGCCGGGAAACGGGCCGCCTTCGCGCTGTTCTTCGGGCCTCTGCACTTTCTTCTCATACGCGAGGTAATTCGGGAACTTCAGGCTGGAGTTCCGAAAAAGGCTGCAATTCTGGACATCGGATGCGGTACGGGTGTGGCGGGCGCCGCATGGGCCCTGGCGATGGATCGCCGCCCGAGGATCATCGGCGTCGATCGGAATTCGTGGGCACTTCAGGAGTGCAAATGGACCTATCGATCGTTGGGCATTTCGGGCGTAGCGAAATCAGCGGACCTCAATACGCTGCGAGTTCCCGCCGAAACCGCCGCCGTCGCCGCATTCACCATCAACGAACTCGATTCCGATACACGCGACCGTTTTCATGATGACTTCCTTGGGACTGCGCAGAAGGGCATGCCGGTGCTTGTAATCGAACCTATCGCGCGCAGGCTGACATCCTGGTGGGACGCCTGGGCGCGCGACTGGACGGCTGCCGGAGGACGCGAAGACCACTGGCGATTTCGCATCGAGTTGCCGGAACGTCTTGCGCTGATGGATCGGGCGGCCGGACTCGATCACCAGGAACTCACCGGCAGATCCCTGTGGTTGCCCGGAAAGCCGTGATAAAATCCGGCGCCATGTTTTGTCCGAAATGCGGGCAGCAAAACGACAACCGGGCGGTGTATTGCCAGTCTTGTGGACATTCCTTTCAAATCAAGCCTGCGCCCATCGACGTGGCCTCGGAACCTTACGCCGGCTTCTGGGTGCGATTCGGAGCAGTGCTTATCGATGCGATCATTGTGGCTGCCGCGACCGGCATACTGACCGCAATCACGTTTGGGGCGGGCGTCATCCTTTTCTTTTTCGGTCCGTGGATCTATGAAGCGTGGATGATGAGCTCCGAATGGCAGGCTACGGTCGGCAAGCGCGCCCTCGGAATCAAAGTGACGGGGCTGGACGGTGGACGCATCTCGTTTGCGCGCGCGACCGGAAGACACTTCGCAAAATACATCTCACTGTGCCTTCTGTTTGTCGGCTACATCATGGCGGCGTTCACTGCAAGAAAGCAGGCGCTTCACGACTTGATCGCCGAGACGCTGGTTGTTAATCAGTAGTCCGAGTACCAGGAGGTTCGGTGATGCGAAAAACCACATTCTTCTTCTTACTATTCGGGATCGGAAACGTCACAGCGTTTGCGCAAACCTCAACGAGTTCGGTCGCCTTCACGACCCGTGATCGTGGCGGCGTGGTAGTGGAAACGGCCGGTGGTACCGGGGCATTGACTGTTGGCTACGGCCGGGTTCAGCCGTCTTCGAGCACAACTCCGGCGGGGGTTGCCGTCTTCGGACTTCGTCAGAATGGGGTCCTGGTTTCGGAAGCCGGTGTTCCTGGATTGTTCACGATGATTAGCGGCCGTACCTATGCCGAAGCGAGCGCTCTGACGAACACCGGAGTAGCGTTCGTGAATTCCATCCCTTCGCCAATCAATATCATTTTCAATTTCACGGACCTGAACGGAACCGATTTAGGGCAAGGCAACTTCACGCTGGGGGCGAATTCGCAAATTACAAAGTTCATCACCGAATCCCCGTTCAGGATCAGCGGCAACTTCGCGGGGACTCTTACATTCAGCGCGTCTGCGCCTGTCGCCGTGATCGCGTTGCGCACGTTCATCAATGAGCGCAGCGAATTCCTGATGACGACGCAGCCTGTCACATCGCTGCCGGATTCCCTATCCGGCAGCCCGTTTACCATGGCGCATTTCGCCTCTGGCGGTGGTTGGAAAACATCGGTGATTCTCGTCAATACTTCGGACGCCGTATTGACTGGATCGGTGCAATTCCTCAGCGAAGGAACTGCTACGGTCGCTGGAGCGCCGATCTCGCTGAGTGTGAATGGCGTCCTCGCCGCGTCATTCAGCTACAACTTACGGGCGCGTTCATCCGTGAAGCTGGAAACCACAGCCCCGGCCGGTGCTGCCCTGCAGGTGGGGAGCGTGCTCATCACACCGACCGCCGGCACCAACTCGCCGGCCGGATTTGCGGTGTTTTCGCAGTTCAACAATGGCGCGACGGTGTCGCAGGCGACCGTCCAGGTTCAACAGCCCGGGAATGCGTTTAGAAGCTACGTCGAAGTATCTTGTCGGGTGCCGGCTACTGTAGGTTGCGCCGTGGATCCCAGCCCAACGGTTCCAAAGCCCGGGCAAATTCAAAGCGCGCTCGCGATTTCAAACTCCTCGTCAACGGCGGCTACGTTGAATCTTGAACTGACCCTGCTGGATGGAACGCCGACGGGATTGACGGCCAGCGTCGTGGTACCGCCGTCAGGTCATGTTTCAAGATTCATTCTGGAGTTGTTCCCGACATTGAGTCTTCCATTCCGCGGGATTGTCCGTTTGTCTACCGGAGGCCAGGTCAGTATCGTCAACGAGCGCACAAGGTACAACGAGCGCGTGGATCTCCTCATTACGACGATGCCGGTAACCAGCGAGACGTCGTCATCGACCAGCGTGGACATGTTCTTTCCCGTCGTTGCGGATGGCGGCGGTTATTCGACGCAATTCATCTTGTATAGCGGTATCACCGGTCAATCGACGACAGGCACCCTGAATTTCTTCAGCCCCAGTGGCCAACCCCTCAACGTGAACATCCGTTGAAGCGCGGGCAAAAGTGGCCTTCCAACTGCAACGGAAATTGCGGGAGGCACCATTACATGCTTTGGACGATTTTTGTGATTCTTTTGATAATGTGGGCCCTGGGTATGGTTTCGTCCTACACCTTGGGTGGTTTCATCCACATTCTACTGATCTTAGCGCTGGTTGCAGTATGTATCCAGCTGATTACCGGCCGAAGGGCGTTGTGACCGATGCCGACAGCATAAATATCAATGCTGTCAGCAGCATGAGGATGGGGATTAGCCCGGCAGGGTAGCCCTGTTCCTCTGAGGCGTGCATGATTCTCTTGAGGGCCGCGAACGCCTTTTCATCGAGTTCGCGGCTCATGCTTTGAAAGCGTCCGGAAGTACGGATCAGTCCGACCAGGGCAGTTACTATCAGAAGTTTGCTAAATATAATCACAAAGACAAGCATCCTACGCTAGGGGCGAAACCCGCGTCAATACTGGATCTCCGCCCATCCTGTAAAGCTTTTAACAACCTTAGATGCCATTATTGCAGGAGGTTCTTATGCCCGAAAAAAGGACTCTGGAGCGAGCAAGGAAGGCCCGGAGAGAAGGAAAAGCGCCGACGACTCAAGCCGGCGAATTCGTTCATGAGGAGATCGAACACATTCGCGAAGGAAAGCACGGAGCCCGCTCGACGAAACAGGTCATAGCGATCGGACTTTCAAAAGCCCGCCGCGCAGGCGTGAAGTTGAATCCGCCCAGAAAAGGAACAACCTCGGCGCGGACGCGCAAACAGGCCGAACGCGACCTTGCGCACGGCAAATCACCGAAGGGAAGGCGATCACCCAAGCGATCCCGCGCGATTCTACGGGCGTTGAAGCGGGAAGGCCGCGGGGCAGCTTCGCGCGCCAGCCTGTCCCGGCAGGCACGGTCGGCCGCCAGAAAACGTTAACGTTTGAACTGATCGATTGCCTCGTCGATGGCGAGGCAGAGGACGTGGCGCTGTCCCTGTTCGAGGCGGCCGTCCGGGGTGAGCCGCTTCCGCGCAAGGTCTCCGGACAAAGTCCCGCGCTCGAGCGGATTCCGCGGATTCGCCATCGATCAACGCTGGGTGTGGTCGAGATCACTCGAGGCTGCGGCCGCGGTTGCGATTTCTGTTCGGTTGCGGCTGCGCCGCGTTGTGTCTTTGTGGTTCCCTAACGTTCACACGTCGAACTCCGCCCAGAGAAATGTGTGATCAGATGCGCGCGGTGCGCGGCGCGGTTCGATGTCCACATCAACTTGCCTGCACTTCTCCGCCAGCGGGCGAGTCGCAAGAATGTGGTCGATCCGCCATCCTTTGTTTTTCTCCAGCGAGCTTGGCCTTAGATAATCCCAAAATGTGAAAAGTTGTTTCTCGGGATAGAGGTGGCGAAAAACGTCCACGAAACCCCACGAAAGAGTTTGCCTGTACGCACGGCGGACATCCTCGTGAAAGCACACATGCCTGAGGTGTTTTTCGGGACTGTGAACGTCGATGGGTTCCGGCGCGACGTTCATGTCCCCACACCACAGGGCGGGCCGGTCCGGGGACAAATGGCGTGCAAAATAGTTCCGGAGACGTCCGTACCACTGAAGCTTGTACTTATATTGCGGGGAGCCCAGCTTGAACCCATTCGGAACGTAGGTATTGATGAAAGGGATACCGCCCACCACGACGCGCATCAACCGGGCATCGTCGATCTCGGGTAACTGATCGTCGAATCCGTAAAAGACTTCGTCGGGTGCCACGCGGGTCAGGACGGCCACGCCGTTATAGGACTTCATGCCGCGATAGTGAAGGTGGTAGCCGGTCGAGGAGAGGATCAGCGCAGGAAATAACTCGTCCTGGCACTTTGTTTCCTGGATGCAAAGCACGTCGGGCTGGTATTTTTCGAGCCAGGCCAGGATCACGTCCAGCCGGATACGGATGGAATTCACGTTATAGGTGGCAATTTTCATCGCAAACTGAACCGTTTTTTGACCGTCAATAAATGTAGGAGGAGATTGCCATGGGAGATAACTCTAGTAGTAGTGTGGCTTCCGTAGCCATTGTCGTCATTATCCTGCTGGCGGTGTTCGGTTTCTACATGGTCTTTGGCCGGGGCGTTCAGGCGAAAAAAGATATTCACATCGATATCAAGCCCCCGGGTGCAATAGTACTTCCAATTGGTGGTAGATAAGGTGTCTAAGAACCTGCCAATTCGACGAACACGGCAAGCTGAGGATTACGCGAAAAAAGTACGAATCGAGCCTCCCAAACAGAGTCGACAGGAAGACCCGAGAACGAAGCGGATGCGCTCGAAGGTCGGTGGCCAGCACGATCACGGCCCCGCTCAGGAAAACAGGAACAAGAAACCTTGAGGAAAATGAGGGCATAGCCGCGAATTGCGCGAATGGGGCGCATCAAGGATTTTTTTTGCGCCCCATTCGCGCAATTGGCGTAATTCGCGGCTATGCCCCCATTTTTTCTTGTATCCTCCTGAGAGGAGGTCTATGTCAAACCCTCTATTCGCGAAAAAACCAGTCAAGCTGCTGCTCGAGGAAATGGAAGGCGAGAACCGGCTGCGCCGTATTCTCGGACCCGTTCAACTGAGTTCGCTTGGTATCGGTGCCATCATTGGAACCGGCATCTTTGTATTAACGGGCGTGGCCGCGCACGACAAGACTGGGCCGGCGTTGATGTTGTCGTTTGTCGTTTCCGGGCTGGCCTGCATTTTTGCGGCGCTCTGCTATGCCGAATTTGCCGCAATGGTTCCCGTTGCGGGCTCGGCATACACGTATGCCTACGCGACGCTTGGCGAACTCTTTGCATGGATCGTCGGATGGGACCTGGTATTGGAATATGCGGTCGCATCAGCTGCGGTCGCGCACGGCTGGTCTCACTACTTCCAGGATTTCATAGGTATCTTCGGCATACACTTGCCATTTGCGCTGGCCAACACGCCGTTTGATCTCGATCCGGCGAAAGGGACGTACGGCCCGACGGGCAGGATCATCGATTTTCCTGCTTTGGTGATCACGGCGATCGTCACGGCGATCCTCGTCAAAGGAATCCGGGAAAGCGCTTCATTCAACGCGTTCATGGTGGCTGTGAAGCTTGTTGTGGTTCTGATGGTGATCGGCGTCGGCGTTTTCTATATCGATCCGCGCAACTGGCATCCGTTTGCGCCATACGGACTCACGGGAGTGAGTTTCTTTGGAAAGACAATTTTCGGCCAGACAGGTATAGGCGGAGAACCGCTGGGAATGTTGGCCGGCGCAGCAACGATATTCTTTGCGTATATCGGATTTGATTCCGTTTCCACCCACGCCGAGGAAGCCCGAAATCCGCGTCGCGATGTGCCTATTGGCATCATCAGTTCTCTCATAATCTGCACGGTTCTCTATATTGCAGTGTCCGCGGTTCTGACGGGAATGGTTCCGTACGACAAGATCAACATCGATGCTCCAGTATCCAATGCCTTTGCACAAGTTGGACTTCGGTGGGCGCAGTTTTTGATTTCCCTGGGGGCTTTAACCGGCATCACCTCCGTCCTCCTGGTCCTGATGCTGAGCCAGCCCCGTGTCATGCTGGCAATGGCTCGCGATCGCCTGATTCCGCCGTCGTTTTTTGGAGCCATCCACGAAAAATTCCGGACACCGTGGAAGGCGACCATTCTCACGGGTCTGTTCGTGGCTGTCCAGGCATCGCTCCTGCCACTGCGCATTTTGTCGGAGTTGGTAAATATTGGTACGTTGCTCGCGTTCGTCATTGTGTGCGCAGCGGTTCTCATCATGCGTCGAACGAACCCGGAGCTTCCGCGTCCTTTTCGTGCGCCGCTGTTTCCGTTCGTTCCTATCGCCGGTATCGCGATTTGCCTTCTTTTGATGTTCTCGCTGCCGGGAGAAAACTGGTTGCGCCTGTTCGTTTGGCTCTTTATCGGTTTTGCGATCTACTTTACATACGGCAGAAAGCACAGCGCATTGCGCCACATGAATCAGGTAGCAGGTTCTAAAGTAACGGTCAAACGGTAAGCCGGTCCTCGAGAAGGCGCGCGCCTCTGAAAAAGAGGTACAACCCTGCAATTTGGATCATGTGATAGGCGTCGTTGTGGTTGAAGTCCTGGTGAGACCGAAAGCCCGTAAGCTGGACCGCGAATCCCGCCAGAGTCAGCATAATTCCACCCAGGAGCCATGCGCGGCTCTCATCGTCTCTCCGGATTGAGGACGCGAGAACACCGGATACCATAAATGCGCCGCTTGCTCCGATCGAATAGATGGTGATGTTCCACAGCGCCCGCAGGGCGGAAGCGCCGAGTTCAAGCGAGAAGCCGTGATAAGTCCCTCCGACGAAGGCGGCAACGGCTCCTGTGATGAAGCCGATAACCCATAATCGAACGGTCAACCGATTCCTGAAGTTGACTACTCTCAGAAGCGAACCCCCGAAATACAGGCTGGCCGCGCCCAGGGCGTAGTCCGTCAGCATTGTGACCGGTTCGGTGATCTGCATGGATTTTGATAGCATAGTGAATTCCTTCTGAAGGAGAAACAGATGACTTATTACGGAGCTAAAGAATTGGCAGAATGGTTCAGAACGGTTCGCAACAATACCATCCGTGTTGCGGAAGACATCCCCGAAGACAAATACAGCTTTAAAGCGGCGCCCGACACTCGCACCGTGGAAAAGCTGCTCACGCATATTGCGCTGGGATCCCGGTTTGCGTATCTGATTCACGGTGTCGAACGCCGGACGACACTCGAGGGGTTCAATTTCCCCGCATGGATGCAGCAGATTGGCGCAGAAGAGGCAAAGCCGCGCCCGAAAGCGGAAGTCATCGCGTTGTTAAGAGAGGAAGGGGAGAAGTGGGCCACTTTCCTCGAAGGCGTCCCGGAAGCTTTTCTCGGCCAGGTTCTTCCCATGCCTGCGGGCGCAACGCCACCCGCCAGGAGCCGCTTCGACATGATTCTCTCCGTCAAGGAGCACGAGATGCATCACCGCGGGCAACTGATGCTCATCGAGCGCATGATCGGCATCGTGCCTCACATCACCCGCGACATGCAGGCGCGCATCGCCCAGGCTCAGCAACAACAGACCCAGGCCACAAGTTAGTCCAGCATTACTGTAGCGGCGGTCTATGACCGCCGGTCCAGTGCTCAATGCCACCGGATGAGGCTGAGCAGGTTCGAGTAGTCATCGGTCCAGAGCTGGAAGTCCGTGGGACGCGTCACGCGCTTCCAGTTGGGATTGGCCGCAATGGGACCGAGATCCTCGAGGCGGCGGGCAGCGACAAGATGATTGGCGCTGCTCTTTCCTTCTTTTCTCAACTCACCCGCATCGTCAAACCTGGAAAACGCGACCAGACCTCGATCGATAACCAGCGACGAAACCAGCCGTTCCACGTCGAGAAAGCGATTCGACACATGGAAGAGCAGAATCCCGTCCCGGGCGAGCTTTGACAGATAGAGCTCGAGCGCTTCGCGTGAGACGAGATGCGTGGGAACGGAATCCGAGCTGAATGCGTCCAGCATGAGCAAATCGAAAGCTTCATTGTCGGCCCGTACCAGTTGCAGGCGTCCGTCGCCGATGACCACATCGCAATTCGAGCCGCATCGAGTGAGAAACGTAAAATACTGGCGGGCGATCGGCTCGATCGATGGATCGATCTCATAGAACGTCACGTGATGGCCGGCGTCCGCGTACGCCGCCATCGTGCCCGAGCCCAGGCCGACCACCCCGAAACGCTGCTGCGGCCCGCGTTCACGCAACATCTCCACTACGTTAGCCACCGAGCCGTCCGGGTAGTAATAAGACAACGGCTTTCCCGCCCGCGCCGTGTCCGTACTCTCGATGCCGTGCAGCGTGTCCCCGTGCAGAAACTTTCGAAGATGCGTGTCCGGCTCATCCAGCACCTTTTTCACGCCGAAGAAATTCCGTCCGACATAGGCCCGGTTCGCACCCTCAATGTAGTCCGGCAGGATGAACGAATACGCGATGATGAGGATCGCAAACGCCGTGGCAAATCGCTGCACGTGATCCTTGAGTTTGTAGCACACGAAGAGAAATGACGTGTGGGCAAGCGCAACGGCTTCCGTACTGGAATCGAGCCCTGTGGCTCGAAAGACGATCCAGATAACAAGAATCGCAGCCCCGAACAGAGCCGGAACAAGCCAGTTCGGCTTTTCATTTTTACCGGTGCGAAAGAATCCCAGCGTGGCCACGATCAGCGGATACTCGAGAACCGTCTTGAAGGCGGCCGGCGCAATGGTCGCCGTGAAAACACCACCAAGCACGCCGCCCAAAGCGATCCAGAAGTAGAACTCCGTGAGATGCTGCGGCCCCGGCCGGCTTTCCGCCAGAGCCGTATGACAGAGCAGGGCACCGCAATACAAAAGGACCAGGTGACCGCCGATGATGATCCAGTTCAAACCCGGCGGGGCCACCACTCCGGCCGCAACTACCGGAAACGTTGCCAGCAGGACGACCGGAATCAGTCTCGACACGCGTGCGGACGTCACGCGCAGGCGTCGAGCGAAAGCAAGTATGAAGGTCACAAGATAAATCGCCAGCGGGACTATCCAAAGAAATGGCGCCGATGCGAGATTGGCGGCGATGTGATTCGTTACAGCCAGCATCAATCCAGACGGCACGAACGCTGCCGCGACCCAATACAGCCGCGTGCGAAAAACTGTAACGGCGCGCTGTGACTGTCGGCGGTCACAGACCGCCGCTACAGTTTTCCCACGCGGCCACAGCAATGCCGAGGCGACAGCCAGCAGCCCCAGGAACACGATATAACCCACAAGCCACAAGCGGTTCTGCGCTGCGACGCCCACGCGCGGCTCCACCAGGAACGGATATGCAATCAACGCGAGCAGGCTCCCCGTGTTGCTGGCCGAGTACAGAAAATATGGATCGCGCGCGGAGGAATCTTCGGTTCGTGAGAACCAGTTCTGCAGCAGCGGTGCCGTCGTCGATATGACAAAGAAGGGAACGCCTACGGACGCGGCGAGTAGCGCGAGAAGCTGTAGCGACGGGTGTTGGAAGAAAGATTCCGTGGAAGCGCCGGCAAATTGGATCGGGAGGAAAGCGATCGGAAGCAGCAGAACGACGCCGTGAGTGAGAATCTGTTTCCGCACATCAGCTACGCGGCCAAGCGCGTGCGCGTAGACGTAACCCGCGAGCAGCATGACCTGGAAAAACAACACACACGTGGTCCAGACCGCGGCGGCTCCACCCAGGAAGGGGAGGACCATCTTGCCAACCATCGGCTGGCAGACGAAAAGCAGGAATGCGCTGGCGAACAGCGTCATTCCAAGAACGGGCACTCTTAAGCGGCTGACTGAGCTTATTGGATTAACTCCGGATGCAGTTTGATGTACGCATCATAACGCATGCGAAGAGTCTTGACCGGATTGGCATTCTCAGTGGCCAGTATGTTTCCCTGTGTGACGCTAAGGTACATCAGGTACTGGCCGTCGTTGTAGGAGGAGCCGGCCGGATCTTTCGGATCCGCCAGAAGGATGTATGCGACATGAGACGTCTTGCCGTCGCACGCAGCGGTCGGATGCTTCGGCTCCGTCGCGCAGGTGCACCGGCTGTCGCCTCCTTGTTTGTCGGCGGCTTCCATTGCGGCCATCACTCGATCGGTGATTGTTCCTCCTGCTGCCCTGAACGCTGCCGCTGCATCCTGCACCACCTCGGGTTTTGTAAGAATGTTTCCCTGGATCGAAAAGAAAATTCTCTCGCTGGGGATGCTGCCTTGAATGGCGGTTGACACTTTGCCGTTGGCAGTCCCGTTGAACGCGGCACTGCGGCCTCGAAGGTCGACGATTCCAAACTGCTTGTTCTCGACGCGCGGATCCTCCGCCTGAAGCAACCGGATGATCTGCTGCGGTTCGCTTCCTTTCTGGATTTCCTGAAACACAAGCATCTGGGTCCGGCCCGACACATCGATCGCAGCCTGGCATGCGGCTACGCCTTTGCCGGGCACGACAACGGCCTGGACCGACATCAAAGTGCGCG
>Ga0137397_10001128_pt1 | contig 18670 bp, 20 predicted proteins | sample czorhiz116metaG_FD_106658 | JGI IMG/M metagenome (GOLD analysis project Ga0137397, IMG submission 106658) | Vadose zone soil microbial communities from Angelo Coast Range Reserve, California, USA - czorhiz1.16 metaG | ecosystem: Environmental > Terrestrial > Soil > Vadose zone | place: USA... | reverse complement strand
TAGCCCAGCCCGCGAGGGCTGGGTTACCGCGCAATGAAACGAGCGCCATAGGCGACGCCACCCCTCGCCGGACCAACATAACTCGAACAATACACATTACTAATATATTTACTACGTACACTATCCATGCTACACAATTTTATGTTTAGTCTGCCCCCATTCGAATTTCCCTCCCGCACCTTTCTCGGATTCTCGTTCAAATTCGACCAACCTCCTATCTGCTTTACTTACGTAAAAACGGGGGGAGGGGTGGGGGTCCTCCGGCTGCCTCGGCTATACTTCCACTCGGAGAAAATCTTGCTCGAAGTCGCCAAAAGTATCCTCCTCATCGTCAGCGCACTTTTCCCGATCGTGAACCCGATCGGCGGCAGCCCTGTCTTCCTCGCGCTCACCGAGGACTACACCACCGCTGCCCGCCGCCTCCTCGCCTGGCGCATTACAGTGAACAGCTTCATCCTCATCGTTGGTTCCTACCTCACCGGCACCCACATTCTCGCGTTTTTTGGCATCTCGATTCCCGTAGTGCAAGTCGGCGGCGGGCTCATCGTCATCTCCACCGGCTGGGCCATGCTCAAACAGCAGGACCCACACGAGCGCAGCGAAATTCAAAAAAACGTGAACCCGGCGGACATTCTGCGCCGGGCGTTTTATCCGCTCACTTTGCCGCTCACCGTTGGTCCCGGCACCATTTCCATTGCAATCACGCTCGGCGCAAACGCCACCCGCCATCTCGGAGGAAACCTTCTCGCCATCTTGTCAGCGGTCATCGGCGCGGCCATCGTCGCCACAACAGTTTATCTTTGCTATGGCTTCGCCGACCGTCTTGCCGCCGTTCTTGGCCCCGCGCGAATGAACGTAATCCTTCGCCTCTCTTCTTTTTTGCTCGTTTGCATCGGCGTACAAATTTTTTGGAATGGCGCGTCAACCCTGCTCAAGATTTTTCTGGACTCGCGGGTATGATAACTTTGACTTTGCACCCAAAATTGTGAAACGCCTGACCACACATGGCTGAAATCACGTCTCTGCAGAACGCAATTCGCGCTCACGTTCACGATGGCGACACCGTCGCCATGGAAGGTTTTACTCACCTCATTCCCTTCGCCGCGGGTCACGAAGTCATCCGTCAGCGCCGCAAAGACCTCACTCTAATTCGCATGACTCCTGATGTGATCTACGATCAGCTCATCGGCGCCGGTTGCGCAAAGAAATTGATTTTTTCTTGGGGCGGAAATCCGGGCGTCGGTTCCCTTCACCGTTTACGCGATGCCGTCGAAAGGGACTGGCCTAAACCGCTCGAAATTCAGGAACACGGCCACGGCGATCTCTCGAATGCGTACGTCGCCGGCGCTGCAAATCTTCCCTTCGCGGTTTTGAGAGCGTACGCCGGCTCCGAATTGCCGAAGCACAACCTGAATATTCGTTTCATCCAGTGTCCGTTTACTGGCGAATCACTCGCCGCTGTTCCAGCCATCCGGCCGGACGTAACGATCATTCACGCGCAAAAAGCGGACCGGAAGGGCAACGTACTTTTGTGGGGAATTCTGGGAGTACAAAAAGAAGCGGTGCTTTCTGCAAAACGCGCCATCGTCACCGTCGAGGAAATTGTGGACGAACTGAACGCGCCGCCGAACGCTTGCGTTCTTCCCTCCTGGACACTGGCCGCGGTGTGCTGCGTTCCCGGCGGCGCGCGTCCCTCTTACGCCCACGGCTACTACGATCGCGATAATCGTTTCTACCAGGCATGGGACAATATCTCGCGTGACCGGAAAACTTTTTTGAAGTGGACTAAGCGCCACATTTTGGAAACGGAAGATTTTGCTGCGTTCCAGGCAGTGCTGCGTGAAACCGGCAAGGAGCAATTGGTTTGAGCGCTGCAAACTACACGACGACGGAAATGATGACGATTGCCGCGTCGCGGCTGCTGAAAAATGGTGCGGTCTGCTTTGTCGGCATCGGTTTGCCTTCCACCGCTGCAAATTTGGCGCGGCTCACGCACGCTCCCGATATTGTTTTGATTTATGAATCCGGCCCCATAGGTGCAAAACCGGAAGTGCTTCCTCTTTCGATTGGCGACGGCGATCTCGCCGAGCGCGCGGACACTGTAGTCTCCACTCCGGAAATTTTCCGTTACTGGCTACAGGGCGGGCGCGTGGACGTCGGATTTCTCGGCGCGGCTCAAATTGATCGTTTCGCGAATATCAACACAACGGTGATTGGCGACTACAAAAAGCCGGTGACACGTTTGCCGGGTGCGGGCGGCGCACCGGAAATCGCGAGCTGCGCAAAAGAAGTCGTTCTGGTTCTCAAACAATCGGCGCGTGCGTTCGTCAAGAAACTCGATTTTCTGACCTCCGTCGGACATCTTGATGGAGGCGACGCGCGCAAGAAACTCGGACTTCCAGGGAAAGGTCCAGTTGCCGTAGTGACCGATCTTTGTTTGATGCAGCCCGATCCTGTCACTCGAGAACTGACGGTCACGCAACTTCATCCCGACGTTTCGCGCGAGCAAGTGCAGAAAGCAACCGGGTGGGAAATTCGTTTTGCTTCCTCTGTGCAGCAAACCCCGGCACCGACAGAAGTTGAACTCAGTATCTTGCGCGATTTGCTGCATCGCACAGCAGTTGCGCATGGACAGGCTCCGGCGGCATGAGACCCGTTTTCATTTGCGACTCTGTGCGCACGCCCATCGGACGATTCGGCGGCGTTCTTTCTTCGGTCCGCACGGACGACCTGGCAGCGATTCCGATCCGCACTCTGCTTCAGCGCAATTCCAAAGTAGATTGGTCGCGCCTTGATGACGTCATTCTCGGGTGCGCGAATCAGGCCGGCGAAGACAATCGCAACGTTGCGCGCATGTCGCTGTTGCTCGCAGGCCTTCCCGATTCGATTCCTGGAGCGACTATCAATCGCTTGTGCGCGTCCGGAATGGACGCGGTCGGAACCACCGCACGTGCTATCGCTTCCGGAGAGATCGAATTCGCCATCGCGGGCGGAGTGGAGTCCATGTCGCGCGCCCCGTTCGTCATGCCAAAATCAGAAACGGCTTTTCAACGCACAGCGGAAATTTACGACACGACTATCGGCTGGCGATTCATCAATCCGCTCATGAAAAAACAGTACGGCGTGGATTCCATGCCGGAAACGGGCGAAAACGTTGCCGAGGAATTCAGCGTTTCGCGGGAAGATCAGGACGCATTCGCGCTCCGCAGCCATCAGCGCGCCATAAAAGCGCAAGCCTCCGGTTTTCACGCGGAAGAAATTGTGCCCTTCGAAATTCTGGGCAAGAAAGATAGCGTGATCGTTGCGAAAGACGAACATCCTCGCGCAGATACGAGCCTTGAAGCGCTTGCAAAATTGAAACCGGCATTCCGCACTCCCGGTACGATTACCGCCGGAAATGCCTCCGGCGTGAATGACGGCGCCGCCGCAATGATTCTCGCTTCAGAAGAAGCAGCAAAGCAGCACGGACTTACGCCTCGCGCTCGGATTCTCGGCATGGCGACAGCCGGCGTTCCGCCACGAATCATGGGAATCGGTCCCGTGCCTGCCACGCAAAAACTCATGGCTCGGCTGAAACTGAGAATTCAGGATTTCGATGTCATTGAATTGAACGAGGCCTTTGCCAGTCAATCGCTCGCCTGTTTGCGAAAGTTGGGAATTCCCGACGACGCTCCCCATGTCAATTCAAACGGCGGCGCAATCGCTCTCGGCCATCCTCTTGGAATGAGCGGCGCGCGGCTGATTCTTACGGCCGCGCACCAATTGCAAAAAACAAACGCGCGCCGCGCCCTTGCCACAATGTGCGTGGGAGTTGGGCAAGGAGTTTCCGTGGCTCTCGAACGCATCTAAATTGAGGGTTTCTCTTGACGAACTCCGCTGAAGATCGCCGCTTGTTGCTTGCCTCGCAACCGCCCCATCTTCATCCTCCTTACGTCAGTGGCCGGAAGCGGGCTCCTTCTATGCCTCTGATTCTCATTCCAAACTCGCTTGCCACCGTAAACGGTCCGGTCTTTGGCGACGAAATGATTCAGCCCGGTGATAGCGACTTGACTCGTCAGCATTCCGGCGAACCGCTCGGCGAACGCATTATCGTTACCGGAAAAGTGCTGGATGACGACGGCCATCCCGTGCGCGGCGCCCTTCTCGAAATCTGGCAAGCCAACGCCGCAGGCCGTTACAAACACAAGAACGACAATCATGCCGCGCCGCTCGATCCAAATTTCTCAGGCTGCGGCCGCGTACTGACCGACAACGACGGCCGGTACAGTTTTGTTACAGTCAAGCCAGGCGCATATCCATGGAAAAATCACGACAACGCCTGGCGCCCTGCTCACATTCATTTTTCTCTATTTGGAGCGGGGTTGATTTCCCGCCTTATAACGCAAATGTATTTTCCCGGCGATCCCCTGCTTGCATTCGATCCCATCTTCAACAGCATCCCCGACGAGAGCGCCAGGCTTCGGCTGATTTCCGCGTTTGATTGGCCCACGACAAAACCGCAGCACGCACTTGGCTACCGCTTTGACATTATTTTACGTGGCGGCAACTCGACGCCGATGGAGTCGTATCGCCCATGAAGTTCATTCCCACAGCTTCGCAAACCGTTGGGCCATTTTTTTCGATTGGCCTTGCGCCTCTCTACCAAAATAGCTCAACCGCACTCGCATCCTCGGAAAACAAAATCACAATTCACGGCACTGTGTATGACGCGGATCATTTGCCCATTCCCGACGCCGTCCTGGAATTTTGGAGCGCCGATGGATTCGCCCGCGTGCCGACAAAAGACGACGGCACTTTCACAGTTTCCGTTGACTTGCCATTCGTCCAGTCCACGACGGCACTACATTTTGAAGTGCTCATCTTCATGCGCGGTCTGCTAAAGCCCGTATATACACGCGTCTATCTCGGGAATCCTGAGGCAACAGCAAGCGATGCCATTTTGAAACTTGTTCCGCAAGCCAGAGTCGCCACACTCTTCGCAGCCTCCGATGGATCCCCGAAACGTTTTGTTTGGAACATCGTTATGCAGGGAGAGAACGAGACTGTTTTCTTCGATTTGTAGGCTACGTACTTCAACCAGCCGCGTCGCTGGCCCCGCTTGGATTAGAAATTCCCAATCTTCCTCATGATGGTCATTTGATTAGACTCATTTCTTGTCGCACGTTGCCGATTTGTTCTGGCATAAGGTGAACGTGGATGAGTCTTCTCGCCTCCCGCCCAAACAAGGCAGCCAACCGTAGACGCAAACCAGTGTATTCCGCTTTCCATCACCATTTTAGTGGAAGGCCAACCCTCTGCCGGCCAAGCATTCTTGAAGGCAAGCACGTTGAAGAATCTGGCAATCATTAGCATGTGAGGAGTAGTTCGCATTCCTTAGAATTCGGTTGGAACGCACGACAAATGGAATGTTTTGCTTGACCTAGCTGGCATGGGGGACTAGTCTCGCGTCAATTCGTCGAGGCTGGTCATGCATTGTCTTCCTCTTCTTCGCAAAATTCAAAAACCAGGCAAAGTGTGCGCACCCTTGTTTGTCGCGCGATTCTTGTTACCCATGATGCTGTGCTTGGCGTTTGCCTTTCCGGTCTTCTGCCAGGATGCAGGAAGCGAAGAAAAGGAATTCTACGGAAACGGGTGCGTAATTTCGGTAACAGTGCACGATAGTTCGGGAGGACCAATCCCTTCTCCGGCGACGGTAAAACTCTACCGAGGGACAATTCCCAGCGGGCAGCAACAGACGTCGCGCGGGATCGCGGAACTAGTCGTGACCAGTCTTGGCGAGTTCACTGTAATTGTTGCGGCCCCGGGATACGACGAGACGCAAAAGGAAGTGTCGGTTCGAATCGCCGGTAGAGCGCAAGTGGATGTTTATTTGCGGAGGCCCTCGGTTGGAGGAAGTACTGCAGGAGCTTTCGGAAGACCGGTGCTGACGCCGAAGGCGAAGGAAGCGCTCAATAAGGGATTGCTAGCACTGAGCGCGGATAAAACGGGAGAAGCAGAGAAGCATGTGAACGAAGCGATTCGATTGGCGCCTGGACATCCGGATGTTTTGTACGTGCAAGGTGTGCTGGGGCTGAAACAGCGCAAGTGGACGCAAGCGCAAATGGCGCTCGAAAAAGCCACGCAGATTGACCCAAGTCACGCGCAGGCCTTTGCAGCACTGGGAATGGCCCTTTGCGATCAGGGGAAATACGACGCGGCGATTATGCCGTTGGAAAAGTCGCTGCAACTAAATGTTTCTGGCGCGTGGGAAACACGATGGGCGCTGGCGAAAGCATACTACCAGCACGAACAATATGATGAGGCGCTGAAAATGTCGCAGAGCGCGCTCACGGAATCAAACGGAAAAGCGCCAGAAATTGAACTGTTGGTGGCACAATCGCTGACCGCGGTGGGACGCTACGAGGACGCGGCGCAAATTCTGCGTGGATTTCTGAAGGAGCACGGAGACCGCCGGGAAGCGCCAACGGTGCGTCATTGGCTGGAACGACTGACGAGTAGCGGAAGGATCCGCACAAACTGAAATTAATGAGTGAAAACCCTCCGTTAAAAAACAACCCTAGCTTGTTCTCAATGGACGTACCGGACCTGGCTTTTCGGCGATGGACCAGCGCAAGAATCGGAAGTCGCATTCCTCACACCGAAATGGCCGGACAAAAATCGCAGCTAGCAGCATTCTCTCCACAATTCCTTTTTTCCAAGACCTGTGCGTCAGCGCACTTCCGCAATTTGGACAATTGATAGTCATTCGAGCCAACCTCCAGACCGCGGCGAGGTGGCTCTGCCGAAAACGTGCTGCGATATCCAATTCATAAGCTAGGTGTGCCGCTGTCTGCGGTCGTTAGCCTGTTCTGAATGACCATTTTCATCAAGCCAGTCCAACAAGTTGCGAATGCTGCCATGGGCCAACGCAATACTTGAGTCCGCGGCGCCGTAGTAAAGATTGATGGTATCGCCGTCCGCCGCTACGGTGTAGCCACATGGAAATACAACGTCTTGCACATCTCCATCGCGTTCGTAATCCGTCTCAGGAGCGAACATCCAGGAGTCCCCGCGCACCAAACATTTTTCAGGCTGCTCGCTATCAAAGAGGGCCAGGCCAAGCCGGTAGATGGAGCTTGATGGAGTCCTGCGCACGCCGTGATAAATCATCAGCCACCCTCTCGGCGTTTCGATCGGTGGAGGCGACATCCCAATCTTGTTCGCGTCCCACCAGGCGCCGCGCCGAGCTTCCAGCATCAGTTTGTGGTTTCCCCAATGCCGCAAGTCGGGAGAGTACGAAATCCAGATGTGCGCCCCAAGCGGAGTCATGGGCCGATGAATTAATGCCCAGAATCCATTAATCCTTCTGGGGAGCAGGGCCGCGTCCTTATCGTCGGGAGACATGATGACGCCCAACCTGTCGAATGTTCGGAAGTCCTTTGTGAGTGCCAGCGACACTCCAGGACCGCCGCGCGAATAGGACGTATAGACGACGGCATATTGTTTGAGTTCAGGCACGTACGTTATGCGAGGATCCTCAATGCCCCACACTTCCTCCGGGTAATTTTCTACATCCGGCATAAGTGTTGGTTCGCGATCGATTTGCCACTGATCCACGCCGTTCACAGAGCGCGCAACGCAAAGATGAGAGAGGCCGCGCCGGTCTTCCACGCGGCACAAAAGCAGAGTCGAACCGTCCGGCAACAATGTGGCCCCAGCATTAAAAACACTGTTCATCAGGTATGGCCAATCTTTTGCGGACAGGATCGGATTCGCGGCATGCCGCTTAAACAATGTGTTGTGTTGGATGATTAGCTCTCTTCACAGATTTGGTGGTAAGCAGCAACGGTTCGCGAGGATTTCAAGTGATTCAGAAACTTGCGGCGGAATGGTCAAACCTTCTGATCCGTAATATCAGCCTCTTCCAATTTGCGCATTTCCAAAAGGGCAATCAGGAAAGACAGCGTGGATTCCGCTCCCTGATTCTCATTGGCTCGGTCGGGATGCAGTCCATCCCGGCACCCGCCGGTATTGGAATCGTAAAGCGCAATCTGCAGGTCGTTATCACCCAGGAACCAATTGAATGCAGTCCATGCCTCTTTCCGCCAACGGCCCTTTCCCGTGACGCGATATGCTTGCAAGCAAGCGGATACAGCCGCGCAGGCCTCCACTGGTTGTTGGTCGAAGCGCGCCTTTTCTGATTTCTTCGAGTAAAAACCGTGCGACCCAATCGGCACGAAGTGGCCCTTTTTCTCGCAGCGTTGAATTGTCGTCAGCCAATCCAACGCTTCAAGCCCGGCGGAAACCATCGCTTTATTTCCACCTCGCGTCCCTGCTCGTATCAACGCCTCCGGCAAGCGAGCGTTCGAATACGCAAGCACGTTTTCAAACCATTTCCACTCTTCGGTGCGATTCGCGCGGTAGGACTCAAGTAAGCGATTCGCTAACGCATCTGCCGCGCTCAGAGCAGCGCGGTCTCCCGGGAACGACTCGAGATATTCTTCAAGCCCCAACAACGCGAAGGCGCAAGCGCGTGGACTCTTGAACTCCACCGCAGCGGGAACAGCAAGCTCGAACAAGCGTCCTGCAGCTCCCCGTAGCCCTGCCTCCTTCGTTCTGCCAAGCACGGTTCCAAGTCCCCACAGGGCTCGCCCATGGCTGTCTTCCGAGCCTCCGGGTTCCTGCCACTGGTGTTCATAGCTCAAACAGTTCCGAAACCGTTTGCTGGTCGGGTCAAATGCGAGCCACAAGAACGCCAGATACCGTGCGGCTAAATCGGGCGATCCAGTCGGCGGATTGTTTCCAGATTCCTCAAGAAGAATCGCGACAATGAGCGCCCGCGCGTTGTCATCGGTTGAATAACCTTCCGGATAATTCGGAACGACAAAGACTGCGTGTTCCACGATTCCGGTTTGATCCGTCATGCGGTACAAGTGATCCAGTTTTACGGCCGGTAGCCGGTCGAGCGCCTTTTCCGTGTTCCGCGCGGAAAATGTCGCACGTGGATTGCGCAACCGTTCGTTATACACGCGTTCAAAGCTTCCCATATATTGTTGTGCCACGCGGTCCCAAACCATGTCTCTTGTATAGAGGTATGCACGTTTCCTCATGGCGTGGCGCGCGGTTCCATTGTCCAGCAGCTCAATCGTCTTTTCAGCGATCGCCTCCGGATCGTCGAACGGAACCAGCACGCCGCGTTCCTCATCCAACAATTCCATCGCATGAAGATACGGAGTCGAGATGATCGCTTTTCCGGAACTCAAGGCATACGCAAGCGTGCCGGACACAACTTGCCCCTTGTTCTTGTAAGGCGTGATGTAGATGTCCGCGGCGCCGATTAATTCAACCAATTCCTGGGGACTTTCGAATCGGTTGCGCATGACAAAATTGGACTCTACTCCAAGATCTTTGGCTAGTTTCTGTAAGGACTGCCTATACTTTTCGCCTTCCCGCCGCAGAATGTGCGGATGCGTGACGCCAGATAGCATGTAAACCACGTTGCTGTGCCGCGATAAAATACTCGGCAGCGCTCGAATGACGTTTTCTATGCCCTTGTTTGGCGAGAGCAGGCCGAACGTCAACAAAACGTCCTTCCCCTCGGTTCCAAAGCCATCCTTGTAGAAATTTGGATCCGTGAACGGCAGGTCGGGAATACCGTGTGGAATCAGATCAATCTTCGATGCCGGAACATGAAAGATTTCCTCCAGAATCTCCGCAGATTGCCTGCTCATCACGATGAGACGATCGGATAACGTTGCAATCTCTTCCATCACGATGCGTTGGTCGGTATTCGGCTCACGAAGCGCGGTGTGCAAAGTTGTTATGATCGGTATTTTAAGGCGGCGCAAAAGCTCCAGGATATGCGCGCCGGCGGGTCCGCCAAAGATTCCATATTCGTGTTGCAGGCAAACCAAATCAATGTTGCTGAAATTCAGGAAATCCGCAGCCTGCCGGTAGGAAGCCAGATCGTCCTGCGAGAGCTCAAACCGGATTCGTGCGGGATAACTGTAGCCCTCCTCGATATCATTCACCGGCAAGGCTAGGAGTTCGGTCGCACCATATTCTGCGTGAATGGCATCGCACAGATCCGTTGTGAACGTCGCGATTCCACACTTCCTGGGAAGATAGTTTCCGATAATAGCGACTCTGCTTGGCAGTGTTGGTCGCGGATGTATCGGCGGCAGCTGTACGGATTTCTCTTCTACGAATATCGAATCAACGTTGATCACATCACGAACATCGGAGGGACCAAAGGCCCTTTGTTCGGCAAGCACATCGCCGCCAATCGGCACTTGAACCAGTGAGATTATTTTCTGAAACGTCATTCCATTCCTGTCTTCGCGATGTGTCTGTATGCGCTCACAAATGAGACTGCAACTGCTGGGGCGTGGGTATCGAGCGGGCGGCGTGCCTTAGCACGCGCACTTAGAAGTCTTCTTGTGCTTTTTTCCATCCGGAAAAACCTCGTACAGTTTTTCGAGTCCGGCTCTCACGATATTTATCCAATTCCGCGACAGTGATTTCATATTGCGTTTCGGGGGGATGATTCGAATGAGCGGCCAGCTCCGCTTGTAACCGCTCCGAGCAGATTGCCGGTGCATCCTGATAGCGAGCATGCCTGGAGACGAAAGCCGCATTGGCGATATTCAACTTGAACTCGCGATTTTCACCGGCTTCGCTCACCTGAAATGTATATTCACGCATGAGCAGCATCGGCTTGAAACCGATGTACTTAACTACGATCTCGCCGCTCATTTCACACCTGTCATAGATGCCGAGCGATCATTGCGCGCGGAACGCCCGCCGGTTTGCCCGCGCCCATCGCGAGGCTCTTGCGGACGGGCTTCTTTCACCAGTAGCGCACGGCCCTTCATGTCGGTCCCATTCAACTCTTCAATAGCGCGTTCTGCGTCATTCTGCGATCCAAATTCCACAAAACCGAACCCACGCGAGCGTCCACCTTCGCGGTCGCAAATCACTCGCACTGACGTCACCACAAATCCTTTGTTGCTGAATACTTGCTGCAACTCGTCGTTGGTCACTTCAGATGAGAGATTCCCGACATACAGCTTTGTCATTCGTTTCCCCTTGAGCTGGAACTTTTTTCCTAAAGTCAATCGTGCGCCGAAGATACCGGCAGCGTTTATAGCGCCCGGGAGTAAATTCTTCTTCCATTGCTAAGTGCCGTGATGGTGGTCAACAGGGCCGCACAGATAATGGCCACGAGTGTCGCAAGCAGGGTCCCACCGACGCCGGAAAACCCTATCGAGCGCATCAAAACTCCGCCAATGAGCGCTCCCGCGATTCCCATCGAAATATCCAAGGAAGCACCATAGCCCTCGCCCTCCAGGCTTTTACCGGCCAACCAGCCGGCGCTCAATCCGACAAAAATCCAAAGTAAAAAGAGTAAGGCTTGCATTTCTTCTCCTCTGACCCACTACGATACGAAGCAAGGAACTGCCCTCTCCCTGGCCGTTGGCCAAGAAAGGGATTCGGGAGCGTCCACTACCGGTCCGGAAGACCTGAAGTCAGGCTTGATCCAATCTCGATACTACGCTACTTTACTATTTTTGTAAATATGATTTCCGCAGTACAATATATTCTTTACTAGCACAGTTAACTTCCTGGAGACGCTCGTGGACGTTCGCCTGGTCATCAAACAAAGGCTCGAAAAATTGGGCCTGGAGCAGCGGGACCTCGCTGCCGCGGCCCAGGTCACCGAGTCATATATCTCGCAATTACTCACGCGAAAAAAGGCGCCTCCCGCGGCTGACCGGACCGACCTCTACGAACGGATGAACTCGTTCTTGCGGCTCCCGAAGGGGCAGCTATCCGCGATGGTTGAAGCTCAGCGTAGGGAGAATTTGAAGAAAACACTGGCCGACCCGCCCGCGGCCCTGTTCAAAGAAGTGCGGGAGCTCGTCGTCCGGAAATGCAAAGTTGAGAAACAAATTCTGGTCCGCGATATTTTTGAGAAACAGGCATTCGGCGAGCTCGAGCGATTGGTGACGCAGAAGCTTCTCGATGTAACGAAAAAAATTGCCAAGGACGAATTGAAAAACGAAAGTTGGCTGCGGGCAGTGGCGAAACTGCGACGGCGATCCTATGAAGAGATGCGTGTAGTGATTCTGGAGTTTCTGGACACGGACATATTCAACATTACGCCAGAACATTGCTACGCCTTCCTGGATCCGATGATTGATTCCTGGGATATCGACCTGGGAACATTTGGGATGGAAATCGTTTTGAATAAGCGGCTGGCTTCGACGCAGCTCATTAGATTTCAGTTTAATGAGGTGGGATCCGACCGAATTTCCAAAGAAGAACCGGGCTTCCATGAATTTCTGCGTAATCCTGCGATGAGTGGTGACGCCACCGAAGCAGAGATGGAGTTTTTGAAGAGCTTGAAATTTAGAGGTAACCGGCCCAGCGCTCTTTATTACTACCGTGAATTGCAGAGTCTTAGAGACCCTCTCCATTTCGCTGAAGTTACTGCAACTTCCATCAACGGACGCCGAGACTCCAACAGAGCGGACAAACAGATGCAGCTCGATTCAAGAAAAAGAGCTATTCATCGGTGGGCGAAAAACAAGCCCAATCCGCGCAAGAAAAACGACTCGGACCGCGCTTCGAAACCCTCCTAGAGCAAAATCCATTAGAGACATGTTTAGGAAGCGATCTGCAGCACTGCGGCCCCAGGAATTGCGTCATTTTTCAAGGCGTTGAGCGCTCGATTCGCTTCCTGTAGCGGAAACAGTTGCACCCGCGTTTCGATGGGAATTTCTGCCGCGACCTTGAGAAAATCCTCTCCATCCTGCCGCGTATTGTTGGCAACGCTCCGGACGACGCGTTCTTGATACAGCAAATCGTAATCGAACGACGGAATTGGGCTCATGTGAATGCCGCCCAAGACCAGCGTGCCGCCCTTGCGCAAGACCTTGAGAGCCGCCGGTACGATCTCTCCGGCCGGAGCGAAAACGATTCCGGCATCCAACTGAACGGGAGGCTCGGCCAATGTGCCGCCGGTCCATTTCGCGCCGAGGTCCAAGGCCAAGCGCTGGTGGCGGGCGTCGCGCGTTGCCGCATATACGTCCACACCCCAGTGGCGCGCAACTTGTATCGCCACATGAGCCGCCGCGCCAAAACCGTAAAATCCCAGTTTTCCGCCGGATTGAATCCCCGACAGCCGCAGCGCCCGGAATCCGATGATCCCTGCGCACAGCAACGGAGCAGCTTGTTGGTCCGAAAAGTTTTCGGGGATTGCATACAGGAACTGCTCCGGCGCAACCACGTACTCCGCATAACCCCCATTCACGGTGTAGCCTGTGAATTCGGGGTGATCGCAGAGATTCTCAGCTCCCGACCGGCAATACGAACATATTCCATCGGTCTTGTGCAGCCAAGCAACACCGACACGGGAACCCACCGGAAAACGAGATGCGCCGCTTCTGGACCTTTCGATGACACCAACAATTTGGTGGCCAGGAATTACGGGCGACTTTTTCGGCGTGAGCTCGCCTTCGACGACGTGCAAATCCGTCCTGCAGACTCCGCAGCAAAGCACGCGAACAAGAACTTCGCCCGAACCCGGTTCCGGAACCGGGGCTTCAGTGTATTGCAGGGGCTGCGTTTCTACTGGAGCGGGGCGGACAAGCAGGCACGCTTTCATCGAAAAACCTCAACACAATTCTCTCGGGCATCTTCTCAGATTAGGTTAAAGGCAGCTTGTTCAAAAACCCACGAAAGTCGTCGGTGAAGAGATCCTGGCGACTGGAGATTTGAAGCTTCGAGAGGATGTGGGTGACGTGGAACTTGACTGTGCTCACTCGAATACGAAGATATTCCGCAATTTCCTTATTGGACAGCCGCAGACGCAATAAGTCCAGGATTTCGCTTTCCCGCGGAGTAACCTGGCGGGCGTCGTTTGATCCTTTGCGCATTTGCGTCAAATAGCTTTCGAAAACACCTGGCGCCACCCAGAAATGTCCGTTAGCGATAAAGCGCACAGCGCGGCCCAGCCTCATGCCCACCTGTGAGTGCGGCAAGAATCCATGGGCGCCGCTGAGCAACAATCGCACCGCTTCCTCGTTATTCCGTTCCTCGTCGAGGATGAGAAACCGACAACTCCTGGAGAGCTGACGCAATTGGCGCAAGCAATGTCCGACGGGTGACGCTAGGGTACTTGCATCAATGACAAAAGTAAGCGGGGCATTCGCGCGCACGCCATGCCGCTGAACGGCATCCATCGAGACCGTACGAAATGAAGCGTCTTGCCGGAGCAGCCCGACAAGATAGGCACTGACCAGGCAGTTTTCGGATAGAACGGAGACAAGAATGGGGTTTTTGGGGACTTCCCGCGCCATGCGCAAATCCTTGAAGCGATGTCCGGCGGGCTGGACCTAAGGATGCCAGCCCAGCACCAGTTCATGAGCGGAGAGAATGGAGTGGCGACCTAGATTCCAGCCCCAACCCCACTTCTTGGTCCCTATCCTTAATATACAGGTCTGAACTTGTCAACCATGCCGCGAGTGCCTAGACCAAAGGTCGGGGTGGGCCACATTCCAAGCGTAGGTTGCGCGCAAATCATTTCGGTCATAGAAATGCCAGAATTCGAGCCTTCATCGAATGCAATGAAGGGTCGGAACAGGTCACAATGAATCGCAAAGTGATGTTTTCTTGCGCGGAGCCAAGCCCGCGAATGCAAACACTGCACTAAGAAAACTATCAAACGCGGAATAAGTCCGCGGAGTTGGTATGCTCGCTCATGTCGAAGCAGGCGACGCGCGGTCTCTCCCGTTCCAAATTCTTGTTTGGGCCACAAGCGAGTCGTTACAACAGACTCTCCAAATTGAGCTCGAGTTACCTAACACGTTCCTCAGAGTTCTCCCGATAACTGTGGAAGTAGCGAGCGCGCATCCTACTGCGGACGTGCTCTGCGCGATCATAGCGTTGGAGGCGGGAACAACAAGCTTTGAATCAGGGCTGAGGACAATTCGCACATTGCGAGGTCGTGGAGTGCCCGTATTCGCATTGGGTGCGGAACTCCCAGAGTGGCCCCTTGCTGTGCGATGCCAGGTACTACTTGCTGGAACGCAGACTATCTTTGAAAGCAACTCGCGGGAAGCGCTGTCACATCTGCGCGCAGCGATAAGACGTCTGATGCAGGAACGAATTCGCGAGGCAGAACAACGGCAAAATTTACGCGAAATTATGAAACAGCACGGGATCATAGGGGAAAGCCCTGCGATGCTCGAAGTATTCCAGCGGGTGCTACGCATCAGCCGACTAAGCGACCTGCCGGTGATGCTCCACGGCGAGTCCGGAACCGGAAAGGAACTCCTTGCTCGAGCAATTCACCGGCTTGATCCGAAACGGAGCTGCGGCCCATTCGTTGCCTTGAACTGTTCAGCGGTGAGCAAGGAACTCGCTGAGAGCGAACTATTCGGCCATCGCCGGGGCGCTTTCACGGGGGCGGAACATTCGCGCAAAGGACTAATCCGTTCCGCGGATGGCGGTGTGCTGTTGCTCGATGAGATTGGAGATCTGAATCTGGAGCTGCAAGCCAAACTGCTTCGAGTGTTGCAGGAAAATCGGGTGCTATCGGTTGGCGAAGACGAGGAAGTTCCAGTAAGCGTCCGCGTCATCGCCGCTTCGCACAGGGATATTCCGCAGATGGTACAAACCGGTGAATTTCGCGGCGACCTGTTTCATCGCCTTAATGTAATTTGCGTTGAAATCCCGCCTCTCCGCCAGAGGCGTGAGGACGTCTGGCCGCTCATATCTCATTTCTACGAAAAATATCGTGAACTCCGCACAGGGCTTCCGTTGCATGCCGGACGCGACTTTGCCGAAGCATTGGCGGGAACGCCGCTTCCTGGGAATGCTCGCCAGGTTGAAAATCTTGTCCGGCGCGCAATCGCCCAAAAAGATGACGACACACCGCTCGGGCTGGGTGATCTGCCGCGAGACGTGCTGCAGAGTCTAGTCGAACCACCGCAGGAGCATTTCCAGGCAGATAGATCCAGCGAGCAAATGGAAAGCGAGCAGGAGAAACTTTCCGAGGTGTCTCTGCAATCCTTGCTTGCAACGAGCACGGGCAATTTGAATCGAGCGCTTGAAGAGTGTGAACGGGCACTGCTTCAAATGACGCTCGAAAAAGCGCGGGGCAATCAGTCGCAAATGGCGCAACTTCTTGGCATCACGCCGCGGAGTGTTTATTCCAAACTCCGCAAATACGGGCTGCATCCCTCGCGCTAGAGAATTGGAAAAAGCAAAGCCCGCGCGAACCGGAAGCCCGCTTCCGGAAGCCACGCGCGACTCAAGAAAAACTCTTCTGCACAATCTAGTTCGAAGTTGCCCGAATTTTCGCAAGAAATCTACAAAGCCAATCAATTGAACAGCTTTTGTTCGAAGCGAGTTGCGCGCGAAGTGGAACGCTTCTTGCGTGTAGAAACGGCGCTGGTATTGGGACTCCAGTGAGACAACACAACGGAACATATCGTGAACCTCAAGAACCGATGGGTCCACTTCAGGATTCGCGACGTTTATATACCTTCGCCGCAGGAACTACTCGACGGACTCTACGGCGAGCAAATTCTGCAGGGCCGGGTGATGGATCTCTCGGACAACGGCTCGCCCGACGAAGTTTTTGTCGTGGTGGAAGTGGATGGGGCCGCGAATCCGGTGATTGTCCCGGCGAAAAATATCCTGGGTGTGATTTGAATGATTCAGCTATGCGACCGCTTTGTCATTCCGAAAATACGTTTCGTAAAGGTGCCGCGCGGCAACCGGGGAACGCTGGTTACTGCGCGAATGATCGGGGAAATGATTCAAAGCGGCGCAAAGGATTTCTACGTCCGCCAGAAAGCGATCGAGATTTTTCGGAATGCGGGTGTTCGTCCGAAGGACCGCTTCGGGGAAATTTGCGCCCTGTACAACTGGGTGAAGCAGAACATTCGCTACACGCGGGACATTTTCCGCGTCGAGCTTCTTCACTCCGCCAGGCGAATGCTGGAATTGCGTGCCGGCGATTGCGACGACATGGCGATCTTGCTGGGAGCGATGCTGGTTTCGACGGGTCATCCGGTGCGATTGATTTTGGCGGGATTTCGGCCGCACAAACCGCATTCCTACAGCCACATCTATCCGGAAGTTCGCGTGGGCCCAGGCTGGATAGCGATCGACACAACGGTAGACAAGCCAATGGGATGGTCACCGCCGTCGCTCTGGAAGCGAATTTGCGAGCTGGGTAAAGACGGAATGGAATGCAAGTGCGTGGACATGCGGAGGCAAGCGAGCACGGCGTGAGTCGTTGAAAAAATTTTGCTTTAGGCAGAAGGCATCAAGGGTTTTCACAAGGAGGCAGCACAATGCTCGTCCAAGATCATCTCGGTTACGTGCACGACGTTCCCGATTCGCGCATGGGTGGCGTCGTTTTCGACGGTTTAGGAAATCCGGTCGGACTCTTCCCTGCTTTAGCCGCGATGTTGCCGGCCATCGGCGGTCTCGTCTCGAAAGCGATTCCAGCAATCAGCAACATACTGCCGGGTGTCGGCAAGTTATTCGGAGGAGGCGGCGGAGGAGGAATTCCAGGCCTTCCAAACATCCCCGGTCTGCCAAACATTGGAAATCTAGTTGGGTCGATTTTCGGTGGAGGCGGAGGAGGAGCTGCACCCGCGGCCGCGCCTCCAATCCCTGGAATGCCTGCTATCCCCGGGTTCCCCCGGCTGCCATTTCCGAACATTGGCCAAATGTTTCGCCCCCGTCCTTTTCCCGCTCACCATTGCGCGGCCCCAGTCGGCTGGATAACTCCGGCTATTCCGTACACGGGCGCGTTGCCACGGCGCATGTATATGCGTTGCTCGGTCTGGCCAGGACCGAAGGGTCTAGTGCCAGCGGCCGCGGCTACTGCGGCAGCGGCACAGGCGCAGGCAGCGGCGCAAGCGGCAACCGCAGCGGCGGCAGCTGCCGGCGGCGGTGGAAGACGTCGCGGGCGATTCCGCCGGCGCCGCTAGTCGCGAGTTCAGCGAGGAAAGGAGCGAGGAAAGCGATGACCGGGAGATTGCGCAGTGAGCTACATCCGAGTGAGGTTGATTCAAAGTCGCAACTTGCTGAGACCTCAACAAACTTTGCCTCTGCGCGATGCCTGTTCGCTCTACGAGAAGTTTCATCGCTTTGGGCCGGACATGGTGGCTCGCTCAAGTTGCCGTCGAACGATACCGGAAGTGCTGGTGAAAATCGGAAAGCTGCGGGGGCTGATCTATTCGTCGGACAAGGGAGAGCGCGGCTGCCCGAAATCATACATTCACTTCATGGAGGAGGAGCCTCTACTGGCGTGTGATGCAAGAGGAACGCAACTCTACATTCTCGGTGGCAACTACCGAGTCACGCGGAGAGGGATCGAAGGCTAGGACCTGGCGGGGATCAGAAGATGGCCGGTAGAAAAGGTTTTGATGAAGTGATGATCGTGAATCCGGGCGAGCCGGGGAGTGATCCCCGGCAGGGAGCAAGGCTTATGACATTCGGATACGGAGAGCCACCATTGATGGGTTATTACGGCGATTACGGCATGCATCCTGACCTCGGCTACTACGGCATGCACCCCGATCTTGCGGAATACGCTATGCATCCCGATCTTGGCGATTACGGAATGCATCCCGACCTCGGCTACTACGGCATGCACCCCGATCTT
>Ga0137397_10001127_pt1 | contig 18672 bp, 18 predicted proteins | sample czorhiz116metaG_FD_106658 | JGI IMG/M metagenome (GOLD analysis project Ga0137397, IMG submission 106658) | Vadose zone soil microbial communities from Angelo Coast Range Reserve, California, USA - czorhiz1.16 metaG | ecosystem: Environmental > Terrestrial > Soil > Vadose zone | place: USA... | reverse complement strand
TGTGCCGCAAGGCTCGATGCCCTGCTAGGTCAGAGGAATCCTACCAGCACCTTTTTGACAACGTGACTTTGGAAAACTTTGCATTAGGGTGCACCCGCATCAGAGCCTAGCGCGGCCACAGCCAACCAAAGGTTCCCGCGGTGATTAGTGCGTAGACCAAGCCGTCGATCGTCGACTTGAGCGTCGTGTTCCACGCGCGGCCGTACCAGATCGAGATCGGCCAGAGCGCAGCGGCGTAGGCCAAGAAAGCCGAGGCGGCGACGAGCTGGAAAACGCGGAGGTACGGGGCGCCGGAAGGCAGGGCGAGGGATGCGACGTAGCCCGCGAGGAGCCCGATCACGACGCAGAAGATGAACCACTTCACCAGATACCCGCCCATCCCGGGCATTCCGTTCGGCCGCACCGTGACGATCATGACCGGCCCTTTGTTCATCTTGTCCTTGAACGCGGGCGATTTCATTTCCTCGGGGCCGGAGCAGTGCGGAACCATGTAGTCGCCCGGCGGGATGGCGAGCGGACGCAGCGCGTCCATCGCCTTGTCCTCGTTCGGCATCTTGGGATAGTCGTTCTTGTGCCATCCCAGGAACATGTGGATCACGGTGCTTGCGATGAATACGAGGACGGCTGAGACGAGGATGGGAAGCCAGAGTGCGGATAGTGCTGTCATTGGAGCCTCCTTTTTCAAGAACAGCGCGCGTAGTATTACATACTGCTCGCCGGATCCTGTTTGTAGAACAACGCGAGCTGAGCATACAACTCGGGCCAGTCGCGGGCGAGCACGGCCGACTCGGTGAAGAAGGCCTCGCTCATCACCGCGAAGAACTCGGCCGGGTGCTCGGCGGCGTAGGGATCGATGAAGGTCGGCTCGCCCGAGTCGACCTCGGCGCAGAAGCGCTCGTAGGCTTGTTCCAAAGTCTTGCGCCATTTCGTGGCGTCCATGCTCTCCCGTGCGGCCGGGTAATCCGGGTCGCCGCCGCCGTCCATGTGGATCTTGTGGGCGAATTCGTGGATGACGACGTTGTAGCCGCGCTCGGCCATGCCGACGTCCTCCCACGAGAGGATCACCGGGCCCCCCGGCCAGGCCTCGCCCGCGAGCTCCTCGTCGAAGGTGTGGACCACGCCGTCCTCGTCGACCTCCTCCTTCTGTACGCGGAATTCCCCCGGGTAGACGATGACTCCGACCCAGCCGTGGTAGACGTCCAGGCCCAGGTTGAGGATCGGCAGGCAGGCCTGCGTCGCGATCGACAGCCGCACTTCGTCGGTGAGATGCAGGCCGTGAGCGCCGTGCATTTCTTTTTCGGCGAGGAATAGAACGACGAGCTGCTTCAGCCGGACCGTATCTGCCTCCGGCAGTCCTCGGAGGAACGACAGCTTGGCTGCGACCTGTTTCCACAAGTCCTCGTCGAGACGGGCGTTTTTCAGCGTTCGCCTGCGGCGCCATTCGCGAAAGAAACCCATGGTCAGCGCCTGGAGGTGAGCACTACGCCGCCGAGCACGAGAACGAAGCCCGCGAGGTGGTAGGCGCGCAGCGGCTCGCCGAGAAAAATGACCGCAAACAGGATTCCGAAGACCGGGATCACGGGATTGAAAAATCCCGCCACGTTCGGTCCCAGGGCGGTCACCGCCTCGTTCCAGCAGAGGTAGGCGACGATCGACGGGAATATCGCGAGATACCCGATCGTCACCACGGCCGTGGGAGTCATGGTCATCGTTTTCCCCGTCGCCATCTCCCAGGCGTAGAACGGCAGCGATATCGCCGCGGCAGCGGCGAGCGTGGTGAACAGGAACGACAACGCGCGAAGCGGCGGGCGCCAGCGCAGGGTCACGGTGTAGATCGCCCAGAGGAACGCGGCGCCGAGAAGCAGGACATCTCCGGGATTGAGCGTGAGCTGAGCGAGCGTCTGCAGGCTCCCGGCGCTGACGATAGTTACGACTCCGGCGAGCGACAGCGTCAGCCCGACGAGCTGCCTGCCGCTGACGGTCAGCCCGAGCAACAGCCACGACAGCGGAACCACGAACAGCGGCAGCGAAGAGTTCAGCAGCGTCGCGTTGATCGCGGTCGTGTAGCTCACGCCCCAGTAGCCGAGAAGCGTGAAGCCTCCCGCGCCGACCGCGCCGAACAGCATCAGCCTGGCGAAGTGGCGGCGAATCAGCGGCGCGTCCTGGCGCAGCTGCGGAATCGCGAAAGGAACCAGAAGCGCCGTTGCGATCGCCCAGCGCCAGAACGACAGGGCGAACGGCGCGACCTCGAAGTTGACCAGCCGGGCGGCGACCCAGTTGCCGCCAAACGAGGCGGCGGCGACCAGGAGCAGCAGGTAGGGCAGGGCGCGCTGCCGCGCGAGGCCGTCTTGCATCCATTGCTCCAAAAAGAGCGGATTATCCGGGACGGCGCTCCCCTGCGCCATAGCGTGGGATAAACTTTCGATCATGGTTTCCACGACGCACCCGAATATCGGCGAAATCGGCGACGACCTTCTCGCTCCAACCGCGCCCGAAGAGGAGCGGCGAGCTCTCGCACGGGCGCTCGAGTTCGCCCGAAGCGTCTACGGCGAAAAGCTCCTCGGCACCGGCGAACCCGCGTACGAGCACGCTCTGGGGCTCGCGCGCGGCGTCGCGCAGCTCAGGCTCGACGCCGATTCGCTCGCCGCGGGCGTGCTCTTCGCCGTTCCCGCCTACCTTCCCGACGCCGAGGCGAAGCTGACGCAGACATTCGGCGCGCCCGTGGCCGCGCTCGTGTCAGGGATCGACCGCCTCAACCGGCTGCGCATGGTCACCCGCGCGGCGGCTCTCGGACGGGATTCGGCGCCGCAGGCGGAGGTGCTGCGCAAGATGCTGCTCGCGATGGTCGCGGACATCCGCGTGGTCCTGCTGCGCCTCGCGAGCCGGACCCAGACCCTGCGCTGGCTCGCGCGCGCCCCGGAGGCCGAACGCGCCCAGGTCGCGCGCGAGACGCTTGACATCTACGCGCCGCTCGCCAATCGCCTCGGCGTCTGGCAGCTCAAGTGGGAGCTGGAGGACCTCTCCTTCCGCTACCTCGAGCCCGAGCTCTACAAGCGCATCGCCCGGCTGCTCGAGGAGCGCCGCAGCGAGCGCGAGCGCTTCGTCGAGCAGGCGATCGCCGAGCTCGCGGACGAGCTCGCCCGCGCCGGAACCCGGGCCGAGGTCACCGGGCGGCCGAAGCATCTCTACAGCATCTACAGCAAGATGCGCGCGAAGTCGCTCGATTTCTCGGAGATCCACGACGTAAGCGGTCTGCGCGTGCTGGTGGAGGAAGTGAAGGATTGCTACGCCGTCCTGGGCGTAGTGCACAACCTGTGGGCTCCGATACCGCGGGAATTCGACGATTACATCTCGCGGCCGAAGGCGAACCTCTACCGCTCGCTCCACACGGCGGTCATCGGGCCCGAGGGGAAGTCCCTCGAGGTGCAGATCCGCACCTACGAGATGCACCGCGACGCGGAAGTGGGGGTGGCAGCGCACTGGCGCTACAAGGAGGGAACGCGCGGGGTGCGCGGCAAAGGCGATCCCGCGGACGAGAGGGTCGCCTGGCTGCGGCAGGTGCTCGCGTGGCGCGACGATGTCGTGGACGGCTCGGATTGGCTGCGGCAGTCCGAGAAGGCCGTGGTCGACGACACCGTGTACGTGCTCACGCCGCAGGGCAAGGTCATCGATCTTCCGCAAGGGGCGACGCCCGTCGATTTTGCCTATGCGCTTCACACCGACGTCGGCCACCGCTGCCGCGGCGCCAAGATCAACGGCACAATCGTGACGCTCGACTACCGGCTCAAGAACGCAGAGATCGTCGACATCATCACCGCCAAGAGCGGCGGGCCCAGCCGCGACTGGCTCAACCCCGCGCTCGGTTATATCCGGAGCTCGCGCGCGCGCAACAAGGTGCGCCAGTGGTTCAACAGCCGAGAGCTCGCGAGCGTGGTCGCCGCCGGGCGCGCGGCCGTCGAGCGGGAGGTCAAGCGCGAGGGCGTGCGCGCGGCGAGTCTCGAGGAGCTCGCCAAACGGCTCGGCTTCGAGGGGCCCGATGATCTGTTTGCCGCGGTGGGACGCGAAGAGGTCGGCCCCAGGCAATTGCAGACGGCGCTGCGCGGCGAAGCGAAGCCGGGGCCGCTCGCGGAAATGCGGCCGCACGGCGAGCGTATCGCCCAGCTGGGCAGCGGTGTTCTCGTCGTGGGCATCGATCGCCTGCTCACGGTGCTCGCGCGCTGCTGCAAGCCCGCGCCGCCGGATCGGATTTCGGGGTTCGTCACCAAGGGACGCGGCGTGTCGGTTCACCGGCGCGAATGTCAGAGCCTCGCGCGCATGATCGAACGTTTTCCCGAACGCATCATCGCCGCCGAGTGGGGCGATCGCGGCGCCAGGGCCTATCCGGTCGACATCGTGGTCCGCGGCAACGACCGGCAAGGATTGCTGCGCGACGTGAGCGAAGCCCTGGTTCGCCAGAAAACCAACGTCATCGCCGCCAAGACACAGAACCGCAACGACGTCGCTTCGATGTACTTCACCATAGAAGTCCAGGATATCGACCAGCTCCAGCGCGCCTTGTCTGCGATTGAAGACGTGCGCGGCGTGCTCTCCTCCGCCCGGCGCTGAAGTCGACGAAAACGCAGTCCCGGTTCTTGCCGACGCGGCGCCCTGCCGCCGGCCCGGAACTTGCTCCCAGGTCCTCTGCCGCCCGCCGTTCGGAGGGGACCATGAAAGTGCTGCTCAGGGATGACTTCAGGGATTTGGCCGAGAAAAACGGCTGGTCGGTGGCTTTTGCCGAAGGCTACGTCGATGGGAGGGCGGCACGGACAAACGGCACGCAAACCCATGCCTACCCGGTGGGCGACCTCGACGAGTACCGCCTAGGCTTTTTGGCGGGGTACTCCTTAACACGGGAGAAACGCTGCCGAAGCATGCTCTAAAGGGCTCCGTGCCTTTTGATTTGGCACGTAGCTTGCTTGAGGATTAATTGACACTGCTACGGAGGCTGAAATGGGTACGGTTGCGGAGCTGAGGATGATCGGAAACGAAGGGCCAACCACGGCCTATGCCAACGGGGTAGCCGACGGGCAATCGGCCCGCGCCGAGGGCAGCTCATTGTCTCTGTATCTGCAAGTCGGGATCGACGACTACGCCAAGGGCTTCCGCGCGGGCTTTTTCGCCCAGATGGGCCTCGCAAGGGGTCTGGAAACGCGCTAGACCCCTGCAAGCCGGTGCTTTCTGACGGCTCCGGCTTCTGTGTGAAATCCAACAGTCGCTGACGGCTGGACAACACCCCCCGCAGACCGAGCAGTTTCACCCGCGCACCTGCATCGCTTCGAGTAAAATTCCGCCGGAACCGGGGCGATCGCTCCAGTCGGTGGAGTGCGCCTATTTCCCTTGTTCGTCAATAAGATAACCAGACATGCGGATCCTGCTCAGCAACGATGACGGGTATTTCGCACCTGGCCTGGTGATCCTCGCCAAGACGCTCGCCGACCTGGGGACGATCACCGTGGTCGCCCCCGAGCGCGACCACAGCGGGGCGTCGAACTCCCTTACGCTCGATCGGCCGCTGTCGGTGCGTGAATCGGCGAACGGATTCCGCTTCGTCAACGGAACGCCCACCGACTGCGTACATCTTGCGGTGACCGGGCTGCTGGAGGAGATGCCCGACATGATCGTCTCCGGTATCAACCTTGGAGCGAACATGGGCGACGACACCATCTACTCGGGAACGGTGGCGGCCGCGACCGAGGGTTACCTGCTCGGCATTCCCTCCTTCGCGGTGTCCCTGACCAGCAAGGCCGGGCGGCACTTCGAGACCGCGGCGCGCGTCGCGCGCGAGCTCGTCGAGCGCTTCCAGAAGCGCCCGTTCGGTGAGCCGCTGTTGCTCAACGTGAACGTTCCCGACATCCCGTACGAGGCCCTCAAGGGACTCGAGGTGACGCGGCTCGGTAAACGGCACAAGGCCGAGCCCGTCATCAAAACCAACACGCCGCGCAACCAGCCGGTGTACTGGGTGGGCGCCGCGGGGGGCGCGCAGGATGCCGGGCCCGGAACGGATTTTCATGCAGTGGCGTCCGACCGCGTGTCGCTGACCCCGCTGCAGATCGACCTGACCCACCCCCAGCAGATACCCGTAGTGAGAACGTGGCTCGAGAAGTGAAGCTGTCGCGGACGCGCGGCATCGGCATGACCTCGCAGCGCACCCGCGACCGCATGGTCGCTCGCTTGCGAGAGCAGGGGATACGCGATGAAGCCGTGCTGGCGGCGATGGCCGCCGTGCCGCGCCACGTGTTCGTCGACGAGGGGCTCGCGAGCCGGGCGTACGAGGACACGGCGCTCCCGATCGGCTTTGAGCAGACCATCTCCCAGCCGTTCGTCGTGGCCCGCATGATCGAAGCCATGCGCGGGCAAAGGAACCTGGCCAACGTGCTCGAGATCGGGACCGGCTGCGGTTATCAGGCGGCCGTGCTCGCGCGCCTCGCGAAAGATGTCTACTCGATCGAGCGCATCGCCGGCTTGCTGGAGAAAGCGCGCGGCAACCTGCGCCCTCTGCGCCTGTCCAACCTCAGGCTGGTTCACGCCGACGGCGCACTGGGATTGGCGGAAGCGGCGCCCTTCGACGGCATCATCGTTGCCGCGGCTGCTTCGGGAATTCCCGATGCCCTTTTGCAGCAGCTTGCTCCCGGTGGCAGAATGATCGTGCCAGTGGGAAGCGGCGATCAGGCGCTGTGCCTTATCGAAAGGACTGCGACCGGGTTGACAGAAAAATGGCTCGACGCCGTGCGTTTTGTGCCCCTGAGAGGAGGCAAGCAGTGAGGCTCCAGTTTCTCGTCGCGGTGCTCACCTGCGCCCTCCTCGCGGCGTGCGCGAGCCCGTATCGGGCGCCGGTCGTCGAGCGGACCGTATCGCGTGCCCCCGCCGCGAAGTCCGCCGCGCCTGCGGTCGCGCAGAGGCCCGAGACCTACACGGTCAAGCGCGGCGACACCTTGTACAGCATTGCCTTGGACAACGGGCTCGACTACAGAGAGCTCGCGTCCTGGAACAATATCTCCGACCCGGCCGTGCTGAAGCCGGGCGCGGTACTTCGCCTGCGCCCGGCGGCGGCGCCGCAGCAAGCGCAGCCCGAGGTGCGGGCGCAAGCTCAGCCCGACGCAGGCGTTCAGGTCCAGCCTATCGTCGCGCCGGGTGCGGTGGAAGCGCGCTCGCTCGGAGGAGATCAGCGGGCCGCGCCCGCTTCGCCGGGGGCGACGGTCGAGCCGCACGCGGCCGTCGCCGAGGCTCCACGGCCCGAGCTCCTCAAGACCGGTCCCAGGGCGATGAAGCTGCCCTATTCCGAGGAAAACCTCGCGCTGATGCTTCGCCTGTCTCCGCCGGAGGCGAAGGCCGAAGCCGCGGTCGCGCAGTCGAACGCGCCATCCGAATCGGACGGCATCGACTGGATATGGCCCGCTTCCGGGCGCGTTCTCAGCGGTTTCTCCAAGGGCACCAACAAGGGCGTCGACATCCTGGGCAAGGTCGGAGATCCCGTGCTGGCGTCGGCATCCGGTCGTGTCCTGTACAGCGGCACGATGCGCGGCTACGGGAAGCTGGTCATCATCAAGCACAACGACACTTTTCTGTCCGCGTATGCGCACAACAGCAACGTTCTGGTGAAAGAAGGCCAGAGCGTGGCCAGAGGCCAGAAGATCGCGGAGTTCGGCAATACCGACTCGGCCCAGGTCAAGCTGCACTTCGAAATCCGGCGCCAGGGGGAGCCCGTCGATCCGCTGAAGTTCCTGCCCGAGCGCCGCTCGTGAGCTCGCGCGGGCAGGAGGAGTGGCGCCCGGTCGACCGCCCCGGGGTCGATGTCGCCGAAGCGCTCGGCGAAGTATCCGAGATCGCCGCGCGGACACAGGCGGACGACGACGCGACGCAAGCCGACGCGCTCAGCGACTCGACCCAGCTCTATCTCCACCAGATCGGTCTCAACCGCCTGTTCAGCCAGGAGGAGGAGCTGCACTTCGCGCGCCGCGCGGCCGCCGGGGACTTCGACGCCAGGCAGAAAATGATCGAGCACAACCTGCGCCTGGTGGTCAACGTCGCCAAGGCGTATCTCAACCGGGGCATGCCGCTTCTGGATCTCGTCGAGGAGGGAAATCTGGGTCTCATGCACGCGCTCGAGAAATTCGATCCCGAGCGCGGCTTTCGCTTTTCCACGTACGCCATCTGGTGGATCCGACAGAACATCGAGCGGGCCATCATGAACCAGTTGCGCACCATCCGGTTGCCCGTGCACGTGATCAAGGACTTGACCACGGTGCTGCGCGCGAGGCGTCATCTGGAGGCGCACGCCGAGCGTGAACCGTCCGCAGAGGACATCGCGCATCTCCTCGGCAGGGACCCCGAGGAAGTACGCGGCCTGCTCCTGCGCGGGGAGCACGTGGCATCCCTCGACGCGCCCCTCGACGCCGATTCGATGCTCTCCGTCGGAGACGCGATCGCCGACGAGACCATCGTGGGACCGGAGTCGCGGCTGGAAGCCAACAGAATCGAGTCGCTGGTTCGGGAATGGCTGGGGCAGCTCTCCGACAGGCAGCGCACCGTAATCGAGTGCCGGTTCGGCTTGAACCGGGGGGAATTGCAGACGCTTCAGCAGCTCGCCGCCCGGCTCGGGCTCACGCGCGAGCGCGTACGCCAGATCCAGCTCGAGGCGCTATCGCAACTGCGGGGAATCCTGCGGCGGCGCAGCCTGTCGAAGGACGCGCTTCTCTAGAGCCCCGCTACCCTAGTCCTCCAGGGTCGTCGGAGGATTGCGTTTCAGCGCGGTACCGTTGCCCACGTCGTTGATCGCCTGCGCGAATTCGATGTTCTTGGTCAGCTCCTCCATGTAGAGGTGCTGCCCGCCGAAGTGGTTCCGCGCGTACTTGTGCGTGCCGCCGAGGTCGGCATCGAGCCGCCTGCTGGCACCCTGGTAGAAGCGCGGCGTCTTCTTCACCAGGTCTTCGCCCGACTGGTACACCACCTCTTCCCTGCCGTCCGGGAAGCGCTTGCGGGCGATGCCGCCCGCGACGAACTCCGGATAGAGCCGATCGCGACATTTCTCGAGATAGCACCGATCCGACATCTGCGCGATGATGTCCGCGGAACCGAGCAGGCTGCCGAGCAGCTTGTAGCCCAGCGACGGCACCTTGATGTCCGCGACCGGGATCTCGTAGCCGGTGAAGTGAATCAGCGAGGCCGCGACATCGGCGAGCTCACCCATGCCGATCTTGGGCAGATAATCCCTCAGAAAGCGCGCCCCGCGCGAGACATGCGTCAGCGTGAGCTCGCCGCCGTTCTTGTGCTCTCTGTCGTCGAGCGTGCGTATGTAGCCGCAGTCGTGAAACAGGGCCGTGATCACGCCCAGCCGGAACATCGAAGCATCGAGCGACTCCAGTCCGATTCTGGCGTGTTCGTAGCCGTCGATCAGTCGCGCCATGGCGAGGGTGACCTCGAGCACGTGCTGGACGTCGTGATAGGCGGTGTCGCAGGCGTGATAGCCAGGACGCCCGCCGCGGTACATCGTCGTCAGATCGTGGAATGCCCGGTCGATTTTCTCGGTCGACGACTTGGGGTAGAGCTCGAGAAAAATCCGGTCCACCTCCGAGTTGACGACCGCCCAATCGGTGGTGTTGACCTGGCAGGAAACGTCGTATTCGTTACCACGCCGGTTCACTTGGCGGGTGCCTCTGGCGCAAAAAACGAGGCCATTCTACGCCCGATTTCCCGCCGAAGGACCGCGGAAAGCGTGAATACTTGGCGTTTCCTTTGCGGACCTCAGGCCTTGAGCGTGAAGGGATTGAAATCGGTGCTCGTGTCGTAGAAATCCTCCTGCTCGGCGCGCTTCAGCCAACGGACCACCGCGTAGGTGATCGGCGTAAACGCGACTTCCAGTCCGACCTTGGAGACGAATTGGACCAGCATGATCTGTGGCAGCCTGGCGTCGGGGATCAGGCCGCTTCCCCAGAATGCCAGCGGGTAGAACAGCAGCGAATCGACTCCCTCTCCGAATATCGTTGAGCCGATGGTGCGCGTCCAGAGCCACCGGCCCTGCGTGAGGATTTTCATCTTCGCCAGCACGAAAGAATTCACGAACTCGCCGCAGAGAAATGCGATCAGCGAAGCGCCGGCGATCCGCCACGTGGACCCGAAGGCGATCTCGTAGGCGGCCTGGTTTTTCCAGAACGGCGCCGGAGGCAGCCACACCACGACCGCCGACATGATCGCGGCAAAGGCGAGGCCGGCGAAGCCGGCCCAGATCACGCGCCGCGAGCGCGCATAGCCGTAGACTTCGGTGAGGATATCGCCGAACACGTAGGAAATCGGGAAAAACAAGACGCCGGCGCCGAACGCCACGATTCCGACGACGGGAAAATCGATCTGCGCGATCTTTGCGGGACCGATCAGGTTCGAGCAGATCAGGACGGTGACGAACGCCGCCATCACGAATTCGTAATAGCGGTACTGGCGCACCGGCTGGGTCACTTGTTACCCTTGCCGGCGGCGGGCGGTGCCGCGGCTGACCTGGCGCGCGCGACCTCGGCCGCGAGGTCGAGCACCGCCGCGGCGTAGAGATTGGAGCGGTTGTAGCGCGTGAGCACGAAGAAATTCTGCAGCGTTACGCGGACATCCGACCCTTGGCCCGGGGTCTCGAGCTCGATCAGCGCGCAAAGCGTGTCGCCGGGCAGATCGGCCGCGACCTTGACTCCGTAGCTCTGCAGGTCCGAGACGCGCGTGGCCGGCACGATCCCGCTCCCGGCGAGCTTGCGCCACCCGTCACCGGTCACCTCGGCGCCGAAAGCGACAGGTTGCCCCTGCACCCAGCCGTGAGACTTCAGGAAATTCCCGATGCTTCCGATCGCGTCGGCGGGGCTGGTGGCGAGATTGATCTGCCCGTCCCCGTCGAAATCGACCGCGAATCGCCGGTACGAGCCGGGCATGAACTGCGGAATGCCGATCGCTCCCGCGTAGGACCCCTTCACCCGCAGGGGATTGATTTTCTGGTCGCGCGCGAATACGAGGTAATGCTCGAGCTCGCCGCGGAAATACGCGCTGCGCTTGGGGTAGTCGAAGGCGAGCGTCGCCAGGGCGTCGATGACCCGGTAGGTGCCGATATTGCGGCCGAAGACCGTTTCGACGCCGATGATGCCGACGATGATGTTCTCCGGCACGCCGTATTCTCCAGCGGCGCGCTTGAGAGCGTCGGCGTTGCGGGTCCAGAACTGGGCTCCGGCGTCGATTCTCTCCGGCTTGACGAAGGTCGCGCGGTAGGCCTGCCAGGAGGCGGCCGCCGATTCGGGCGGCTGGTCCATCGCCCTGACGATCGCGGGCTGATATTGCGCCTGCGCGAGCACCCTGGTCAGCTCTTTGCGGTTGAAGCCGTGGTTCTTCACCATCTCCGCGACGAACTCCTTCACTTCCTTGCGATTCTGATAGGCAGACGATTCGGCGTACGCGAGGCCCGTGTGAAGCGCGAACAGCGCGGCGAGCGCGATGTTCCTCAAGGGGCGAAGTCCCGGACCAGGCGCTTCAGGCGGGCGAGCGATTCGCCGTCGGCGGCAGGCCCGTAGCGCTGCTCGACGTAGAGCGCCGTGATGGCGCGCACCGCCGTCCCGCTTGCGGGGAGCCGGAGCGACACGCGGCCGGCGTAGTCGAGCGGCCCCTCGGTGCTCGCGCGCGCCAGGCCCGCGCGTGCAAGCTTGCCGCAGAAGCGCTGCCACGCGCGCTGCACCGCGTCCTCGCGCCGTATGCCGCGAAGCAGCGACAGTGCGACCAGCAGCATCACTCCGCCGACGCTCCAGAACAGCATCAGCGTCATCGTCTCCCAGCTCGGCTGTTTCATCCCGAGCCGGGAAAGCATTTCGAGCTGACGATCCGGGTTGTAGCCCAGCACCCACTGGTTCCATTGGTTCGTGAGAGCGTCCCAGTTGTTGCGCAAACCCTTCAGCCAGTCGAGGCCTCCGCGCATCAGCAGAGGCGCCCCGAGCGGCGCCGCGGCGGTGATGCCCAGCTCGACCCTGACGGGGATCGCGGCCGCGGTGGGGTCGACTCGCACCCAGCCCCGGCTCTCCAGCCACACCTCCGCCCATGCGTGCGCGTCGGCCTGGCGCACGACCATATATCCGTCCACCGGATTGGTGTCTCCGCCCTGGTAACCCGTCACGATGCGGGCCGGGACGCCGGCCGCGCGCATCAGGAACACGAAGCTCGAGGCGAAGTGCTCGCAGAACCCCTGCTTGGTGTCGAACAGGAATTCGTCCACCGAGTGCTCGCCGAGCCTCGGCGGCTCGAGCGTGTATTCGAAGCGGCTGCTCCTATAGAAATCGATGGCGCGCTGCACGATTGCCGCATCGTCGGGGAGGGACTCGCGCCATTCGAGGGCGAGCGCACGGGCCCGGGGATCGACGCCGCGGGGAAGCCTGAGCGCCGCGGCGAGGTCTCCCGGATTGGCTCCGCCGCGCGCCTGGAACTCCGGGGAGGAGCGCATCTCGTAGCGGATTCTGGTGCGGATCGGGGTGAGGGAGATCGGGAGGTAGTCCCGGGTCATGCGCGCGCTCTGCGGAATGCGCATGGGCATTTCCAGCGCGAACATCCAGCTGCGGTTGTGGGGCTCGAGGGTCACCTCGTAGTCGATCGGCGCGCCGAACGCGTCGTTGCCGGCCTCGCGACGCAGTTGGGGAAGGCCGACGCGCCAGGTCTGTCCGTCGAAGTCCGTCATCACCGGCCCGCGCCAGTAGAGCCGGTTCCGGGGAGGCGTCTCCGCCGCGAACTTGACCCGGAAGGCGATCGCGTCCGAAAGCGACAGCGCGCTGATCGTGCCGGGAGACATCGTTTCGGACAGCCCGGTCACGCCGGTATAGGCGTCCTGCGGCAGGCCCCATAGAGGTCCCTGGACGCGCGGAAAAAGAAAAAACAGCAGCAGCATCACGGGCCCCGCCTGGGCGAGCATGCGGCCGGCCGTCTTCAGATCCTCGGATACGGTCCGTCGCGGCGCGCTGAACCCCACGAGCGCGGTGGTCGCGACGGTCACGGTGAGCAGCATCAGCGCGGCGATCGGAATGGATTGCGAATAGAAGAAGTTCGCGAGCGCCACGAAATACACGAGGAACGCGACGACGAAGGCGTCGCGCGGGGCGCGCGTTTCCAGGAGCTTGAGGAACAGCAGCATGACGAGCAAGGTCACGCCGGCGTCGCGTCCCATGATCGTTCGGTAGGAAAGATAGACGCCGACTGCGGTGGCAAGGGTCAGCGTGACGAGCAGCCAGCGCGGGGGCAAGGAGCCTCCTCGAACTGCGACGACGGCGCGCCAGGAAAGAAGCGTCGCCGCCGCGACGCTGAACCAGATGGGCAGCCACTGCACGTGCGACCCGACGGCGAGGGCGGACCCGACGACCAGCAGCGTAAGCGGCGGCGGCGGCAGCGCTTCCGTGGCCTTGGCGTCAGCCATGGAAAAGGGCCAGCTCCCTGAGGCAGCGCTCGCGGTGGGGGAATCCTTCGCCGAGCGGGATGGTCGTCCCCGAAAGCTTCAACCCGTAGCGCAGGCCGCGCTCCTCGGCGAGCATCACCCAGCGCGCGAGGCGCGACAGCCGCGCTTCGACGTGCATTCCCGGGGGCAGCTGGTCCCAGTCGAAGCACAGCTCCGAGGAGGCGCGCCCGGCGAAGAACTTCGTGAGGAGAACCTCGCTGCGCGCCGATGCCTTCCAGGCGATGTGCCGCGGCGAGTCGCTCGGCTGGTAGGGTCGCAAGCCCGCGAAGTCGTCGGTGCCGACGCTGGTCGACACGGCGTCGCCGGTGTCGGAGTCCGCTTCGGGAACGGGGAGGGGGGCCGTGTCGGGCCGCGGATAGACCAGTGCGCGCATGTCCGGCTGCACGTAGCTCCAGGCGCGCATCACGCCGAGAGGGAAGCGCGTGTCGACGGTGACGCGCGCGAGCTGAAGCCAGCCTCGCTTCTCGGCTTTCACGGCGAGCTCCGCCGTCCAGTGGCGATGGGCGGGGATGTCGATGCGCGTCCGGGCGGCTCCGCAGACGAGATCGAGGGAGTAGCGCTCGAAGTCGCTTCTGTTCTCGAAAACGATCTGGAAATGGGCGAGGTCGCCCGCAAACACGGGCGATACGCGTCCGGCGCTCACGTACAGGTGCACGAGGTTGCGGAAGGTATGCAGGATGGAGACGATGCCCAGTCCGGCGAGCAGGAACGTGAGTACATAGCCGAGCGAGAGGTTGTAGTTGATCGATCCGGTGAGCATCAGGATGAGCACCACCCCGAAGCTCAGGCCGTGACGCGTCGGCAGGATGTAGACGCGGCGCTGGGTGAGGAAGACGACGCCGGGCTCGGGTGCATGCCGCTTGAATACCCACTGGTAGAAGTTGTAGGCCTGCGAGTACTGGAGCACGCGTTCGAGCTTCACTGCGCTTCTCATGGAATGGGCACCGCGGAGATCAGGCCGGCCGCTTTGTCGAGGCTCGAGGTGCGAACCCCGTCGTGGATCGGCCGCAGGCGATGGCCGGCCACGCCCGGGAGCACGGCCTGCACGTCTTCCGGGATGACCTTGTCCCGCCCCTCGATGAGCGCCCAGGCGCGCGCGGCGTGCAGGAGCGCGAGCGCGGCGCGCGGGGACAGACCGTTCGCATATTCGGGCGCGCGCCGCGAATGCTCGATCAGCTCCTGGATGTAATCGAGCAGCGGCGCGGCTGCGTGGACGGTTTTCACCGCGGCCTGCAGATCCATCAGATCACCGGGTGCCAGAGAGGCGTCGAGCCCGGCGATCATCTCGCGGCGGTCCGCGCCCTGGAGCAAGGTGCGCTCGGCCTGCCGGTCGGGGTAACCGAGGTCGATGCGCATGAGGAACCGGTCGAGCTGCGATTCCGGCAGGGGAAAGGTGCCGACCAGGTGCGAGGGGTTCTGCGTCGCGACCACGAAAAACGGCTGGGGCAGCCTGCGCGTCTCGCCTTCGGTCGTGACCTGATGCTCCTCCATCGCCTCGAGCAGCGCCGACTGGGTCTTGGGCGTGGCGCGGTTGACCTCGTCGGCGAGAATCAGCTGGGAAAAAATCGGCCCGGGATGAAACTTGAAAGAGGAAGTGTCGCGCTCGTATACCGAAACGCCGATGATGTCCGCGGGCAGCATGTCGCTGGTGAACTGAATGCGATGGAAGTCGAGTCCAAGCAGCTTCGCCAGCACTTGCGCGAGCGTGGTCTTGCCGACGCCCGGCAGATCTTCGATGAGGAGGTGCCCGCTCGCAAGGAGGCAGGCGAGCGCGAGACGGATCTGGCGCTCCTTGCCGAGGATGATCTTTCCCGCCTGCTGAACGACACCCTGGATCAGCGAGAAGGACATCGTGACTTTGTGCCTGCCGTGTTGTCCAAGGTCGTAAGTTTACTTGAAAGCCGCTATGATTGGATCGAAGGAATAAAGTTCATGGCGACCGCGTTCATCACTCACGGCGATTGCGCGAGGCACGACATGGGTCGTCATCACCCGGAGAGCCCCGCGCGGCTCGCGGCGATCGAGGATCATCTCATCTCCTCCGGGCTCGCCGGCCTCGTCGAGCGTCACGAAGCTCCCGCGGCGAAGATGAGCGAGCTCGCCCGCGTGCACCCGCTCGAATACATCGAAGCGATTCGCGAGGCCTCGCCGCGATCGGGAATCGTACATCTGGATCCCGACACCGCGATGTCCCCTCACACCTGGGACGCGGCGGTGCGCGCGGCGGGTGCCGCGGTGCTCGCGACCGACTTGGTCGTCGGCGGTCGCGCGCACAGCGCCTTCTGCGCGGTGCGCCCGCCCGGCCACCATGCGACGCGAACGCGCGCGATGGGGTTCTGCCTGTTCAACAACGTCGCCGTCGGCGCGAAGCACGCGCTCGAGCATCACGGCCTGGAGCGCGTCGCCGTCATCGACTTCGACGTGCACCACGGCAACGGCACCGAGGACATTTTCAGCGACGACGAGCGCGTGGTGATGGCGAGCATATTCCAGCACCCGTTCTACCCGTACAGCGGCACCGAGGACCCGGCCCCCAACATGGCGAACGTGCCGCTGCCGGCGGGCTCGGACGGCCGTGCGCTGCGCGCCGCGGTCGAGAAGATCTGGATGCCCGCGCTCGACGAGTTCGAGCCGCAGATGATCTTCGTCTCGGCCGGCTTCGACGCCCACGTCGAGGACGACATGGCGATGCTGCGCTTCACCGAGGCCGACTACGCCTGGGTAACCGAGCGCATCAAGGAAGTCGCCGACAAGTACGCGGGCGGAAGGATCGTTTCGGTTCTCGAGGGAGGTTACGCGCTCTCGGCGCTTGGGAGGAGCGTCGTCACGCACCTGAAGGTGTTGGGCGCCTTCTGAGGAGTCTCCCATGCGATTCATGCGATCGCTTTCGATCTGCGTCGCGCTGCTCTCCGTCGCGGCGTGCTCGAAGAACGACTACGGGCCGCGTCCTACGCTCGCGCCGGTGGGAGCGACATGCGTGGCCGGCAGCACGACCCCGCTGGCGAATCCCCAGTCCACCAATTTTCGGCTTCAAGAAGTGACGGGCGCAACCGGCCTTCCGAGCCCGATCGACCTGCAGGCTCCGCCCGGCGACGCGCGGCTGTTCATCGCCGTTCGGGCGGGGCATATCTGCATCGTCCAGAACGGAGCGTTGCTCGGCACGCCGTTCCTCGACATCTCCACGCGCGTGTATACCGACGGCGAGGCGGGACTGATCTCGTTCGCCTTCGATCCGAACTACTCCACGAACGGTTTTGTTTTCGTGCATTTCGTCGAGAACATACCCGGCACGACGGGGGATATTGTCGTGGAGCGGTATCGGATGTCCTCGACCAATCCGAATGTTCTCGAGACGCCCGGGGTCGAGGTGATCCGGATTCCCCACCGCGAGGCCAGCAATCACTACGGCGGCCGCGTGGCGTTCGGGCCGGGCGGCATGCTCTACCTGTCCACCGGCGACGGAGGCGGGGGCAACAACCAATTCGGCCACGCTCAGAATGCGACATCGCACCTTGGCAAGATGCTGCGTATCGACGTGAGCGCGCTCAATCCGAATCTGGTCCCGCCCTACGCCATACCTGCAGACAATCCGACGTGGCCTTCTGTCGGTCAGAACGAAAACTGGGCCATCGGACTGCGCAACCCGTTTCGCTATGCCTTCGACGGTCCGCAACTCTACATCGCCGATGTCGGCCAGAACCTGTTCGAGGAAGTCGACGTCGTCGCAGCGAGCGACGCCGGCCTCAACTACGGCTGGAGCATCATGGAAGGAAAGCAGTGCTTCGGAGCCGCCACTTGCAACATGACCGGCTTGACCCTGCCCGTCTACGACTACGGTCACGGTCCGGAGTGCGCGATCATTGGAGGTTACGTCTACCGCGGTACCGCGATACCGGCGCTCCAGGGAAAGTACCTTTTCTCCGATCTTTGCAACGGGGTCGTGCACCAGCTGATACTCAACAGCGGTGTCGCTACGGTCGTGGATGCGCCGACAGTGAATGTTGGAACCCCTCTGTCTTTCGGGCAGGACGGCGCCGGCGAAATCTACGTGCTTACCAACGAGAACCGGGTGTTGAAAATCGTCGCGCCCTGACGGGCTATTTCGAATCTTTCCGGTTCAGGCTGCCGACCACGCCGCGCCAGATGTCCATGGTGCTCGCTTTCATATCCCCGGCTGGCGCGCCTCTATGCGCCGGGTTGTATTCGAGTATGCCGATCTCAGCGGAGGCGTTGAGGAAATCCGCGACGTCGCCGGGCGCGACTTCGCACGCTTCCGCCACCGCGCCGGCGAGCGCGCCCTCCTTGGTGAGCATCGCGGCCATTTTCACGTGGCCCTGGCGGTAGGGAAGTACGGCGAAGTCCGGCCAGCGATTGAGCCGCACCGGCGCTTGCGGGTCCCAGCCGCCCAGGGACTCCCCGGCTCCGCTGACGAGGCCCGTCAGCCACAACAGCACCTCGAGCGGGCGCGGCTTGATTTCCAATCGGGCCATGCGCTTGGCCAATTTTTCCGCGCTCGCGACTGGCACGACCATCCCTTCCACGCGGCGCTGGTTGCGCAGCAGCGCGACCAGCTCGTCGGTGCTCCGAGACGAGTAGAAGACCTTCTTCGGCGAATCGACGATGAGAACCGAGCCGTTCGGCAGCACGACGTCCGCGGCCAGCGACTTCTGGAAGGCCTGTCGCACCAGCCTCGCGAAGGTCTCGCGCTTGCGCTTGGACGAATCGCGGGCGGGATCGGAAATGCGGATCTTGCCGGCGACCCCTTGCAGAACCTCGGTCACGCTGTGCGGACCGCCGGGGCGGGCCGGCTTGAGCAAGGTCCACTCCGCGCCGAGCACCTGGTCGCGGCTGAATGCGATGCGGGGGACGCCCCCGAATTGGACGTTCTCCCAAACCTGGCGCCCTTCGGGACCGTCCATGTCGACCAGAACGGCGTCCGGCAAGTCGCCCAGGCGGGACGCGATGGTCCATTGTGGCTCCAGGTAGGACTTGAGCAGCGCCAGGACCGAGCGCAGATAGCGTTCCTCGTCGGCGCCGACGGCCGCGAGCGCCAGCACCAGGGGGAGGGCCTGATCGTCGGAATCCACGCGTTCTCGCGCTTTTTCAGGCGCAGTCCGCGACGAAGCAGGTCAGCGTGGACGACGCGGGATCGAAAAGCTGCTTGAAGAACATGCCATCTCCGA
>Ga0137397_10001123_pt1 | contig 18687 bp, 23 predicted proteins | sample czorhiz116metaG_FD_106658 | JGI IMG/M metagenome (GOLD analysis project Ga0137397, IMG submission 106658) | Vadose zone soil microbial communities from Angelo Coast Range Reserve, California, USA - czorhiz1.16 metaG | ecosystem: Environmental > Terrestrial > Soil > Vadose zone | place: USA... | reverse complement strand
GGAGCATTTTTGGTGATATTGTGATCTGGTAGAAGAACAACGTGGCAGTGTTGAAATTGGGGAGTCGAGTTCACTGGCACCCGTCCTGCATGCATGTACATGTGAGCATCCATAACACTTCTATGAACTGTTTATTAACATCGGAGTTCAGTAGATAAAGCCGATAAAATACTGTGAAATCACCGCACATCGACACACGTGGTGCGTTTGTACCCCACTACCCCCTTGGCCTTGCGAAAATTCTACAGACCGAGAGGATGATGATGATGATGATGATCCCCCGCCAGCCACTAGGATCCCCACCTGGGTATTCAAGGCATGGAGACACTGGAGAGATCCTCTTCCGCAGCTAAGTGAACCGTGACATGCCAGTGGCAGGTTGCGCACGGGACCGAGCGCAAATGGTTAACGCTCCGGTTCGGTGCCCCGGGGCCGCGGCAGCGCCCACCAGCCCGCCGGCCGCTGCCTCATGTGCTCGCACATTTCACGAGCGAGCGAACGTGGAAACAGACTTTGGAGAGCGGAAATGGTCGAGGTGTACAATATCAATGATCCAACCACACTCACGGGGAAGCGCGTATGAGTCGTCGCTTAGTTTACGCTGCATTCGAGGCCGAGGATTCAGAGTCGTGTCAGTCTAGACTTCGTTCAAGTTGCGCATGTTTGCTCTTGTTGACGACGTCTCTTGAAGGAGGGATCGTACCGACGGCATTCAGTGGACGATGTCGACATCAAATCATAATGCCCTCTTGTCTGGAACACGAAAAAAAACAATGCTATCGGTACAATAAAGTACGTGGTCTACAGTAGTAGGCATGTAACGTTACAAATCAAATTACCATGTAAGAGGTCGTTTTCATCTTCGTCGAATAAACCCGTAGCACGGCCGTAACCACCTCTAGGTCCGCGGCTTTCAGGACAAGCGATCGCACTGTTGCAGCGAATACCAATTTTTCGCCCGGAATTCGTTGTACGTATCCTGCCACCAGCCGATCGCCTCTGCGTGCATGCCATTGCGATCGCGCTTCGCCTTGTTGATGATACGCTCGAGGGGCGCGCCGTCGACGATGTCCTTGCCGTCCTTTGCGAATGGCTTTGGCGACGTGTAATGGACGATGCGCATCTCGTCATGCATGGCGTCCCAGAGGGCAGGGCTGCGCTCACGGATCGCTAGGTTCGCGTTGTACACGTAGGGCAAGCGAATGACGTCTGCGCCAAAATACAGATTCAGGAAGGCCTGCTCTGCCTCATCCGGGGGATAGCGCGCGTCGTCGAGGCGGCCGAGCATGCTCTCGAACGTCGACTGGTTTGGTTGGAGCGCGAGTACGCCGGCGTTGAAGGGCAGCTTGAAGCCCGTCTTGCCGTACACGTCCGGGACGGCGCCGAACGGGAAGGGCATCTCGAAGAGCTCGTCGAAGTTCTGCCGCGCAAGGGCGTCCGAGTCGACGTAGACGACGCGGTCGATGCCGAGGAGACTGTCGAGCGACCAGAGGTGCAGCTTGGTGTACTGGTCGACGAAGCGGTAGCCGATGCCCTTGCCGTCGTGGGGTGGCGGGATGCGCTCGACCTCGAGGAGCTCCCATCCTGCTACGCGTACGATGCAGAGCGCTCGGGCGGAGAGACGGCCCGTGTGGAAGAGGATGCGCCGGGCGGAGGTGCCGACGGTTTGGAGCGAATACCCGAGCGTCGCGGCGGGCATGGTGTACAAGTCGTTGTAGAGCGCGGACACGACCGCTCGCGAGTCGGGATCCGACGTATTTGCGGAAGGCGTCCATGTGGCGAATTGCGGTTTACTGCGGCAAGGGATATTCGATCAGAGCGGAGCCCCCTATTGCGTGCGAAAAGCGAAAAGGGTGCGAAGGGGGGGAGTGATGCATGACGGGAAAAGACAACCCACAGCATCTGGAAGTCGTCTAGGGGCGTCTTGGTTTCTACACGCCGGTGCAACTTGAACAAAAGGATGAGATTGAAGAGGGTCATCAGTGCGAAACCCCTCAGTATCCACGTCTCCCTGGTCCGCCTACTGTTCGAGCTTCGTGGTGAGTCGAGCGCGCCATTCCATGAGGGTAGGGACATGGCGGGGTCTTCTGAGTAAATGGAACACGGTTATTCACTTCCTTTGGGGAAGATAAGGGAGAGGAGTAAGGACACCTCGGAGCATGTCCTCATGTTGCTTCCTCGTTGCTGCGGCTGCGGCAGAACTGAGGTGGCTCCACAGGCGCCAACTAATCGTACACGGGCGACCAGCCTCTCTGTTGGCTGGAGCTTGATCAAATCTACCTACACATGAATACAATCATCCAAGAAACAGCTCGGGGGCAACATATGGCGGCGTAAAACGTATGAGAATCATCAGGGGCTCTCAGTACTAAGTACCACAGCGAGGCCGCGAGCTCGGACCTCCACAGTACAAACGTAATATATTCAGCCAGCTCACTAGTAGCACTAACTCCTAACTTTTCGTATAAGTGATCCAATACTTCGAAGCGCCCAAACTCGCACGGTTCAACCCATCCGCGGAGAGTTGGTGGCTTCTTTCTTAGATTCTGACATCCATTGGCTGCCAATCTTTTGCTTGCGGTGGTCACTTTCCATCCATTCGTAGGCCTATACCGTTTCAGGCGGCTCCCCCAAATGGGGAAAGTATATTGCTTTCTCCGTAAAAATCTCGGTGGAGGGAACACGCGTTGCCGAACTCATGCCGATATGCGATCGGACCGTTGGAGTGCGCAGTGGCGCCTGTTATGGTGAGGAGACGCCATGGTCTGCTCTTTTGTGCCATCACTTTTTAAAACAAAAACTTTGTGAGCGTGTAAATGAGCGCTTACGTACCGTGATGTGATCAGTGCCACGCCACGAGGTCGATCACGTCAGTAGCTGGGTCAGGCGTCGACATTACACCTAACATAGGGTTAGGGTACGTGTTTGGGTCAGTCGAGTCATCATGGGAACATCTCCAAAAATTATCGCTTTACTATCCTTGCGGTACAACCCGCTGCATCGCAGCACACTCTCCACATTCTTGGCCCACCATCGGCCCCGCCCATTTACCACAAAGGCCGCCAGGGCGATGCCGCTCAAAATACCAACGTTACCAGATGTTCCCGGGGCTGACCCCTCCTGCGCCGTGCTCGATGCATTCAAAGTGGCGATCGCGAAGCGTGTCGCGGATGCGCTGCCCCCTCTGACTGTTGGGCAAGTCTACCAGGGTGTCGACTATGGCAAGAAGGGCGTCGACTTTACCATCGCGCTCCCCCGCTTCCGTCTGCCAGGTAAAGTCGACGTGCTCGCCAAGACGGTCATCGATCAGGTGTGTGTACAATCCATGAACCTACACGTATGTTTTTGCCCCCGCTTCTACTTACTGAACCTTGTCTTCTGTCTCTTGATGCCGCCCGTTCGCCGCACTCCGTGTTGATCGCGTGTAGTTCCAAGCGGACGATTACGTCGAGTCTGTCACACATGACAAGGCGTTCTTGCATTTCATGCTCAAGACACCTTCCCTCGTCCGCGCCGTGTTGACGCAGGTCCACGGGCTCACGTACGACACGCCATCTGGCAAGCCCGAGTATGGCTCGAACACGTCCGGCGCGGGCAAGAAAGTCGTGATCGAGTACTCGTCGCCGAACATCGCGAAGAGCTTCCACGTCGGACACCTCCGCTCGACCATCATTGGCGCTTTTTTGTCAAATCTATACAAGGCTTGCGGATGGGATGTCGTGTCGATGAACTATTTGGGAGATTGGGGCACGCAGGTGCATCCGTCATCACTTCCAGTGTGATATCCCCGCTCACATGGTTCGAAATAAAAGTTCGGCCTGATCGCCGTCGGGTTCGAAAAGTATGGTTCCGAAGAAGAGCTACAAAATGATGCGATCAAGCATCTTTTCGACGTCTACGTGAACATAAACAAAGATGCAGAGTCAGACCCGGGTGTCAAGGCAGCGGCCGCCGCATGGTTCAAACGGATGGAAGATGGCGATGAGGATGCTCTCAAGAATTGGCGCGTGTGGCGCGAGTTGTCTGTGAAGAAGTACGCGGAAGAGTACGAGCGATTGAACGTACATTTCGATGTGTATACTGGGGAGAGCAAGGTCGGGAAGAAGTGGCAGGACTATGCGTTAGAGCGACTGACGGAGATGGGGTTGATAAGCGACGTGGAAGGTGCGAAGCTTGTCGACCTTGAAAAGTGGAAGCTCGGGAAGGCAGTGCTGCGTAAAAAGGGTGCGCTCGTCCCCTTCGTCTCGCTTTTCTCTTCTCTGCGTCTCACGATGAGAATGGTACAGACGGGACGTCTATCTATTTGACTCGTGATATTGGCGGAGCCATCGAGCGCTACGAGCAACACAGGTTTGACAAGATGATCTACGTCATTTCGTCACAACAGGACCTACACACGGCGCAGTTCATCAAGATGCTCCATCTGATGGAGTTCCCCTGGGCGTCGGGCATAGAACATGTTAATTATGGGCTCGTTCTCGGCATGAGCACGCGCAAAGGGACGGTCGTTTTCCTAGAACAGATCATTCGCGAGGCGGCGAGTGTCATGCACGAGCAGATGAAGACGAACCAAGAAAAGTATGCGGCGGTCGAGGATCCAGAGCAAACGAGTCTGGAGGTTGGCCTCGCGGCGATTAAAATCCAGGATATGGCCGCCAAGCGGTACGCAAAACTTGTTTCATTTTGCTCTCACAAACAGACCGACTTTTCGTGTCATCTTAAAGAATAAACAACTACAACTTCAACTGGGACCGGATGACGTCCTTCGAAGGCGACACGGGCCCATACCTGCAATACGCGCACGTGCGGCTTTCCTCGCTGACGCGCAAAAACCCAGAGCTACTTCCACTCCCCGCGCCGGAGCAGATCGCAACCGAGACGCTGGCGGAACAGCCTGCCGCACGGGAGATCGCGTTTTTGCTGGGGACATACCCGGACGTGGTCCGGACGGCGCTGCGGACGCACGAGCCGAGCGGGGTCGTCACGTTCGCGTTTCGGCTGGCGCATGCGATTTCGAGCGCGTGGGAGACGGTCGTTGTCAAGGGCGAGGCGGACGTCGAGCGTGCGCGCGCGAGGATGTGGCTTTATGTTTGTGCGAGGGACGTGCTTGGGGCTGCGATGCGGTTGCTGAGCATTCGACCGTTGGAGCGAATGTGAGATGTGAGTGAGGTATGGGGTCCCGGATTTCCTATTTATCTTCTCCCTCGGTCTCATTCTATCTTCGGTACTCGTGTGAAAAATGCAAGCAATGGCCTGATGGGAGAGACGGGATAATAGACACCACAATGAAATCAATCACAGTTGTTTATTTATTTTTGACAGAAATTAGGTCCGTGATGATCGCCTCACACCGGCAGCTGCCGCCGCAACTCGATCGCGCACACTACTGCAATACTCTTTCTTTTTATGCCGGAGGGCCAACCCTACGACATTTACCGGGAGCGACTCTCCTCTCTGTATCACGGGTATGCGTTGTGGGAACCAGGGCCTGTGGAGGACCTTTACGAGAAGGTCTCAGTCGGCGACGTTGGCTACGTATATAACGGGTTTTTCTATCGCATGTTCAACGTGACCCTTCCGTGGGGCGATCTTTCAAACCAAAAATTTGGCGCAAGTAAGCCGGAGAATTACGAGCCTATGAAAAAGGAGGAATTCGAGCAGATCAGCAAATCTCGTCTCGCCAAGGGGGATTACTACTCCCCAAATGTGACCAGCCAGAAGAATACCAATAATGTGTATGCTCAGGACCCTCGCGAGTAAGTCGTAGTACTGCATTCATTTGCTACCCAAAAAAAACAACCAGAATCGACTCACATTCTCGCAGTGCCGAAGGTGTCACTTATCGATGCCAAGGCCCCGGAGCACTGTTATCTCTCCCTCACGACGCCGATCGGGAAGAAGTTATGCGCACAAAAGCATTTGAGGATTACATACGAGACAATGTCGTCAGTTGGTTCAACTGGTCGAAGAATCAAAAACTGCCCGTCGACGCGATGGAAGACCTCATTCTCGTCACGGGGTGTACTTTGGTCGATTCCTGGGCTGCCGTTGCGTTCCTTGGCCGCTCTGGGTCAGCAGAAATTTCCCTGGTAGCACAAACGTTCGATAGGAGCGACAGAAGTTTTGAGTGCAGTAACATTCAAGGAGACGTCATACGACACTGCAGTTATTTCGACTTTGTCCGTTTTCCTCGACCCAATTGCTCACAATGCACTGATTTTTTCTTCATGCCATATCGAAAGGATGTTTCAACCAAGACACTGCCAGTGAACCAATGCGTATTCATAAAGGGTTTCCGAGCAACGCGCCGCTTTTTCCGGATCAAGGCATTGCGGGCTGCAGCAGAGCCCCTTCCTGACGACCCTGACAACTACCGTGAGGACTCGGATGAGATCCAAGTAACCTCAGTACCAGACGGTCCGAAAGTAGGTGGTCTTCCTATGGTGAGGTGGTTAAAAAACGAAGTATGATGCCTTGACCCAGTATCGCGACCCGCTGATTGGGGTTTTGGATTATATCACGGAGGTTTGTCTCCATGGGTATGCCCGTTTGCGTCAAGCATACTTAGCGGGCTCCAAAAGAATTGTCCCGAGGGCACCGTAGCCATTGCCCATGATGATGATCTTCGACTTGTCGAAAACGTAGTACGTCCACAGGTCCAAGACAACTCGTTGGACTTCAATGCTCGGATGCGGACAGCTGAGTAATGCATTCTCTTAGGAAATACTCACCGCGGATGCCGCAAAGCAATTTCTACGTGAAAATAATTTCCCTGTGCTCGTTGAGAATGGCGGTATATATTATCATTCGGTACCATTCTGAGGAAAGTGCGAGGCGGCTGAACGCTAGTTTTGACAGCCGCAGTCATACGCAATCCACACGTCGCTGTGGCCACCGGCGAAAAGGGGGGACAGGCACCCGCAGTTTCGTCCCTTGAGTCCAATAAGGCGTCTGCACACGAAACGACTACGCCACGGCCATACGACCGACGAGTCCCCTCGCTGTTCGCTGCCAACACGCCTCTGGCCCCGGAGAACAAAGAACGTGATATAGTGCCGGCGGTAGAACTACTACCCCGGACACGGCACTCTGATCAAACCCTCCTTGCTCGCGATTCCCCCCCGTTTCTCCCCCCTGAACTTGTTGTTCATGTCCTCAGTTTTCTACCCTTCGACTGCATCGCACGGGCCTCTTGCGTTTCCAAATCGTGGCGGGATATCATCAATTCCAATCCTGTCCTCTGGCGCGGCCTACTAGAGAGCGAGAAGTTGTGGTTTGGAGGTGGTTCAGAGCGTGCTTTTATTAAAGCACTCATTCGCCGCCACCGGGGAGCAGGCTTACCACGCCCTAATAGATTCTCTCTCGCTAACTCATATAAAGTCCTATTCAAATCTAGATATCTCACACGAACTAGATGGATCAACAACCACGAGCCAAGACACTTGGTATTCCCTGCCCATGGCCGCTCTGTTGTGACCTGCCTGCTGTTGTCCAGGGGCCGAATCATCTCTGCGTCCGACGACCATTCCATTCATGTCTACTCGCCAGTCACCGGCCTCCTTCTTCGTACCCTTTCTGGACACGAGGGCGGTGTTTGGACGCTTGCAGCAACTAAAGACACGCTAGTTAGCGGATCTACGGATAGGACAGTCCGTATTTGGGATCTTTCGACTGGCCGTTGCACTCATGTATGGGGTGGGCACACGAGTACCGTGCGCTGTTCGGCTATCGTCAAACCTGAATGGGTGGATGTCGAAGACGAGCATGGAGACGTTCGCAAGGAAAGGTGGCCGAAGCGCCCCTTGATTGTGACTGGCAGTAGAGATCACTCGCTCAAGGTCTGGAATCTACCCCGGCCAAATGAGCCTGAATATAGGTTCGAAGGCTATGACGAAGATTATATTGATCCCACCGATGTGCGTCATTTCTTCACCGTGCGCAATTTTCCGTAGGTTGACTGGCGCTTATTCTTCTCAGATAGACGTCGACGCCAACCCGTTCCATAAGCTGCACCTTGAAGACCATAAAGACGCCATCCGTGCCCTTGCAGCGAGAGGGCGTACTCTTGTTTCTGGCAGCTACGACTCCATGGTCCGGGTTTGGGACATCATCACTGGAACTTGTCAGTGGGTATTGGAAGGACATACCCAAAAAGGTTGGCACCATTCTAAGTGCCTCGATTCATGGCCAGTCTGAGCAATCTCATAGTTTTCAGCGTTGTTCTTGACTCTAACCGCCATCAAGCATGCTCAGGATCGATGGACGGTACTGTGCGTATTTGGAACCTGAAAACAGGGGAATGCAAATATACGCTGACGGGTCATACGTCGCTGGTCGGCGTGCTTGGATTGTCGCCCTCACATCTTGTCTCTGCGGCAGCCGATTCCACGCTTCGCATCTGGGATCCTGATACAGGCGAGGTTCGACATACGCTGGCGGCGCATACAGGTGCAATCACCTGCTTTCAGCATGATGAATTCAAAGTCGTCAGCGGATCTGATGGTACGCTGAAGATGTGGGATGTCCGCTCGGGCACGGTCGTCCGTGACTTCCTTTCAAACATTCATGGTGTCTGGCAAGTTGTATTCGAGGGTCGCTGGTGTGTAGCAGCCAGCCATCGATCCGACGCAACGGTCCTCGATGTGTGGGACTTTGGCGATGGCGAGCCAGACGATGGTTGGATTGGCGAGCCAGTCGGAGGCATTTATGACGAGGATATGACAGAGGACGAGGAGATGGGATAAGGAAGCGCAGATGCCATGGGCCAAGACCTTGGTGGGCCAGTGGCGAGTCTGACATCGATGAACGAACGCGCTTGGATCTGAAATGTGATAGTCAAAAGGTTGTTGTCAAGGGTCGGGCACAACGAGGGCAAATTTAAGCCCTAAGATAGGGTTAAGAGGTCTCTCTCTTTCTCTCTTTGTTGGTACTCGCGTACATCGTACGCAAGGCGACACTTGCAAATCAGTCGAAGAGAGGCAAGCAAAGTGATAATCAACATTGCAATACACAGCCACAGACTCCGAGTCGGACTACCTCGGCAAACTCAGTTTCCCTTGAGTGATGACATCGATGACATCCTCGCTGACCTACTTTGTACAACAAAAGGCGCGACAAGCTCAAGAGCTTGAATAGCTGTTGACTCGACAGAAAATAGGTGAGCCAATCGTTTCCACCTCCCTTTCCAATCGAGCCTCCGATAGCCGAGTCATAATAGTTGCGGACCCGCAAAATAATTACCACCGTGGTTACGGCATGAATTACTAGTACAGAGACCCAGTCAACATTCCCTCCTTATCCTTCCGGACTTCTGCGACCCTCTCCCAGGATCCTCTTTTCATGCCAGTTGATCAACCCTGGAACGTTTATCGGGAGCAACTCTCGACACTATATCACGGGTATGCGTTGTGGGAGCCAAACCCTATAGAGGGTCTTTATGACAAGGTGTCTATCGGTGACGTTGGCTACGTATACAATGGGTTTTTCTATCGCATGTTCAATGTGACACTCCCATGGGACGATCCCTCGAACAACAGACTTGGTGAACTGGTGTATTACAAGCCGCTGGATTGGGGCCGATTTGTCAACATCCATAAAGCACCTTTCGACAAAGGGGATTACAACACTCCCAATGTATCCTCGGAGAGCAACATCGATGATACCGTGTCTCGAAATTCCCGCGAGTAAGTCGTAATCCTGTCCCGGACGGCCAGAATCGATCTCACATTCTCGCAGCGCTGAGTCGGAGGGTGTCACTTATCAGTGCCAGGGCCCCGGAGCACTTTTGTCAATTCCTCATGACGGCCGCCGCGAAGATGTCATCCGCCCTAAGATGTTCGAGGACTACATCCGGGACAATGTTGACAGTTGGTTCGAATGGTCGAAGAAGATAGGACTCCGCGTCGAGAGTATGGAGGACCTCATTCTCGTCACCGGCTGTACTTTGGTTCCTTCATGGTCTAGTGCCACGTTCCTTGGTCGCTCTGAGACAGCACAACTTTCCCTGGTTCAAATGCCGGATAAGAGTGAGAGAAGTTTCGAGTTCAGAAACATCCGAGGAGACGTCGCACGACACTGCAGTCGTTTAGACCTGGTCCGTTTTCCTTATTTCTACGGTTTTAGTCCCTGTGCACTGATTCTCTTTCATTATGATGAAAGGAAATTTCAAGCCCGATCCCGAATCAATGCGTCTTCATCAGGGGTTTCCGAGCAAAGCGCTGCTCTGTCTTGACCAAACCCATCCGGGCTGCAACAACAGAACCCCCTCTTGGCAACCCTGACAACCATCGTGAGAACGAGTTCCGAGTGACTCGAGTTCCAAACTCTTCGAAAGTAGGTAGTATTCATGCGTTCGGATGATGAAGAGAAAAGCATGACACCTTGATCGCAGTATTGTGACCCGCTGATCGGCGTTTTGGATTATATCGCGGAGGTTCGTCTACATGGATATGTCTGTTTGCTTCAAGTTTACTTACCGGGCTTCAAAGAGTTGTCCCGCGGGCACCATAGCCATTGCCCATGATGATGATCTTCAGCTTGTTGAAAACGTGGTATGTCCAAGTCCAAGACAAATCAATGCCCGGATGGCAATAGTAATGCGCTCTCCTAGAAAACACTCACTGCGAAGGCCGTAAACCAATCTCTACGTGAAAATCAAATTACTGTACTAATTGAGAATGGCGGTATATATTCGGTACCATTCTGAGGAAAACACGAGGGGCTGAATGCAAGTTTTGACAGCCGCAACCCTACGCAACGTCGATACGACCCCGATTCCTGATGGCAAAGAAATGACGGCGGAATTGAAGGTGTGATATCTTATTGTGGGGCTAGAAACATTCTAATGGTGTTCAACCTAAAGGGAGGGCAAACGCCCGCAGTTTCGTCATCTAAGCCCAATAAGGCAACCAAAGCGCCTACGAATAAGCGTTGTAGGAGACCTGCACACGAAACGGCCCTGCGCGTACGCAACGTTGAAATTGAACCAACTGCGCCACCGCCATGCGACCGGCAAGCTCCCCCGCTGTTCCCTGCCAACACGCCCCTTTCCCCAGAGAACCGTGATATAGTGCCGGCGCCAAAACTACTACTGGCAAAGAAATCCGTTCGAACCCCTGTCCCTGCTCGCGATTTGCTCACCCTTCTATCCCCTGGACTAGCTTCCCATGTTCTCAGTTTCCTGCCTTTCAACTGCATTGTTCGGGCCTCTCGCGTTTCCAAATTGTGGCGGGTTATTATCGATTCCAATCCTGTCCTTTGGCACGACCTACTAAAGAGCGAGAAGTTGTGGTTCGGAGGCGATTCGGAGCGTGCTTTTGCTGAAGCACTCGTTCGCCACCGCCGGAGAGCGGGCTCACCACATCCTAATGGTCTATCTCTAGCTAACCCATATAAAGTCCTATTCAAATCCAGATATCTTACACGGACTAGATGGATCAACAATCCCGTGCCAAGACACTTGACATTCCCTGCCCATGGCAGCCGCTCTGTTGCGACCTGCCTGCTGTTTTCCAGGGGCCGAATCATCTCTGCATCCGACGACCATTCCATTCATGTCTACTCGCCACTCACTGGCCTTCTTCTTCGTTCCCTTTCTGGACATACGGGCGGTGCCTGGGCTCTCGCAGCAACTAAGGACATGCTGGTTAGCGGATCTACGGATAGGACAGTCCGTATTTGGGATCTTTCGACTGGCCGTTGCACTCATGTATTTGGTGGGCACACAAGTACTGTGCGGTGTTTGGCTATCGTCAAACCTGAATGGGTGGATGTCGAAGACGAGCATGGAAACGTTCGCAAGGAAAGGTGGCCGAAGCGGCCGTTGATCGTGACTGGCAGTAGAGATCACTCGCTCAGGGTCTGGAATTTACCTCGGCCAAATGAGCCTGAATATAGGTTCGAAGGCTATGACAAAGATGATATTGATCCCACCGATGTGCGTCATTTCTTCACCGTGCGCAAATTCCCGTAGGCTGACTAGCGCTTATTTTTCTCAGATAGACGTTGACGCCAACCCGTTCTATAAGCTGCATCTTGAAGGCCATGGACATGCAGTCCGTGCCCTTGCAGCGAGAGGGCGCACTCTTGTTTCTGGCAGCTACGACACCATGGTCCGGGTTTGGGACATCATCACTGGAACTTGTCAGTGGGTATTGGAAGGACATACCCAAAAAGGTGTGCACCATTCCGAGTGCTTCGATTCATGACTGGCCTGAGCAATGTCAAAGTTTATAGCGTGGTCCTTGACTCTAACCGCCACCAAGCATGCTCAGGGTCGATGGACGGTACCGTGCGTATTTGGAACCTGAAAACAGGGGAATGCCAATATACGTTGACGGGCCATACGTCGCTGGTCGGTCTGCTTGGGTTGTCGCCCTCACATCTTGTCTCTGCGGCAGCCGATTCCACGCTTCGCATCTGGGATTCTGATACAGGCGAGGTTCGACATGTGCTGGCCTCGCATACAGGTGCAATCACCTGCTTTCAGCATGATGAATTCAAAGTCGTCAGCGGATCTGATGGTACGCTGAAGATGTGGGATGTCCGCTCGGGTACGGTCGTCCGTGAATTCCTTTCAAATGTCAACGGCGTCTGGCAAGTTGTATTCGAGGGTCGCTGGTGTGTAGCAGCCAGCCATCGATCTGACGCAACGATCCTCGATGTGTGGGACTTTGGCAATGGCGAGCCAGACGATGATTGGATTGGCGAGCCTGTTGGTGGCATATATGACGAGGATATTACAGATGACGAGGACGAGGAGATGGAACAAGCAGACACAGACTCGGTGAACCAAGACCCAGATATCCCACTGTCTGAGACAGAAATTGGCAATGAGCCACCAGACGCGTTTGCTGACGAGCCTGGTATCAAAGATGAATTATTCGAATTCGTGGACCACGTGGCGGATGATGATTGGGGTGGAGAAGATCCCCAGGGCGAGGACTAGGCTTGAGGAATCTCGTCGCAAGCTGGTCGTCCAAGCCAGTCTCATGGCCAGGGTCACGTTGCACCTCGGCAACGTCCCGCCCTCGACCGCTGCTGATGGACGACGAAACGCTAACTCGGCCATGGCTCCAAAATTACGTAGATTTTCCCCAGGTCAGGTCTCCTCTTGCCTGATGCAGGTTGTGTGTACATATTGTAAACTCGATTACGTTGTGGGTGCGAGCGAGTCGATACTGCTCAAAACCACGTTTCTCTTGTCTGGGTTGGTGATTCCAGGCAACTCGTAGGAAGCTTTCTTGTGTAAATGTCTAAAGTAATTAGTCGGTACTGCATACGTTCTGCATTTCTTTTTGGAGCAATCTCATCCGTGTTTTAATAGTATCATTAATGTTGCAATTGTGGGCGAATGCGAGCACTTTCTTTCCTTCATGTCAAAAGGCAATGCGTTGCACGGCCCTTCTGCCTGGACTATTCACTGCTTCCAGTTATGCAGAGCTACCCTTACCATGAGATGTCAACCTGAGCAAGGGCATTTCGGGACGGATGAGCAGAAAATGACTCAAATGAGACGGCCAAAACTATGTTGTCATTTGTGAGTGTGAGTACGACCTTCCTCGTCCGCGCAGTGCTGACGCGGGTGCACGAGCTCGTACGACACGCCGTCTGGCGGCCTCGAGCACGGCTTGAACACGTCTGGCGCGGGCAAGAACGTCGTGATCGGGTACTCCTTGTTGAACATCTCCGCTCGACGATAATTGGCGGGTGGCAAATCTGTACAAAGGCCTGGAAATAGGATGTCGTGACGATGAATTATGGGAAATTGGACCATGCAGGTACGGCTGTTCAATATCTATCCCTTCCGATGTGATTTTCCCGCTCACTGTGTTTCAGTTCCGCCTAATCGCCGTCGGGTTCTCCGTGAAGAAGTACGCGGAAGAGTACGAGCGATTAAATGTACATTTCGATGTGTACACCGTGGAGAGCAAGGTCAGAAAGAAGTGGCAGGACTATTCGCTACGAAGCTTGTCGACTTGGATAAGTGGAAGCAGAACGCAGTGCTGGTAAAAGGGTGAATCATCCCCTGCGTCTCGCGTTTATATTCTCTGTGCCTCACGATGAGAGTGGTAAGACAAGACGTCTATCTATTTGACTCGTGATATTGACGGACATATGGCGCGGTTCATTATGGTGCCCAATCTGATGGAGTTCATCTGGGCGTCGAACATAGAACACGTTAGTTATGGGTTCGTGCTTGGCATGAACACGCGTAAAGAGACTGCTTTTCTCAAGCAGATCATTCGTGAGGCGGCAAGGGCAGTGCACGAACAGACGAAGAAAAGCCAAGAAAAGTATGCGGCGGTCGAGGGCCTTCTTTCTCTCGCTCTCACAAAACTGACTGACTTTCTCGCGTCGTTTTTAAGGATAAACAACTGCAACTTCAACTGGGACCGGATGACGTCCTTCGACATGGGCCCATACTTGCAATACGCGCACGTCCAGCTGACCTCGCTGACGCGCGAAAACCCGCTTCCGCTTCCGCCTCCCACTCCAGCGCAGATTGCGGCGGAGATGCTGGCTGAGCAGCTTCCGGCGTCGGAAGATCGCACGTTCTTGCTGTGGACGTACCTGGGCGTGGTGCGGACGGCGATGCGGCCGAATACCTTTCCTGACAGAAACCAGGTGAACGCAGGTACATTAATCTGTACAGAGTAGAGGCGGCTCCCGGCCCGGCCGGTGCGTTACACATCATCATCAACACGAGGACTAGGCATGGGTTTACAGGAGTGCTCCGCGCCTGTCCACCCTTTTATCTTCAAAAAACCCACGACGTATCCCTCCTTAGATCCCTCCTGACGGCTACGCCCGTAACGCCCACCAATATTCTACTACTCTTCCAGGTTTCGTTTTTCATGCCAGTGGAACCTTGGAACGTTTACCGGGAGCAACTCTCATCTCTATATCACGGACATGCGTTGTGGGAACCAGATCCCGTGCATGTCCTTTATGACAAGGTTTCTATCGGAGACGTTGGCTACATGAAAAACGGATTTTTCTATCGCATGTTCAATGTGATACTTTCATGGGACGATCCCGCGAACAATAGACTTGGTGAACTAGAGTATTACAGGCCTCTGGATCTGGGCCAATCCCCCAATATCCACGAAGCACCTTTCCGCAAAGGAGAGTACTACTCCCTCAAAGTGTTCCCACAAGCCAACTCTCAAAGTGTTTACGCTCAAATTCCCGACGAGTAAGTCACAGTCCTATCCCAGATAGCTGGAGTTGATGGATATTCTTGCAGTGTAGAAGGTTCCACGTATAAGTGCCAGGGACCCGGAGCACTTCTGTATCTTCCTGATGACGGCAAGCGCAAAGAGGTGATCCGCACAAAGGTGTTCGAGGACTACATCCGAGACAACGTGGCTAGCTGGTTCGAATGGTCGAAGAAGACAGGACTAGATGTGGAGCGCATGGAAGACCTCATTCTCGTCACTGGGTGTACTTTGGTCACAGCATGGGGTGCCACCGCGTTCGTTGACCGCTCCGAGTCTCAGGAGGCGGAAATTTCTTTAGCAGTCACAAACGAATCTAACGGCAGGGAGATTTTTAATTGGCGCAATGCGCGTGGAGCTGTGGCATATCACAACAGTCAGCTCCACCCAGTCCGTTTTCTTGGCTGCATTCCCTTGCCGTGCACTGACCATTCCTTTGTCGTATCAAAAGAATAATCCGCAGGACAAATGCGTCTTCATCAGGGGTTTTAGAGCAAAGCGGCTTTTCTTCTGGACCAGACCCATCCGGGCTGCAGCAGAACCCCTTCCTGACGACTCTGACAGTAGCTATGAGGATGAATTCCAAGCGACCCAACTTGAAGTGCCAAATGCTCCCAGAGTAGGTCGTCCTGGGGTGGTGAGATAATGGGGCATGACACTTGATTCCAGCATCGCAGTGCGCTCATTGGTGTTTTCGATCATATTCGAGCACCGCGCCGCCTTTTCCGGGCCAAACGCATCCGGGCTGCAGCAGAATCCCTTCCTATGAACTCTGACAACCGTTGCGAGATTGAGTGGCAGGTGATCCCGGTCCCAGGCGCTTCGCATGTAGGTAGTCTTCCTGTGGTTGGGTGATGAAAAAGACAGCATGACCCCTTCACTCCAGTATCGCGATCCGCTCATTGTGATTTTGGATTATATCGCGGAGGTTCGTCCGCATGTGTATGCCTGTTTACTTCAAACGTACTTAATTAGCTCTAAAAGAAATGCCCTGATGGCACTGTAGCCATTACCCATGATGACGATCTTCGGCTCATAGAAAACGTGGTAAGTTTAAAACAAAATGTTGGACTTTCAGTTATGCCCGAATGCTATCAGTAAGGTGCTCATCTAGGAAACCCTCACTGCGGATGCAGTAGAGAAATATTTGCATGAAAATCGAACCCCTGTACTCATTGAAAACGGCGGTATACGTCCTCCACCATTCAAAGGAAAGCGGTAGTGCTGAACGCTATATTCGTCAGCTGCGGTGCTACGCAATCTACACGGCGATGCGCCCCCTGTTCGTGATGACAAAAACCCGACTTCTTTCGTGACAGCGGGGTCGGGCGTGCGATATCTTTTCTAGGAATCATTTATGATGGACTAATGATGACAGCTTCAGGGGCAGAAAGCGCACGCAGTTTTGTCATCGTCTTCAAATACCATGAATCCTTCGCCCCAAGATCCCCCGCCATTCGCTGCTGCCGATGTGCCCCCACCTCCATATAAGAGCAGTACAACGCCAGCACTGAAGTCACCAAAACGCTCGAAGCTTGCTTCCTCGTCAACCCACAAAGAAGAGACGCTCGTGTCCTTGCCGTCCCAACGTGGTGGGGGAATGGGGGCGTCTCCCTTATACCGCTCTACTCCTATCAACAGGTTAATGTACGCGCAACCGCTATCTCAGTCGGGATTAGCTGCCGCTTCAACACTCTCCATGGCCGGGACTATGTCGGCGTCCGGATTATCTTCTGACACCAAATCTAAAGACATACCACGAAAACACCCCCTGTCTACTCCTGGGACAACCAAGGTACATGTCGCGGAAGATAACGGATACCGACGGTTTCCTTCTACGGTGCGGACAGTACTTTCTGATAATATCAGGTATGCGCCCAGACGTTGTCTCATAACCTGTAATTGCTATAATTGTTTGTAGATTCAGAATTCTCGTCGTTGGCAAGGTGCGTGCTGACTGTTGTGTGGTGAGTTACAGGTCAAGTTAATCCTGCCTCCATAACAGAGATCTTCCGGTAAATCATCGCTCATCAATTCCACCTTCAAAGTGGATATGTCGGTGCGTATCCAGGCGTCTTTCATTCGCCTGACTTGCCAACACACTGACTACCCCCTCTGGAAGGCGGCACCGGGAAACATGTCCAGGACACTGAAAACATGCGATATCAACGCCGGATATTCTCCTGGCGAGAATAGCCATCTTATAGTTCACGAGTATTCTAGTTTTGAGTCCGGAGTTCAAAACATGTCGGCCGTCCGGAAATTTGTTATTGGCCGCACTCGCGCAAACCGCCCAGCGTCGGAGAGATTACACGCAATTTGGTGATGTCATGTCGGTTATGGCAGTGACAATTGTCTGACGAGGCCTAACTTAGGGTATGTGTGCCTACGTCAGACATCATTGATGGAAATCTGGGAGACGGGGTGGATGAAATTCTTGAGCTGAGCGGAGGTGAGTTCACCTCTGCCACCAAACACCCTTCTCCATTTAATGGGACATGCAATAGTGGTGCCAGTCGTCATCGTGGCCACGAAGTTCGATCTGGTTGTCTCCCAGGTTCTCTCCGATATCGCCCACTCGGACGATCGATTTTATGAAGAAGCGAGGACTACCGCACATGAGATATACGATCTGTCCTGTCGCTCCCTATTTCCCCGGAACACCAGAGTTGTGCCGGTTGAGGCTGTTTCGAGTACTTCATATTCCATCTGTGCCGCTTGACAGGACATTCGACTCATTCTATGGCTTACAGTGCAAACAAAATTTGGGGATCTTATCGTCAAGCTGATCACGACAACAAGCAACCTGATCACAGCGGACCCACACAATGCCACTATGCCCCCCGCTTTATCTGGAACATGGGTGGAAAACTCCCAGATAGCCCCTGTTCCTTTCGTCTGGTCGGTTGCGCAGAGAGTCAGTCATGACCTGATTATTCAAGCCTCTATTGAGTACGTATCGTCTCCTTCGGTCTCAAACTGTGTGATCTTATAGTTCTCCCTAGGGTTGGGCGTAGCCGTCAGTCCAACGTGTCGCTCCTCAGACCATGAGGGGAAATTTGACGTCTATCCCCCACATAGGATATTGGTGCAGCCTTGGGTCCAGTCAAGACTTTACTGACCAGATTTTTGAAGACTGTGTCGAGGTTATTCACACCGATATTGTTGGCGTCTGGAGCCTTCGTGACGAGCATAGAGTTTGTCTATCTCCACATCTAGTTGTCAGGTTTTGCTGAGCGTGATCAGTATCTTTCGGGCAGAGAATTCAAGACCAAGATGTATGACCTCGTAAAGGACTTGGCTGAGTCATACGTCGGTTCGCCACTGAGGTGAGTGTGATCTCCGCGTATGTCAATACCTGAGTCGATGTCAATTATCTGACAGGTATAAACCCACTTCCGGAAGCGGGGCGGGGTGGGGGTCCATCTCGTATCAAAATAGGCGAGTAGTCTTTCATGGTAGGGGGTTG
>Ga0137397_10001122_pt1 | contig 18691 bp, 28 predicted proteins | sample czorhiz116metaG_FD_106658 | JGI IMG/M metagenome (GOLD analysis project Ga0137397, IMG submission 106658) | Vadose zone soil microbial communities from Angelo Coast Range Reserve, California, USA - czorhiz1.16 metaG | ecosystem: Environmental > Terrestrial > Soil > Vadose zone | place: USA... | reverse complement strand
CTCGCTCACTGGCACTACTTCGTCTCTTCGACTTTTTCCATGCTCTCTGTGCCAAAGGCCAGTTGCCAGTTGCGCGGAGTTTCCGTGGGACTGCTGTGTGGGTGACCGAGGAGTCAGGGACTTGAAGGACATACTCCCGATATACTCTGGAATTCTAGGCATTTGTATAAAAGCAATGTGTTTTCTTACGACTGCCACGGTTGACCAGTCGTTGACCTTCAACTTCAAGATGTTATCAAGTAGTACTACCCCGTGGCATTGTTTCGGGTCACATCAGTGACCCAGTTTGGTCCTTCTATCTTTGCTCCTCATGTGAAGTCTTCTCAACATTTGAGCTCACTTATAGTGCCGTGAACATTGACAAATCGATCTTCCACACCAGTTTAATCCCTGAATACCAGGCAACAGACCACGGACCACAGTAAGTTACTTTATATAAGAACCTGGGCATCCTCAGCGGAAAGGAGGGAGATGAATGACTGATTGATTCGAGCGTAAACCTACAGTATAAATACATGTTCGGCTACTTGGATATACAGCGGGGGGTATGTATGATGTGATTCTATGACGTCGCGTTGGTGTCGTGGCATGTATGTCATGATGTCTCAACACTTTAGTCCGGGATGCGTGACCGAACCAATCTACTGTCACCTCCCATCCGACCCTAGCTGCCTCCACCCCGTCAAGGCGGTGTCCCCCCCTTCAAATGTGAGTAACTCGGCCCTCTTCCTGAGCTCCCTAAGCGCATGGTAAAACATCTTGCCTTGCACACTGACTACCCTGTGGTCCTCGAAGCCAAGCCCAAGCAGCAGTAGCACCGGGACGTGTGCGATCGGTGAGGATGGATACAGCTGCGCGTACAGCGCGGGTGGCATTTGCTCGCTCTCCACTGACGGCTGCACGCCGAACTCGGACATGAACCAGTCTGGGATTATAGTGTGCCACATTTTTCGATCAATTCTTGGATGTAGAAACCGCCGAACCCCGTCGACCCGGTGTAGTTGGGAACATTCAATGTGTCTATAGAAGGGCTCGTTAGCTCAGCCAGCAAAGTGGACGAGGAGACAGATTCATGGAACGTACATATATCCTTGTAACGCATATGCCACCAGGGCCGGGAAGAATGCCGTTGAAACTTGACTATGAGGACCACCGTGAATACAGGTCATCAGCGGCCGAGCCTTGCATCGCTTTAGGGTGAGGGGGCGAGTGGTGCGGCGCGCGAGGAAGGAGGGAGAGATGATGTGATGAGATAAGGCGGCTACACGGTCGACCGACGCGGGCACGACATCGACCTACCTAGTCGGGCGTCGATACGCGTCGGACAGTGAAGCGAAGTCGTGCTAGTGGAAAGGTAAACGTCAAGGAATTTCGGAAAGTCAAAGATTGTATGTACAGACCTCAAATTTTCTCATGTCTTGTCTGGCTATCTGTCTGTGTGTCGCGGAGTCAGTTTGTTATACGTGAAGCATGTATAGTCCATGCTTCAAGTTTGTACGGGATTGCGTCTCCATTTCCATATGAGTATAGTGTGATACCTCTCCATATTCGGTCACTCTGTCGTGTCACCATGTGATGCATGTGATGTTGTGACCATCAATACCTCGTGGAGGGTTATAAGTGCCTTGTCGGGCCTTTTGTTTGGGGAAAACTCGGGTACTAGGAAAGGAGGGGGGAGAAGGGCTTCACCACCAGGCTGCCCAAAGTTAAAGTGTGCTTCTCATCCTGCTGACTCGTGCGGATGTGATCCATCGATGATGTGCGTGCTTTGTTTTTAAGTAGCATCATCATAACATGTGTATCGCTAGAAGAGTGAGCGTATTTACAGCGCGGTATACAGACTGGGCCATTTTCGAGTCCACAATGGCCATAGCGATACAAAATGCCTGAGCGCGGCGCCCTTCAAATTGTAAACCAATGGGGTCAAGGAGGTAGCCAAAGTCTTGGGGCCAACTGGATCATGAAATATTGCAATGGAAGCAACGGATATCATAACGAGCAGGAGGATGATCCCATTCGGGACGACAGGGGGTGAGGACGACCGGTTGATCGTGCTCGCGCTGCGGTACTGCTTCCCACCAGCGCAACCCTTCCCGGGGTTTGAATCAGCCGGTGGCATGTCCACATCAACTTGAAGTAGTACGTGGTGAACACCCTGATGAAAAAAACCGTCTAAAGAGATTTCCTTTATGCCCATCATATGGTACATATCACCCTAAGTTATGGTGTTGGAGATGTGTAAATAATGTTATTTCGGGTGTCGTTGCCTTTGTGAGTAACAGGTGGTGTCCATCCGCTTGTGCAGAGAGTGTTTGTGCTTTGTGCTTTGTGCTTGTGCTGGGCTAAGGACTCGGGAGCGTCGCGTCGTTTCTTTGTCAATTTGTATTTGTTAACGTATTTATTTTTGACTTACTAGTAATTACTGTAAAATTTTCTGGGAATTATTAAGGTTTATGTTGTTATCGAGTGTCAGATATAGTTTATGGGCGGCTTCAATTGTTGCCGAAGACGGCGAAGGGGGCGAAGGTGATCTGAAATTCAATGAATTTGATGTCCTAGGATCTTGTAACCCTCCGACCTTTCGCTATGCGCAGCCATCATCCTCCGGAATGTCAATGTCATGTCTGTGTCTTGCACGCCCCTCACATGTGCTTTTGAAACATACATTGGTTCCTTGAGGACCTTGACTCCTTGAGGCAGTGTGCGACACGTTTCTCGCTTATATTGCACTTGAACATGCGCACTCCAGACTGCCTTAAAACCAACTCAGACCCGCTCTTGCTTGCATTGTCTCTCTCTCTCTCTGTGATTCCACAAACGCAATTCCAATACATCGTCGTCTTCTATCCTAGTGCTCCTCATGTCGATGTCGACTAGCGGATCTTCGCTCACTCGTGGCCGTGGTCTGGTGCGTGTTTCTTGTTCTTCCTTTCCCCTGGAACACGTCTTCTCATGAGAATGTCGTCTTCGTCACCGCCGTCACTAACATCGCCTCCACCATCATCGGCGTCACCAAACAGCAATCCACTGGCCGTGGCGGATTTGGCAACATTCGTCCTCTATCTTGTAGCCGTGCCGTATCCGGGCCCGATGACTACTCGGACACTCGCGGCAGAGACCTCATCCCTGCGGGCGATCCTTACACGGTAAATGCCTTTTTTTCCCCGCAGCTTCTCCTCTATGACCGCATCCCGACTAACACGTGCATTTGACATCAGGTCATTTCTACCGGACGTGGCGGGAGAGGAAATATTCGCTCGCCCGCGCGCGATGCAGCGCACGGAGACAACGCAAGCATCGGCGCATCGCCCCTGCGCTCCGACATCCGTGGCCGCGGTTACGATCGCGAACTTATTGCTAGGATCGACGCTGCCCGCAACACTGGCGTGGTAAGTGAGAAATCGTCGCCTTTTACGGAAGACTATCATCGCCTTCATCGCTAAAAATTGAAAATAATGTTTCTGTAGCATTCGTTTGGCCGTGGTGGCGCGGGCAACATGACGGGTTTGCGTCCCGGCTCGAAATACAGCTTCCGATCTCGTGAGTTGGCCGCGCATACCGCCGGACGTGGAGGCGCTGGGAACATGTACTTCGATGGGCCGTCACTAGCATCGTTGGCAGAGAAAGAAATCGAGGAGCTGGACGAGTCCGGTAATTCCTCCCAGATGCATGATCCAGGGGTGTACGTTTTCACCTCCTCTTGTGCTCTTACCTGCAAAAAACCTGACGAATTTTTTTATATTCCTTTCCTCAGGTACTATGACCGCCTTGGCGGTTACGCGAATCTCACCCCGAGCAGGTCGCCGCACTTCGAAGGCGCTGTGAAACCGCATACGACTCATCAAGGCTCTGGGGCCCATGTACGACGATTGCCGTATTTGCTGCATCGCCTGAGAGGACTCCTGCGTAGGGTTGGCGATGGTTCAATTCCAGGGGGTGATCACCACGGCACTCAGGGAGGATTCATCTAAACGGGCGACGATACGTATCATACGGTGCAGTGAAGAAGTGCCGGGGGGAAATAAGCGTCACCTGGGAAGATGTCGACGATAGTATATTTAGTATGAACAACCTTTTCTTACTCTTACGTCTTTCGTGCCTGTCTGTCTGTCTGTCTCCCCTAAGGGATTCGTTGTGGCAGATTATATAAATCATCACTGTTGTCATGCTCAGCCCAGCCCCAATGAGGCACTGGAAGCCTTGAGACATGCCTAACGACTTTGTCTGGGGGAATCCCGGGTGCTCTAAGACTGAGAGGGAGAGAGGTGTCTTCATCACCAGGCTATCGTCCGATTTCAAAGCGTGTTTCTCATCACGCTGCAATGCACGCTCCTGTCCTCTTCTGTGTAGGTCGTAGTCATCACTCATGTGTGTGCGTTCTGCTTCTGCGTACTCTGCCTGGCATTGTCACACACACGGCATACCATTCCAAGGCACCTGTATCTTTGCTACGGTGCGGTAGACCCGCATGCCACCTCACAACGACCCTAGCAGGCGCAAAATGCCTCAGCGAAGCGTCCTTCACACTGTAAACCGATAGGGTCAAATGGATGAGTCAATACCGTAGGACCAACGGATCGCGCGACATTGCGAAGGAAGAGACAGGTGTCATGACCATCAATTTTCTCGACTGTAACATTCCCAGACGTCTGAGGCATGTTCGCATCAAGCACGTTCCGGTGGTCGAGACCGGAGGTGTAGGGGCGGGGGCTGGATTGGGTTGAGGTTAATCCATATATGGATTAACAGATAGGGGTTAGGGACATACATAAGCCATTAAACCCAATGAAGAAAATTCGGAGCAAGTACGGAACCGGGGGGCACTGAAAGCGCACCGCACCTCGGCGATTTTTTCACCCTTGACTTTGGGAACAAAACACGGAGGCGGCCCAGTGGTGCGTAGTTGCACACCGGGTAACTGTTTCCCTAGGGTACTCGTCAACCCCCCTGTTTTATGCGGATGTCGCACGGTGTCTTTTGGATCTCGTCGTGCGCGAGTCCTCTCGTGAGGTTGGTTAGCTCCATTGTTTAATGTGAGAAACATGGGTTCAGGTGCAGCAACTCGAGAGCATACAATTTTAAAGGGCCATCTTCGTGCAGTAGGTAACGAATGTTTTTTCGAGCCTCAGAGCTCAGATGTTCTGTGGTATTCGAACTGAGAAAAACCATTGTTCAGGGCACCATCAACATAAGAGAAGCGTTAGCAGTAAGGTCGATCCGACGTCGGTGTTCCGAAACTGCGCGATTGTATAAGGAGGGGGGAAATCGAGACATACCACATTCCTGTCATCCGAGGAAGTTGCGTCGATGTCGTCCCAGACGAAGGAAACAGAAAAAAATGCTAGATGCCAACAAACTCGAGATTGCTGCTCAAGCCATGAAATCGGCCGATGACAAGTCTCAAACGAGGCCGATCCAGATCAGTTAGCCCAGAAGATCTCATTTGCGCAGCGATAGGAGTCATTCGACGGGGGATAAGGGAGGGAAGGACGATGAGAATGTGTTTACACTGAATGACAACGATGACTGTCGGCGCAAGGCGGACGACGACCACTGAATAAAGAAATCTTCGAGAAGCCTTCAAACTCGGTCGAACGCGACCCTGGGATTCATCATGGTCCATTTCTATTTCTCAGTTTGATAGGACAGAGAGGGTAAGTACTTCACAATGCTGATTGATGTGGAAACTCACCGCCATAAGGCAGACTCTAACAAATTTGTCCATCATTGTGCGGCGGCAAGGCTGCATGAGGAGAGGAGGGAGGAATCTGAGGGAGTTCATTGCTGACAAGAAGAGAAATCCAACAACTTGATGATTTGCATTGAGCTCTTCTACATTTCAGATGATGGCCCAGAGGAACGTTGAGAGCGTGATGTTGTTTGCACGCATGCATTCCAAATACACGAAGATCGCATACACAAACTTGTCGACTCACGAGAATGTCAACTTGTTGTCTTCAATCGGAGATCGAAACGTAGCGGCTGGGACCGAGACTAGGTCGTGTTCGGTAGCGAGGTGAAGAGAAGAGGGCCTAGGCCGTTCCGAGCCTTCTCAACCATTTCTTTCCGACACTTGGTAACAAACACCGTAATAACTTGATAACCGCCAAAAAATAGTAAACCCATAAATACAGAAAAGTTGGGACCACGGATCACTGATACTGTCCCAACTGGCAGCAACCATGACGCCATTGTAATTTGCAAACTCGAACACCACATGCAACTGATTCAGATGCATCATGCAGGTCCATGCTTGGCAGGGCGACTTGGTGGGAACCACACGTCAGTACGAGCCCGACCAGGCAGGTTTCATGGTTTTAAACAATTAAACGCCTACCGTTGTTATTTAAAGTGGGTGATTGCCGAAGAACATGGTGCTGGGTCACCATACGGAGGATGAATTTCGCCTGCACCACCACAGCCAACGGTGGATTGTTATTTTGTAGTGCCAATGATGGTGGAGATGACAATGACAATGACAATGACAATGATACGATGATGAGAAGACGAATCCGGGATCCCAGGGACAAAGGAGAAGAACCACGCACCAGACCACGACCCCGAGAGTGTGATCGCTCGCTGGTCGACATACAGTATGGGGCACTGGAATGAGAGATTAAATATACGTTCTGCATGTGCAGCAGCGCTGAGAGAGAAACTTTATTACTCTAAAGGCGGTTAGTAAAAGTTCCCGGGCCGGTGGTCAGGTGGAATAAAAGTAAAAAAGAAACTTCGCACGGTATATCACCGACATGACTACGGGACTTGTGTATGACTGACTTGGCTTCTCTATCATTCCTTGTGCCATTTCGGTGACCACATACTTGGACCACCCTTGCATGGCGTTGTCTCAGAACAGGGGCGTTTGCAGCGCCCGTGATAAGGAAACCCCTTACTGTCACGGTCTCGTGCCATCTCTGCTACCGCATACTTGGCGCGGGACATGACGCCAACCGAGTCTAGGAAGGCCCCGGGGTTGACTTAGTGGGAATCAATACCGCAGCGGCCAGGGCGAGTCCAATCAGGCTGTCGGTCGCTTTGTCTGTAGTGTCACACAATGCTCCTCTATAGTATCGTCAGTTTACGATATGAACGACACCACGCTGAGGCGTTTTGTTGAGGTCTTGTGAAATGACATGGCAGGTCCAAGCTACTACGTCCCACCTGTGAAGATGCACATGCTCGGGCTTGGATTTGGCATTCTTCCGAGAATGATATGTGTGCGATGATGCCACACACACATCACTGATGAACTACAACCGCATGAGGGGACAGGGACAAGATCATGCTTTTTGGTATGTGACACGAAGTGCCAGTGGAGAGGCAGACAGATAGACAAAAAGACAAGACATAGGATAACTCTGTTCATACAACCGTTGACAACATTGACATTTTCTTCCGAGACTTCTCCTGACGCAATCGTGACTTCACTGCACCGCCTGATGCTTTTCGACTCCCGCCTAGAGGAAACCCCCCAGAGTGCCGTGTTGATCTTCCTCAGGAATTGAACCACCGCCAACGCTGCGCAAGAGTCTCGTCATGCGACGACGCAAATACAGCAACTGCCGGGCATGGGCCCCCGAGCCTCCACTGGGATAAGTCTTGTGCGACTTCACAGCGCCTTCTAAGCGCGGCGACTCGCCTGCGGTAAGATTCGCATAACCGGCACGGAGGACGGAGTGCCTGAAAGAAGGGATATCTTCAGGTGTTTTGCAGGTGAGAGCCATATTTCCTGCGCCACCACGGCCAAACGAGTGCTACCGAGAGGTTTCAGTATGTATGCGATAGAAACGACACTCTTCCGTAGGCAGGCGGCGAATTTTCACTTACCAAGCCAGTGTCGTGGGCAGCGTCGATGCTAGCGATGAGTTCGCGATCGTAACCGCGACCACGGACGTCGGATCGCAGGGGAGACGCGCCGATGCTTGCGTTGTCTCCATGTGCGGCGTCGCGCGAGGGTGCGCGAATGTTCCCCCACCCGCCACGTCCGGTCGAAATGACCTGATATCAATGCACGCATCAATGTGCAGTCTTGGAGAAGCAGCTGCGAAAAAAGAAGGCATTTACCACGTAGGGATCGCCCGGAGGGATGGGGTCTCTGCCGCGTGTGTCCGAGTAGTCATCGGGCCCGGAAACCGCACGGTCAAAGGACGGAGGACGCATGTTGCCCACTCCACCACGGCCCGTAGATTGCTGTTTTGGAGCGCCGGTGGTGGTGGGGATAACAGTGACGACGGTGACGATGACGGGTGATGGGCCCGTGAGAAGACGAATCCCAAGCGCAAGCGAGAAGAACGACGCACCAGAAGACGGCCCCGAGAGGCGGATCGCCCGTTGATGGACATGGCAGCGATGATTGCTAGGATAATGTATCGAATCTGCGTTTGAGAGAGAAACTAAGCAGGTCTGAAGGCTTGGTGAAAGCTATCGAAAGTGCGCATGTTAAGAAGACGTGGTACTGCCTCGAGGGACCCAACATGTGTTTCAAAGACTCGGAGGGCGTAAAAGAGTCAAATAGACACGGGGCATTATTCACATTTAAGGCTAATGGGTGACTTAAATCGGTCAAATTCACTGTATGTCGCTCCTTGTTCTCTATGTTCTCCGTTGCTTGTCGTCGATGCCATAAAAAGTCAGATGGAACTCGATATACTCTGTGGCTCGATGTCTGGCCGCTGAGCAACATCCGCGACGGGACCCCCAATGCCATCTGCCGCCGCATTCATGGTGCAAGACGTTGTTCCACCGACTGACGCTGGAGAAGACTCGGAGTCACTTGGTGGGAAACCCTATCACAGTGCCAGTCCGATCAGGTAGGCTTCGTACGCCCGCCCTCGTCGTTCGGGATGGGGTTTCCCAGGAACTTGAAGTGATACTTGTTTTTGGGTCCCGTCTGTCGCCTTGTTGCGCCCATCCATAACAGCCTTGCAGTATTTGGTTCACCCATTCGGTCATTCCTTTGACGACCACTGGCACCCCACCTCCACCCCCCAACTGGCATTGGTCTACAGTACTACTGTTACGCTGAACCGGATTCCTTTCTTCATTGAAAAAAATTGGCAGAGTGAGGATGATACCACACCAGAATACCGAGTAGCAGCACCACAGGAGTTTGACAGGAGACGCTGTGAAGGAACGCCGTTCTGAGGCGTTCCGCATCTGCTTCGGCCGTTGCGCCATGTTCAAAGTTGCCGAGTATGGTGCGGCGCATTACCGTGCTGTTGATCGGATGCAACTACACCCTACATATCATGATGCCAGGCACCACCGACCACACACGGACATATCTTATGGGATGGGGACAGGGTCATGCGTGCACTCCAGCCAGAATGAAGAAATACACTTTCAATTTGGACGACAGTGACGGCCTTGTGAAGACACCCCCCATCCCTCGCAGAGATTTCGAGGACAACGTGAGGGGGGAAGTCTGCATATTCGAGAGGTAACAAAGCATCCTACATGATGAGGAGCCGTACAATACGAGAGGCCATTCGACACAGTCAAATTTAGTCACGAGTACACAAGCGAACCGGAACATGAGCAACAAGAGAAGATGGCGACTCGATGGATAGATTAAGGAAGAAGCGATGAAGAGAGCAGAGGAGGAGCGGTGGCAAAACCGAAATACCAATAAAGTCCACAGAAACCGCGGGGAGGGAAAAACAGGGTGGGTGCAGCCGATTTGACATGGCGCGTGCCCGCAACGACGGCGACGGCGGCTGCCAACTCGAACTGCTGACACTGGCAGTATCAGTATCACCTCTGCCAGTGGGTTTTGTCCCTTGCGTCAGTTGCGTCCCTTGCGTGCCAGTGGATTTCCCCTTGACTCGGATGCCGGCAATGACGCAAACGACGAACAAGATTGTGAAGATGACGATGCCGGCGGCTCCGATGGGGTTAAAGCCGGTGTTACCCACCACTGGCAGTGCTGAGGTGGTTGACGATGCCATGACTCGGAGGAGACGAACCCCAGGCCTGGGGACAAGTGAACGTGTTGTCAACCCCGAGATGGCTGATAAAATCAGTCAGACTTGCATTTTCGGAGTAGCCTCAGCACATAAGGATGAACGTACGATTTTAGTTTATGTTTACCGGTCCTTGGCTAAATCTCACGAGTTATGGGTGCAAGCTGGGAATGGAGTGAGGCTCAGTAATGAAGTCGAGGAGCCCTGAAGCAGCCGCTGAGCCTGTAGGCTGAGGCTAGAGCAAGTTCGTTGATGGATCGAAGATGGCAAGTCCAACCGCAAGAGACAAAGGAGGCGAGCGACTCAGATGAAAGTGACAAGTCTGACGACGAGCACTGAGGCCACCGCCGGGTGCAGAGACTCTGCGAGTCCAGGTGCACGCTTCATTGCGCATAGGGAGAGGTGTGTAAACCATGTAAAAGATCCATGACATGATGGTGATACTGCTATGGTGCAATGAAAGGTCGGATGAATCATCCTCTACCTCTATTTGTTACGACCCTAGGGTCGTCAAATTCATTAGGTTGATCTTATCTATCTTGTTCAATTGCCGAAAGGTGATCTGGGAGGAGTAGGGGAGCCAAAAAGTAAAAACATTGTATATAAAGAAGTTGTGCCAACATAGAACGAGAAATTTGAGTATTCTTAGAGATCACTGTGACACAGATAAGAAGGTTTGGGGGTGCAGCCCCCAGCAAGCTGAAGCATGTGCTGAAGGCTGAGCGTTTATGAGACTATGATCTAAGGAGATGCTTTTTGAAGGATGGCGAGTGGGGCGATGGAAAAAAAGTGAGGCGAGAAGGTTGTACGAGCAGTCGATTAATGTCCAATATACTGACTGCTAAGTAGACTTGGTTGTGATCACAAATTATATTAAAACAATTTAATAATTTGCTGACACCTCCTTATATGTCAGACTATTAAACAATTAAATATTAAACGACTGCTTAAACTTTACTTTAGGAAATAATTTTGGTTATGTTAAGCAGATGCATGATTTTCAATTATTCGAGTATTTTCAATTATAATAATGCAACCACATAATTCAATTGTCTTATTGTAACAATATTGGACATTAGTTGACTGCTAAGTTGATTATCGCTTGACAACAACTTGAACAGGCCCAGATCGCCCTTCTCTTTTGTTTTGGCTCTATTTGACAGACAGGAGAGGAAAACTCGCAAGTAGGTCTCCTTGTGAATGACTCGGACCTTCCAGCCCCAGCTGATCTTTATCACTGTGATTGTGCTATTGCCAACCGCACTGCACCCCATGACCGCCCTGGCCGCCAGTGTGTGTACTTCGCCCTCCTCCACGAAACTCGGTGTTACACGTTGCGTATGACCGTATCATGATCGCATGTGCCAATGTGTAGGTCCCTTGGCAGAATCCGCACCCCGCGACACCATGACTCGGACCTCACTTTTGTCATCGTATCTTTCGGACTTGGCCGCCGCCGCGTGCTCGGCGCGCCGGGATATGCCACTGCACCGACTGACGCTCGACGCTGACTTGCTGGGAAACTGTACAGTGGACTGCAGGGTCCCAAAACCAGCATCACATCACTTGCTTTAACGTAACCCCACATTCCGAATGACGAGGAGGGCGAGCGGGCGTCAAGCCTGCCTGATCGGGCTCGACCTGTCTGTCTCAGGCCGTCTCGTCTGTCCCATGTTCGCAACACTGCGTCCGACCGAGTCGTCCACGTGGGCCCTACAGTATCGGTATTGGTTCGTTCCGCTAGGGCAGTCGCGGTTCAGTTGCGCCATGGTACCGAGTATGATGCAGTGCGCACTCGGGCTATACCGTGTGTTTAATAAGTAACTACGCCCCCCCCCACACACGTCCTTCATCATCATACACGTGCTCGAATTTAGCCTTCTTCCGTGAATGGTATGTGTGGAGATCAATCGCATGAGAGCTGATGCCACGCACCGCCGCCCACCGGATGGGACGGGGACAACTGGCAGGAGCGTGCTTTCCAGCAGACAAGTGCGCCTTTAATTTGGAGGACGACAACATTGTGAAGACACACACACACAGAGAGATACGTTGACACACACCCCTTCGCCAGCACCCGAGTTTTCCCCAGAGTTAGGCCCGTCGAGGCCCTTATTTCTGTACCCCACCCACGAGGTTGAGTGACATCGAAAGTATCTTAAGTTTATTGTTAATCACGCTTCAGGGGGGGGGAGGGGGCTTCCAGCGCTAGCCAGTGCTTCTCAGTGCCTTTTACGAATCGGAAATGGTTTACGGCAAGGCTCAGGGCTGGGCAACGTTCGTTCATGACATCTATTAATGGCGTGCTTCGTGCGCCATTGTGTGTTGATTGATTCCACTCCACTCGGCTGCAGTTGCCGGTTCAGTTATTGGCCTTCTAGACCAACACCCCGAAATGATACAAGCATTGCTTCATCGCAACACTCACTGACCCGGTTCGGAACTGGCTGGCTTGTCACCAGTTTCGACCTCCCAACGCGAGTATTGTATCTATGATATAATCTATAGTATCCGACGCTATGCATGAAACTGCGGAGCAGCTCGCTTGCTTCAGGCTCGAATGGTTCTCCCCCCCTGAGTCCCCTCTCTAGGTCTTCCCTTTCTCCTCTCCCCTCCAACCTTCCTGCGCTAAGTTACCTAGGCGCGAAAGGTACAAGTAAGGGTCGCCGTTGTAATGTGTTGTACCGTAACTTCCCTGTGTCTTCCCACGAAGCATCATTGGCAATGCGGCCGCAAGACGGTTTTAAACAGCGAGGCACGGACTCAGAGCCTAGACTAGACACGGCCGCACGAGTTTCAAGTTCAAGTTCCTTCACTTCTTCCCATGGCTCGTACTACTCAGTGACTGTAACTCACTGTAAGATGAACTCGAAAAAAGGCGGATGCAATAACCCGAAGTTCGCAAAGACGTCCGTCCCTCTTTGTTTCAAGTTCAGTTCATTTCATCTTAAAAACAAAACAAAAGCTGGCAAATTCCGAACGCAAACTCAAAGCTTTTTTTCAAGTTGGGGTTGGTTCTAGTACAGTACGTCTGAGTTCAGCCTGGAAGCTGCCCATGGAAGATCAGAACTAACTTGAACTTTGTCTGTGCGTGCCCTTCTAAGCGCTGCCAACAGGAACGTCGCCTCTCGTACCCTTCTATGATTGTGTGTGTGCTTTTGTAGGAGCACTCGCAAGTGCTCTTTCCACGCGCCTCGCAGCACAGTATTTGCGTTAGTTTCATGGCCCTTTGACTTGGAAACCATCTCTCTTAGCTACTATTCACATATGAGCTGAGTCGCTGGCAGCAGTTCTAGGGATATCACAGCCTGGATACTCTTGCGGTTCTGGTTTTTCACACGTGACAATTGGATGCCGGGAAAAGGGCGAGAATTGAAGGAAACAAGAAAATGCGTGCATGGTCTCAACGAAATTCAACAGTTCTTACAATGCTTCTCAAGATCAACAAAATATACATCTCCCCACGACTTTTGACCTTTTACGATCCTTACTCGCAAACGAGCACGAATCTGAATCTTTAAAGTTTGTGGCCACCGACTGCCTCGGCGTAACGACTCTCGGCTTCGTCGAAATTGATGACATTCCAAATGGCGTTGAGATACTAGCAGTCGATCGGGTTCAGCGAACAGATAGGACGAAAAGGGTTCATCCGGGGACTCACGTCGGCCTTTACATTGAGATACTGCAAGTAGAAGGCATGCTCCCAAACGTCGACACCGATTATGGGAACGTGTGAGAGAAGAGGGTCTTGGTTGGCTGTGGTGACGATCTCCAGCTTGCCGGTAGAGGGATTAACGCCCTGACAACCCCGAGTGTCAATTTATCGAACCCCCGGGTGAGTTTGTGCGCTGGGAAACGTACGATCCAGCCCCAACCAGAGCCCTGGATCCCAGCAGTAGTCGTGTTGAACTCCTTCTTCAAGACGTCCAGCGAACCCCAGCGCTCGCAGATGGCAGTCTTGAGAGGGCCGTCCTTGAGCGCGCCGCCGTTACCCTTGTGCTCGACAGCCGAAGGTGCGAGGTTCTTCCAGAAGAGAGAGTGGTTGATGTGACCTATGGACACAGTCACGATATCAGATACACAGATAAGATAAAAGGTGGGGCCACCACGCGGAGATTAACGACAGGTAGACAGATGATCGATGGGAAAGCAAAGTCTTTTACGTACCCCCACCGTTGAATTTCAGGGCCGCTTGGAGGGCGATGCGTTCCTTGGGGGTGGCAGCCTTGGCGTACGCCTGCTCGGCAGCATTGAGGGCGTTGACGTAAGTCTGATGGTGCTTCTTGTGATGGAGTTCCATGATCTGCTTGGAGATGTACGGCTGGAGAGCATCGTACGGGTACGGCAGGTTGGGGAGTGTGTGCTGCGCGGCCGACATGCTTCGATTAGGTGTGAGTGTGAGTGTGTGGGAAGGAAGAGGAAGGGTTATCTCCTTTGTAAGGGCTGTTCTATTTATCGCGAGTGATTGCATCGATGACGCGAGTTGCGGCCATGTGACTCGGGCTAACCCGCTCTCGTTTCCCAGCCGAATAATGCGAGCAGACGTGCGCTCTACCTCGGTACCGTCGATCCGCCCTAGATCGAGCGAGATTTGTGGCCATCAATCCACTATGGAGCATCTCAGGCTAGACTATAATCCGCAACAAAGTTGTATTAGGACTAGTAGGCTCTTTGATCTAAATTACATCACACACATACAGCGATTCACTGACTAACACACATAGAAATTAGGGATAAGTTCTGCTCATACACTATTTGACCGTTATTCCGGGATTACATTCTTTGACGTTTACTTTCTCCACCAGATGACGCTGAGAAGGAATCCAGTCAAGCCATGATGACAATGTTCCCCGAGCCACCCCGGCCACGGGATATGGCGAGGTGATCATGGGTCGCGTGCGGGTGGTTGGCACCTTGCGGCCCCACGGGGCCTTCGGAGTACGGCAACTCGCCCGGGGTAATATTCCCGTAACCTCCACGGCGGACGGAGTGACTGAATTCAAGAGAAAAAGAATCGTCAGGTGGTCTGGAGATGACATTCGAGAAAGCAGGTAGAAACGTACACCCCTAGTTCATGCGAGCAGGAATCGCGCTCGGATTCGTCAAGCTCCTCAATATCTTTCTCAGAGGGCCCCCCGAGCACCATGTTCCCCCAACCTCCACGTCCAGTGGTGTGAGCGGCGGGCTCACGGGATCGGGATCGGGATCGTGACTCGGAGTCGGGACGCGAAGGTGAACGTGTCATGTTGCCCGAGCCACCACGGCCAAACGAATGCTAACCGAAACGATTCAAATATTAACAATCAACGAAAAGGTCCTTTGAATATGGCCGGCTCAACTCACCACGTCTGTCTCGTGGGCCATGTCGAAGCTAATGATGGTCTCGCGATCGTAAGTGCGACCACGGTCGTCCGATCGTGCGGGCGACACGCCGGCACTGGCAGTGTCTCCGCGCACGGGCTCGCGCGAGGGCGAGCGAAGGTTTCCCCTCCCTCCACGTCCGGTGGAAATAAGCTGGAGTCAATGCGTCAGGATGATGTCATAGAGGATCAGGGGGAAAACCGCATTCACCATGTCGGGATCGCCCGTAGGAATGAGCTCTCTGCCGCAAGGGTCCGAGAAGTCATCAGGGCCCGAGACCGCACGGTCACAGGATGCAGAACGGAAGTTGCCTGAGCCGCCACGGCCGGTGGATTGCTGTATGGTAGGTGTCGATGCGATCGTCAGGAGACAAATTCCAGTGGGCAAGGTAGAGGAAGCAGCACTACGTACCACACGGCCAGGTGCACGGCCTCGAGAGAGGGATCGTTCGGTAGAGGGCATGAGGAGCACTACAATAAGTGACGAAAGTGTATTCGGATCTGCGGTTGTAAAAGCGCTGAGAGAAGGAAGTGTGCAAGTGAGATGGGGAATGAAGACAATCGAAAGTTGCGCGTGTTGGGGGCGGAATAAATGCGAAAAACGGTTTCCCACAGCTCCAAGGCACCTCAGCCAATTGAAGATACCAGAGCCTCATTTCGCGTCTGTGACAATCATGACCCGCACCGCTTGTACCACGGGACCACTTGCTCCCGAATTATTTTTTACGTCTGACACACTCCCCGCCCAGCCACTCCTCATTGTATCCGGAGTGGCGCCGCCGCCAACTAGTACATCGATGGTCAACTGAGACGTTCCCCAGCAGCAAGGCTACGAGGAGCCCGTACGCCCTTTCATGATCTTTCTCTTGGGTGCATCCATTTTAGCTTTCAAAGTAATGGCGCGGGATTATGACAATTACGTCATGCCGTCGTGCAGTTGGGTAAGACTTTCGGCCCCGGTTGAGTGGGAGTCCGGCACCCGGCAGGAACACGCCCGGAACTCGGGACGGGCACGGTATTTCTTCAGCCCGAGGGGGGCCCAACTCTCCTCCGTCTCCATTGTACGTATGTGCCGTAGGTGGCTGGCACCGTACGCCACCAACCCATTGCTCCGACGCGTTATGATCCGGGCTTTTTTCACTTCATCTTTTCTTTGTTTTCCTTTTTTTTTTTTTTTTCTTCGAGGGCACGAGGGGTGTAACTTAACTTAACTTGTGTGCCTTTTTAATGGGCTATACCCCTCCATTTGAAACCAGCCGCGAACTGAATTACCGACATGCCGAGAAGAGAGGGTTTTTCGCTGGATTGGATGGCTCGATCGAGGGGGAGTCCAGACCTACCCTGGACCCTGGTGCGGAGACCTGTGGACCCCTTTTCAGAGGTCATATGATGCGCCTCCCCCGACGTTTCCCGTTTCCCGTGAGCATGTTTGGCCATGTGGCACCCAAGGACGACACCTATACGACAGCAGTCGTTGGTGGTGGTTGGATGGTGATGTTTGAGATGTTTTGTTTTGTTTTGGCTCTCCCCATCCCGAGTCATCGTCTTGAACACATTCTCTCGCAAAGTTCACCGCTTTTTTCACAGCGGTCGATCAATCTGTCAAGGACATACACACATACACATATTTCCATAGATGCCCATGGGCGTGTATTTTATTTCTACAGTATGACAGCTTCACAATCAATCAGCATCCATGATGCAAGTAGAAAGGACGGACAACGGATCGACAGATCGTTGGGCACAAACCCATAACGAGAGGACCAAAAAGATAGGGAAAAAGGGCAAAACTCCGCTGTACGCGCCCCCTCTCTTCGCTTTCGAAGCCTAGTTGTAGAGTCATCATGTGGGTTTTCGACTTCCGATTTCCCCGATCCTCCTCGAACACCATCTATCTACTAAATGAATCGCCCCCAATCAATCAATCAACATAATATTTCAGCATCGTCCTCGGGGCGTGTGTGTGTGAAAGAACAGCTCCATTCCACGATTATATAAATGCAATGATGGCGTGATTAAGTAGCCAGGGGCCACAAACAGGCCACCTAGATCTTCCGATGCGGATCGTTGGCGGAATTGAATTGTTGGCCCCCACCACCTGATGCCTGATGACCGATGAACGAAGCCGCGGCGTGGTCCGAGTCCAAGATCGCGACTTGCTACCGAGGAACCCTGCCCCATCATCGACATGTTGACACGAATACAACGTAGTGGCGTCATGATTCATATTCATTGTGAGCAACCGTGCGCGAGGACACGGCGATTGCGGGAAGAGGCGATCGGCCAATTGGAGTCGGGCAATAATATCATTTATTGTAAGGCCCATCCCTTTCGGCCTAGGCCTAGAACGGCCCGGGGACGTGGCCTCAGATATCCCCAGGGATAAAAAATACAACCATGGATCAGAGGCATTCCCGCAGTCGTAGTAGGGTGAGGTGGGGTGATGAATGGGGTTTGGTTGCGATGCCATCAACCCTCATGACTCTAGCCCTGAACTTGGACGTATATATATAAATCAGTGGTCTTCTCGGGGGTATGTTTACTCGAACGTATCGCCGACTGTAGAAGAGAACAGCCGCACCAAAGCTGTTTGGTACTCCTTTCGTTCGTCCGCCTTGATCCAAGGATTGAGGCGTGTTGTGCTGTCACGGTGCTGTGCTTGTAGGGATCAAATGTCAACGGCCCCAATCACCAGCGCAGCAGACTGCCTGTTGCCCCGTACCTCGGATCGCAGGGAACGAATGGGCCTCTCGGCATCGATGCTGCTACATCACAGACTTCAAACGTCACCTTTGATGGATTCGAGGAAAGGCCCGGGGAGGGCGAGAGGAGGGGCCGAGACAGATCGCGCGGAAAGAGAAGAGAAGCAGCAGGGGTTGCACAATTAGGAAGATCGTCACTCCCCACTTGAGTCAATTTTTTGATTTTGCTGCCGCGCAAACACCCACCCCCGTCCATCGCCGACCCCTACAGATCATCGAGAACGCAGCCACCCCACGTCCCCACGTCCCAAAGTCGGCGAGGACCGGAACAGTGCGATTGATTGCGGCGAGTTGTTGGCGTCACCACCAGCTGCGCGAACCTCGAGGTGCTAAGAAATATGTCTGGAATGCACAAACTCGAACCAACCCTAAAGCTCGTTACGAGCGCGAGGGCGACGAGTTTTGCTGCCGCATGTGCTGCGGACTTGTAATGTCCCACAACCCCGAGGCATAGGAGAGTCCAACGGTGAGATGGAATCTCGTCCACCGGGCGCTCTAACACAAGTCAGAGGACCAAGCCGTCCCTCATAGAGCGAAAGAGCGCTCGTCCCGGGCGCCCGAGTGACAGCAAAACCTGCAGGACACCATGTGTTGGTGGCCTGAT
>Ga0137397_10001119_pt1 | contig 18712 bp, 20 predicted proteins | sample czorhiz116metaG_FD_106658 | JGI IMG/M metagenome (GOLD analysis project Ga0137397, IMG submission 106658) | Vadose zone soil microbial communities from Angelo Coast Range Reserve, California, USA - czorhiz1.16 metaG | ecosystem: Environmental > Terrestrial > Soil > Vadose zone | place: USA... | reverse complement strand
CGCCACGTTCAACCCCCAGGGCATCGCGCGGAGCAGGGCGTCGCCGATCACGCCACCGACGGCCCCGAACGCGAGGATCTCGAGGCCCAGCCTGGTGCGCCCGGAAAGAACGGGAAGTCCCGTCATACGGCCTCTCGCGTGGGCAGACCGCCGAACCGGCGGTCGCGTGAGTGAAACTCGTGGATCGCGGCGGCCAGGTGCGGCGCACCGAAGTCCGGCCACATCCGCTCGGTGAACCACAGCTCGGCATACGCGCATTCCCACAGCAGGAAATCGGACAATCGCTGCTCGCCGCCCGTTCGGATCATGAGATCGACGTCGGGCAGCAGCTCGCCGGACCGGATCGCGGCGCGAGCCGAATAATCCACGGCGATCCGCAGCTCGAGGCGCGTCCCTCCCGCCGTTCCCAGCTCGGCGGCCGCGATCGCCGTCACCAGCGAGTGGGGGAGGCGGTCGCGCCGCCCGATGATCGTGAGCTTGACGCCCTGCGCGGCGAGCTCGGCCGTCTCGGTCCGGAGGTGGCGCGCGAACAGCCGCATCAGCAGCGACACTTCCGCTGCCGGCCGGCTCCAGTTGTCCGACGAAAAGGCGTACAGCGTGAGCGCGGTGATGCCGCAGCCCGGCGCGATGCGCACGACGCGGCGCACGGCCTCCGCGCCCGCGCGGTGCCCGGCGGCGCGCGGCAGCCCCCGGCGCGTCGCCCAACGGCCATTGCCGTCCATGACGATGGCGACGTGAAAGGAAGTACTTTGTTTCATAAAGCTATCCCGCAAAAAAAAGAGTCCACGTCAGCGCGCCCCCGCGCGGGTTGCGCGGATCAACACTTCCATGTGGTCGAGGTAGCGCTCGAGCGCCCGCCTGCCGAGGGCGGTGAGTCGGTATTCCGTCTTGGGAACGCGGCCTGCGAACGACTTGTCGCACGTGATATACTCGGCGTCCTCGAGCTTGCGCGCGTGGACGCTGAGGTTGCCATCGCTGGTCTTGAGCAGCGCCTTGAGCTCGTTGAACGTGAGGCTCTCGCGCACGGCGAGCGCGCTCACGATCGCGAGCCGGACGCGCTCGTGAATCAGCCGGTCGAGATCCGCCGGCATGGGTTGCACTTTCGGTTTCACCGGTCGATCCGCTTCCGCGCGGGTGATCCGCGCCGTGTTGCTCTTAGCCACCGTACCTCCGTGCGATGATCAGTCCAAAGACGATGTGGAGCCCGCCGAATCCCGCCGCCATGAACCACGGCCACAACCGGAACGGCGTGAACAGCGCCGCCGTCCCGAGCACCATGAAGCAGACGCCCATGAGTGGGACGATTCGCACCGAGAAGGCGCCCGCGGTAGCGACCGCCGTGCCGTACAGCAGCAGCCACGTTCCCGGCATCAGCGCAAACAGCTGGGCCTTGTGCAGCGCAATCGTCAGCAACGCGCCGACGACGATCGGCGGCAGAAAGCTGAGGCCGAAGCGGCGGCCCGGTCCCGACAGCAGCGGGTCGCTGGCGGCGCGGGCCTTCTGTACCATCGCCGCGCCACCGACGATGACGCCCAGGACCGCTTCTCCCAGCCATACCGCGAGCCAATCCGCCGTAAGCGCCTGGCGCATCGCCAGCCACGTCGCCGCGACCGCGGTGGCGCCGACGACGACAGTCCCCCAGCCCGGCACCGCCGTAAACGAGCCGGCGCGCTCCATCGCGGAGCGGATGAACTGCAGGTTGTCGAGCGCACGGTCGTGCAGCGGCCGCGGAGCGGTCATGGCTTCAAGTAAAGCACTTTGCTACGCAAAGTCAAGTCAGCGGTTCTTGAGGCGGCGCACCAGCTTGAGGCCCGACCACACGTCGTCGACGGCGGCGACCTTCACATCGACCAGTCCGGTGGGCAGGGCGACCGCCCGCACCACGTCTTCGGTGATGTCCGTCTCCACTCCGGAGCTTTTCTTGGGCCAGGAGATCCACAGTGCGCCGTCCGGCTCCAGCGCGCGCAGAAGCCCAGCAATCTCCTTCTCGAGTACGGCGCGATCCCGTGTGAAAAAATGGATCAAAGGATAGGTACCGTTGACTCGCGATGTGACCCGCACACCAGCGGGTAACTTGCCCAACGTCGCTCGAAAGCCCCGGGGCGGATTGAGGATCGCAATCTGCGTCCGGGGCTTGATGCCGAGCTTATCGACCAGCGACCGGCTGCTGTAGCCAGCCACGGCCTACTGCACGCAGTTCCCATGCGGGTCGGGCTTTGGCTTGTCGACGACGACACGATGGTCGAGATTCGCCACCGCGGTCGCCACGTCGTGCACGAACTGCGACACGTGCGCCAGCTTGTCGTAGTCGATGTACTCCGGCTCGTCCGTTACCTGATGGTAGTCGCGGTGATTGCCCGTCGTGAAGAACGCGATCGGGATGCCGTAACGCGCGTACATGTAGTGATCGCTGCGGCAGTAGTACTGCTCCGGATGCCCCGTCGCATCGAACTGATAATCGAACGTGAACGGCTGCTTCCGGGCCTTGTTCACGGTCTCGATCAGATCGCCGAGCTCGGTCGAGAGCCGGCGCGTGCCGATGAGCTGCAAATACGCCGGACCACCGCCATTCTCGTCGTCGGCGCGGCCACGGCCGACCATGTCCATGTTGAGCTGCGCCACGATCGAGTCGCGGATGACCGTCGGATGGTCGGTGAAATACTGCGAGCCGAACAACCCCAGTTCCTCGCCGGTATGCCAGACGAAGATCAGCGACCGCTTCGGCTTGGCCCCCCCCCGTGGGCCGGCGAACGCTTCCGCGATCTCCAGCACTGAGGTGGTGCCCGAGCCGTCGTCATCCGCGCCGTTGTAGATCGAATCAGGCCGCGCGGGGTGGGCGCGGCGCAGGCTGTCGACGTTGACCCGGATTTGCCGGACCTGATCCGGCGTCACCCGATGATTCGGAGCCGCCAGCTCCAGCCGCCGCACGGCGTCGTTGAACGCGCGCAGCGAATCGTGGTCAACCGGCGTCCGGTCGAAGCCGATGTGATCGTTATGCGCGCCGATCGCGACGTACTCGCCCTTCAACTTCGGATCGCTGCCAGGCAGAATGGCGACAACGTTGCGCGCCGGAGCGGGCAGGTCGACGAACGACATCGAGCCGTGCACCGTCTTTCCGGCCGCACCCGCGCGCACGCTGTCGAGCGGGGCGCCGAGGAGCAGCCGGGCACCGGCGGCATTCACGTACACGTAGACGGGCAGGCTGATCGTATCGGCCGCAGCCGGCGTGTCGCGCATGATCGTCTGCGGTTGGCGGAAAAAGTTGATCGCCTGCGGCGGGAATGTCTCGAGCGCGACCACCGCGATGCCCGCGGCTGTGTGATAGCGCGAGAGCAGCGCTCCGCGATTCACCTGTGCCGAGGGCGGAAGATTCGGGCCGCTGCGCACGGCGATCACGATAAATTTTCCGGCCGCCTGGTCCGGCGTCAGCATCGTACTATCGCCCAGTACGCCGGCGAACACCGCTTGCGCGCCGTCGAAGGCCCTCGTCGTCCGGCCCGGATCGCGCGGCACGAAATCATCCCACGGACGGAGCGCCGTGCCATCGATCGAGAGGCCTGCACTCGGATCGAGCTGTCGCTTGACGAGCGGCACGTTCTGGAAGTAACCGCCGGAGTCGCCCGCGGGCAGCAGCCCGAAGCGCTTGACCTCTGACGCGATGTACGCGGTGGCCTTGAGATTGTATTCGCTGCCGGCCAGCCGACCCATCATCGAATCGTCCGAGTAGAGATACAGACGAGTCATGAGGTCCGCCGGCGTGATCGCCGTTTGCGTGCCTGCCGGCGCGTGCTTCAGCGGCGGGGCTGTCTGCGCCCTCGCTTGAGCCGTGAGCGCGACGAATGCACCGAGGACTACGAACCGACCTGCTGCCTGCATAGAGCTATCTCCGGAAAGAAGGAAGGGGTGGATCCAACTTCGCCGATTGGTTGCGCCCTGTCACGTCGGGGTCTCGTTAGGAACGGTCGTCCGGCGGCTGCGCCGCCCGAGTGACCGCGCCAGGATCCCGAGGCCCGCCCCTTGACCCTCGCGGCGGGGCATCGCCCGATACAGCAGGATGATAAGGACCCACGTCAGCCAGCTGGCTCGCTCGCTCCAGCTCAACGACCGCAGCAAAAACCACGGCTGGGTCACGGCCGCGGTCCATGGCTGCCAATCGCCCTGCACCAGCGCGAGCGGCCGCGCAAAGACGCGATTGGTGTGAAACCCCTGCGCCCCCGGCAGGGAAACGTTCCACACGCAGGTGACCTGACCCCAGCCGTGATTGTCGCTCGCGCCCACGACCATCAGATCACGGCTGCCCGCGAGCGCGAGCACCTGGCGGCGCAGGTCCGACGGGAACGCCAGTGCCTTCGGTGCGCAGTTCACGATCTCGAATCCGTCGACGCCAGCCACGACGAACGCGCCGAGATCGTCCCAGTGATAGCGCCAGTACTCGGGGAGCGATGCGATGCTGAGTCCGCCCTGGCGCTCGATCGCGGCGAAGATCCGTATCATCCGCGCGGTGCTCCCCTGGAAGCTGTCGCGCGGCAGTGGCTCGACCGGCCCGATCGCCACCACGTGTTGCTGATGGACGCTCCATTCGACGCCCGGCAGCAAACTGATGGACGTGCTCGCCGGGGGGAGCGAGCCGTCGTACACGACGTTGTGGTCCGTCACGTACGACGCTTCGTATCCCTGTCGCTCGTGCCAGTCGGCGAGTTTCGCGAGCGTCCATCCCGGTCGTCCGTCGTGTGACGCACTGGTGTGCGCGTGATAGTCGATTACGGTCCCCCCCCCGCCTCCCACGATGGCGTCGGTCGTGAGGCGCGGCACAGGGCGCGGCAACAGCACCGCGGCGACGCCGAGCAGGATCAGGACGCCAGGGCCGATCAGCGCGCGCACCGTGCGGCGCCGCCAGGTGAGCGGCGTTTCGGAGCGACGCAGCGCGCCCCATGCGGCGAGCACCAGGATCCAGACGACGAGCGCCCACTCCGCCCGGGACTGGCTGAAGAATGTGAGTGCGTCGAGGGTGTTGGAGAGCGGCGCAAACAGGACGTACAGGATCGGTCGCTCGAGGTCCACGTCGCCCGGTGCCGAGCCGGTGACCGCGTCGATGAGCGGAGACAGCGGGTGAATCGCGGTCGCGAGAAGCAGGACCACCAGCGCGATCGCAACCGGGTGGCGGCGCAGCAGGTTCACTCGCAGATTCCCCGCATGTCGGGTCGCGTAGAAACTAGTGGTCAGCGGCGCCGCACGCGATGACGAGTATGACCCCGATCGGTGAGCTGCCGAACCTCGTGCTCGGGCCCCTCCGGGGCCGGGCGGACAGCGACTGGGAACGTGGGCCCGCCGGCAAGTGGACACCCGCACAGATCGTCGAGCATCTCGCGCTGGGACTCACGCTGAGCGCGGAGACATTTCAGGCGCGCAAGAGCCACGCGCCAATGAAACGCCGGCCGCGGACTCCCGCCGAGAAGATCGCGAAGCTGTTCATCTTCGGCTTCCGCTGGTTTCCACCGGGCCGCAAGTCGCCGGAGCGCACTACGCCCCCGGCGCAGATCGACCGCAGGACGGCGGAGGCGCATTTCCTGGCCGCGGTCGAAGCGTGGGATCAGGTCGATCGCGCGCTGTTGCCGGAGCGACAGGCTGACCTGTTCGTGAAGCATCCGCGCATGGGCGACCTCACCGTCGAGGAGTGGATGCGCTTCCACGTCATCCACGCGCGCCACCACGCCAAGCAGATCCGACAACGCGTCGGCCGATGAGCCGGAAGCGCGAGAAGGAGAAGGTTGTGGTACGCGTGCCGAACCCGAAGGCGCCGGTGAAAGAGCGCCTGAAGACCCCATCGCACAAGGTTCACCGTTCCAAAAAGGCGTATCGCCGGCGCGCAAAGCATCCACGTCGTGCCGAGGAGTAGGGTATTACCTATTTGACAACCTCCGCATCGCGCCGTAGATGTGCGATGAGGTTTGTCACCAAGCGTTATCAGACAGGGTCTCTCCAACCAGGGGAGGTCTCACATGGTCAGGCGGTTTCTGAAGGCCGCTGCACCGCTGGCGACGCTGCTTTGCGCGGCCATGGCGCCCAACCGCGCCGGCATAACGGCAAGGTCCTACACTGCGGCCTACGCCGCCCTCACCACTCGAATCCCTGCCTTCGCGCGAAAGTACGGACTGCGGTGCTCCGCCTGCCACACCGCGTGGCCCGAGCTGAGCGCATTCGGTCAGCGATTCAAGGACAACGGATACCAACTCGGTAACGACCGCGACTCGCCGATCTGGCAAAACAACGCCTACTGGCCCATCGCGATGCGCACCACGCCGCAGTGGCATCTCGAGAGCACCACGAACCAGGTCACCGACGCGGCGCCGGGCGGGAAAACCGTCACCCAGGCCGGGTTCGATCTCTCCGGCGTCGACTTCCTGTTGCTCGGCACCCTCCACGAGAACATTACGTTCGGACTCGTGCCGACCCTGGACGCCGACGGCACGACGGGGCTGGAGGCGGCGTTCGTCCGCTTCGACAATCTCGGCAACTCGCCCTGGGCCAACCTGAAGGTCGGGAAGTTCGAGCTCGACAACCTCCTGTCCGAGAAACGCTTCACCTGGTTGTCGGCCAACGGCGGGTTTCTCTACGCCTACCACTACCTCCCGGTCGCCAGTTCGAACAACTTCGGCATGGGAGACAACCAGATCGGCGCCGAGTTCTCGGGCCACTCGATCAACAGCTACACGCGGTATAGCGTGTCGCTGCTCACGACCGACGATGGGGAGCCGGGCTTGCCGGGCGGCAAGAGCATGGATGCCATGTTCACGGCGAGTCAAGCCTGGGCGGTGGGCGGCGGACTGGGCCCGACCCGGATCGGCGTCTTCGGCTATCTGGGTCACCGGCCGACGACCTTCGAAACGAGCGGAGGTAACCCGATCCCAGGCACCGGCTCGGCGAACAAGTCCTTCCTTCGGGTCGGGGCGACGGCGCAGGTCTGGCTGGGGAACCTGGAGCTCATCCCCCTGGTGGCGCACGCCTCCGACGCCGCTGCGCTAGGGCCCGGCACCGAGAAACTGATATGGAATTCAGCGCTGCTCGAAGCCCACTACGTCGCGACCCCCCGGCTCCTGGTCCAGGGCCGCTACGAGGTCCTGCGGATGTCCAACCAAGGCGATGCCGCGATTCCCAAGACCGTGGGCAATGCCGACGCCATTGCGGTCGGGTTCCGGGCCTACCCCTTCATGTTCAGTCGCGACGGGATGGCCATTCATGGCGAGATAGCGATGACGAGGACGATCGGGACCGTGCCGTTGAGCGGAGACGGTTCCGGCGCGCTTCCGGTGACGCCCGGCACGTCCGTCTGGAGTCGGAGCCTGATGCTCGGCTTCGACTTCGCCTTCTGAAAGGAGCCACAAATGAGACCGCAAACGCGATGGCTGTCGCTCGTCTCGGCCTGTGGCGCTGTACTCCTCCTCGGTAGCGTGTCGCCCGCACCGGCTCAAGAGACGCACGTCGGAAGTCTTACCGGACGTGCCGCTGCTGGGAAACCGCTGTACACCCGCTACTGCGCCGGCTGCCACGGCGACGACGGCGACGCGCAAGGCGAGAACGCCCAATGGATCGATCCCAAGCCGCGCGATTTCACGACCGGGACCTTCAAGTGTCGCTCGACGCCGTCGGGCTCGCTGCCGACGGATCAGGACCTCTTTAACTCGGTGACGCGTGGATTCGTGACCACGAACATGCCGCCGTGGGTTGCCCTCACGGCGCAGAACCGTGTCGACGTGGTGTCCTACATCAAGACGTTCTCGTCGCGTTGGCAGAGGGCGCGGCCGGGAACGCCGATCACGATTCCCCCGGAGCCCGCACCGACGATTCAAAGCATTCTGCACGGCCGTGAGCTGTACCAGCGAATGGAGTGTTGGAAGTGCCACGGTCCGGCCGGTCACGGCGACGGGCCCTCCGCAAAGACATTGACGGACAGCAAGGATGATCCCATCCGCCCGTACAACTTCCAGACCGGCTCCCGCTTCATGTGCGGAACGACCAACCAGGACTTGTATCGCATCTTCATGACGGGGCTCGACGGCTCGCCGATGCCGTCGTTCGACGATCAGCTCAAGCCGGCGGATGCGTGGGATCTCGTGCACTTCTTGCGCACCCTGCAACCGCTCAAGACGCCGGAGGCGACGATCTGGCGGGCGTGGTTTACTACGCACGGCCGTGAGCTCAAGCCCATTGGTCAAGAAGGAGGAGGGCAATGATTGCGCGTTTCGCCGCAGGATTGGTCGTGCTATCGGTCAGCGGCGCGGCGGCCGGCCCCTCGCTCCGGCCGGCGCCGGCCGGGGCGATCAGCGGGAAGGTGACGTACACAGGCACGCTGCCCAAAGTGCGGCCGATCGACATGTCCAAAGAGCCGGCGTGTGTGGCCGCGCATCCGACGCCCGTCACGACGCAGGACGCGGTCACGGGCCCGGGCAACAGCGTTCGCTACGTCGTGGTGTACATCTCCGCCGGTGATCAGGGCGCGCCGGCTGCGACCGACACGGTGCATTACGATCAGAAGGGCTGTCTGTACATTCCGCACGTCGCGGCAATGCAGGTGCACCAGCCGCTCGCGATCTTCAATGATGACCCCCATTCGCACAACATTCATCCGCTTGCGCGAGTCAATGCCGAGTGGAACAAGTCGCAGCCCAAAGGTGCGCCGCCGATCCGTACGTCATGGGACCAGCCCGAATTCATTCCCGTGAAGTGCAATGTGCATCCGTGGATGCACGGCTACTTCGCGGTGCTGGCGACGCCGCATTCCGACGTCACCGATTCGAGCGGCAACTTCAGCCTCGGGGGGCTGCCGCCCGGCAAGTACACCGTGACGGCGTGGCACGAGCGCTTCGGCACCCAGAGCCAGGAGGTGACAGTCGGAGGCAGCGAGACGAAGACCGCCAACTTCGTCCTGACCGCCCGGCCCTACTAACCGATGGGAAAGTTGTTTGCGGTCGTCGTGACGCTGATCGCCCTGGCGTCGGCCGCGATCTTTGCCCTCCACATCTGGTGGGTGCCCCCGGACATCTCCACCCATGGAAGCCGCATCGATCGTCAACTCAACGAGACGATGATTGTCGCAGGGGTGCTCTTCGTGGGCGCGCAGCTCGCGCTGGCGTTTTTCGTGTGGCGCTTCAGTGCGAGTGGGACGGCGCGGCCCAGCAAGTCATTTCCCGGCGGCCCCACGCCCATGGTGGTGCTCGCCACGGTGCTCGTGGGCGCGGAGATCCTGGTGCTGACGTTCGTGGGCTCGAAAGTGTGGGCGGATGTGTACGAGACGCCTCCGGCCCCCGGCGCCCTCCAGATCGAGGTGCAGGCCGAGCAGTTCGCCTTCTATTTCCGCTATGCGGGCAGCGACGGGAAGTTCGGCGCGATGCACCCCGAGCTGATGAACGATGCCAGCGAGAATTTCTTCGGCCTGGATCCCGCCAATGACACGACGGCACGGGACGACATCGTGGTTGGTAGCCTGGTAATCCCCGCCAACCAGCCGGTGGAGCTGCGAATGCACGCGAAGGACGTGAACCATTCGTTCTATGTTCCCGAGCTGCGCATCCAGCAGGACATCGTGCCCGGCCTGGTGATCCCCCTGCACTTCACTGCGACAACGCCGGGGAAGTATGAGCTCGTGTGCACGCAATTGTGCGGCCTTGGCCACTACAACATGCGCGCGTTCGTCGAAGTGAAGACCAGAGCGGACTTCGATCAGTGGCTCAAGGAAAAGGCGGCGGCGCTATGACGCACGGTGTCACGACGGCCCACGCGCAGCCCCAGAGCTTCCTGCGACGCCACGTCTTCAGCGTCGATCACAAGGTGATCGGCCGGCAGTATCTCGACCTAGCGCTCGTTGCGGTGGTGACGGGCATGGTGCTGTCCTGGATCATGCGATTCCATCTCGGTTGGCCGGAGACCCCCGTGCCGGGGCTGGGGAAGCTCGCGCCCACAGGAGCCGCCGGGGGCATAATCACGCCCGAGTACTACCTCGCGCTGATGACCATGCACGGCACCATCATGGTGTTTTTCGTGCTGACGACGGCGCCGTTCGCGGGCTTCGGCAATTTCTTTCTGCCGATCCACGTCGGTGCGGCAGACATGGCATTTCCGCGCATCAACATGATGTCGTTCTGGGTGACGCTGCTGGCATTTCTCGTGCTCGTCTCGGCGTTTTTCATCGGCGATGGCCCGCCGCTGTCCGGGTGGACGGCGTATGCACCGCTGAGCGCCGTCGGCAAGGACGCCGGCCCGGGGCAGGGCGTGGGGCAGACGCTGTGGGCCGTGTCCATCGCCATGTTCTGCGTCGCGCAGCTACTCGGCTCACTCAACTTCATCGCCACGACCCTCGACTTGCGGACCAGAGGCATGTCGCTCGCGCGGCTCCCATTCGCGACGTGGGCGTGGTTCATTACATCCGTCATCGGTCTCATCGCGTTCGCCGTGCTGATGCCCGCGTGTATCCTGCTGATCCTCGACCGCGTCGCGGGCACCAGCTTCTTCATTCCGGCGGGGCTTGTGATCAGCGATCGCCTGCAGCCGCATGCGGGCGGCTCGCCGCTGTTGTGGCAACACCTATTCTGGTTCTTCGGCCATCCCGAGGTGTACATCGCGATCCTGCCGGGCTTCGGGATCGTCTCGCAAATCCTGCCCGTCTTCGCGCGCAAGCCGCTGCTGGGCCCCCGCGTGCTGATCGTGTGTCTGATCGCGATCGCATTCCTCAGCTACACCGTGTGGGGTCACCACATGTTCCTGAGCGGCATGAACCCGCTCTCGGCAACGCTGTTTTCCGTGCCGACGCTCGTCATCACGATTCCGGCGACGATCATCTGCCTGCTCTGGATCGGCACGCTGTACGGCGCGCGCCTGCGCTTCACGGCGGCCGCGCTGTTCGCCCTGGGGTTCGTGTCGGTGTTCGTGAGCGGCGGTATCAGCGGGTTCTTCCTCGCGCAGCCCTCGACGGACATCTACCTCCACGGCACCTACTTCGTCGTGGCGCATTTTCATTTCGTGATGGGTGTCGCGGCCATGTTCGGCATCTTCGCGGGCACCTACTTCTGGTTCCCCAAGATGTTCGGCCGCATGATGAACGAGACCCTCGGCAAGTGGCACTTCTGGCTGACATTCATCGGCGTGTATTGCGTGTTCATGCCGATGCACTACCTGGGACTCGCCGGCAACGTGCGCCGCTATTCAGCGTTCACCGACGAGTACCTCCAGCCCCTCATTCCGTTGCATCGCTTCATCACGATCGCGGCGTTGTTCACGGGAGCGGTCCAGCTGATTTTCCTGTTCAATCTCATCCGCAGCCGCTTGCGGGGACCGATCGCGCCGGCCAACCCGTGGGAAGCCACCACGCTCGAGTGGTCTACGTCTTCGCCGCCGCCCCATGACAATTTCGGCGGCCACCCGCCCGTGGTTACCCACGGCCCCAACGAATTCGGCGGCGCGGGCGCGCGGGACTACGTGATGCAGGCCGAGCCGCGATGAGCACCACCATGGTGCCGCCGGTGCCGACGGTGCCTGCCGCGTCCGTTGCGACAGCGGACGCCCGGCCGGAGCGGCGCGTCGCCGAGACCGGTGTGTGGATCGCCATCGCGACGATTTCGATGTCCTTCGCCGCGCTCACCAGCGCGCTCGTGGTGCGGCAGAGCAGCGGCCCCGATTGGCGGCACCTGCAGCTGCCATCGTTGTTGTACGTCAATACGCTCGTGCTGCTGGCCAGCAGCATGACGCTCGAGTCGTCGCGGCGCCACCGCGGATCCTTCGGCCTACATGCGACGCTGCTGCTCGGAGTGCTGTTCCTCGTCGGTCAGGTGTTCGCGTGGCGCCAGCTCGCTACGCAGAACGTGCTTCTGGCGACGGGCCCGAGCAGCGCATTCTTCTATGTGTTCACCGTGCTGCACGCGTTGCACGTGTTGGGCGGACTCGGCGGGCTAGGGCTTGTGGAGCGCCGGCTCGCCGCCGGCGTGTTGGGGCGGACGACGTTCAAGGCAGCGGCGCTCTATTGGCACTTCATGGCCGTTCTCTGGCTCTATCTCCTTGCCCTGCTGACGATCCGTGGCTGAAGTCACAGCCGTACATGAGCCGTCACCGTTCGGCATCACGTCGCGCAAGCTGGGCATCTGGATGTTTATCGTCGCGGACGCCGCAACATTTGCCGCGATGCTCTTTGCCTACGGCTACATGCGCGTCGCCAATCCCGACTGGACGCGTCCGTTCGCGTTCTGGCCGACGATCGCCAACGGCATTGTGATGACGGTGGTGCTGCTCACCAGTAGTCTCACCATCATCGCCGCGGTGCTCGCCGCGCAGACGGGGCGGAAGACCACGGCGCTGCGCTGGCTGGGCGCGACGATGCTGCTCGGCACGTTGTTCGCGGCGCTGCACCTGCGAGAATGGATCGCCATGCTCGGGGACGGGTGGCGGCTGTTTCGGAATCCGTTGGGGGGCACACCCCTCGTCGGCGCCACGTTCTTCAGCGTCACCGGTCTCCATCTCCTGCATGTAGTTGCCGGCGTGATCGTGATCGCCGTGATCGCGCTCGGCTATCGGCGTGGACGGTTCGAGCCGGGACACCTGGAGACGGTGGGTCTGTACTGGCACTTCGTCGATCTGGTGTGGATGTTCGTCTTCCCGCTGATCTACTTGATGAATATGCGCTGAGGACGCAGGATGAAACGCTACATCATCGTGTGGCTGGGCTTGCTCGTCATCGTCGCCCTGGAGGTCGCGGTAACGCTGAGTCACCCCCCGGCGGGGTGGCTGCTGGCGGGATTGCTCGTGCTTGCGCTCATCGAGGCGGGGCTCGCGCTGCTGTACTTCATGCATCTCAAATACGAGCGCCGCAGCCTGATGTGGAGCGTGATTCTCGCCGTGATGATCGCGGTTATCCTTATGGATCACTTCTGGCTCGACGCGTTTCGTCTGCTGCACCAGCGGCTCTCCGCGCCCTGAGCTCCACCTCTATGCAGGCGACGATGACCGCGATGGTCATCCTTATGGTGCCGGCGTTCCTCATCTGCGCCGGCATCGCCATCGTCGCGTACCGGAGACGGAAACCTCCTTCCCCCCCGGGGATTTCCTAGAACCTGAAGCCCGCCGCCAGGTTCAGGTGATTCACCGTGAAATCGCCGGCCTGGTAGCGCGTCTCGAGTCGCCGGAACTCGAACCCAAAGACGAGGGGTCCCGGCGGACGCCACTCGACGTGTCCTTCGCACACAAAATTGCGGAACCGGCCGTTCGGCAGGACGTCGGCATCCTTCGGGTCGTCGATGCCACAGCCGCCGCCGAACATCCATCCCGTGCGGGGGCGAACGTTCACCTGTCCCCAGCCGCCTTTCGTGCGCACCGGTGCGCCCGCAACGCCGGTGTTCTGTCCCACAGCGCCACCGCCAAGGCCGGCAATCGCCTGGCCGATGAACGCTTCGCCCAGGAGCTCGGCGGGACCGAGCTTCAGTCGCGTGTCGAACGTGACCGCGCGAGAGGTGAGCAGCGAGTCGCCGGTCAACGAGTCGAGTCCGCGCAGCCAACCGATGTGGCCCCCGATGGCCAGTTCGCTGGGATCGTCGGTCGGACCCCACGCGAGCCGCACGCGCCCTTCGAGATACGGACGCCCGGTGCGCTCGCCGGAGTCGGCCTGCGTCGCGGATGCTCCCTGGATCGCCCCTGAAATCGGTGCCAGGACTGCACCCTGAACCGCGAGACGCAGCGTATAGCCGTACTCCGCCGTGACGCGCACCTGCGGAATCCAAAACCAGAGATTACCCGCGAGACTAAAGTCCGGAACGCCCACGCCTGCCAGAGAGCGCGGATTGCGATCCGATACGAGCGCCGTCTCCTGTCCGATCATCAGCTGCAGGTGGGTCCATTGCACGGTCGCGAGAGCGCGCCGCAGCCGTAACAGGGGGAAGTTGCGGTTGCCCGCTGCCGGTTGTTGGCCGCCGAAGAAGTCGACGTCGACTTCGCCGCTGAAGCTGCCGCCCAGCACCTGTGGATCGGTAACGAGGACGTCGAGGCGCGTCTGGCGCATCGTGGCGCTCGACCCTTTCACACCGACCGCATCGGTATCGGCGAAGACGGGGTCGTCGCTGTTGTTGGTGCGCGCGCTATTATAGAAGCCGTTCATCAGAACGGTGCCTGTGAACTCGACGGTGCGTTTGGGTGGCGGAGGTGGAGGAGGGGATGGAGGTGGCGATGCAGGCTGCTGCGCGGTGATACACAGGAAATATAAAACCCGCATCACGGCCCGCTCCTGGCGAGTTGGATAGCACTACAGTAAGCTCCACGCCCTTGGACGCAACAGTTTCCCGGAGATTGTAGATGCGCTTGGTGGCGGGATTCGTTGGTGTGCTTGCCCTTGTCGGGTTTTCCACCGCCGGTCGGGTGGCGGGCCGCATCGTCATTCTCGAGAAAGACAACAAACCGTCGCCCGATCTCAGCGACGCCGTGCTCTATCTCGAAGCGCCGGCCGCTGTGACCACCGCCGCACGTCCCGTGACCGTCGAAATCGCCATCACCGACAAGACCTACGCTCCCCACGTGGTGGTCGTACCGCTCGGCTCGACCGTGCGGTTCCCCAACCACGATCCGTTCAACCACAACGTATTTTCGGCGAGCGAGCCCAACAGCTTCGATCTCGGATTGTACGGCCGCGGCGAAGCCAAGAGCAATACGTTCGCGCATCCCGGCCTGGTGCGCATCTACTGCAACGTGCACCCCCGCATGGTCGCGTACGTGCTGGTCATGGAAAACCGCTACTACGCGCAGCCCGCCAACGACGGCAGCTTTGCGATCGACAATGTGCCCGCCGGGCGATATCGCCTGCACGTGTGGCACGAGCGCATCCCCAGCGAGGTCGTCAAAGACGTCGCGGCCGGCAGCGGGGGGGAACCAGAGCTGCAGATCGCCCTCAACGCCCGCGGCTACAAGTGGCAGCCCCACCGTAACAAGTACGGACGCAACTATCCGACCAATGCCGGACGCGAGCGCTACTAAGCCGGCGTTCGGGCTGACGGCGAAGATCTTCCTCGCCTCGACCCTGCTCGTCGTGGCGGTGCTGGGGATCACGTTCGGCGTCACGTCGATCCAGGCCAACCGCACGGCGGATGCGTCGATTCACCGGGCGCTCCTCTCGACGCGCCGGGCGGTGGACGACTATCTCGCCGCCCGCACGCGCACGCTGGGCCGCGCGAGCACGGTCGCGACGGACGTCCCGCAGTACCGGCAGCGGCTGCTCAACGAACGCGCGCGCGCCGAGGCACTCGATCAAGCCGACGACATCCGCGGGCTCATCGACGCGGCGTGGGTACTGGTCACGAACAGCGACGGCATCCTGATCGCGCGCACCGACTACCGGGAGCAGTACGATCGTGACCTGTCGGTCGCCCCACTCGTCGCCAACGCGCTGAGCGGCGAGCAAACGAGCGGTGCGTGGCTCGACGACGTGCGGGGGACGATGTTCATGGCGATCGGCACGCCGCTGCGCGATCGCCCCACGGCGGCGCCGCTCGGCGCGCTCGTCGCCACCTTTCAGATCGACGACTCGCTCGCCACCGCCATCAAGCAGGCCACCAACTCCGACGTCGTGTTCTTCGCGCTCGATACGCTCAACCAGCCCGTCGTCGTAGGGAGCACCGTGCCGGCGCAGGACATCGCGCCGGCGTTGCAGAGCACGATGAAGACCGACGCGCTCGCGGCCGACACCGGTGGCGAGGGAATGCCGCTCGCGGCGGGGCTGGGGAACCAGCATCTCATCGGCTTGGCGGGCGCGATTCGTTCGCCCAGCGGCGATGTGCGCGGCGGCTTCGTGGCGCTGCGCTCGCGCGAGTCGGAGCTCGCGGCGTTCAACGCGCTGCAACGGACGATGTTGTGGGCCGTCGCGCTGGGTGTGGTGTTGGCGCTGATCTTCGCGTTCGTGCAGGCGCGCCAGATCGCCGGGCCGGTGCGCCGGCTCGCCGTGGCGACGCGCAAGGTCCAGGACGGCGATTACAGCGTGGATATCGCCGTGCGGTCGCGCGACGAGATCGGCATTTTGTCGCAGGCGTTCAAGGGGCTGGTCGACGACCTCAAGGCCAAGGCCGCGCTCGTGGATTATATGATGCAGGCGTCCGGTGGCGCCGCGACCCAGCCCATCGCCGCGGTTCCCACGGCGGTCCGCGCGGTCGGCGGAGGCGAGGCGCTGCGCCCAGGCGCCACGTTCGCCGGGCGCTACGAGGTCAAAGAGATCATCGGCGCCGGCGGGATGGGCGTCGTGTACCGGGCGTTCGACCGCGAGTTGCAGGAGCCGGTCGCCATCAAGACGCTCAAGCCGGAGGCGCTGGCCGGCGGGCCCGCCGCGCTGGAGCGGTTCAAGCAGGAAATCCGCCTGGCGCGGCGGATCGCGCATCGCAACGTCGTGCGCACCTACGACCTCGGCGAGCAGAACGGGATGTACTACCTGACGATGGAATACGTCGAGGGCACGTCGCTCAAGCAGTTGATCGTATCACGGGGCAAGCTGCCCGTCGCTGTGACGCTGACCGTCGGCAAGCAGCTCTGCCGGGCGCTCGAGGTCGCGCATGCCGAAGGCGTGATCCATCGTGACATCAAGCCGCAGAACATGGTCGTGGAGCCGAGCGGCTTTCTGAAAGTGATGGACTTCGGCATCGCGCGACTCGCCAATCCGCCGCAGGGCAAGGGCCTCACCGAGGCGGGCACATCGATCGGAACGCCGGACTACATGTCGCCGGAGCAGCTCTCGGGTGCCGAGCTCGATCCGCGCAGTGATCTCTATGCGGCGGGCGTGGTGCTGTTCGAGTGTGTGACGGGGCGCGTGCCGTTCGAGGCGGAAACGACGTGGGCGTTAGTCGCGAAGCACTTGGAGGAAGAGACACCCGATCCGCGCCGGTTCAACGCCGATGTGCCGCCCCCACTGGCGGCGGTGATCGTGAAGGCGATGGCGAAGAATCCTGCGGATCGCTACACCACGGCGACGGAAATGCACGACGCGCTGGCGCGGCTGGGGTGACCACCGCAACTCACGTTCATCGACCTTCCTCGGGTTTTACTCCCACAGTCCCTGCTCACGCATCCAAAAGGCGTAACCGAATGCCGCCGGTCCCGCGTTGCTCAAGAGCAGACCCCCCCAAAACGCGATCGGAGCAATCTCTCCTGCCATCGCCATGCTTCCCCAGGCCAGTACGCCCCCGATCCCATAGAGCAGCCCACAACGCACCAGTAACCAAAGGAAACGATGTCGCCAGCCGCGGTACCATCGTTCCTCATCGGCCTTGATCCGCTCATAATGACGGACGTCTCGAGCGATACGATCTTCTGAAAGCGCGAGAAGTGCCGACATTGGATCCCTACGGGACTCCCCAGCCCTCAAACTCCCGCGAACCATGGATACCCCTGATCTTCCCAGTATCCGCCCGGCCGTTCGGCGGTGAACGTCAGCGACACGAGATACTTCGTCATCTTGTAGCCGAGCTTGGTGGGCGAATAGAGGCGCAGCGGCGCGCCATGCGTGGGCGACAGCGGATTGTCGTTCATCCCGTACGCGAGAATCGTCTGCGGATGCATCGCGCTCGCGAGATCCCACCCGTTCATATAGCCCGAGTCGAACGAGTCGAAGCGCACGTAACGCGCCTGCGGCAGCATTCCGCAACGCTCGGCGACCTGAGACACGGCCACGCCGTGCCACGTCGCGATCGCGCTCCATCCCTCCACACAATGATGCTTCACCGTATAGCTGGTGCGCGGCATCGCCTGTAGCTGATCGAGCGACAGCGACTGCGGCTCGCGCACCAATCCACCGACCTGCAAACGCCACGCGCTGGGATTCTCCAGCATCGGCATCATCGGCGAGATGAAGTAGCTCGGCAGGCCCGCGGTGCGCTGGGCAACGTCGTATTCGCGTGCGAGCCGGTTTTTCGAGAAGAAGATCTTCTCGCCCACCCAGTCGTTGAAGCGGCTGACGTCGAGCAGCAGCGGACGAACCGCGTTGCCGCCGTCCCATCCGCACGCCGCGACGAGCGAGGCTGTACCCGCGCCCGCCGCGAGTCGCAGCAACGCGCGCCGATCAATCATGGCTGGGGAAACGGCCGCGATACCAGCCGGTGATCATGGCGCGCAGCGACGCCGGATCCACGACGAACACCAGCAGCACGTGCACGATGAGAAAGCCCGTGAAGATCCACACCGCCCAAAAGTGCCAGTAGCGCGCCGCCTGAAATCCTCCGAACAGCGCGGTGAGCCACGAGAGCTGCGTGGGCTTGTAGATCGCGAATCCGGTGACGACCGAGAGCACGCCCATCAGGATGATGAACGAATAGGCGAGCTTCTGGAGCGGGTTGTGTTTACCCTGCGGCGGATGCTCCTTGCGGAGCCGCAGATAGTACTTCTGCATCTCGATCGCGCCGCGAATGTCGCGGGGCCGGAACAATAGCGACCGCCATTCGCCGCTCGCCGCGAGGTACGAAAGATAGAGCAGGCCCCCGATGATGAATGGCCACATCAGCGTGAAATGCCAATTCAATCCGCCGGCCAGCCAGCCACCGAGCCGGCTCCACGTCGGGAATCCATGATCCTGGAACGGATTGGGTGCGTAGTACGGACCATTGCGCTCACCGAAGCGCGCGTAGGCACCGTAGATCTGCAACCCGCTCATGATCATCCCGACGAGCAGCACGAACGTCATCCAATGCGTGAGCCGAACGATCCAGTGATG
>Ga0137397_10001118_pt1 | contig 18715 bp, 23 predicted proteins | sample czorhiz116metaG_FD_106658 | JGI IMG/M metagenome (GOLD analysis project Ga0137397, IMG submission 106658) | Vadose zone soil microbial communities from Angelo Coast Range Reserve, California, USA - czorhiz1.16 metaG | ecosystem: Environmental > Terrestrial > Soil > Vadose zone | place: USA... | reverse complement strand
TGTGGCTGCTGTGGCTGCTGTGGCGGTAATTGAGACTGCGACTGCTGTTGCAGGTGCTGTGGTTGTTGCGGTTGCGATTGCGATTGCGGCTGTTGCTGCTGGTAGTCCGCAGGATTCGGTGTACTCATACGTTGGCGCTTACGATCGGGCGGGGACTGGTCGTTTCTGGATAATGTTTGATGCTGACAAACCAATAAGTGACATTGGCCAATGTCGAGATAATGACTGGAGAGACGGCAGCGTACCTGGTAGGCGAGCATCGGAGTTGGATGGGAAGAGCCAGCAGGGCCGGGACCCTGCGGAGGCTGCGGGCCATTCGGGGGCGGCATTGCTGCTCTGTTGACGGTGCTCATATAGGGAGATCGACCAAGCAGGCTCATTGGACCTGCCGGGGGCTGCTGAGGGTAACCCAGTGATTGCGAGAACAGGGGTATTGTAGGAGACAGATATGACGGTCCAACATCTGGAAGTCGATACTGGGAACCGAGCGAGGGGCGCCCGGCCATGCCTCCTGAATATAGTTGCCCTGGATGATTTGGAAGGGCGGAAGGACCAGGCACGGCATTGGGTTGGGTGGCTGGGTTGGCGGAGCCAAAGGGCGGGGCAGAGAGTAACGGTGGTGGTCCTACAGGCGTGAATCCATTGATATGGGCGTTGGGCAATGGTGGGACGGGACCGGCCACCCCGTTCGGGAGGGGATAACTTAAACGCCCTGGGGGATGGGGAATGCCAGGAAGAGAAAGTTGGAGAGCTCGCGCCTTCAGCTCCTTCTGATGCTGCAGGTATGAAAAGTGAAAGGGGGAATTTTTTCGGAACGAAGGTGAGGCTGGTTCAGAGATGAAAGAACTGGATGGGACGGACCTTATGGTAGAGCATTGCATCCTCTGATCCATAGTCGCTGTGTTTGGCTTGAAATAGCACCCAAAAGACACTCCACCACCTAACAGGGATCAGGATCGGGCGCGACGTCGAGAGAGGGACGACGAAAGAAAGAGAGACGGACTCGAATAGGAGACCTTGCTGAGCGTCGATGGGAGGTTCAGATTCTGGAGGAAGGTCGGCCTCCGCGACAAGCTGGCTTGCAGCATTGTGATAGCCTCGCTTTTTGCAATAGTCCAAGAGGAATATGTTAAACCTGCATAGGGGGGAGAGGAAGGAATACACGCGAGGTAAGAGACGAGAGACGTGGGGGAATGGAAGGGACGCAGTGGGGAGATGATAGAAGGGACGCAGACATTTCATCGCCATCCCAGGTGGTTTGTTCCGAGTTTGATGGGCCTGGTTGGGGAGCGGATGCGGATGATGATCCAGGGAAGGGTTGGTTGGGGCCGAATGTTGCCATTGCGGAAAAGGAAGCGGACGGAGTGGAGGGGGTCACGGTAGGAAAGAGGGAGGGGGGAGGGAAGAAGAGGGGAGGTGGGAGAGTTGGAGGAAGGGAAGAGCAGGCAACGTGAAAGGCGGCGCTCAGGGCGCAGATGGCCCTGATAACATACACACGACCCTGACACGACCTCAAGGCAAGGACGATACAACCCTTCCAGTCTCCCTCTGAGTTCGTCTTGAGATCACTCCGAGTCCATACATCTGTTGCGAAGGAATCTGACTTGTCACTCACAGGCATCTACTTCAACTGGCTTGAAACTCGGAATTCCTGTTCCGTCCACATCCCTAATGTCTACCTCAGTCGCGAGAAATGGTGTTGCTGTTGCACATCGACGAAGCGGGGTACGTGTTGAAGGGCATCCAGGTGGGTGATAATCGGCAGCTTGAGTGGACAATTGCAGAGTTGGGCTTTACAGACCAGCTCCACCCACTGCTGACCATCGACCTGCTGCCCGACGATGTCCTCATAGAAATATTCGACTCCTATTTGATCCAAGACGGCCGTGTGGACGCATGGCATACGCTCGTGCACGTGTGCCGACGATGGCGATATCTCGTGTTTGCCGTGCCTCGTCGGCTCAATCTGCAAATCCTCTGCAACCCGAAACAACCAGTAATGATAACCTTGGACGTCTGGCCAGCGCTCCCCATCGTCATAGATTTCGCCGCCGTGGGGTACCGACCGTGGGATATGGCCAACATCATGGTCGCGCTCATGCAACACGATCGCGTGTGTAAAATCAACATCCGTGATATCCCAAATTCACTGTTGGAAGCGATCGCGAAGGTGAAGAAGCCCTTCCCGGCCCTGACAGAACTAAAGATCTCGTGTCATGGATATGCACGGGTCGTTCCCGATTCGTTCTTGGCTGGGTCTACCCCACGTCTGCAATCACTCTGGTTGGTTGGTATTCCATTTCCGACACTGGGAAAACTACTTCTCTCCACTAATGACCTCGTCGACCTCGGCCTTTGGAAAATCCCCCATTCCGGATATATTTCACCCGAGACGATGGTCGCCACCCTGTCCGCATTGACAAGGCTCAAAAAACTCGTCCTTGGATTCCAATTCTCGCGACCCCAAGCACTGGCAAGCCGACAGCGGCCTCTCGACGCACGCGTCGTCCTCCCCGCTCTCACTATGCTGTATTTCAAAGGCGATAGCGAGTACCTGGAGGACCTCGTGTCCCGGATCGACACCCCTCGACTCGAAAGCGTCAAAATAACATTCTTCAGCCAACGACTATTCTACACGTCACTTCTTCGCGACTTCATCGGGCGCACAGACACGCTCCAGGAACCCCATCGAGCACAAGTGGTTTTCTACCCCTTCGGCGTCGAAATCACACTTTTCCGAGAACGAGGGATGCGCGATGGCGAAACCCTAAAGTTGGGAATCTCATGCAGAACGGCCGGTGGCCAGCTTTCGGGCCTGGCGCAGGTCTGCAAATCCATCATGCGTCCCCTGCACGCCTTGGAACGCCTCGGCATCTACGAGTATCATGATGAGGAATTGGATTGGCCACCGGGGATGGGGAGCACTCAATGGCTAGAACTATTGCGGCCTTTCACCCGTGTGAAGGATCTCGTCCTATCCAAGATATTGGTTCGACTCGTCGCCCGCACCCTGCAGGAGCGCGCCGGGGAAAGGGTGACAGAAGTATTACCCTTGCTACGAACTATTTTTTTAGAGGGGTCGCAACCATTGGGATCTGTAGGTGAAGCAATCGCGATGTTCCTTGATGCACGACAGCTCTCTGGTTACCCTGTACTCTGTCTTAGTGGTCAGTGAGACATCAACGATACAGTTGGCCTTTGTACTAACAACTGTCAAACAAACCCTCTTTGACTTTTTCCCCCTATAATTATGATACATGTTACCTTCCTCTGGATTCATTTTTAGTTCAGTCATTTGTGGTTTCCAAAGAGCAAGAGCCCAATCATATGCACGATTGAAACTGGAATATATTTATCACAGACTTGCAACAAAATATTGCCTATTATTTTGTTTTTGTTTTCAATAGATGAACTTGAAGTACATATAATCATCTCAACAATTCTGCGAAATGCAGCATCATTGTTGCATGGAGGTCATTTTGCCCTAATGCAGTGTGTGTGTAGCAGTAGAACCAGGACAAATACATGAAACAAAGGAATAGTGTGGGTGGTGAGTAGGACACAGCCTAGAAAGAATCATCATAACATAGATAGCCCAAAGGATCTAATACTAGGCTCTGTTGATGATGATGCCCACCCATTGAGTGGCAGACCATAGTGGCTGTCACATGGTCTGCCACTCAATTGGGCATCATCAACAGAGCCCAGCATTAGATCCTTTGGGTTATCTACATTTTACTACATCACCAACTCATCAGTAGTACTCAGCATTAATATTGATCCACATTACTGGTATTGGTGTCTGCCAACATGGACCACTTTGCTGCTGCAGCCCAGAGATTGAAGGGCAAGTATGGATACCCTCGGTCTGCCTTGTCGCTTCATCATCTTCCTTCTTAACTCATTGCTTTTTGCCAGTGTGCTACTGCCTAACCGACTCCTGGCGTGTACTGCGATGGGGTGACGGCACGATCATGACTACGACACAAATCTATAGGACATGGGGACGGAAATGCTGGATGCTGGAGGGGTAGCACACGAGTAGACTAGTAGGGAGAGGGAAAAGAAGCCAGGCCAACATGTAAAGAGACAACACCGGGGGAGGGGTGGGGATGTGGAAGAGTTGGATGGATAGGCACAATACCCGACGTTCAGCTCTCTCCACCACCGACGGAATAGAAGAGGATATGCGAACTTAAGTCGTATCGAGAGATGGACCATCGTGCACAACTATCGGGTCGAACCAGGGATTCGATTTACATACTGAATTGAACCGGGGCTTCTGTTTCTTCACATCAATAGCTGTACCGTCTTGCACAGCCGTTGGATCAAACCAGAGGTGCATATCACCTAATGAATCGGGACCAAAATCAAAGTCCCCGCCGCCATTGCCAAACATGTCGCCCATATCAAACGATAGGTCCCCCATCGGCCCTGCTGTCGGTGGAGGAAGTGCGGGAGTAGGTAATAGAGCAGATGCCATCGGCGTTGGTTGAGAATTCATCGGTGGCACGCTATTAAGAAGCGGTGTGGGCATCGATGCGGACCCGGCTTGATTTAGCGGCGTGTTGAGTGGGCTCATTTGATGTGTCGATGGGCCACCAGAACCACTGGGAGCTTGACTGGGAGGTGCCAGCCCGCCAGTCATGGGCACGCCCCGCACAGGCCCGACTCCGGTTATAGGTTGTAGACGCGACGCAAGCGGGCCAATTGGCGCCATCGGGGGATGTTGCTGTTGCTGTTGTGGTAGCCATGGGGCGGGCTGTTGCTGTTGCGGTGGCGATGGTTGGGACTGCGATTGCGGCTGTTGCTGTTGCTGCTCTGCAGGATTCAGAGTAGTCCTGCGTTGGCGCTTACGATCCGGCGGAGACTGGTCATATCTGAGAAATGTTTGATGCTGACAAACCAATGAGCGATAAGCCGACCGATATCAAGTCAATAACCAGGGGGACAACGGCGTACCTCTTCGCCAGGAGAGGTGTTACTCCGCTTTCCGACACGTTGTTGCTGCAGGGATAACTGCTGTTGCATCGGTTGCGTCATCGGGCCACGATTTTGCAACCGTCCCTGCAACTCAGCTCCAGCAGGGCCAGAAACGCCACTACTTTGTGGTTGATTCTGCCTGAGCTGTTCCGCATGGATAATTATACTTTGCTGTATGACATAAACTCTGATAAGCGACTGCGTGGCTACGCAGAGAGACAAAAACGAACCTTTTCCTCCACGGTCAAAGATTGGGCATCCCTGTCGCCCAGGTTTGCACGCAATTTGGCTTCACCTATAAGATACGGTGGGTAGGACCCAAGCTCTGTGTCGAGTGTGTGATGGGTCCTGTCCATGTGAGACCATTCTACTGTTAAGTACATCCGCTCACCCAAAGCCGGACTCGGATGGGGGTTCACTGGGTTCCGTGAGGAAGCGAAGCTACTGGATGGGCGGCCAAGTTGCCGGAACGTGAACGTGGGTATTGGATAGGCAGAGCCAGTACCTTGCGCAAACTGTGGGCCACTCGGGGGCGGCATTGCAGCTCTGTTGATGGTGCTCATATGGGGAGATCGACCAAGCTGGCTCCTGGGACCTGCCAGAGGCTGCTGAAGGTTACCCTGTGAGTGGGGGGACGGGGGTATGGTAGGAGACTGATATGGCGGTCCACCATTTGGGAGTCGTTGCTGGGGACCGAGCGAGGGGCCCCCGACCATGCCTCCTGGGAATGGTTGCTCTGAAGGACCTGGAGGCACAGGATGACCAGGGATGCCATCAAAATGGGTGGCCGGGTTGGCGGGGCCATAAGGTGGGACGAAGAGTGATGGGGGTGGCCCCCCAGGACCAATACCGTTCATATAGGCGTTGGACAATGGTGGGACGGGGCCTACCATCCCGTCTAGAGAATAAGACCCCGGGGCCTGGGGAACGCCGGGAGGAACTTGAGCGGTTTGTACTATGCATTGGTTTTAATGCTGGGGAATTATTTTCAGGGCGAGGAGAGGCAGGGCGAGAGGTAAAATATGTAGACGAGACTAACGATATGATAGGGCCTTGCAGCCGTTGGGCCAGGTGTTGATCTGTCGGAGCCGGATGTTGCCATTGTGGAAAAGGAAGCGGAAGGAGGGCAGGGAGCAGGAAAGAGCCTGAGGGAGGGGGGAAAGGCAAGAAAAGAGGTGGTGAGAGACTTGGAGGGGAAGAGCAGGCACTGATAAAGAGAATTGGGCATGTCCAGGCGACCCTGATAAGGCCAGGTGATGGATGGATGGTCATTGAGGGAAGTGCATAAAACACACTGGCTGGCGCATACAATGCGTGTACGACACGACCTCAAGGCGCGGACTGACGGTACAAAGGCGACCACTCATTCCAGTTCTCCAGGTGGTCCCCTGCTGCGACTATCACCTCTGAGAGGTACTGCAGGTGTTCGTCTTAAAATCAATTCATAGATCTTTTCGTCGCGAAGGGATCTGACTTGTCACTCACTGGCACAGGCCTCTCTCTACTACAGCCAGCTCGAAATTCCAACTATTCACACTCGACCATATTCCTGATGCCTACTACCAATGGCTCGGTTGCGAGAAACGATGTTGCGCGTCGGCGAAGAGGGGTGCATGTTGTGTTGAAGAGCGTGTAATCGGCAGGTTCCGCGTGGCTTTTCTAGTGCTTTGCAGTACTACAGGCTTGTCTTACTCCCATCACCGGCTACCGTCAAGCCAGCGATGGTCACACATAGACGCATGGCAGACGCTGGTTCACGTGTGCTGACGAGGAGACATCTCGTGTTTGCCTCACTTCGTCGCCTGAATCTGCAAGTCCTTTGTAACCCGAAACAACACCTGGGTATCTGGCCAGCGCTCCCTATCGTTATAGATTTCTCCGTAATATTCCATATTCGCTGTTGGGAGCATTCACGATGGTGAAGAAGCCGTTCCCGGCCCTGACAGAACTGAGGATCTCGTGTCATGGATATCATGATGCACAGGTCGTTCCCAGTTCCTTCTCGGCCGGGTCTACCCCACGTTTGCGATCACTCTGGCTGGTTTGCATTCCAGTTCCGACGTTAGGAAACCTACTTTTCTCCACCAAATGACCTTGTCGATCTCGGCCTTTGGAAATTTCCCCATTCCGGATATGTTTCACCCGAGGCGATGGTCCACCACTGGCACCAGTCCGCATTGACAAGGCTCAAAAAACTCGTCGTTGGATTCCAGTCCTCTCGATTCCGGGGAGACACAGCAGGCCAACATCTTCCTCTCGACACATGTTTTGTTCACCCTGCCCTCACTATGCTAGATCTCAAGGGCTCCGGCGAGAACTTGGAGGACCTCGTGTCCCGAATCGACGCCCCTCTACCCGAAAGCGTCAACGAATGTTCTACACGTCACTGCTTCGCGACTTCATCGAGCGCACAGAAACGCTCCATGCACCCCTCCGGCGTCGTGATCACACTTTTCCGAGAAGGAGCGGTGCTCAACGGGGAAACCCTAAAGTTGGGAATCTCACGCAGAACGGCCGGTGGGCGCAGCTTTCAGGCTTGGCGCAGGTCTGCAAATCCAATCCATCATGCGTCCCCTGCACGCCTTGGAACGCCTCGGCATCTATCACGATGAGGGAGTAAGCGGATTGGCCATCAGGGATGGGGAACACTCAATGGCTAGAACTATTACGCGCTTTCACCCGTGTGAAGGATCTAGTCCTATCCAAGATATTGGTTCGACTCGTCGCACAAGAGCTCGCCAGGCCCGGGGAGAGGGCCACGGTAACGGAAGTATTACGCTTGCTACGATTTCTTTTTTGGAGGGCCCGCAGCCATTAAGATCTGTCGGTGAAGCGATTTGCGATGTTCCTTGGCACGACTCTTGGTGGTCAGTTGAGACAGGCCATAACTGGGTAACTACGGGGTTGATCCACGTTCGGTCTCTATCTCGGTCTATTCTGTTCGCTTCCCATTCCTCCCATTCCCCTTTGCCAACAACATTGCAGTAGCGCCATGCGCCTTTCTGCAGTACATAGGCTGTATCCGTATCAGTATCATGATACAGTTGGCAACTGAATGTGCTTATTCTTTCCAATAAACCAGGTCGGACGTAAGCCGCCGCGGCGTCGACAACAGCATCATGATCACTGATGGGCATCCCAGTCCGAAGACTTCAAAGAAAAAAAGGAAGCCGGGATTTCAACCTCAATTGTGGGCTGAGCTTGGTCTGTTGTGATGGCCGTAGTCGTCATCAAATTGTCCTCCTCCTCCTCGGAGGGAGGGCGGGAGAACGCTTCGAGCTTCGAGGCCCATATCTTCTGTCTGGTTGTTACGGTAATCACGGCAATCAACTCACAATATGCTGTATTATCATGGCAGCCATGCCATTCTCGGCGCCTCGAATCGTCTCTCTTTGCTCAAGGTCGGCGCGGATCTTTTGGTTTTCGGTCTATTTCCCCCGTCCCATCGTCAAAAACTCTTGTCTTTCGCTCATACGTACGTACGCCACACCAAGAAAGTAGCAGACGCCAAAAAAAAACGGATCGGCCGGTGATGTATTCCAAGGTAGTGCGGTGGTACCACAACTGCACCCCCAGGCCAGGCTGGCAGTGCGATGAATCGAGGGGGTTGGGCCGATGGCAGATGAGATGATAGAGAGGGAGGATGAGATGGAGTGGCGTGTGATTGAAACTTAACGAAGTAGCCCAAAGTCAATCACAAAAAACATCTCAATGGGATTCTTCAGAAAGAGCGATGATGGAATTGATTGCGACGAAGATGAACGAGAGGGGCATCATGATGGTGTCGATCATATGATTTCGTGGCCATGATGCCAATGTTCAACTATCTGACCATCGACCCATTGCCCTCACTAAACATTTAGCCCTGGCGCTCCCACAGATGTATGCGTGCGTATATGTTGTTGTAAGGGGGGAGGGGGGTATGGGGAGAGAGATGAAAAAATATATCGAGGATTGAGCAGTTACATTATCAGGCTCAAGACGAGATCAGGGTGTACGAGGTCGGAGAGGAGATAGCTCGTGTGAGCAAGTGCGTACGAAAATCTCTTGTATGGCAAAGTGTCGAGAGATTAGGTCGATTAGGGACGGCAATCATGCACCATTGTTCTATATCAGGCTTATATCAGTCACATCACGGTCACGCATCACGTCGCCTGTGACAGCCGAGATTGTAAAACAACCGCGTTGTAAATTACGTAAGTGAACCCTCGCTTGGGTTGACAACGACTCGGACAACCGGCGCCTCTAATGAAAAACCTTGCCCAGACCAAAGGCCTGATTGTTACAGCATCTGGCTGACAGCGTGGCTTATACTAGACGAAACTCGTCTTAAGACACAGACTTTACCTCGCCGCCGCCAGACGTATGGGAAGGCTTCCGTGCTACCGTAATTTTCTCGGTTATTACGAATGCCGTCACTTGCATGCTCACCGCCTTGTCGTTCTCTTTTCCCACATCGTTGTTCGTTGTTCGTTCTATCTCCATCTATCGCCGAACGGTTTGTTTCTTTTTTAGGTTCGCACATGCGCCGCAATTTGACACAGTTAATAACTGAAAGTGAGCCGATTGGCTAGAATACCGTTGCATCATACAATTATACAAATTAGGAGACAGACACAAAGTAGCACTATTGAAGCAGATCAGAACGACAAGGACAATAGAGAGAAGCGGATAGTAAATCGAAAGTATTGCACAACGACTCAAGTGCAATGGTAGCAAGAGTATCAACCAAAAAGAAAATCAAAGAACTGTGCGAAGGAGGAAGGGATACGTCTCTAGAGGGGACAGAGTGGGCTGGTTTGTTTGTGTGCTGTGAGCGTCAAGGTATCCGCGGGGCCACGATAAATATGCGAAACAAAGGAATGGTGTTAGTAAGGTGAATACATGCCGGGTCGGGTCGGCTAGACAACGGCACACGAGAAAAAGCGACGAGCTGGGGCGAAGGGAGATGATGTATCGATGATGAGGCGATGATGTATGGCACGATTAAGACGACGACAAAAAAGTGGGACGCGCGGACGGAAATGCAGGATGACAGGAAGAACAAAGCACACAAGTGGGGAGGGAAGAAACCAAGCCAACAAGTAAAGAGACACCGCGGAGGGGGGAATGTGGGGGGGGGTTGAATGAAATGGCACGATTTCTCAGCGTTGGGCTCCACTGCCGACAGGACAGAAGGTGCAACAGTAGGCAGGACTACTTCATATCAAGCTGCACTATCTTGCACAGCCGTCGGATCAAACCAGAGGTGCATATCACCTAATGAATCGGGACCAAAATCAAAGTCCCCGCCGCCATTGCCAAACATGTCGCCCATATCGAACGATAGGTCCGCCATCGGCCCTGCTGTCGGTGGAGGATGTGCGGGAGTAGGCATTGGTGCAGACGCCGTCGGCGGTCGTTGAGGATTCATCTGCGGCGCTGTGTTAAGAAGGGGTGTAGGCGTTGACGCGGACCCAACTGGATTTAGCGGCGTGTTGAGGTCGCCCTCACCCTCTTTGCCTCCCGGCTTCGGCGGCCCGTTCATCCCTTGTTGTCCAGGAGGCAGCATAGGACCACCCATCGCTTTCGGCGGTTGACCTGGCTGAGGCGGGACAATCTGCCCAGGAAGACGATTGGGCATTGCACCAGCCCCACGCATATGTGCTTGTGATTGTGGATCCCCCGGTCCGCCTTTGTGGGCATTCACCATCCCTGGCCCTGGCCCGGGCCGAAACTGGTTTTGCGGATATAGCACCTGAGACGGGCCCATCTGCTGCGGGTTCATCACGCCCATTGGTGGCCCATGCGCCATGCTAGGACTTATCCCATGCATCGGCGTCATATGCCCTGCCATTCCCATTTGATGCATCAGTGGGCCACCAAATCCACCGGGAGGGCCCTGCCCGCCGGGCATATGCATGCCCCGCACTGATCCAGCCCCGGACATGGGCTGTAGACCCGACGAAAGCGGACCGATGGGCGCCATCGGAGGTTGTTGCTGTTGTTGCTGTGGCGGTGGTTGTGGCTGTTGCTGTGGCGGTGGTTGGGACTGAGACTGCTGGTGCTGGTGCTGGTGCTGCGGTTGTTGCGGTTGCGGTTGCGGTTGCGGTTGTTGCTGTTGCTGCTGCTGCTGTTGCTGCTGCTGCTGCTGCTGCTGTTGTTGTTGTTGCTGTTGTTGGTCCCCAGGATTCGGCGTGGCCTTGCGTTGGCGCTTACGATCGGGCGGGGACTGCTCGTTTCTGGGTAATATTCGGTGCTGACAAACCGGTAAGCAATAAGCTGACCAATGTCGAGATGATGACTGGGGGGACAGCAACGTACCTCTTCCCCAGGAGAGGTACTACTTCGCTTTCCAACACGTTGTTGCTGCATGGATAGCTGCTGTTGCATCGGTTGCGCCATCGAGCCACGATTTTGCATTTGTCCTTGCACGTTAGCTCCCGCAGGACCCGCAACGCCACTACTTTGATGTGGATTCTGCTTGAGCTGCACCGCTTGCGCGATTATGCTTTTCTGTGACACAAACTAGGATAGGCGGCGCCGCCGAGTAGGCAAGGAGACAAAGACGAACCTTTTCCTCCACGGTCAACGATTGAGCGTCCCTCTCGCCGAGGTTAGCACGTAATTTGGCTTCGCCTATGAGATCTGGTGGGTAGGACCCAAGCTCCGCGTCAAGTGTGTGATGGGTGTTGTCCATATGAGACCGTTCTTGTGTTTGGGGCATCCGTCCACCCATAGCCGGACTGCGATGGGGGTTCATCGGGTGCTGAGAAGAGGCATCGAAGCCGCTAGATGGACGGTGAAGTTGCTGATAGGCGAGCGTCGGTGTTGGATGGGCAGAGCCAGTAGGGCCGGGACCCTGCATGGGCTGTGGGCCATTCGGGGGCGGCATTGAGGCCCTGTTGATGGTGCTCATACTGGGAGACCGACCAAGATGGCCCATAGGACCTGCCGGAGGCTGTTGAGGGTTACCCTGTGATTGAGGGGATGGGGCCATGGTAGGAGACCGATATGGCGGTCCACCATTTGGAAGTCGTTGCTGGGGACCCAGCGGGGGGCGCGGAGCCATGCCTCCCGGGAATGGTTGCCCTGGATGACCTGGAGGGGCGGGATGACCATGCATGGCGTTGGGTTGCGTGGTCGGGTTAGCAGGGCCATAGGGTGGTGGGGCAGAGAGTGACGGCGGAGGTCCCGCAGGGGAGATTCCATTCATGTGGGTGTGGGTGTGGGTGTGGGTGTTGGGCAATGTTGGAACGGGACCTGCGACCCCGTTCGGGAGGGGATAACGCCCCGTGGGCTGAGGAACGCCGGGCGGTGGAACTTGAGCAGTTCGCATCTTGAGCTGATTCTGATGCTGCGGCGAAAGGGGATAAAAAATTCAGAACGACTGCGAGGTGGGTTCAGAGATGAAAGAACTGGACGAGACGCACCTTGTGGTAGAGCATTGCATCGTCTGATCCATTGCCGCTGTTTTTGGCTTGAAATAGCACCCAGAAGACACTCCACCACCTAGCGGGGATCGGGATCAGACGCGAGGTCGAGAGAGAGAAAGAGGGAGAGAGACGGACTCGAAAAGAAGACCTTGCTGAGCGTTGATGGGAGGTTTAGATTCTGGAGGGATGTCGGCCTCGTTGACAAGCTGGCTGGCAGTCTTGTGATAGCCTCGCTTTTTGCAATAGTCGAGGATGTATATGTTGAACCTGGATGGGGAACACGCGCGAGGTGAGATTCGAGACAAGGGAGGTGGGGAATGGTGGGGATGGGGGTGGGGGTGAGGCGATTTGGGCAGGGGTGGAGGAGAGAGATAGAAAGGACACAGACATTTTATCGCCATCCCAGGTGATTTGGTCCGAGTTTGGTGGGACTAGTTGGGGTTGAGGAGCGGATACGGATGACGATCCAGGGGGGGGCTGGTTGAGTCCGGATGTTGCCATTGTGAAAAGGGGGTGGAGAGAGGGGAGGTCGAGGAGGTGAGGGAGGGAAGAGAGAAGAGAGTGTCGGAGAGAAAGGGAAGAGCAGGCACCGCGCAGGGAGAATCGAAGCGTGCCCGGGTCACACGTCTCGTCGGCGATTCAATTCAATTATTTCTATTCTTCGCTTCCGTATCATTGTCGTCGCACTACCGCGATCTGGAAATCCCACCCACCGACGATGTACTTGACCTCCACCAGTCTCCGCACCTCCCGCCAGCCCCCACCCATCTCCCCCGCTTCCCCCAGATCCCTCACTACGTAGATAAAATCGGCAGGCGAGATCAGAGATCGCAGCAGAGACCCGATGAGGAACGATATCAGCCCTATGACGATAACAGCCCACAGCGTGAACCTCTTCGTTCCCAGCCCCGTCCCCGCTGGCGTGCTTATCCGCCCCCTCCCCGTCCCTTCAACCTCCTTCTCGCTCCTCGAGGTCAAGCCAGCTCCAATGGCCGTGTGAATTTTTGCCACCAACGATGTGGCGTTCCCTGATTGACTCCCGGCGCTTGTCTGTGACTCTGACGTCTGCCCAGAACCTGAACCCGAGCCCGACCCAAACCGCGAAAATAGCGGATTCGGGTACCCGTTCAGGAATCCAAGCAACAGCCCACCACTGCTGCTCGTCCCGACCGTCGGTGTCGTGGCCTGGGTCGCACCCGGACTCTGTGGTGGATGCTAGAAATGACACGTTCCGTCAGTCACGGAGAACCCCCCAAAAATGGTATGGGTTCGGTGCGTGCCTTGCTCGAGGTCTCCTCGTTTCCCTCTTTATCTTTCCCGCCCACGCTCTGCTCCCTCTCCTCAATCTTCGGATCCACCGCTTCTTCTGATATCGCGCTTGCTTCGACAAGAAAGTTCGCCACCGCGCTCGCGCTGCACAGTTCCGTCGGTAACCCATCTCTTGCACTTTCGTTAGGATGCCTAGACAGTAGCCGAACACCAAGTGGCGGCACGCCACACCGACGCGTTTCGTCAGCCCCGAAACGCATCAAAAAAATGTGGCATCCGCGCATGCAGCGTACGCACCTTGATAGCACAGCCATCCACGCCACCCGATCATCCTGCAACTCCTCTCTTCCAACGCTCGTAAGTGATTCCTTCTCCCCCTCGACATCTACAGCGACCCCATCGATCACGACCGTTACGCCACCCCCTCTCGCCTTCTTTCCGCCACCGACAGCGAGTGACTGCGTGGCCGGCCGGATCTCCACCTCAATCACCGCCCCCTTTTCGCACAGCTCGAGCATCCATTGAGGCTTTGGCGGTGGTGCTCGCGTCTCCCCCGTCAGCGGGTCTAACAACGTTGAGATCTGCGTCTGCGCCGTCGGAAGCGCCAACCGCAGCAGATGCCGTGGCGGGTGGTCCACCGCCAGCCCGGACGAGTGAAGTGGCGAAGATGGCAGCGTGTGTACCGTATACGTCAGAGGTAGGAAACACGACGACTCCGTTATCTCCGATTGTATCGTAGAGGTAGTGCCATCCCCTGTAGTGGCGGGTGGAGTGGCGGCAGGAAGTAATGAGATCGGTTTGCTGGAATCGTGTGGCCGTGAACGTAAGCGGACGTGATATCCCTCTGGATACAGCTTCGAGTCGACGACAACCTCCGCGACGAGTAGGTCCGCCGCCTGCCGCACTTCGCCACGCACCGTAAACGCGGAGCTCGTCACACGTAACGAACGCTCACTCGACGGCGACCGGCCGCCAACTACCACCGCAGCCGACGTCATCCGTCGGCGCATAGGCGTTGTCGTCGACGACGACGACAATGACCGGCTATGTGGCCGCGCTGTCAGGGTCGAAGAACACGGAGACGACGACGACGACGACCCGGTCGATTCCGATGTTGATGATGATGTTGATGATGACGAGATGGCAGACGAGGCCGGCGCGACGTTACCGACAGAACCCGACGGGTTTGGCGCCACCACCGTCTTCGCCTGATCGAGTTTGAGGCTCACGCTCGGAGATAGCGGAGAGGTGGTGGAAGCGGCGGCGCCAGGCACAGGCTCGGCAGGGACGGTGAGAAGCATGACTCCGCGGTAAACGCGGTCGTCGGGTGTCCAGCGCGTCTGCACGAGCTCCCGGCTCTCGTCGCGTCGTCTGAGGGTCCACACGCCTCCGGCATTGTGCTGATGCTGATGCTGAGGATCCTCCTCCTCTCCACCGCCGCGCTCGCGCTCGCGCTTGTCCATGAGGAGCACCCCCGCGGCGGGCAGACGCGCAAAGGGGAGCGAACTCGCGATGCCCTTCATGTACGCTTCGACGGACAGGAGCGTCTTGACGAGCGTCGTGTTCGTCACCGCGTTGACGGCGGCCGGGAGCGAGCCCGCGTAGTCTGCGGCGACGACGCGCGTGCAGCGCGTAGATGGGATGGCGTAGTTTTCCGTCGTGTATGGGTCGAGCGTCTCGAGGATCCACCCGTCTATTAACATCCGCCCGATCGGAAGGCTGTAAGGGTTGTACTTGGTCGCCGTGAACGTGCGCGCCAGCTCGGGCGGGAACGACGCCGAAACGCAGAAAATCGGCGGCGATCGTCCGTCCGCGACCGAAGACGAAGACGAAGCACCGCCCGCGCCATCCTTGCCAGCGCTGTTGCTCTCGCGCGCGCCGGCGCCGCGTGCGAGAATGGACGCGAGGTAGAGGCCACGGTCGCGGAACGGGAAGCTGGCTTTGCTCACCGCGAACGCCGTGTGCGCCCCGCCAGCGCCCGCAAACGCCTCGAGCATATGGGCGCCCACGAACCGCTCGTCCCACCGCTTCCGCGCGTCGTAGCTCGTCACGACCGTCGCGATCTCCTCCGCCGATATTCCCTCGATCACCTTCTCCCCTTTGTAGACCGGCAGAGTCGTCGAGATTTCCGGCACGAGCTTGCGATACAACGGGAAGCCCTTTTCGGAGATGAGCGCCCAGCCGTCCGAGACGGTACCGGTACCGGTGCCAGCGAGCGAGCGCGAGCGCGAATGCAATGCTTGGAGGTACTGCAGGGCGTTGAGCGCATGTTCCATAGGAAACTCGGAGGTTGGATACGCCGACGAGTCATTTACGGACGAAGGCGGTGAGATGGCGGCGACAGCTTGTTGCGTTGACGTCGCCGCCTGCTCCATCGCCTGCATGAAATATCGTCCCAGCGGACTGCGGAGCCTCGGTACTGCACTCGACCACGTCGAGTTCCTACTACCCTCAGAGGTGCCAGCGCCCTCCGCCTTTGTCGGACTGGGTGGCCGCGGCTGATCCGCGCCCGATTCTTCGCTTTCTCCATTCACATTCCTATGTCGCCGCCGAATCACGCCGAGCACGGGTGGCTGATCAAGTGGGATGCGCGGAGGCTTGACACGCTTCTGCTTGCTGAGCGACTTGATTTCGGCCTCGGGGAGCTCCTCCACGTCCACGGGAACCTTGGACCCGTTGAGCATGACGACGCCGCGTTCGCGACCAGGTCCACGCCGTACGATGGCCATCAGGCGCTCCTCGCTGGCAAGGATGGCGTCGTGCGTCAGCGTAAGCCAGAGTCCACCACCTCCAGATGATAGGCGATGCCGTCGGAGACAAGATATCGATTGGGGAGGAGGATCGACGACAATGTCCAGCGAGGTCGCCCACGTGTCCATATCACATCGCAGCTCACATTCAACAATGGGCGTCGAGGAAGAAGAACTTCCATCCTCGGATCGCGAGTTGGTGGGTGAACCATCTGGTGACGTTGAAGTCCGTCTGCCAGACGAGACCTCGTACTCGATTCTGAAATGAACGCGCTCGTGATCATAGCGAATTTCGGTCGCTTTGGCGCCAGCTAGTCTCGTGCCCACGGGCGGTCCGCCACATTTGATGGCGAACTCGCCGATTCCCGCGAGGGTCATGATCATCTGCTGTGGGATGGATGTTTTATTTGTCCAACCTTTCGGATCGGATTGCTCGAGTAACGTCAGCAGGGTGGTCGTAGGAGAAAGTGCCTCTATCGCAAAGCCCTGGAGATCGACTTGCGTGCGAATTGTGTTGACCTCTATCTGAGGGATATTAGGGAACACGCTTGGTTCATCGGCGGAAAAGGAAAAGATGTGAGCGGTGGTAGGGGATTTGTAAACGGTTTTGAGCAAGACAGCATCGCGTGGACTAGGAACAGAAGTTACGATAAGCAAGGCAAGACGACCGCTGAATAACGCACTTGGCAGGCCACGTCGGTCTCGATTTGAAGTGCCAAAGTTCTGTCAGTTCGTTGACGTCTTCCAACAGAATCGCGTCTTCGTGTTGTTTGTCCCAATACGGTCGAGCACCAGGCGAAGCGATGGCAGCATAGAGATCCCATAGGCCGACGCCCACGAACGTGGCTTCGGCCTTGTACACCACCAACGTGGGATCAATTGAATCCAGCTGCGTGACTGAGACACCACGAGCCTCGGTAGCTAATGACGTTATCAATACGATACAGACACGTAGGACGAGAAAACCGCTCCCACGTACTTCGCTTCCATTTCGCTTCCGGCTCTTGTAGCAGCGAGGAAAAGTAAATGTAATTGCGACGGATTCGACTCAGAATCGATTTTTCTTGAGCAACAGATCGTCCCGCGTTAGGGCGTGGCGGTTGTAGGACGGCAGGTGAACTACTTGAGCCGGACAATGTGGATCTACCAGAGGCATTGGAGGAAGCTGTGAGGAAGCTGGCATCAGCAGTGCTAGTGGCGTCTTGCAGCATCTGTTGAGACATGATGTACGAGGTAGGATTCCGCTCCTCGATAGTCTCGATCACCTGGGGTAGACCGTTTAAGCGTAGTCCACTGGACGCCGATCGCTCTATGACAATGTTCACTTTGAGGAGGGAGTGGTCATCGAGGACAGCCGCGTGGTTCACGCGAAGGAGTAGGGTATTTTGATCAGAGGTGGCGCTACCAGATGTAGACGTCATTGCCACAGTACTATTGCGGTACGCCCTTGCTGACCATGGGAGCCGTGCTACTTTGTTGGAAGATGCCTGCGTCGAAATCTGCACATCCCAGCCTTCGTTCACTGGAATGCCGAATTCGACCGTTCGTGTTAGACGGCGGTGCTCACGAATGGCGTGTAGCTCGTCTAGTCCTTGCAAATTATCGGGTGAATGTGTAGAGTGGTGGTCTTCATCCTCGGGGATGATTGAATACTCAAGTGTGAGCGATTCCCTGTTAAGATCGAAACGTATCCGCGAAACAGAGACCCCGTTCCCGTAGCCAGTCAGCAAAGGAACGCGTGAACGCCTCTTGATAGCGGTCTTTAAGAGGCCGAGAACCATGGCAGCCAGCTGTTGCGCCAGGCTGCTCACTGTACCGATATTCCACAACGCGCGGAGATCGTGCTGCCAGAAGCATGTGATACGTAGGCGCGCCGGACTCGTTTTTCGTGCAGATGAGTCGCCAGAGGTTGGCGGTTGAGATGATGCGGGTGATAAAGACTGGATACACCAAGCAAATACTGGATGGGCATGGTCAAATTGATTCACACTATCGACCGAGAGGTGCTCTCACGCTTGACATTAGAGCGCACGTATGGTGGGCTTGGTCTAAGGTATGCAGGCTCGTCTGGTGAGCGTGGAAGGGAAGTGGATACATCTATTATTGTCGTTGCGTCATTAAAAGTGCGAGATATTGTGACGGCATCCCGAGGGCTGTTTAGAATTCATCAGGGATGTAAACAGAGAACGGGTGTTATGCGCGGCGGTGCACGCACTTTGCCGGCCACCCTAAGGTGAAGTTGGTCTTGGATATCCGGGTGGTAGGATCGATCATTTCGAGCAGAACGGCGCTATCGAC
>Ga0137397_10001117_pt1 | contig 18716 bp, 19 predicted proteins | sample czorhiz116metaG_FD_106658 | JGI IMG/M metagenome (GOLD analysis project Ga0137397, IMG submission 106658) | Vadose zone soil microbial communities from Angelo Coast Range Reserve, California, USA - czorhiz1.16 metaG | ecosystem: Environmental > Terrestrial > Soil > Vadose zone | place: USA... | reverse complement strand
GTGCTTATGAGATCAACTTTGTCTGGCCTTTCTTTGCTGCTACCGCACAGCTGTTCGCCTCTAGGCGTTGGTTGATGCGCATGCTGATACGGCTGTTGGTGGCAATGGCTGGTAGCGCAGCACGATAGACTCGTGTGCAAGCGAAGACAACGACGCAAGGGGTTGGGTGTCCTATCCGGTGTCACGGCCCTTCGTCATGATCACCGGCCTTCGTGGTGCTGCCTGTGGTGGAAGGGGGATGCGGTGACGGACGCCAGGTGGATGACTAGAGCGAACACAGTGAGGTATGCTTCTATGTGCGAGAAAAGGGGAACAGGCCAGGATACATGAGGTGGAGGTGGAGGGAGAAGTGAAGAGGAACGGGGTGAGGATGAAACGAGGACGAGGTGGAGGCCGTGGAAGGGTGTCGTGCAGTGGCATGAGTCATGCATGAATCCCCCGGTTTGATATCACAGCAATTACATGCTTTGGGCATACGATTCTTGGTCTCGAACCCCCACCGCATGCAGGGCTAGTACAGGTTTTGTACAGGTTTTGCTCCGGGTAGTGGAAGGCATACCTGCAAGGACCCTACCCGCTACCCCGACGGGTTGGTCATACCCGTGACAATCTCTAGACTTGTTTTGCGATTGCCACGGTCTCCTGGAGTGAAAATCCAAACGATCGAACAAAGGTTCGGGGGTTCCTCGCCAAGTTGGAGGACCCCAGAACTCGTGTACAGGTTGGCTCTCTTCCCGGTCTCAATCGGTTTAATCGGTTCCAGCGTGAAGTTCGAATATTGGAGAGTCAGAAGGAACGAGGCTAACTTGAAGCTGCCGAGGCGGCAGGGTTATAAAATATTAGCAATGGACTGCTGTGAACTTTCTGTTTTCTGGTCACTCAATGGCAGTTACTGTACTCGTAGGCTGTACGCCTGATTGAGGGCTGCGTCTCTAAGGCTGTGTCTTTTGGCTGTACTCATGTACTCGTGGGGGAATCTCGGACAAACCTCAATGCTAGTCAAGCACTGATCATACTACCATATTAGGCAGGTCATTGAATGGTTCACATCCCCGACCGGAAATTCTCACTGGCACTGGCAGGTCAGCGCTGGTTGCATCGCCAACGATGTGACCTGGTCACCGGAATGTTCTGCATAGCGTACCAAACTTTCAATAATACTGCTTTTTCCTCGTCGGAGATTACCGGTGCGGTGCAAGCCTCTCACCCTTAATAGACCTCGCCCGAGAGCATGAAACTGCAGTTCCGCACCTTTCCCCACCACTAGACTGCTCTCGAGCTTCGACGCTCGCGATCCTGAGTCAGATACCACCAAGCGCCCTGCGGATACTATTGGGCATCGCTCAAACCACGAAAGACTCGCAGCCGAACACTGCACCCTCTTTGGCACCGACGAAACCTCCCATCCAACCACTGCCCGCAAAGCACAATACATGATGGATGATCGTCATGAGTGGTCGGGGAAGCTAATCTGGTCTTGCGGGGGGTCGGAGGTCCACGCGGTGGTTCAAGCAACTAATTCGATTCACGATCCGTGGGTGCATTCTCTCTTTGGACATTTACTAGTTGGTGACTTGTTACGTCTGCGTAGAGGGCCATCGAATTGGCCCACGACTCTACGGCTCGAAATTATTGAGGCTGGAATGTCCACCCTCGACATTCAGGGATGGATCCAGAGACGCAAGGCCCCGATTGCGCGGGTCCAATGCCCACCTGGGACCAATAACCACCACTTTGGCGAGCTTATCACGACACTTAGGAAAGGCAAGTGTGTAAGTCGTCATGTCCCCCCCCCCTCCAAGCTTGTGTCTCACGCATCGGCAGGTCGCAATTGCGCTGTTGGAAATTGACACCCAAGACAAAGGCTCTCCCAAGTCCAGCCTCGTCCTGGCGCCACTTGTCGAGGGTCTACTCTGTGCGACATTTCCCGCCTCTGACCTTCCGAAGGCCGAATTGCAGCAGCCGCAGGCTTATGGGAAGGGACAACTTCAACAGCCACAAGCTCAGCAAGATGAGCATCACCCCTCACTGGACGCTCCACTTGCGCTGGTCGATGCACTCCTTCCCTGCGGTAGCGAGCCCATAATCATGGCAGATAATGGCGCCCGCTCTGGCTTTGACCCGACTCGTCCACGCACTGACCAATGGGACGTGAGCAGCGGCTTGTATGGATGGCATCTGGATGGAGATTATGCGCAATGGGCTCGTCACGCATCCGAGTCATTAGGTCCTTAGGGCAAGTAATCGATCCAATAAATATGGATGGCCACAACACCTTGCAAGACTGGGAGGAAACCCGTTTCGATAGATAAACAGGGGGATTTCGTGAACCTACACGGGAGGGTCGCCGCGCGTAGGCTATGAAAACCGTGTTTGTACAGCGTGGAGGGAACACGTATCGGAAGTTCGAACACCTTTTGTCTTTGTGGGGCTCGGACGAGCTCGAATCATGATAGCATACTGGTAACTGATCAATGTGACTTACTACTGGCCTCACATATCGCTCATGAGAAAATGAACGATGACGGATGGATGTGATATCGTTGCTAAGTCAAGTGACCATGCCCTTCAAGTCGCCAGTGGTCATCGGCGGACGTGACGCCACCGGTCAGCGTATGTGGCGTGTTTGCGGAGAGGCGCAATCAGGTGACGGAAGGTTAGTCGATTGACACTAGTGTGGAGTGGTCGTCTGGTTCCGTGTGAGAGTGTACCACGTTCAAGAGGTGGTGGCAATATTAATGCGCCCGCAATGGCCCTGCATGGAAGCGACGCTCGTGACCTTGGCATACGTGCGCACCTCATACGGATCACCCTTATCTTATCTCAACTTATCACAGCTTATTAGTCTTATTTTAGTAGGAATAAGACATGTTTTTTTTCTCTGCAGCCTGATGCAGCCCAGTTCTATTCATTTCTTTGCCAGTGTGGGATAGATCAGATGAACTGGGGATGTTCTATCCGGTGGTAAGGTCCAAACCTACAACGGCCCGACCCTGACTGTGCCGCGGACGCAGACGCTGTAAAAAAATACCAAAACCTTAGTCACGGTTTGGCTACAACGGTTCGGATGATGCCAAAAGGAGTGCTGGCAGTGCTGCTTATCTCCGGCTCGTCAGTGAAGCACCTGCCTTGAGTTCATTCTGGAATCTGGATAAAATTACTTCTGCCTGACCCGCGTATGATATCGTCCTCCCCCCCCCAAACCCACATACCTTGCTCCTGTTGTGAACTATCAGCTATTTTCTGGCTCAAATAGCACTACGGCAGGTACCCCTGCTTGATGCAATCCGATCTACCACCTCTCACATCTCAGCTGCAGGTACAACTGCTAATGCACCCAACACTACACGAAGCATCATTCATCGGTCGGCCCGAGAACTCAATACGGAATGGGGTCTCACCGTCTAACATTAATCCCTACTCGGGGACGAACACTGGCTCCGGCTCCGACGTGGTTGTAAACACGTTAGGACTCAATACGGCCATGACCCGGGATGTGTATACCAACAGTGGCAACCCTTGGCAGCAGCATCATGATCAGCCACCAGTATCGCGCGGAAATATACAGGCGCACGTTGCTAGTGAATATTTTGCTGGCCCTGTGACACTGGGAGCGTCTGGCGATACGAATGGCGATAGTCGGACTAGGACAATTTCTTGGCAACGCATCCGGGTCGCCGGCACCCGGGCGCAGGCACAGGTTGTCGTGACGGATGAGATTCGTGATCCGTACGTACACACTTTACTGACTGAAGACCTTTTTTTTACGCCTGCGCAGAATGACATCGCTATGGCCAACGTATTTGCGGCTTGATATTAATCCCGCAGGGATCAGCACCATCGACATTCAAAGGTGGATCTACAGGCACCACGCCCCGGTTGCGCGGATCAAGCGTGCATCTGGGACAGACAAGCGCCACTTCGATGATCTGCTCGAGTCTCTGAGAAATTGCGGTGGTGTGAGTCCGAGAAAAGTCACCGTCAATCTAATCCTCTCACGTCCTATCAGTACGCGACTACAGGGTGGGGGGCTGGAGGTAGTTACCAGACGCGACTTGTTCTCGTACCGCTTGGCATGGACCTGCTCTGTGTGGCATTTCCCGTCAACGGTATCCCGGAGCTACCGACATCTCGATCGCGTCAGCCAGACCGCATGAAGCGCCCTGTGGCCCCAAACTTCCTGAGGTGGTCTGGACCACCACCTCTGCCCGATCCCGTGGTCGTGGTCGTGCCAACATTTCCCGAATGGCCATACAGTTCATACCACGGGACCGAGCACGTTGCGCTTATGCCGCAGCAGACTCAACCGCAACCTTGGACGCAACCGCGAGCGGACTGCCTCCCTCTACCAGATACCATGACGCAATACCCGCAGGTTGACCCTAACCTGCTCGTGCCCTGGAGCCACGTGCCGACTACTACGTTCTTACGGGTTCATTCGACGCCGTCGCCGCTACGGCAGTCCAATGCGCAGCGGCGTCAGCAATTCGCATCGCTGAACGTGCTGAGCGCTAGCAGCGAAATAGGTGATTGGCGGACGAACGCAGGCGCAACCAGCTGGGGGATGGCCAACTCGTCCGATGGGCTTGGATCCACATCGCTCGTGGAAGGGAACGGCGATCCGTTGCTCGGTATTGACGAGAACACTGGCACGACCAGTTACGTAGACGCAGACATGGATGCCGTCTTCGTGACGCCGATGCTATCGAATCGACCGCAGACTCAGGCTTGGGCGGCAGCGGTGAAGGACCTACCAGTATGAATGGGGGTTGGCACGTATGCGGCGCGTGGTCTCAGCGCCGATTTGGAGGACGACTCAGGTATGGAGAAAGTGGATTGGGAGGGCAACTACAGCGACAACTAGTATTATTTGGGAATGAGGCGTCGAACAAAGGGCGGTAGACGCGATGCATGTAATGATACAACGGAAGCGGCCAGGTGGGTTGGGCGTGTGCTAAAATACAGTCGGTTTTCTTTCTCACGACATCTTCCCCCGGGGGTCGGAGTTACTCATTGTGAGGGCATACTAAAGTTCCCCTCCATACCCGGTATCTTCTCGTGGTCGGCAAGATTGGGTTGCGCCTCATAAACCGTGATGACAGGCTCTTGCTTGCGCTGGTATGAAGAAAGGATCGTCAAGAACATGCGGTACCGCGCTGGGGACACAGACAAGAGAAGCCTCACCTCGCTCCACTGGCCGAAGAATCCGACGTAATAGATCCGAGTCGTCTCGGCACCTTGCGATGCTGGGAAGAATAGCGTTATGACGGAGACATTGGGGAACTTCGCGGGCCTGCGAGAAAGGGTTGTTGGTAAGCTATGGGTGTCACACGTTCGCCGGGGTCGGCGGGAGGGGTTGGAAAAGGTGGATGCAATGACTCTCAAGGAACGTGCATTGCTCACTTCAACGTGTACTCTCCGACTTCTCGTCCTACAGCGACGTCGAACTGTTGCAGAGGTTCCTTATCTTGAACGTCCGAAAAATCAAGACTGTCTATGTTCGCAAACTGGGCCGGAACATTAGTAAAACGTAAGAAGAGGGAGTGCCTTTGCCTTTATCCATGGACGGAAATGGCCGGCCGAGATTAACGTACCAGTGCGACTTTGGCAGGCGTCTGATCGCCAGGTCCAGATTTGAGTAAGAGCGAACGGAGCTTAACCGATCCGGTGAACGGGACGCGTATGATTCTGTCTCCGATTGAGAGCTGCACGGGAAAGCGATGCTGCTCTTTACGAGCCGGCGACTTACAGCTGGTCGTCTGCATCCGACTCGATATACTGCGACGAGTCAAGGTCGGCATAACCGCGTGCCCATTTTTGGCCTCGTTCATGGGCATATACTCACCTCTTGCTCGTCCAATCGCTCGTTCCAGGGCTTGATTACCTGCTTGCCTTCGCCAGTCGAATTCAGCGCGATGACATTGTCACGGTCTATATGCATGAATAAATTATCGGAAGGTCCGCTGATGTCCGCACGATCATGGGTATGATCATGGTCGTGTGCGTGGTCGCCGCAGTTATGATCGTGATCATGGTTGTGCGACATGGCTATGAGTGAACGAGAATCTCAGGTCTTTTAGATCGTGGAGCGCGTTGAGTATTGTTGAGTCACGTGATGTGGCACGTGGCACTCACAAAATCAACGGGGTCCGTGTCGTCATGACTAGCCTGCTACTGCGACCGTACTGTATGGTGAGTCATTCATATTGTTGCATCCACCTATCGAGGATGTATTACTCGTAATTTGCGTTCGACTGCCATTATTCTCATACCAAAGGGACACAAACGCCTATGTGTCCTGGGGGTAATGGTAATGAGACAATCCTTCATTTTTCTGATCTTCCCTTGCTTTCTTTCCCAACGCATGATCCTTGAGCTGATCTCTTTACTCCTCAGGTAGAAAGAAATAATGAGGTTTATAAATTAATGAGAAATGACTCGCGAAATTTCCCAGTCTCGCCTAACCATCTCGTGATGAATACTATCATCTGCTGTGGAACAGAAGGGACCTTCTCGTCCTAAGTCTCCAAACATTTGCCCTATCCCGGATCATATCCTGCGTGGTATTCGCAGAAGTTGTATCGCAAGCCATGAGCCCACGCACGGCAATCACTCAATGGCCCTTCTAGGATGGACAGCCGCTTGATGATCACGGAAGCCGGCTGCATTCTAGAAAGAAGAATCAAGAGTACGATACACAGAATCTCGAACACCAGACGTGAATGCGACAGGTTTTATGAACACCGCGCGTACAAGAAAAACTACGTAACCGGATATCTGAGGGTGGTCCTTTGTCGGCTAGATGGTCTCCACTGCAATGATGGGGGTCCAGTGGTACTACAGCGCGATAACCCAACAATGATACCCCTGTAAGTCGGCTTCATTTCGATTTCAATCGCCTCGAAAGTGAAGTTCGAATCTTGGAATGGGACAGAGGCAAACACCTAGGAATGGTGGCCGCCCCTTGGAATGCAAGCGTGAGATTTTAGCCAAAACTAACCTCCAACATGATTGGGCTCCCTGAGAAAGACTAAATAAGCAACGGCTCTTCTATGGTTGATTGTAATGACCGTGGTCTCTGGGAAGGAAAAAATGAGGCGAGTCGATAGAAATCAATGCGACGACTTTTTCTTTCTCAGGGTAAAGTACGGCACTGTAGGCGTCAAAATTTGTTCTTTGAGAGGTAGGGGGTAGCTTGAGCGACCCTCGCGGTCTCCCATGTTCAAATTTTCTTCAACGAGCGAAGAATGCTGTTTGAAAGAAAGGAGATGAACGGGCGTGAATGCCCCGGCTGATAGTGGGACTGTACTTCAAAGGGATAGAATAGCCATGGGGAGGACGCTTCAGCATTCATAACGAAGTGATGAAATGAAATGAACGAGGGCGGTCAAATACTGTACGTAGCACCCAGGAACATGGCGACGGAAGCACAAACTTCCTGAAGAGTCGATTTCTACGGCCAATATAAAGAGAAGTGGGTGTGTGATCGCATACGGTATGCTTGACTTCGAAATCGAAACGATTGGCAATTGACTGCTTCGAAGTTGCCGTTTTTGGGGGTAGATTGATTTGATGAGACCCAGCGTGCCTTCGTACCGACGAGGACACAATTGAAGAAATGGTGAGTGTGATGCTTATGCAGTTCAACTGCCGAACGTCGCCGGCTATCTCGTTTGGTCATAAAGCTTCTGAAATCGGAACTCGTGTTGGACGCCCGCTGTGGTACGAATACATACGGATTACTGAATACTGCTACATTTACCGCGTTTGCAAAGTTCTCCCCCTGCAAGGACGCGTTAACACTACGACAGGCGGACACTAAAAGAGATAGCAACATACGTCACAGTCTTCCTTTCCGTGGTTGCGACTTCCGTCTTGGCCCTGTTGAGCACTTTCTGGAACTCGGAGACGCGATGGCGCATGCGAGATTGCATATACGCTTTTGAGCACTTGATATGATAGTGAAGATAGTCGCGGAAGAGCTGGATGTGTGAGATGGTCCCAGCCGCAACATGGAGGTTGGCAAAGTGGCGTGGGAAGAGAACAAAGGTCACGTAGCCAATGTCCTCCGAGTCTCTCAGACCAGGGACGTGCCTGATCTCCAGTGGGGGTTCCCTGTTTGTGAATAGGACCTGGGGCGCATTCTGGATCTGAGGCAATCGACGCGCATCTACGAATTCCTAAAGACGTTCGTTAGTGATTGGGTGGGTCACGAGAGATTGATAAGGGGTACCTGGAGGAAGACTTTTCCAAAGATACGGTCTGTTTCTTCCCGGAAGACGGTGGAGAAGATGACGGTTACCCGGTCATGCGCGGCTTGGATATAGATAACTTCCTCATCCCGATAATGGATGGCCATTAGATCTCCCTGTCCCGAAGAGGAGCTTTCGAGCTCCTTTTGCTTCTTGAAAGCTAGCTCAAATGGCGCAGCCAACGCGTTTCGCTTCAAAAGTGCAATAGAATGGATGAAAGCGTCTCTTTGTTCTTCGTTATTATTAGCATGGTGAATAGTCAGAGTCTTCACACAACCCACCTCCTTCGGGGGGTGCGGTCTCAATGTCGATGAGGAGACTGATATTGTATTCCGATTCTGGCTGTGCCTGGACGAGCGACCCGTACTCCCGCTGGAGGACGTCCAGAGCACCGTAGCGAACCAGCTCGTCCCAGCAGCGGATGTGCATTGAAAGAAGAAGAGTCGTTTTGCGATCAAGCGTGGAGAGGTGGAACCTGACCCCGTCAAAGTCTACGAACTGCACATCAAGGGAGGTAGGCCTGCGATAAAAATGAGATCTGTAGGGAATCTCGACGTGCAACAGCGCACTTTGCAAATTTGTCAACGAGGGTGGTTTGGATGATATAGTTGTGAGGCTATTAATTATATGAGCACAGTTGCGGGCAGCGGATCGGCCTGGTTCTCACCTCGAGGAGGATCATCGTTCAATCTTGCGGGCGGGCAGGTCGCGGGTCCGTGATAGATAGTCAGCGTCGAGCCAAATAACGGTAAGCACATCGTCCACTTTTCCACCACACCCGTCTCCAAAATTTATTGTCTTACTTTACACAGCTCAACTACTCTCAAGATGGGTCAGTTATCTCGGCTGCATCATCCTGTGTGGTCCCCAACTAGCCCACAACTAACATCCTCTTCGGTTCAGCACCGAAAAAAGGTCAAAAAATGACACTAAATGCGTTCCTGGGTGATAGCGGTCAGCAACTACAGAACCTCCTCTCTACCTGCAATTTTGATTTGACGTTTCTCCAGCCCTTGGTTCTTGGGCGGATGAAATGGATGCACTTCCGACGGCTCGTACGTCTCATGCTCTCACCTAGTTCCGTATCCACGCACTGGTCTTACCAATTCCTGGCAGCTGCTGCAAGGGGGGATGATGATCGCGGAGACCGTCGAGGAGGGCGGGATGATTTCCTATCCAATAGGCGTGCGTTTTCCATATCCGTCATCTTTGAAGGCTTTCCATCAACTGACCTTCCAAATTCAAGCGGACAGACACGCATTCCCTCCGAGGGAAGATCTGCCCTTGCCTACACAGCCTCCTTACACGGCTTTCGTTGGGAACCTGGCTTTCGATCTGACTGAGCATGACCTGGAGAGCTTTTTCGCTGGGTTGAAAGTACGTTCAGCTATTGAATCTGGATGACGACAAGCTTCATCTGGCACGGTAGACGAAATCCGTAAAGGTTATTAAGGATCGTGATGAACGACCAAAAGGCTTTGGCTACGTAGAGTTTGAAGAACTTGAAGACCTCAAGGGGGCTCTCGTAAAGACCGGATCGGTGAGGCGTACCAAATTTTCAAGTCTGCTCTCGGCTTTACTCAATGATACGTGTAGAGTTTGGCCGGACGAACCGTGAGGGTGAGCGTTGCTGAACCCCGTATGTCCATTCTATGTCAAAGGTTATCGTCGCTGGACTAACACGCACATCTTAGCCAAGGAACGCGCTGGTTTGGGAGGGTATGACGACCCCAAGTTCTCTGGCGAATGGCGGCGACAGGGTCCCCTCCCTGATCTTGATTCTCGTGATTCCTCGCGTCGGCGTCATGACGGACCTCCTGCTGACCGAGAACTCCCGCCCACTTCGATGTCTGACACCTCGAGTGACTGGCGTTCCAACCGACCAATGCGGCCTCCCCCTCCGCCCGAGTCCGAAGCTGCCCCAAGACGCAAGGCTTCATCTCTCGCCTCGGAGAGTGCGGGGGTAGCGAACAAAGAAGAGACTTGGACTATTGGTGGTAAATTCAAGCCGAGTGAGGATGAAGGCCCAGGGCGTAAGTTTGGCTCATTCAGAGGCCGAGGCGACATGGGCCCACCGTCAAGTGCACCTGATCCTCCCGCAGACGGTGATTGGAGGAGCGGACCACGACTTTCATCACGCAGCAGCACATCTCGTGAGTCTTGTAATTCCACCTGTTTGGGACAATCATTTACTCGAGGGCGTAGCATCATCATCCACACCCCCGACTCCCCAGCTCACGCGCCGGAAACTGGAACTTCTGCCACGTTCCGGGACCACCTCTACGACACCATCCCCGCTTGCGTCTCCTAAAATGAGTCAGAGCAGCCCTGCCAGTCGGCCTAGTCCCTTTGGTGCCGCAAAGTTTGTATCTCCCAACCCTCACTCGGTTTTCACGTGCTGATGTTTGATTGGGCTTTAGGCCCGTGGACGTAACGGCGAGAGAGAAGGTCATTTCCGAACGCCTTGACAAGGAGCGCGATGCCACCAAGGAACGCGGAGGCCAGCATCCCATGTCACGCAGCAATTCACGCCAAGGAGCAGAGCGTAGTAACGCACCGCGATCACCCTCGTTTGCTCAACGTACAGACTCACTTCCCCCGTCACCGCGCTCAGCACAAGGCTCGGCGGCAAGCATCCGTTCTACATTCAGCTTTGCTGCCGCTGTCGGAAAGCGGGACGAACCTGCGGAAGAGGAGCGAAAGGTGAACGACATCACGGAACAATTGGGCGAAGTAACTATATGATTGTCCGCCCAAAACGACGCGTCTGGTAGCTCGGTGTGTTCACCTCTGCATGATCTCAATATCTCTTGCTTTTATGGATCTCGCTCCTCTGCTCACGCCCACGCATACCTGCATGCATACATTTTTTGCCAAAAGATTAGTTTGCAAACTGTAGCCGCAAAGTTTCCCTCATTTTTCACATGTGCCTACTATTGTTTGATGATCGGCATGTACCACGATAAAGTCCAAAGTTTCCGTGCTTTTTTTTGTTTTTTTTTCTTTCTTTCACGAAATAACTTTATGTTTCGTCGTTGTTAAACACATACGGCATGACCAAAATGCTAAGGGGATGTGGAACAATGGCCAAAATATAGATTGTGTGGTTATCGTCTCCTATGCAGTTCTGGATCAACGAACTTCATCCTTCCTCGTCCTGAGGGTAACATAAGCGAGAGCCGCGAGATTGGGGGGTTAAACCGCACCTTTGAAGCGCACGCCATTCGTGGATGGCGCTTCTTGCTCTTGTTGTTGGCTCAAGCGTTCCAGCTCGTGCTTGCGCGCGGCAGCCAGCCGTTCGTTCTCCTCGCGTTCCAATCGCGCGTCGTACTCTTCTTCGGTCTCCTTCCGCTCCACTGCGGGCTCCTCAACCTGCCCCGGATGAGAGGACGAATGTACCTCGTCCTTTCGCCGCTTGTGCTTGTGCTTCCGTTTGTGGCGCTTGCCGTCGTCGCCTTCGGAAGCATCACTGGGAGAATGCGATCGCCGGCGGCGCCTTTTGTGGCGCTTGCGCGTCCGTTCCTCTTCCTCCTCGGACTCGCTAGCACTCACGGAGGACTCCTTCGCTGGTTATAAGGCACACGAAAGCAAAATGAGCTACGACTAGCCCTCCAAAGAAAGAGAGAAAGTACGACGAACGTGGGGGCGCGGGCTTTTTGCGGAGCTCGAGCTCGCCGCAATTGTAGATGGTCACGGGCACCGCAGGCCGGTCTTTCTCGTCTGTGGCCACTTCAGCGATCTTGCTCACTACATCTTCGAACCCGCGGATCACTCTCCCGAAGACGACATGTTTACCTGTAATATTTTATGGGCGCGCGTGTAAACCCAATGCGCGTTATGACACGAGAAAGACAGAAATAAGTGACACGTGCCATTCAAATGGGGACAAGCCTGCAAGGTGATGAAGAACTGCGAGCCGTTGGTGTTCGGGCCACGATTGGCCATACACAACAACCTGTGATCGGGATGCGGACAAACGAAATTTTTAAAAGATTCAATTCGTCAAAAGTGAGTGCACAGGGGAACCGACCCTTCGGAATCCAATGGATGAGTGAGGTCCTCGTCCGCGAACGGGCCACCGTATATCGACTCTCCGCCTGTGCCATTACGTTTTGTGAAGTCTGTTTCGAACGGGTCAGAACTTGCCGACGCGTCGGACGGCCATCAATCAACGGCGTGATAAAGTACCTCCGCCTTGGATCATGAAGTTTGCGATCGAGCGATGAATGATGCTGTTCTTATAATACAGTGGCCGGTCTGAGAGCGGCGAGAGGCCCTTTTCGCCCGTGCATAGTGCACGAAAGCTAAGATGGGGCTAGTGAGTCGGAGCAGGAAAAGGCCCCCAAAAAAATTTGGAGGCGAGGTATCTGCGGCGTGGCGCACCCACTTTTCTGATGTTTTGGGCACGACATCACAGAACAATTCGAAGATCACTCTACGAATCTGTTAGGATGAAGGGAACGAGGGGGAACGGAATTGAAAATTTGGAAACTGCGAACCTTCCCAGAGGAGAGTTGTCGATGGAAAAGTCCATAAAAATCCTTGGGCGGGCCATTGTGTGTCGAGGGCAACGAGAAGAATTGGAATTGCGCTCGCAAGGGTGTTTGTTCCGCCGAAGTGTTGGCATCACAGGGGACCTCGTGCCTGAGGCTAAATTAATTATATATATTACGTAACGGGCAACGTTGCTTATCCGAGACAGCCAACGTTCCCGATTCGTACGGGCGGGCAAGCGTTACTGTAAGTGGGAGGCATCACGACCAACCAGATTCTGCTTTGCTCTTTCCTCCTCCTCTCTTTCGGTCTGGTTACCGTATGACACGCCCTTATTGCTCCTTCCTCGGTTTTGTATCCTTGGATGCGTGAGTTCAACGCCGTTGTCCTCGGTGGTCAGTTCGCCCCCTTTCTTTGTTTCCCTCTGTTCCCCCCGACAGGAGACTGAATCGACCGACGATCAAACAGCCGGAGGTGTTGGCAAGTCCGCTCTCACTTTCCGTTTCATGCGAGACGAGTTCGTCGAAAATTATGACCCAACTATCGAAGGTGTGCGCACTCCAACTCTGAACACCGTGTTTTATACTAATGCCTTACGGGTTAGAGGAGTACAGGAGGGCCGTCGACGTCGACGGCCAATTGATATTGGTAAGTATTATCCTCGCACTTGCGGCCAGGCTATCTGCGCTCCCTGCGGATTGCAGCTTTTCCGTTAGGCTCATTCTACGCCGGATTTCCTGAATATAGCTTGAGGTCCTGGATACGGCTGGGGCGGAGCAATTTACCGCTCTCAACGAGCTATACATTACAGCAGGTCGGGGCTTTATCCTCGTTTTTAGGTTGGTTGCCATATCGCTTGTTACGTGATCTTTGTCGTTCTGACTCCTGGCGGTATTCAGCTTAACTCTCGAAGGTAGCCTGCGAGAGGTCACAAACTTGAGGCAGCAAATTCTTCGCATCAAGGGCGAAAATAGTGTGAGTAACCTGCGGTTCCTGTAACAGCCCCTAACTCACCACAGCTGATGGATCGTCAACCCCTTGATGTAGCATATTCCAATCGTCCTAGTCGGTACCAAATTGGATCTTACCAGTGAGCGCGAGGTATCACGCTCCCACATTGAAGAGCTCGCCGCGCGTTGGAAGATCCCTATATACGAGACATCGGCGAAGCGGAATTGGGACGTGAGCGAAGCATTCTACGATCTCGTGCGGCAAATGCTCCGCTACTACCCTCCTGATGAGCGTCCCAAGAAGAAAGGAAGGAAAGGTCGTCATGACCGTATTCGCAGAAGTCCCTGCACTATCATGTGAGATGATCATACCAGCTCTGAATCATTGGAGCCCTTGCTTTGCTCTTTCAACCTTGACATGCATCACGTATCTTGGCTAAACTTTAACTTCGGATTTGAATATATTTATGTATAAACAGAGTCACTTGCTACCGCCCTTGTTAGCTACCGTACTTTCGACATAATTGTTTTCGCACCCTTAGCTTTGGATCCTTTCCTTCCTGCGTGTTCCCCAACTAATAAGATACCGGTTTGTTTCACTTCACACTGAGTCACTTGGCACGAGCTCAGAAAAATTTGTAAGCATCAGGGGCGTGGGAACAGATTGTCTAATGTGCAGTTGGCAGCCACCCAACTTTTGCGTTTCTCTTTTCCGCCTCAACCTCGCACTCTCTTGTCCTCTTGCCCTGTCTACCCTCCGCCTCTCATTTACTCGTCCTTTCAAACTCAAATTCTTGACTGCGCTATTTTTTTCTAGAAGACTTCTACATAATGGTGAGAGTATGTCGCGTTGTCGCCCGTCGCTCCGCCTAACGCTTGTTCACCCACCTCTTTTCCAGTCTTATGGTAACAGTAACGGTTATAGTGGCCACAACGGTAACTATGGTGGCGGATATGGTGGTGGTGGCGGTGGTGGTGGATATGGAGGCAGCTGGGGCGGCGATCGCACGAGTGATGGCCTTGGTGGCAACCTCCGCTCCATCGACTGGAGTCAGTACAAGCAGACCCCTTTCGAGAAAAATTTCTACGTCGAAGACAAGCGCGTCAGCTCTCGTTCTGACCGCGAAATTGAAGAGTTCCGCAGAGTTAAAGAGATCAAGGTATGATCCACTTTATTATGTAGAATTACGTTGACCTGACGGAAACCCTTAGGTGCAAGGGCACAATGTGCCTCGTCCTGTCACCTCGTTCGATGAAGCTGGCTTCCCTGAATATCTCATGATTTCGATTCATGCTCAGGGCTTTTCAGAGCCCACGCCCATTCAATGTCAAGCTTGGCCTATGGCCCTCTCTGGAAGAGATGTTGTTGCCATCGCACAAACCGGTAGTGGGAAGACCATTTCTTTCGCTCTCCCTGCCATGCTCCACATCAATGCGTAGGTGTTCAGTGGTCGGATGTAGCCTCGACGCTTACTCATTTTAACTTTGACCTCAGACAACCTTTATTGTCTCCAGGAGATGGCCCCATAGCTCTCGTTTTGGCACCCACGCGTGAGCTTGCTGTCCAAATTCAGCAGGAATGTGCAAAATTCGGGTAAGTTAACACGTCCTCTATACTCCGTCCTACTCCTCAGTCTTGCAGTTCGAACTCGCGTATTCGCAACACTGCCATCTATGGCGGTGCGCCAAAGGGACCCCAGATCCGCGATCTCCAGCGTGGTGTCGAAATTGTGATCGCTACGCCGGGTCGCCTCATTGACATGTTAGAATCTCAAAAAACGAACCTTCGCCGCATTACCTACCTCGTGCTGGATGAGGCTGACCGCATGCTTGATATGGGTTTCGAACCCCAGATCCGTAAAATCATCGGTCAAATTCGGCCCGATCGCCAAACGCTCATGTTTTCGGCGACATGGCCGAAGGACGTGCAACGCCTTGCCACTGTATGTTTTTCTGGCATTGTCTGACTATTGGCCGAATTGACCGTCCCCCTTAAGGATTTCTTGAAGGACTTTATTCAAGTCAATATTGGCTCGATGGAGCTCACAGCGAATCATAACATCACCCAGATCGTTGAAGTCTGCAGTGACTTTGAGAAGCGTACCAAGTTGATCAAGCATCTTGATATCATCAGCGCTCAGAATGCTAAGGTTCTCATATTCGTTGGCACTAAGCGGGTTGCGGATGATATCACGAAATACCTTCGCCAAGATGGCTGGCCAGCGCTTGCCATTCATGGTGACAAGGAGCAGTAAGTTCCTTATGTACTGAAGCTTCAATATCCGCTAATAACGTCCCCAGACGTGAACGTGACTGGGTCCTCGGAGAATTCAAGGCTGGACATTCTCCTATCCTTATCGCAACAGATGTTGCTTCTCGTGGTCTTGGTATGTGTTTCCTGACTGTAGCAAGTGCTTCGACGTTACGTCGAGACACAATGGGTAACAAACAACTAGCAAGTAGTCTAAGTGGCTGCTGTGCTATGTTGTTGTGCTTGTTCGCTGGTTAGATGATGGGGTCCGCTGACACCACACGATACACCTGTGGTGGCACGGGGTCTACCGTGTGTTTCTTGACACATTCATCTACCAGATTCCTGGGTGCGTATCCAGCACATGACAGGCCGAGGAAGCTTTCGCGCATCGACAAGTGAGGGGTTCAGTTACTTGCCTAGGTACCCGTAATCCCGCTGGACCCATCAGTCGGCGTCCTCGACTCCGACCATGGGTTCCGGGCTCCATGAACTGTGTTCGTTGGTGCTATAGCGGTCGTGGACTAAAGCGGCTGATTGTTGAACCTTGTTCTGCCCCTCCACCGACTCGATGAGTGCGTATACAAGACTCTTGCCTGTCTGTAACCTGGACGCGTTGTGGCGTGGCCCTTAGCCCGTTGCAGATACCCTTGGACATAGAACCCTTGTTGTTTGTGACTGTCTTCGGCGATGTCGCGGTGCTTGTAATTTTTTACCGTATTGGTTATTGACGGGCTGCGTCTGCCTCCATGTGTTCGTCCTTGAATTGGTTCTGCGCTTCTACGATGTCTGTTCCTCTGCCTGCAATCTTCAGATGTCAAGGACGTAGGCTATGTTCTTGTAAGGCTTTCTCTATCGTTTATCGTTGTTCCATTCTTTTCGCTGACATTGGCGTAGAACTACGATTTCCCGAATAACTGCGAGGATTATATTCACCGCATTGGTCGGACTGGAGTAAGCACTCTTCATCTTCCGTCACAAGACGATTTTTAACCCCTTCTCCGTCAGCGTGCTGGTATGAAAGGGACGTCCTATACTTACTTCACCACAGAGAACGCGAAGTCGGCCCGTGACCTTGTTGCAATTCTCAGGGAGGCAAAGGCCGACGTTCCCCCAGCGCTTGAAGAGATGGTTATGTTCGGTGGCGGCGGCGGTGGACGCAGTGAGGAATAATTATGACGCTCTGGAAGGAGTACTGACTTACTCTCAAACAGGTCGCTATGGTGGCGGTGGTGGTGGCGGCCGTCGCGGAGGAGGTGGCGGGGGTTACACCCATTCCGACCATGGGTATGGTGGTCGTGACAATGGCTACGGCAGCAAGGGAGGCAACCGATGGTAATTGTTAGAATGACTTCTTTCCCGCTGGTCCCTACGACTGGCGCGCCTTGATCCGCTGGTGGCCAACTTGATGTCCACGATGTACTCGCCTGCTTGTCCTTCAAGCTCCGGACGGCTGTCCTGTCCATTCATTATGTGCAATAGACTGCTTCGGATACGCTACGCATAGAGTTCTCCATAATATACGTATCATATTTCTTGGAAAACCTGATTTACATAGCCGGGTATCCCGGCTGACAAGGGTGCTACTGTACTGAACGAAATGCGGCGGTAGTGCGGGGGATTTCAAGCTGCTGGTTTTGCTCGGTTTCTCCGTCTGCCCTCGCAGCGCAAGGTTGCTCCCGTCACTCACTTTGCTGCCATGTGCGGCATGCTTACTGTCGCCCACAGGAGAGAGGGCTGTCGATGTGCTGCTGGGACCTTCAAAGTACATTGGTGCAAGAAGACCCTCGTCCGGGGTTTGTGAGTTTGAGATTGGCACTGACTACGAAAGGTTGTGGGTCGCAATCGCTGTATTATAGTGAGTAATTGCATTCAGTTCAACACCTGCTTTGGAATCATAAGAACACTGTCCCAAAGCCTCATTGGAGGAAGGGAGATGCGATCTTGTCGAGATGTGATGAGTAAAAAGCCGTTGTCGCCCAGAAAAGAGTGCGTTCGGGAACGTTGTCACGGCGCGTAGCAACCAATATTGCCGCGTGCGACGAGAAAATGTACTGTTCGGGAATGTTGCCGAGGAGCCCCAGGCAGAGATCGCGCGCGGAGAAATTGCCAGGGGCTTCTGGTTCAATGCACTCCGAGTCTAATGGATGATAATTCCGGATGAAGAGTCTGGCCAAGGATCTCTCTTTTACCTTGTGCCACGGGTACAAGGCTCCCTACTTATCAGATACATGGTGGCTTGTTGTACATGCGACTGTGCGTCAAGTAGTAAACAAGAAGTCAGGGATGACTCGGAAAAGGTCACGATAAATCACTGGCAGGGGTCGAAAGATTCGAAAGGCAAAGGTAAGGTAAAGATGGAGACTGGGAAATACACGACACTCATGAATGATGGGAAGCGAAGACCGATCGAAGCGATGGGGAATTGTCGAGTAAAGGATGGTGTAGTATCATTCGGAGTTCATGATAAAGTAGTGGGCGCACTGACGGACGCGTGGCAAGGCTGTTTTCTATTCGCGACGGGTTTGGGTGCGGTTGTCTTGCAACGTTCCATCCGATCGATCCCCAACCTTGGGTTTTCTCCGTGCGGAGTGCAGACGGCCCAGTACACAACGATATTTTCGACGCCGCCAAACGACTTGAATCAAAGACAAAGGTGTTGATGCCACCTGCCTTCAAGTTGCGATATGGCAGGTTGCCGAGGTCACTGTGTCCAGTTGTGATCCAGACATCAGGGCAAAGAGACCAAGACTTCGTACTCTCCATCTG
>Ga0137397_10001116_pt1 | contig 18720 bp, 25 predicted proteins | sample czorhiz116metaG_FD_106658 | JGI IMG/M metagenome (GOLD analysis project Ga0137397, IMG submission 106658) | Vadose zone soil microbial communities from Angelo Coast Range Reserve, California, USA - czorhiz1.16 metaG | ecosystem: Environmental > Terrestrial > Soil > Vadose zone | place: USA... | reverse complement strand
GGAGGAAATATTCGGGAAATCATAGCTTAAAGTAGATAAAATGAGACGGCTCGGAATTCCCCGAGCGAGTATTTTAAAATAAATAAAGCAGCTAAGAAAAGGTTCCGTTCCTCGCCTGCGCGCTCCCCATCGTTACGATACTCTATCACCCCTGCCACGGCAAGAAGTCATGATGTGGGAAGTAAGTTAAGCGATGTCACATGGATCCGGCATATGATTATTAAACTCAGGGATGTAAACAGAGTTCTGAGATGGTATGGCGGTCTTTCTCCGCTGAGATCCGTTATTTGCCAAGACTGATCTCATTCCTTTCACAGCCCTCACCGTATCCTATCAACTCTCAGGTGAGTCAACCTTACCTAACCTAACCTCCGCCTCTTTCTTTCTCCCTTTCCCCCCTCGTTCTTTAATGGTGGAACGTCAGCGCGACCAGCGACCACTTAATTCCCGGAGGATCAGCTGGAAGTCCGTCTACGGCGGTGGCTCGAAGGACAAAGAGAAAGAGCAGGCCCAGCCCACCCTCGTTACCCCTCAGGAAGGCGTCGAACTTCAATCCTACGCCGATCGTTCCCTCTCTTCTTCCGTCGCAAGTCTTCCCTCGTCCTCATCTGTCTCCCAACAGCCATCATCCCATGTTCCGACTTCCCGCACCAACTCCGTATCCGAAACCTCCTCCCCCGCTTCCTCCCGACCCTCAACTCCCCTCTTTTCCAGATGGTCTTCTTCAAACGTACTAACAAAGCAGCAGGCAGATTCGAATGGTCTCGAGCGCACGACCTCAAGGGCAGACTCGACAAAGGGCACCCATACCTCGGAGGCTAGCCAGCCCCGTACGTCTGCCACTTTCGGCCGAAAGTCGTTCAGCTCCATGATGGGTGGCCTTTCCTCTCTCACCCTCACTCGTATCAACATCGACGACAGTCGTGGTCGCTCGCATTCGAAACCTACCAAAGGGGAAGGCAGCCAGCGCGCTCGGTCATCTTCCGCTTCCCGAGTCGGCCAGGATGATTCCAGGGCCGCCGCACGCTCTCGGAGCATGTCACCCTTTCACTTCCGCCGTTCCCGTACTCGCGAATCTTCTCCCAACGTCGGCGCACTCGCTCAATCGGATGCCGAATCTGATACCGAGTCCACCCGACGTGGTGCATACATGTCCGACGACGAATCTCAAGGCGACGCTTATTCGGACAATGGGAGCGATTCTGAAGAGGAATACCCCGACAATGACCAATTCGACTCTGTCACAGAGGCCAACACAGAGGCCAACGCTCTCGTTGCCGAAGAGGTTGCCGAGCCTGACCCTCTCGAGATATCCGATCCACTAGGCGAAGGCGTCAATGTCGTCGTGCCACCAGAACCGTACTTCCCTACCACTCTTAACCACCCAAGTCCGAGGAATCCGCGTCGTCGCAAGTCTACTCGCCCCGATCCACTTCCGTTGCAGACGGGACGGCCCGTCTTTCAACGTGATAGATGCACGATATCCCTCACCCAGGGAGACCCCGAACGCGCGATCAAAGCACGCAACCGCCGTCCCCGGAGATATGTAATCGCTAGTGACTTGAGCGACGAAAGCAGATATGCCGTTGAATGGGGAATAGGCACCGTCCTCAGGGATGGCGATGAAATGTGTGTCGGCTTTTCTAAAGGCGCTCAACCATGTGCTGATCTCGAGCGTCAGGCTGATAGTAACAGTTTCAGAGAACGATAGCAAAGGAAATTAATCTTTCAGTTATGTCTTCGTCTACGTGGGGCTGACAGATAATTAACAGTCGATCCGCCTTCTGTCAATCCTGGGGAACGTGCCAGCAAACTGCGCTCTCAGCAAGAAGTATGTGGAGCCTTTCACAATTCTCACCCAACGGCCTGTTTTTGACAAGCATTTTTCCCCTCTAGCGACAAGGCCTCGCTTATATCTTGTGTCGTCAAGCGACCAGTCTTCTGCAGCGGACACGGTTGAACGTCACGATCTCCTGTCAGGCTTGGCACGCCAAGAACTCCAGGCACATGATTCTCGGTAATTCTTATGAAGGAACTTTGCATCAGAACAGCTCATTTACGGCCATCAGATATTGTCGACCATGTCGAACCTGTGATGCTTATTGTTGGTTCACGTGGCATCGGTCAGCTGAAGGGGTCCGTGAACTACCTTCATTTCGTCTGTGCTCACTCACACACGCTCCGACACAGTATCCTTTTGGGCTCCACATCGCATTATCTAATTCAGAGATGTTCCGTCCCAGTGATGGTAGCCCGCCGCCGCCTGAAGCGCCCCCCGCGACGGTCTGCGCATCTCGCGAAGCATCGTGCGCGGGTGTCGCTTGCCGAGGCTGCCGGCGTCGAGCGCGTCACCCGACGCGTGGATGAAGAGGTGGCGCACATGCGAGATGAGATTGAGCGTTCTGAGGATCGCGAAAGCGAGCGCATGCGTGTGCAAGATGAAGGCCGCGAGGGCGGAATCGACGAAGAGGGAGAACCTGACGCGGAGGTCGAGGGTTCCGCGCACGGCCCAGCGAGAAGCTCTAGCATGATGAGCTCGTAAAAAAAGTGAGGGGTTTTTTTAGCAGTGTTGACTTGTTGGGAGCAATCACTGTGCTGTATTGCTTTCCATTGTTCTTTGTAACTCTTTTCCCTTTTTCCTCCTTATTCCGATAAATACACTAGGGATGTTGATGCTGATGTTCGAACTCGTCGAAATTCTTGGAAATCTTCTGATACCTGTCTTTCCCCCGGTGAAGTGGTGTCGATGAAACAAAGGTGGTGATTGCGAACGTCGTTTCATGCCTGTAACGGTTTCCTAGGCAGGGACAGAGGTGTCGAGGGTCGAGGAGAGGTCGACACCTGCATACTGACCCCCAGAGATGTTTCCAGTGCCATCGGTTGTGAGGTCTTTCAATCCCTTTCTTAAAAAAGAAATTTCATGACAGAGGGTGTACGGTGTCAAGGGCGGGGCGTCCTGACAAAAAGGAATAAGCTGAAGGGCAGCAAGAGAGTCACTCAAAATGTGGGTAGTTTCTTGGCTAGATATAACGTTTAGTAATGCCATTATTAGAATAACGGCCAAATTACACGCCATGCGTGTCGTCAATGAGTATCAACGTAATGCAAAAACGAACGAGGGGTGTGTAGTGGTGTATAATGTACTGGGTGTATAACGAAAGCTCGTAACGAAACGCGGAACGGGGGTTCGATGATAGGGAACAGCTAGCAGGGAATAGGTGCCGCCGAGACCGCGTACCAAAGCGGGGCAAACTAGTGTGTCTGGGCCGCAGTTTTGTGCCCCATTCCCTCGGCATCGTGTACGCGTTCCTCTTGAGCCGCAGAGGGCCATCTATCAAATGTCTCGGCTTCTCGTAGATGCCTCTGCAGATGATTTATGAGTTGGCGCGACTTGCTATGATGCCCCGCGGCCTCAGGATGGGTGTAGGGAGGACACGACAGCATCGAGCGAGCCCGTTTGCTCTGTATAGCAGAGAAAGCAGCTTGTTCTTCCGCAATCCTCCTTTGGTCCTCTGACAGCATGTCCTCCAAGTGGGTTATTGTTTCCTCTGGGATATGATCGTCTCCGCCACTGGCTTGCTGATGGGCAGCGGTGGTGGGCCTTCCTGTCTGGACATCCGATAACCCGATTGGTCCTTGCACGTACCCGAGAGCCCTCAATTCCGTGACTGGTGTGGTGGTAGTATTGTTATCAACGACGCTCTGTACCAAGCCTGGCCCATGAGCTAGCGCCGATAGCGGGGCAACAACCTGAGCATCATTGGGGAGGCCCAGGACGAGCTTGGGTCTACCTTCTTGTTTGCGCTTCGTGCGTTCAAGGTAATCACGCCCCGTTCGTGAGAGCTGACGCAGTAGGCGAATGCTCGTCGGTGCTGGGCGGAATAGTTCGGCCTTAAACGGCACTTCCGTAGGTGCAACTGGATTAAACTGCATTCCATGCCAAACTTTCTCCATCTCCCGTATACCCACTCCCGTCGGGAGGTATAGTGGGAAAAAAGAGCGTTTTCGTGTGGCCGCGAGTTTCTTCCGGATAATTTGTGGGTCAAGAGTCGACTTCGAAATGGACCAGAGCAGAGTCCCTAAAGTACGCAACGAGTGAGCGGAGAGAGCATAGAGACGGCTGGAAGTGATGACATACAGGGACAATTCGATCTTGTAACTGCATACGTACCGCTGGTAGCCCTCTCACCAATATAACTTCTGGTAGACACATTTAGCCGGATGACGGGCCGCGATTCCTCATGAAGTTCTTCATCCGGATTTGCAGGCTCAAGAAAAACCGTCAGGCTATCTTGACCTTCTAATTTTTCGGCGGTGAGACGAATAGACTGACGTTGCTCTGTTAGCTACGGCCATGACTTTCACTTCGCGAGAATACCTGTTGTGGAAGCTCGCGCGTAGCTTCTTCCAGTACTGCTTCAAGGAGTTGCAGACACTTTTCAAACACCACATCGCCAGCGGCGTCTTCCCCGAAAAGCCGAGCGTCCATCTCGGATAATGGGATATATTGGAACCCGAAGATCCGCTCTGTGTTGTGGTATGCAACGAAGACACCGTCCATATTACCTATCCGTGCTTGAAAACTGTGTGTGTGATGAGGTGATACCGTTCTCTCACTCAATCTGATAAGAGCTTACCTGTACTTAAGGAAAGCAGATCGGATGAGGTCGTAATACTCTTTCTCGAAACTCTCGACAAGACCTTGGAGAGTGTGAATCTGATAACCGGAACTCTCTTCGAAGTTGAGCAAATCGTGCCGTATCGTCATTACGGCGCGTGTCTTGATATCGAACACCCCAGTCCCAGGGAGACGAGGATCAAAACAATCAAGTTGCGAGCGCAGGGCAAACTTGTCTGACTGTGAAAGCATATTACGCAAATAATGGAAACAAGATGAAACGGAAGCTCACCATTGCATACCGATACGCCTCCCGTTTGGGCTCTTTGGCCATAGTGACAGAATTGTCGAAGCAGCGCGTAAGGCGTAGAAATTCCTCCGGCGAGTGCGTGAGAAGTTTCTCCATAAGAGTTCCCTGCATAACGGATATGAAGGGGAACGAGGGTAAGAAAAAGATGTGTGTCCGCACCATCCAAGTCAGAACATTTTTTCCTGACAACCCCGGGATAGGGTCCCTAGCATTGTCAATCAAGTATACGCCGTCACGGTAGTTCAATATAACAGAAGCAGCTGCCCTTTGACCTGGCGGGAATGTTTGAGGCTAGGAAGGATTGGTGAGATAATGTGGGGTGCGTGTCTAGATAATTTTTACCTGAGAATTGAACGTTCTGCTAAGATTTGATGTGTCGATGCGCTTGTCCCCAGATATAAGGTAGTACAGTTGACTGAGTAGACCCGACAACGACGAAGTTGATCCAGCATACTTTCGACGTTCGCGTTGTGCTACAACATACAGGTCCTAGACATGTGGTGTTAATGGCATTTCTCGTGAATGGAGGGTTACGGACCTGGTCACGTGAGCTAGGCAGGAAAGGCGGGAGACGTTCAAACGCAAAGTTCTTCACAGGTATTATTTTTTCAAGCCAGGTTGTGAAACCGTATACTTGAGATCGCGGGTCTTGCAGCCACTGGACTCCGGGGCTGAGGGGTTTCATGTGAGTACTTGGACATATAAGCAGTTCCAATGTACGTACTTGAAAAGGACGCGATCTAGGCCATGTGCCAGAGTAGCAATGGGATTCTGCGGAGACGGTGGCACAACGTCTATGCAGGTTGAGGTTCATACTGGCCACTTCTAGTAGGAGCACGTTACCTTTGAGGAATGGGTCTTTGCTAGCACGTGGCTGAATTACGCCGTCTACGCGACGCGAATAAAGTAACGAACTGGGTAAGTGGGGCTCATTCCTTCTATCCTTATCAGAAAGGGGCTGTGCTGGGAAGCAAATGAAGAGACGACGTAGAGAGGGCATGGCGACTCACCATCTTTCTCACTTGTGCCAAGCTGGCCGGGAGGAGTATTCAGGCCGTCGGCACCTTTAACTGTACGTGGGTAGCGTGCACTTTTGTAATGAAGTCGTAGAAGCGATGACAGCTTGGTCGTGGCAGAGAGGCGTTCCTCTTTGACTGCCTTTCTTTCCTTCCTCTTTTCTTCCCTAAGCTTTCTACTTTTTCGACCATTGCTCTTAAGAGAGGGGAGTTTCGTTGTTTTTGCTCTAATGGGCTCGGGCTCTATTTGTGAAGGGTCCAAGAGTTTCCGTAAACGAGCACGCGTCGCAAAGGAGTCGCGCAGGAGTAGTACGCAGCGAAGCCGAGGGTGAATGGGGTTGCATCGAGGGAGGAGCATGCAGAACTTTGCAAAGAGTTTCCGACTTCCGACATTGGCCACGCCGGCCCGGGACCCCACATTCTCTGAGTACTGAGTCCCTTCCGAACCGAATCAGGCCCCGTCTCGCAGCTCTCGAATGGCCCCATTCTTCGCGTCTATCTTTCAATGGATAACAGGGTGAGCTCAATCCCCAGAAATAAAGATCGCTTATTCCGACTCCTAATCGTTTCAGTCTGTTTTTCACCAAAGCGGCCGAAATAGCTGTTGTCGGCTTACAGGTGAGTACAATATATCGACACTGTGCCCCGCCCACCATCGCTTTCAGGCGTCCGGAAAGACATCTTTTGTGAACGTTATCGGGTCGGGGCAGGTTCGCTTCCGTGTCTCATGAATGCAAGGCTGTCTCATTCACCGCTTTCGCTATCTCCAAGTGGAGTGAAGATGTTGTACCAACCGTAGCGTTCAATTTCCGTAAAGTAAGAAAAGGGAACGTTGTTCTCAAAATATGGGATGTGGCAGGTACGAATCTTATCTGTCTATCACCGAGTCTGCCTATAAAGTCTCGATCGGTATACAGGTCAACCAAAGTTTCGCTCAATGTGGGAACGTTATTGCCACGGAGTCGACGCTATAGTGTATGGAGACGTCGCTTCTCTTTGCTGCTGCCTCTGAAATTGGACCCCCAAGCTTCGTAGTAGATTCGACTGACGTACGTTGATGACTACTACTCTGCTGTCAACAAGGGCCCTGATTGCTTCGAAACAACATCGGCAGCCTGACAAGTTCGAGACTGCAGGATTTGAACTACACGCTCTGCTCAGTCAGCCCTCCTTGGCCGGAGTTCCTCTACTGGTGGTCAGAGACTCTGACATGTGTCACATTCTGATGAGCTCACTTCCCTTAGCTGGGTAACAAAAATGACATCCACGGGCATACAGATGCCCAAGACCTGATACGAACTCTGCAAGTTCATATCTCCGTACCTCATCCATATCTAATAAGTCAGTGTAGACAACTCAATAAGATATCCGGACGGGCGGTTTCCGTGAGTATTTGCACTTTGATACCAGTATCGCTGAATGAGGACTCCTCGATCCAGTGCTATTCTGTGCGTGTTTTGACTGAGTTGACAATCGGAACTTGGGGCTTACGACTGTGTCTAGTGTTCCATGAAAAGCCAACATAATTTGTACGTCTCAAATATCGGATGCGATTCAGTCTAATATGTCGCACAGGGATATTGTGCTTCAGTGGCTGTCCAACCGAAGCCATTGAGTATAGTTTAGAAGTTAATTCTTAATTACCAAACCGCTTTTGGATCTAACCCGCCTCTTGTATTGGGATTATCTTGGGCTTCTATGTCGCCGATCCTGACCAACAAACGACCTAAATGTCCACCTAATCCGTATCCATACTCTCAGCCCCTGATCCACTGCCCCGAGCCTGTTCGCGTATCGCTCTCAAAAAGGCTTCAACACCTGTTCCGGCCTCTTCGGGTAGACCGAGTTGCCTGACTAAACCACCCAATAACCCTGTACGCAAACCACGATCGAAGCTCGCCACCGCGGCTCGGAACTGTGGCGAAGATACTATTTGAGAAAGTACCTCCGGTGTCGGGCTAGCAGGTAGGTCGGGCGGCAGATGCGGAAAGATTGTCTGGATGAGTTCAGGGTGAGAAGCGAAGAGTGGGTTCAAATTTTCCACAGAGAGCACATCCACGAGGGATAATTCTGGTGCTTCAATGTCAGCGCCGGACGTGGGCATCAGACTCCAAATTCACCTGGTTCTGCTCCGACAGAACCTGACATCTGTGCAACCAAGGAACGCAACTGAGAGAGCTGTTCCGGGGTTGGCTGACCGGTACTGGACAGGCTGGACATTGGTTGTTATGGGAAATGCACAGGAAGGATTCGTGACCATACATACCTTGTAAGAGGTGCGACTTGAGCTGATGTGGATGCACCTGGTGTCTGTGAGGTATTATCGGCAACACCCCATACGGGGATGTAGCCAGGGATCTGAAGGAGTCTATTGACGTGGAAAACGAACTCCTCGTCGCGTTCGCTAGATGCATCCTGCGTCCTCATATGTGGTCAGAAGACACGAATGACACGCAGTGAGATAATTACCTGCATCCAAAACTGGACATATCGTTCAGCGGACATATATTTTGAGGAATATAGCAGGTGTACATACGAAGTGTCTTTGGTTCGATGAAGAGAACTTGAGAACGTACACGCGCCCGCTCGCTTGCGGAACGCTCACGAAACTGGCATCGGGCGGGAATAGGATGAGGTCCTGGATTATAGTCAGTCGGGACTGAATCGAACCAGAGACGGACGAACCTCCTCTGTCGCCTCTGTCACTCTGTTTTTCCACATGAAGTGAAGCTCTTCGTCGTCCCCTCGTTCGATCACGACCGCACCCTTATCGGGGCTTGGTTCGACGACGTTAGTTCCGTCGCGCCGAAATGCGCGCCCTGCCTTGAAGGCGAGAATTGTAGACCGTTCGGTGAGGGGCATTGCTTCGCGGGTAGCGATAACGACCTAGAGGTCCAATGAAGTCCAACTCACGACGCGTCACTCCAGTAGCGTCACCCGCTGCTAACTAGCGCTAACTTCCCTTTTGGTCAGCCAACTCTCCCACTTGTAAACACCACCCGCATTTCTCGATCTGAACTGTAAAATTCCCAAAAATATGTTCGATGACCAGGCAGGCTGGGGTGCAGCCGACTTGCCATCGACCGGTGACGTTGTTAAAGATGCCATGAGGAAGGAACAAACCATCAAGTATGTGTGCTCTCATGACATCTCCGCCATTAGCATACTTATGTGAGTCAGGGATATTATCGCTTTTCAAGACGATCTAAGAGGTATATGCACGTCGACGTTTCTCGAAGGGAATGATATTGATATTACTCCCATAATCCGCAGTGCTGCTGGAGCGCGTTAAGATGGTCGAGAGAGACACGGATAAACTGTCGTCCGGAAACGCCACACTACAGATGTACATTGACAACCTGACATTGCAAATGGCTAAACGGCGTTGACGCTGAGAAATAGCCCTTTACCCCTTGACAATGTATTTCGCCAATTCGCCTTCACGAAGAGAGCAGTCGCTCAGATTTTCGGTGCATCGGTGAAAACAGGATCGGATGGGATTATTGCTCGTACATCATCCAATCATCGATGCGAGTGTGTCCTTGTAGGTGGGCAGTAGGTGGACACACATTCTGGTACGCTGTATCAGATGATAAAGCTCGATAAAGGCTCATGAGAGAAGAACCTTGCGTGTACTCTGGTCCGTGATGGCCACACGAATCGTGTGACGAGATCCTCGTCTCGCCATTGCGTTGGGTTCTCCTCCAACGTATCGCGGCAATTGTTGATCGGCGTTGATTTCTTTGTGAATGATCGGCTTATTGAACTTCGGTCGAAGCACGAGAGCTGGAGAGAACAAGAGTTGCAATCCTTGAACGTCCTCGGTGATATACTAGTGTGCCACTGGTAACAGATCCATCACCCATATTCTGGCGCTGAGCATAGCGGTCTTTATACGCTTGTATTCAGAACCTGCCAACCGTAGTGTGGTTTTTTGTGCATATACCTTTCTGCCATTTCATCTCTACATCACATCGACGACATCACATGATGAGAACGTTCCACGTGACGTGACGCGACGATTTCGATTCGATGGTGTCTCAGTCATGACTGGACTTCTCCTCGTCCTTCCAACTTGACCATGTCAACGTTGAGCAAACTTGCTATCCGCGGCATTCGTTCGTTCGACGACAAAAACCTCTCTGTTATAGAGTTCTTCTCCCCCGTTACTGTCATTGTCGGCCACAATGGTAGCGGAAAGACCACCATAATTGAGTGCTTGAAATACGCAACAACAGGTGACCAGCCACCCGGCACGCGAGGCGGAGCCTTTGTCCATGATCCCAAGATGGCAAACGAAAAGGAAGTGAAGGCACAGGTGAAGCTACGCTTTTTCGCTGCAGATGGACGGCGCATGCTCGCCGTCCGTAACCTGTCTGTGACGGCGAAGAAGACTTCTGGTATGACCATGAAAACATTGGAGAGCATCCTCGCTCTGGAAAATGGGAATGTGGAAAATTCTGGAAAAGTACGTTGTCTAGATATAGAGACACCTACCCCTTGACCCAATTGAATCTAGCGTTCCGTCATCTCAACAAAATGCGCAGAAATGGATGTCGAGATACCTCACCTGTTGGGTGTCTCGAAGGCCGTGCTCGAAAATGTCATCTTCTGTCATCAGGAAGATTCTTACTGGCCGCTGGCTGAAGCCTCGATTCTGAAGAAGAAATTCGACGATATATTCGAGGCGACACGGTGGGCACAGAACGCCCCTGTTTCACTGCTGTGACGTCTGAGATATTCCAGGTATACAAAGGCTCTCGACTCGATAAAGGCTCTTCGAAAGGAGGGCGTCGCTGAACTGAAGACGGAGAAAGAACGTCTTGAATCTTTAGCTCGCGAAAAAGGGCACGCAGACAAACTCAGGGCCCGGATCTCCGACATGAACGCTAACATAGCCTCGAAGGAGGTGGAATACCAGGAAGCCAAGAAATTGTATGAAGCACTGGCGCGGTCGAATCGAAAGTTCGAGGAAGGCGCAACTAAGTTCCGGGAAATATATATCAGAGTTGAGAGCTTGGAGAAAGAAAAGCAGAAGTACCAGGAAGAACTTGCTGAGTTGCGACCGAATGTGGAGGAGACCAATGGTATGCTGCTCGTATTCTGCAACTGTCATTGGGAGCTCTGATTTTTCCGACTGTCATGAGATACTGACGAACAACTGGCCGAACGTATCAAAAACTTCAACGCTGACATTGCTGAAAAAAGAAATGCTCGACGGCGTCATGAAGCCAGTGAACAGGATAAGGAGGATGAACTCGCCGCCGCTCGTAAAAAGCATGTAGAGCTTAACGAAGAACACGGCCAACTGACCGCAGAAGCTAAGGTAAAAGAGGCTTTTTTTTTTTCCAACAGTACTCCTCAACGATTATATCAGGCTCAAGAAGAACGGATACTAGACCGCGAGGCTCTGATCCGCGAGATAGCTACACAATACAGCATCCGGGGTTTCGACGTGTCTCCTCTCGAGCACAACAGAGTCATAGACTTCACAATGAAGCTAGGCTCTTTACTGGCCCAGCAAATGACTGAGGTTGAGAGTATACAGGTACACTCTTGGTGCAACTACTCATGACCGGATCTCCAACTCACGTCTTGATATGCTAGAACGAAATTCAGCAGAGCAATGCCACATACAACGAACGGTCTCGGCAATTGCACGCCACTTCGGAAAGGTACAGACAACAACGAACGAACAACCGCAGCAGAGTTGTACGTATATCCCATGTTGTTGAACAATCAGTTCTGAATGGCGGGCATAGGCAAAGCTCAACTCAGATATCACATCCACTGAAAGCAAAGTGGAGGCAGCTGAGTTGCTTGATGCCGACCTACTGAATATCATCTCGGACATCGAAGCGAAGAGGGCTCGCATCGAAAAGTTGAAGGCAGACATCGTCGCCGCAAAACATGATGACCGCATAGCAGATTCAAATGGCAGAGTTCGTGCGATGGAGGAACAGCGGGACAACCTCACGCTTGAAATCAGAACGCTGAGTTTGCAGTCAGACGCACGAGCCAAGTTGACGCTTCACCAAAGAGACCTAGCTTCCAAGGAGAGAGAGATGAAGAATATGTAAGGTTGTGGAACATCCCCACACTGTCTATACCTCACCCCTCTCAGTTTACAGATTTCGAATGCAAAATTTTCCAAACTAGTAGGAACGGAAGCGAGTGCGGATACGATGGAGGACAACGTCAATGCAGCCATTGCGTTCGTAGTCTGTTCGAATGATGCACCTATTCCCACTAATTGTTGACAGGAAAACCGAGAAATCGCATGCGGACCTTGAGGCAGAATGTAGCCTCGCTGATCGGAAACTTCATGATGCGGAGGCGAGCTCATCTTCGTTGAAGAGCCAACTTAAAGCGAAACAAGAAGAATTGAGAGGTACGGCAATGTCGCGCTCAAAGTACTCTTGGCTGATTTGAGACAGGGCTGGAGAAAACGCTGAGGGATGGACTTGGCGATCATATATCGGTAGAGACGGCGATTAAAGATGTGACTGCAGAGATCAACTTTTTGCGAGCGTCCGTCTTCCCACTGACAGATCGGATATGATATCTGATTTCAAGCTGACAGGTCGCTCTCTAAGAGCTCCGAGAGTATAGAGCTCTATCAAAAGCTACTTTCGTTTGGGAGAACCAAACACGTTTGTCAGGTTTGCAACCGGCACATGACGGATGAGGAACTGAAGCCCTTCGAGCGTTACGTATGTGACGGACTTCCTACTCATGCAGGTCCTATGCTAAACTCATCGCCCACAGCTCAATGAGATGATAAAGCAAACTTCTCCAGAAGCTCGGCTTCTTTTCGAAAACGACCTGAAAACCTGGGAATCAGACCTCGAAGATCATCGAAAGCTGATTCCCTGCGAAAGTTCCATTCGTCGATTAAGAGAGGTAGACATCCCGTCTCTTGAAAAGCAGATCCATGCCCTGGGTGAATCGCTGCCATCATTGGCCGAGGCTGCGGAAAAGGTATAGCATCTAACGTTTTCTGAGCAAACAAGTCCAACGTATATGTGACAGGTCAACGAGAATTTGCAAGCACGCAAGAAGGCGCTAAAGGAACTTGTGTCTCTACGGCAACATGCGATCAATGTTTCGAGGCTTCATAGCGATTGCAAAGATCTACGGAAAGAGATATCGAGCGTCGAGAGCTCCCTAGCTGTGACGGGGTCCACGAAAACAGCTGACGATGTTCAGCAGGAGCTAGACGAGTTGTCTGCGGAGTTGTGAGTATCTTTTTCCGATGATGGCTGTGTCGTTTCGCTGATGAATTATTGAAGGCGAAACACCGAGAAAGAAAAGCTGAATCTTCAGAACGATCGGGAGCGCCGGAATAATATTCTGCGAGCCCACGAAACTGAACTTCATAAGCTCCAACTACAGGAAACTGAGCTTCGTAGTAAAGTCAGAGAAAAGGAGGCCCTTCAGAAAAGCGTAGAGGCCATGAAACAAGAAGTGGCATCTCTGAATACTCAGTCGAAGGTAACGATACAGTGCTCTCCCCCTACACATGAACTCATCGCCATCAGGACCTGGATAAACAAATTGCAGAAGGCCAGGGACCTATTGACGTACTTGATCGAGAGTATCAGACCGCCCAGACCGAACTCAATACCAAGCTCTCTCAAGCGCAACAAACGGCCCAGGAACTTAGTAGAAATGCTGATAAACTCGAGAGTGCTAACAAGCACATCGAACGGTGAGTGCCTCGCATCTCGTAAGCGGTCCTTAATGACCGAAATCTAGGTATATACGAGATAAACGCAAAAAGAGGCTTGAGGAATGCGCTGATGCTATCCTTCGCTTTGAGGCGAAAATACAGGAGTACGGGCTTGAAATCGAACAGATCCGCAAGACCATCGCACAATTGGACAAAGAAATCAACGAAGGAGGAGCCGCATTAACTAATCTTCGTGAAAACCGTCGCATTAGAAAGCTGCAAAATGATATTCAAGCAACTCAAAAAGAGATAGACTCTTGCGATCTTGAAGGGGCTGCTAAAGCGAAGCGCAACTTCGAGGAAAAGTATCAGCCGGAGAAGGATAGGGAGAACGAAATGCAGCAGAGGGTAAGCCATCTACATTTTCCACGATTGTCTATCTTACGGTCGGCTAGAGCGCACACATTGGAGGAGAGCTGACTTCGTTGAGAGCCCAATTGCAAACACTCGAGAGAGATCTCAGAGATTATAAAGATATCAATAAGAAGTATACGGACCAACTAATGAAGGTCAAGGTGAGCTTCCTGGCCACCTCCGCTGCAAAAACAAACTAATTCGATAAGATGTCTGACATGGCCAACAACGACCTCGAAAAATATGGCAAAGCATTAGACAAGTAGGGCCTCTTTCTTGGTTCTAGGTAAAGCACTGATGTTCAACCTGCAACATCTAGCGCGATCATGAAATATCATTCCTTGAAAATGGAGGAAGTGAATGACACAATGCGTCACCTCTGGAATAAGACATACCAAGGCACAGGTTCGCACATCTCTTGGTTTAGCCCGTACAATCTGAAGTTGACAATTACAATTCTTGAAGATATTGATGGAATCAAGATCCGTTATGACGGCGAAGGAGGCGCCTCAAAGCGGTCGTATAACTACAGAGTGTGTATTCTCCGTAACAGCTCACAGGCCTTCCGTCGGCGTTCCTCCAGCGCTGCGGACACTCATGCGTTTTTAGGTCGTGATGACAAAGGACCAGGTAGAACTGGACATGCGAGGACGTTGTTCGGCCGGGCAGAAAATGCTGGCATCCATCATCATTCGACTTGCCCTGTCCGATTCTTTCGGGCAAAATTGTGGCATATTAGCGCTTGATGAGCCAACTAATGCTCTCGACGTTGAGAACATTGACGCGTTGGCGGCTAGTCTTGTCGAGTTGGTCGTATCTCAAATTCCTCTTGAACTAGGCTAATAGATTGGCAGCATCGTCAACGAACGAAAGAACCACGCTAATTTCCAACTTATCATCATCACGCATGACGAAAATTTCCTTCGGAAGCTCGGTCAGAGTGATGTTATGGATTACTATTGGTGAGCGTACAGTTCGGTCTCCCTGGACAGGCGAATTGACACCTTGCATAGGCGCGTGTCACGAGATTCGAGGCAGAAGTCAATCATCGAGCGGCAGAGATTCGGTTGATCGTGCACGTCTGAGGCTTTTACAACTCTTTTCATCGTATATCAGTTGCGTTTTGTCGCGTGATTCCTTCACTTTGTACTGTTACCGCAATGAAATATCATCGTTCATCGACATCGAATCAACACGTAGGTTAGCGTAGCAAGGCCGGTCCTTGGTCGGAGATGGTTCTCGGAATTCTCGGGACCCCAGCGGGCCGCTGAGCCCGTCCTGCCCTTGTTATCGACGTCGACATCAGCGTCCTTTCATTAATTTCATTCGCCGACCAGATCCTTTGATCGATGACTCCCCACTTCCCATCTCATTCCATCCTCATGAACGTCCCAATTATTTCCCTGGCTTGACGAGACTCCCTCTTTCGATTATGGCAGCTTTGTCGTCGGAGGCTCGCGAGGCGTTACTTCTGGGCAAAGGATCGACTCGGAGGCGTGCCGTCCTCGCAGGCACGCCATTTGTCGACGAGGTATTTCGCCTTCTAGGCTTCACCTAGGCGCCCATGAACTTACTATGTATAACAGACGCCCAGCTGCGAACTTCGTCATCCCTAGTTTCAGTGTCGAATGACACGTCACGGAGGGAGACGAGCTTGAACCCTCGCGACGGTTGGCAGAGCCTGGTATCTGCTCCTGGATGAGCGCGTGGCACTCAATCTACCGGTGCAACGGAATTGCCACTGCGTGTGTCTGGGCGGTCTTTTCGTTGTAGTCAACAACTCATCAGATTGACAGCTCCAAGCGCCAGGAAGTGGCTGAGAGCCATGGCTTCCGCGGGATAATTGCAGGCACATGCAAGACAACTCCTGGTATACATGCACTGCTCTTTGGCTCGAATCCGACGTACTTACAATTTTTTGGAAAGGATTTCGGCATGTTGAAAAGTACGGCATGCTCTTCAGTGGAATCGATACACGTCGATTCGACCTTTCGGGCCTATGTTCAAAGACAATCGGATTACATCTAATCTGCAGATAAGACTTTTGTGATTCACCTCATCTATCTCGTGATCGCTTCGCACGGCCGCAGTACATGATCTATCACTGCGGCGATCGCCCGCACGCAAAGTGGGTGGCTTTGCTCTTCGCTTGGATATTGAAGTGAGGGATGAAGCTGAGGCAAACGAAACAATCGCGGCCGTGGCCGACGTCGTCATGCTCGACAACATCGAGGGCAGTGAGTTCGCTTCCGTCGCATGCCGCTTGCGCGAGCGCTGAGTCCGGGAAAGAACTCTAGAGGTTCCTGCTCGAGACGAGCGGAGCCATTACCGAAAGGTATCTGCACGAGCGTGCCATGGCTGGTAAGTGAAGCCTCCCGGGTTGCAGTGGTCAGGATAGATGATCATTTTAATAGAGTTTGATATCTTGAGCACGAGCGCCGTGCACCAGTCCATCCGCACATTGGCTTTAGCCTGAAGATCTAGAGGTCCCCAAGTTTAAAGGCTTGTTACGGCCAGTCTGTGTGCAGCGCGCTCCAGCGAGCGAAGTCCCGCCGGAACATGTCACATATAGTTATTCAACGGTACGCAGAAGGAAGTTCACATTGCAAAGATCGACAGTAAACAATTAAATCATCTGTGACAACCCCGAGAACTCACGGAGAACGCCTTACATTTTATCAGGACATCCAAGCTCGTCCCAGCCCTCCCAGCCATCAAGTAAGCGGCCAAAATCGAGGCCACCTGTCCAAATGCTGCCCATCCCTACGCCCTGCGCTAGCTCAGTGGAGAAATGTGTGTTTGAAGGAAGACACAAGGACTGCTCTATTTCCTCGCGAGTCGGGGGAGCGAAAGGATACTCCTCCCGTCCAGCCTCCACTGCCTGACTATGCTCGAGGTCGAGGAGAAACTCTAGGGCTGCAGATGGTCCCTCCTCCACGGTCGGCTCGAGCACCGCACCGTCTTGCTCCTGTAGAAGGGCTTCCAACTCTTCAAACGTTGGCGCCCTCGACGGTGGCTCAGCGGTAAGCTCCGTTACTGTGGATGGCTCCGGTTCAGGTGCCCATGTGGAGCAGTCCATCATGCTCCACAATTGGGGATCGTCTGCGGGTGCCACCGTCATCGGCGCCGTTGCGGGGTATTGCGTCGGAAAGAATGGCGCTGGCTGCTCGGGCGCATGGAACGGCGCAGGAAGCCGCGCGGCTGGCAGTAACTCAGGCCTCCCCACACTTGGTGTCCATGGATCTTGGGGAAGCGCCAGCGCGACAGATACTGGGGATACTGGGATTTGCGGCGCAGGGCTGGTCCGGCAAGTGTTGGCGCCCGCGGAGTGTCCGGACTCCTTTAAGTAGGCCCTGAATCTCGGCAGGACCTGCTCGATGAGGTCTAGGGGCAGGCTATCCAGCCCACAATGGCGCGAGATTTGGGCAGCCGTGGCAATCGCCCACGGAAACAGCCCCCAGTCCGGCGTTGACTTGCCTTCTCCGTGCTCTCCCTCTCCCCATGATGGAGCAGATGGCTCCGCAGCGGCGTACGGTCCAGCATGCGTGGAAATCGGTGTCGCCTTGACTTGAGGTGTCACTGTATGTGCTGCGCTACCTGAATTGCATGCTAGTTGCGATGCACTCTGCTCACCGTCTCCCCAGGACGGCGTGGTGATTGCAGGGGAAACAACGGTCGTAGTCTCTCTGGATTTGGGCCTGGCTGCTCGGGCGGCGCGACGCGCGCGGGCCTTGGCGGGAGGTGGCTGGGGCTGAGCAACCTCAGGCAATTGTGAAACTCGCCTGGGTGCTGGCATCCCCCGGGCGTAGGCGGACGCACTCCCAGCCTTCCAGATGTTTGGCTGGGAGTGTGATCGTGCTGTCGTACGCTTTGCCGCCGCAACCGTCTTCGCCGTTCTGACGGGCTGACCAGCAGGTCCGTTGAACAGTCCGGGCAGTCGTCCAGAGGCCTGACTCTCCGCCAAGATCCTCAACGTGTTCGGGGGGAGCTGGAGACGATGTTGGGAGCTGGGTGGCAGTCCAAGAGTAGATGGCCCTTGAAGTAACTGCGGGAAGACGAATGAGGTAGTGGAGGTCATATGTTGCGACGCAGGGAGGAAAGGTAACGGTTCCATTTGTCAACAAGATGCGACGGTGTGCGTGCGTAGAGGCTTTGGAATTAATGTGCAACGAGTAAGGACTCTGGTCGGGTGGAGTTAAACGTGGGTTCTGAGCAGACACGACTTTGCGCAAAACGACATATATACGGCGCAGGTGTGGACGTGAGGAAATTAGGTACAGCGGGCGAGGAGAGACTCATTGTGGCGGGGGCGAGAGAGCATTACTGGTCACAAATGCGTTAAGCGCGAACAATGGAGAAATATGCCTTCCCCCCTCATCATCCACAGTGCCACGGCTCGGACCAACATACCGCAAAGCTCAGAAAGGGGATAGATACTCTGCGCCCCTTCGGCGGAACACCGTGACTGTGTCGACGTGCGTACAAAGATAATCTATCCCATCAAGAATGATCGCCAACTGTGACAGCCTGTGTCTTCGCTTAACTTCGCTTATCGGAATCTTATCTCTCTTTTTGCCCCAGGCCATTATGGAAGGAGCTTGGAGCATTTTCAGTTTAAACATGACTCGAGCAGATTTTGAACCCTTGCCTCAAGTGCGATGTAAATCGCCGCTCCGTGGAGAGCGGGGAG